>Ga0070741_10008885_pt1 | contig 19890 bp, 15 predicted proteins | sample Coa_R1_4_FD_66440 | JGI IMG/M metagenome (GOLD analysis project Ga0070741, IMG submission 66440) | Surface soil microbial communities from Centralia Pennsylvania, which are recovering from an underground coalmine fire - Coalmine... | ecosystem: Environmental > Terrestrial > Soil > Unclassified ...
GCCGCGATGATTTTGATGGCGGGTTCGACCAACCTGCTGATGATTTTTCTCTCGCTCGAATTTATTAGCATCGTCTCGTACATCTTGACGGGGTATCTGCGCGAGAATAAAAAATCGAATGAAGCCGCGATCAAGTATTTCCTCTTTGGCTCCATCACGTCGGCGATAATGCTCTATGGCATGTCGCTGTTGTACGGCGCAACCGCGTCGCTGAACCTTGGCGAAATCGGCGCAATCATTACGGCGGATACGAATTACGAAGTACTGGCACTCTTTGCGACAGCGTTGATTCTTGCCGGTGTCGGTTTCAAAATCGCGCTCGTGCCGTTTCATATGTGGTCGCCCGATGCGTATGAAGGCGCGCCAACTCCTGTTACGGCATTTCTCTCCGTCGGACCGAAAGTTGCGGGGTTTGCAGTATTGCTCCGCATCACGCTGCAAGTGATTGTCGTGTACAAAGCGGATTGGGTCGCGCTCTTTTCGCTCATCGCCGTTGTGACGATGACGCTTGGCAATGTGGTGGCGCTCGCCGAATCGAATGTCAAGCGGCTGCTCGCCTATTCCTCCATCGCGCAGGCGGGCTATATGCTTGTCGGGCTGGCGGGGATTTCATTTAGCAATAATCCGCTGGATGGTGTGAACGGCCTACTGATTTATATTGCGGCCTACTTGTTCACGAATCTCGGCGCGTTCCTCGTCGTTATTGCGATTGAGAACAAGACGGGCGCGGTGGATATTTCACAATACGGCGGCATGATCAAGCGCGCTCCCTTACTCGCTCTGCTTACAGTATTCTTTATGCTGTCGCTCGCGGGGATTCCACCAACGGCAGGGTTTATCGCCAAGTTCTTTGTGTTCGGCGCGGCGATTAACGCGGGGCTAGGTTGGCTCGCCGCCATCGGCGTCGTCAATAGCGTCATCAGCGTCTTTTACTATTTCCGCATCATTCGCCCCATGTTCTTTGAAGAAGCACCTGCCGATACACAACCCGTCACCTATAGCCGCTGGCTGCAGTTGGGTCTGGTGATTTCGGCAGTAATGACACTGCTCATTATGTTCTTCCCGATGCCGTTATTTAATCTCGCCGTCGGTGGCGCGCAGATTTTCGGTGTCGCGCTGCGATGAGGATGGATGACGGTTGACAGAGGACGGACGACGAATATCGCATCAACAAAAAATCTGCTCATTTGAGCAGATTTTTGTTTGTTTTAAAATAGGGATAATGAACCCACGCATCCGCATATCCGCGTTCCTATCCGCTGACCGCACACTTTTAGGAGCTACCCATGAAATCCAGTCAATCCAGCCCCAAAACCATAGATGAATACATCGCAGGCTTCCCGTCCGATGTTCAAGACATTCTACAAAAGGTACGCTTGACCATTCGCCAAGCCGCGCCCGACGCGGAAGAAACGATTAGTTACAAAATTCCGACCTTCACTCTGAACGGGAAATATTTAATCTATTTTGCGGCATACAAAAAACATATTGCACTTTATCCTGCGCCAACAGGAATTGAGAAATTCAAACAAGCTCTCACTGCCTATGGCGGCGGAAAAGGCACGCTCAAGTTCCCACTGGACAAACCTATCCCTTATTCACTCATAACCAGAATTGTAAAATTCAGGGCAAAGGAGAATCTAGGCAGAGCGAAAGCGAAAGCGAAGCAGAAATAAAGCTCAATGGAGCATTTCGTCCAGCCGTCGCTGCAAATGCGCGCGCTCGGCGCTGTTACCACATAGTTCCAGCGCGCGCTCGTAAGCATCGGCGGCAGCTTCACGCTGGTTCAGGCGGCGCAGCAGATCGGCACGCGCGACGTGATAAGGATAAAAGTCGTTCGCTTGATCATCGAGCCGCCGCAGCAGCTCCAGACCCGCTTGCGCGCCCCACGCCATTGCGACCGCGACTGCACGATTCACTTCCACCACTGCCGACGGCTTCATTTTTGCCAGCGTTCGATACAGCTCGGCAATTTGAAACCAGTCTGTCTCTTCCGCCGTCCGCGCTTGCGCGTGCAGCGCGCTAATCGCCGCTTGCACTTGATATGGTCCCGGATCACCCAGCGCGAGCGCCTCATCGAGCACCGCAATCCCTTCTTGAATTTTTGCTTGATCCCAGCGTGTGCGATCCTGTTCATCGAGCAAGACGATTTCGCCTGCGGCATTCAGCCGCGTTTCACGCCGCGAATCGTGCAACAGCATCAGCGCCAACAGCCCGCGCGCTTCGGCGCTCTGTGGCAGTAACTCGACCAATATGCGGCACAAGCGAATCGCCTCCCCGCACAGTTCCTGCCGCGTCAGCGTATCGCCACTGGTCGCAACGTACCCCTCATTGAAGATGAGATAAATGACCGCCAGCAGCGCGTCAAGGCGTTCTGGCAAAAGTTCGGCGGGCGGCACGCGATAAGGAATGCCCGCGTTGCGAATTTTCGCTCGCGCCCGCGCGAGCCGCTGCGCCATCGTCGGCACGGGAACAAGGAACGCGCGTGCCACTTCTTGCGTGGACAAGCCGCCGAGTGTATGCAGCGTCAATGCGACTTGCGCTTCCAAAGCGAGCGAAGGATGGCAGCAAGTAAACATCAATTTCAAGCGATCATCGGGAATGGAATCGTCCATTTCGGGTTCGTCCTGCGCGGCGAGCGAGTCGAGGAGCATTGCTTCTTTGTTCTCCAGTATCGCCGCGCGGCGAAGGCGGTCAATGGCGCGACGCCGCGCGACGGTCAGCAGCCATGCGCCGGGGTTGCGCGGAACGCCGTCAATTGCCCAGCGTTCCAGCGCATTGATCAACGCATCTTGCAGCGCATCTTCCGCGAGCGCAAAGTCCCCGAGCTGGCTGATGAGCGCCGCCAGAATCCGCCCATGTTCTTCACGAAAGGTAGTCTCAATCTGTGCCGCGGCGGTCATCGAACTTGGACTCTATCGGGAACTGTTATCACTAGCTCACCGCTTTCTTGACGAGCGCGCTGATTCTTGCCTCTTCCGCGGCGGTCAGCTCCTTCAGCGCAAAGGCGACGGGCCACATGGCACCTTCGTCGAGGTTCGCCGTGTCGTTAAAGCCGAAGGTCGCGTACCTCGTGTTGAACTTTTGAGCAGGTTGGAAAAAGCAGACGACCTTGCCCTCCTTGTTGGCATACGCGGGCATCCCGTACCAGGTTTTCGGTGAGAGGTCTGGCGCGCTGGCTTTTACGATAGCATGGAGCCGCTTGGCCAGGGCGCGATCCGATTCCTGCATCTCGGCGATCTTGGCGAGCACGTCGCTTTCCCCAGCGGCCCTGTTCTGGTTCGCACGCTCTTCCGCCTTTAGTTCTCGGGCGCGCTCCTTCATCGCGGCTCGTTCCTCGTCCGTCCATACGTTGGATGTCTTGCCAAGCGCGGTAGTGCGCTTGGCGGACTTGGTGCTCTTCTTCGCGGGTTGGCTCATAGAAACCTCCTGATGATGAATGTTTCTCGCAAATTATTTCTGCGGCCGCATAGGGCGCGCGAGCGGAATACAGATTGGTCGCTGGTGCGCTCACGTGTCCTGAATAAGCCCGATGATGTTACCGTCGGGGTCTCTTACACTTGCGACCAACCGTCCGCCGCCGACATCTTTTATCTCCCGCAAGATTTGTGAGCCAGCGTCCAGAAGAGATTGCAGACTCTGCTTGATGTCGGCGACATGGTAAAAGGCGGTCATTCCTGCTTCGGGGCTATTCGGAACCAAACCAATATCTTGGTCTCCAACCTTAAAGCCAACATAATATGACGAATCCGCAATTGGCTCAACACCCAGGAGCGTACGGAATTGCGTCTTCGCTCGAGCCATATCCTTGACAGGATAGATGACGGTCTTGACACCTTGATTCATATGGAACTCCTTTCATTTGGCCGTGTGAATTAGTGTACCGCAAGACACTTTATTTCGGCGTCCACAAGGGGCGAATCTCAATCGCGCCGTATTTTGCGGTAGGAATCTTTTCTGCCCAGCGAATCGCTTCATCGAGGTTTTGACATTCGATCAGGAAATAGCCACCTAATTGCTCGTGCGTTTCGGCGAACGGCCCATCGGTGATCAGCGACTTGCCATTCCGAATGCGTACCGTAGTTGTGCTGCCGCCCGGAAGTCCACCGCTCGACAGCAACACTCCCGCCGCATTTACTTCTTGCCGAAACGCAGCCCACGCTGGGGGAGCCGCCTGAATATCCTCCGGCGTTTGGGGCACGTCTGATTCGTTCGCATACATTAAAAGCATATATTTCATGTCCTTGTTCTCCTATTATTTGGATTATAGGTTGTTTTTGTCTTTCTATATAAATGTCGAACGGGAGAGGGCCAAAATGACAATCCGCCAAGGATTCTCATAATTAACGCCAGTTGCCACCGAGAGGGCATTGATCCTCAACGCCAAGACGAAGCGCCCGACCTTGAGTTCAAAGCCCTGTGCGGTCACAGCAGGAATGGATTTGGGTAGCCATCGTTCGAGCAAGTTTCATCGAGAAAAATCAAGGTCGCGCGGCGCTCCTGCCACTGTGTTTATCCGTGGCCAGACATACCGTTTCCAATGCCGAATCGCCTCGGCGTCGCGTTCTAACAGTTGGCGCTGCGGTTGCTGCGCACTCCCGCCCATCCGCAGCAACCGCCGCCACACGCCGCGGGCCTCCGCGCAAGCACCGACGGGGTTTGCTTGGTGGTGACGCATGATGACTCGTCAGTCGTCGCACTCAACGTGTATCGAGCAGAGAGTGCGACGACTGACGAACGTACGGCGCGCCACTCATGTATTATGAGTGATGATGCGTCATGTGTGCGTTGGATTTTGTCCTAACGCCGCCGAAAGAGATTGCCGTAATCGGAGATTTCTCGCCTGCGGCTCGAAATGACACGCGCGAACTATTAGATGTGGCTGAAAGAGTGCTCGTTGCGCTCGGAATTTCAGAATCCCCATCCATGCCTATTCTAATCAAACAGGTGCAGCGGCAAGTTCAAGGGCGAGCGGGGCGCGAAGGGAGAGCCGCAGAAGAGAGGACATTCATTGCGCCTTCGGAATCCACACGCGCATTGCGCCGATGGTGCGATTGCCCCAGGCATAGTATGGGATGGCAACGAGGTTAATGGGTCGCCGGCTTTCGGGCGGGCGACCGGTAAGCGATTCATAAAGGTGACCGTTCCATGCAGCGGAATCCAAAATGTAGCCTTGCGCCCGTACGACCATAACGCCTCCGAGCAGATCAGGACGCCATTCGCTCTTGAGGGAAACGGACGTATCTATTTCCACATCGAGCAAGTTTCCCGCTGTCGGATGGTCCTCCTTTTCGAGGCAATAAATAATCGGACCACGCTGAATCGCCACACAGCCGCGAATTGCGTCCACGCGCGGATTCGGCTCCACGAATGTTGGCGTCAAGTTGAAATCCAGCGCGACCACGTCGCCCGTGCGCCACTCGCGCTCCAGAACGATGTAACCTTCTTCGAGATGCGGCACCTCCACGACGTGACCATTCAACTCCATATGGAGTTGACTTGCCCAACTCGGCTTGCGAACCCGCAGCGACCACGATGTTTCAGCACTGTCACGAATCTCGATGACGGTGTGCCCGTCCCACGGCATCTTGGTTATCAATCGTACGCCGACCTTTTGTCCATCGGCGCGCTGCCAATGAACTTCGGCAGGAACGAATTGGTGGATCTGGAGTTCGTTATCGTTCTGGGTCGCAATGTAATGGGATAGAGATGCAAAGAGTCGCATGACGTTCGGCGGGCAGCACGCAACATCATGCCATCTGGGTCGGCCGCGTTCGCTCGGACGCAGCGCGTCGGACTGCTTCTCGCCGGGCGGAGGATTGGTGGAAAAGCGGAGATATTCCGCGCCGCGTACCATCAGCGGATTCATGTAAAAGAAATGCCAGCCGTCGAGCGCGGGGCTGCACAGAATGCTGTTGTAAAGCGTGTGCTCGATGAGGTCGGCGAAACGACTTTCGCCCGAGACGAGCAGCATCCGCCAATTCCACATCAGGTTCGCAATCGCCGCGCACGTTTCGCAGTAACATTGATCGCTCGGCAGTTCGTACGGGTCGCCAAACGCTTCGCCGTCCACGCGCGAACCAACGCCACCGCTGATATACAGCTTGCGTCCGACAACATCCGCCCACAGTCGTTCCATCGCCTGTAACAGGGCGCTCTCGCCCGTTTCCAAGTAGAGGTCGGTCACGCCTGTCGTGAGATAAAGTTGACGCACCGCATGCCCCGCCGCTTCACGGGCCTCGCGCACCGGTACATGGTCTTGATGATACTCGGGTCCATATGGACCAAGCCCTACCATTTTCCTCTGGCCGCGGCGGTTAATAAATAACTTTGCTTGTTCCAGATAACGCGCATCGCCCGTCGCGCGATACAATTCGACGAGCGCCATTTCCACTTCCGGGTGACCGCAGGTTCCATCTCTTCCGTTCGGTCCGAAGACAGAATAGATGTGGTCGGCAAAGCGCCGCGCGACGCGCAGCAAGCGTTCTTCGCCGATGGCACGCTGCAGCGCGACTGCGGCTTGGAACAGGTGTCCTGCAGAATAGAGCTCGTGCCCGTGGTCGAGGTCTGTCCAGCGTTTTCCGGCCGCCGCAGTTTGATAGTAGGTGTTGAGATAGCCATCGGGCGATTGAGCCGCTTCGATGAGACCGAGCGTGTCGCTCATCATTTTTTCGAGTTCCGTATCGGACTCGCGCGCAAGTTCCCAGCCTACTGCTTCGAGCCACTTGTAAACGTCCGAATCGAGGAAATTCCGTCCGCGATAAACGCCCTCGGTTAAACCAGCGGCGAGACGAAAATTGTGGAGATTTCCCGCTTCTTCCAGCATGTTATACGCATGGCGCAAGCTGACCTTGCGATTGACCTCCTGCCGCTGTCTCCAAAAGCCCTCGCCCAGTGACACACTATCAAGGAGCAGGGTACGCCAGCGCGCAAAAGGACTGCGCGAATTATCTACCGGACCTGCGTTTGACGATTGAGACATACTTTACCTTTCCTACAATATCAGAATCTTGAATTAAAAAGACGGCGCGCCCCTCCAACCGCTCTCGCGATGGAGGGACGCGCTGAAAAGGAGGAGAGAGGTTGTCTGTCAGATTGAGCGAGCCGTTACCGTCTGCGGCATTGCTAAGCGCGTTCCGGGGTGGATGATGCGGCTTGTTCGCCGGAATGCAGTCTTTTTCGGAGCTCCGCGAAATCCACTGTCCCGAAACGATCATGCATCTTCCAATAGTTAAAGACCGCAGTGCCGGGAATCCACGGCAGGCAGGTCTTGTTCCCTTCGCCTTTCCAGCGATGACCGAAACCGGTTTCTTGGAACATAGGATCGTCGAGTGCCCACCAGCTTGAGAAGGCCCCTTCCTCTTGCAAGCCGTGATAGCGCAAACCCCAGTCCTTGCCGGGGACGGAGACTGTCTGGTTCGATGCCTGATAGAACAGTTCCGCCGAGTTGAACAAAGTTTCGTCGTTTGTCATCAGGGCGACCTCAACTAGATCCGCCACGCCATTAATTTCCCATGAGTGAGTATACCCGCCCGCCATATCGGCTGCACCCATGCCTGTCGAGCGAAAACCGAACCTATCGAGCGTACAACCCGGTGCCATTGGCACATCCCAGAGATAGGCATAGGTTGCATACAGGCGCGCTGCGTTGATCGCGCCCTGGCGAAAGAAATCGCCCCCGACCGCGCGATAGAGCGCGAGTTGACCAAAGAGCGGGAAAGCAATCCCTTCGTTATCAATCAACATCCCTTGCGTAAAAATGCTGTCGAGGATGCCGCCGTTAAAGCGGACAGGATCAATAAAAGTGGTGCGGTGAAAACGTCCGGCATTGCACGCTGCGTCGAGATAACGCCGGTCGCCGGTAATTTCTGCGAGCTTGACGAGGAACGGAATCGGCGTCGCGCTTTGTGACTTGGTTTGATAGATGGTTGTGCCAAACCACATCGGCGGATTTCGCATCGGCTTGCCGTCGGCACTATAGGCGCGATACCAGCTGCCATCCGGCTCCTGCGCGCGTAAAAGGAATTCGCCATAGCGCACCGCCGACTCGAGCCATTCGGGATGCGTGTGACCGTGTTTCAATTCCAGCTCGTACGCTAGCAGCAAGCCAAACGCATCCTCGCTCATCGCGCGCAAATAGGAGCCATGAACTGAACGCAGACTCTCGATAACTTGCTGACGGTGATGGTAGACCGGTCCCATCAATTTTTCGAGATCAGCGCCCTCTTGCGCGTATGCGAGGGGCAAAAGAAGCCCCGTCCACCACGACTGCATGATGCCGCGATCAACATTATACAAGTCATAGAACATCCCGGAGTCGCGGATGTGGGCCTTGCGCGCGAAAAAGTCGGTGGTACGTACCCCGCGCCGCACATATTCGGGAATGTTGTTTTCATAGCCGTAGCGCATCACGTTATACGCGTTGATGACATTGATTCCTGTGAACCCGTACTCAATCATGTTACTTAGTTGCTTCCCGTCTTGAGGATGGCAGTTCAGCACAAAACCCGCCGGCTCGTTTGGGTCTTGCGCTGCATCGCGTTCGATATAGTAGCGATTGAGCGCCTCGAGGCGCAGTCGAATAATCTCCTCATGGGACGCCGTAAGCGCGACGGGAGTAGGCGCAAAGTCGCGCAGGATGCGACTAAAGGTTGACCAGATGGCATCGAGGAATGTCGGCGCGCGTTCGACGCGAACCTGATAAGATACCTTCAAGGTCTCGCCTGTTACCGCTGGAAAGAAGGCCTGCCACGCGGGACGCTCTCGCACCAGCAATGCGTGCGACCGCTCGCCTTCATAAAAAGGATAATGTGCGCGGAGTGACACTTGAGGGAGTCGTCCATTCAAATTCCAGTAACCCAAGGCGCCCACATCCGTTTTCCAAAGAAAAACCCGTTCTTTATTAGGACGCTCGGGCAGCGGCTCAAATTCAGGTCTATCCGCGCGAATGAGTGTGAGACAAAGCCCGCGTAGCGCATGATATGCCATGACCGCCCGCAGATTCAGCTTGTCTTCACGATAGACTAGATTGCGCGTCTGATAGTAATCGTCAATCCCGTCGCCGTCGAGGTCGTTGTGGTTATACATCATCGGCGGCGCGAAATATTTCAGGTCGTCATAGCGAGTGCCTTCGCGAAATGCGGTGATAACGTCGAGACGCAAACCAACACCCAAACCCCGCACAGCGTTTTCCACCTCCAGTTGGCGATCAACTTGCCACGTATCTGGCTCCACGCGACGCCAGAAGTCTATGAGGCGATACCGCTGTCCATCTCGAGTGACAATCGCCTTTTGCCCAGTAATCGAGTCCGAAGTTAAGTTGACAGACTCGTAGTTGATCGAAGCAACCGACTTGGTCGCGTTTGGCGCGAACGTCTCGACAGTGACGGGCGGCGTCACTTTCAAGATTTCCTCGGAAGACGCGTTATCACCGGGAAGAATAAAGAGCAGGCTGTAGCCATCCGCTTCTTGGATTGTTTGTAGGCTGAGTTGGACAGTCATGGGGTTGGAAGTCCCATTCAATCTGTTCATCAAGCTTTGATCGCACCGCCGAGCAGCCCGCGTACTATGCCGCGCTGCGCGAACAGCGTGACGATGAGAACCGGGATGGTGTAAATGGAGGCAGCCGCGGTCATGGGTCCCCAAAACGTTCGAAAGTTCGTCACGTATCCTGCGATGCCAACCGGCATGGTCGCCGCATTCGGAGTGCGGGTCAGCGAGAGGGCAAAGATAAATTCGTTCCAAGCGACCAGAAATGCAAACATTGCCGCGACGCCAATCGCCGGGAGCGAGACGGGAATAGCGATACGAACCAAAATGCCTAACGCGTTTAGCCCATCCATCTCGCCGGCCTCTTGCAATTCTTTAGGAAACTCGCGAAAAAAACCCTCCAGCAACCAAATGACCAACGGAAGCTCGAGCGGTAGGTAGGCAATAATGAGCGCGGGCACGCGGTCAATTAACTCGACCGCGCGCATTCCCATAAAATATGGAATCACGAGCGAGACCGGAGGAAACATGCGTATGGCGATGATGATAAGGAACAAGATTCCACTAAAGCGATAAGGCATCCGTGCAAAACCGAACGCCGCGGGCGCGCCAATCACCAAACCGAGGATGGTACTCACCGTTGCCACGATTAGACTGTTCAACAAGTACGAGTGAAAGTCGCCTTCAAAGATGACGTTGGCGTAGTTTTCCAGCGTGGGCGGATTAGGAATCCACACCGGTGGAGTGGCGAACATATCCACCTCCGGCTTGAGTGAGGTCGTGATCATCCAAAAAAACGGAAAGAGCATGATCAGACTAAGCGGGATGAGTAGGAGATAGAGCAAGATAGTTTGCGAAGTTTTGCGTTTCATGCCGACACCTCTTTTGACCGCATAACGCGAATGGTAAAGATGCTTAGAATGATGGTGATGCCCAGCATAATGAATGAAGCCGCCGAACCTTGCGCAAAGTGCAGCCGCGTAAAAATCTCTTCATAAGTAAATATGCTCATGGTTTTCGTGGCACCCCCGGGCCCACCGCCGGTGAGAATATAGATGAGATCAAAAATGCGGAATGCATCGGTTAACCGAATCACGAGAATGATCAAAAGCGCAGGGCGCAGGAGCGGCAGCATGATATGGCGAAATACTTCACGACCACGTGCGCCGTCAATCCGGGCGGCTTCAAATAGTTCTTCCGGCAAATTCGCCATTCCCGCCAGCAAAACGAGCACGTCGAAAGGCACAGCCAGCCAAAGGTTGCCGATCAGGACCGCCGCACGCGCGCCCCAGACCGTTGCCAGCCAGAGCGGTCCCTGCACTCCGATCACAGCGAGAACATTATTAATGGCACCATATTGGTCGGCAAACATGAACTGCCACAACATGCCGCCGACGACAGGGGCGACCATCAGCGGCGAGCTAAAGATCAGCCGAAAAATTGGTGTGCCGCGCAAGCCACTGTGAAGGAGTAAAGCAATCGGAAAGGCAATCAGCAATTCGGCAGTGAGGGTAGCAGTGACAAAAGCGACTGTGTTCAGAAACGCTGCCCGAAAATCGGACGAGCTAAGGATTTCAACATAATTCGCCAAGCCGACAAATTGCCCGGACCGACTGGGATTGATCACGTCAAACGTATGGACGCTCAAGTTCAGCGCCCAGAGTATGGGATAGACGACCGAGATCACGAGGAGGACGAGCGCCGGGAGCGTTAGCAGGAACCCTTCCCTGCTTCGTGCCGCGTGCGGTCCTTTGTGCTGTGAAGGACGCAGTAGAGCTATCCTTCGCTCTGGTCGCGCGCCGAGCGTAGCCGCGGCGCGCGGCGCGCGCGTACCTTCGCCAGCCTGCGAAGCTGTTTTCAGACCATTTTCCATTTCGAGCGACCTGCCTATTCGCTTGGGATTTCGGGTCTCCATCTAAAGACCCGAAATCCCATTCGCTTTCTATATGGCGGCGCAGTGAAAGCAAGGCACTAACCTTGCATAATCTTTTCGATGTCTGCCTGCGCTTCCTTGACCGCATCTTCCGGCGTCGCTTGCTGTGACATGACCTTTGACACCATGGCACCGATGCGAGTTTGGATGTCGTCCCATTGCGGGATGACAGGAATGGTTTCACTGGCGGCAACCGAGTCCGACATCGTCTGAATTACCGCGAGCTGCTCTTTGGTAATGCTCGGATCGTTCAGCAGTGCTTGCAGCGACGACTTGCGCGGGACGGGATTGGTGAATTTCTTGCCAAAGGCGGCAAGCATGTCAGAGGTCGTCGCCCAGTTTACAAACTCCCACGCGGCATCGGGGTTCTTGGAATGGGCAGAGATCCCCCAGCCCCAAGAGAATACTTGAGCCGCTTGCTTGACCAATCCCGGCTGTAGAGCGACAGCAAATTTGCCAATGACCTTGGACTGTTTCGGATCATTGGACAGTACATACATATAGGGCCAGTTTGGCGCCTGAGCGAGTTTGCCTTGTAAAAAGAGCGTGTGCGTATCGCCATTGTCAAAACCGGGTCCGCCGGGCGGGCTGGTCTTGTCCTCGTACTGAATGGCGAGCATGAACCTTAACGCTTCCAAGGCGGGACCGGCGTTCAACACGACCTTGCCGTTGTCATCCAGTACGCGCCCACCTGCTTGCTGCAATAGGTCCAGATATTTCGCGGCGGGTTCGGGTCCCTGTTTGCCTTCCATGATTGCGCCATAGATGCCCTGGTCGGGCTTGGTGAGTTTCTTGGCGTACTCGCGGTATTCCGCCCACGTTTTGGGCGGCGCAGTCAAGCCCGCTTCCTTGTAGAGGTCTGTCCGATAATAGAGAACAGAGTTATGCACGAGAAAGGGCAGACCGTAGATCTCGCCCTTGGAGGAATTGGTGGCAAGCGCGGTTGGGAGAAAATCATCTTTATCCTTGGCATCCACCCGCGCTGTAATCGGCAGGAGGTACTTGGCCGCGATGAACTGCCCCACCCAGGGTTGGTCCAGCATGTAAACGTCTATCGCGCCGCTGCCCGCTAACTCTTCCGTGACAAACCGCTGCTTCATCTCGGCGTGCGGTGCAAAGAGGGGTTTGAATTCGATGCCAGTTTTGGAGGTAAAGTCTGCCACGCGATCCTGATAGAACTCGACCCAGAACTGGCTGCCTGTTTCCATTCCAACCGTAATTGTTTTACCCTTGCTCACGACTGGTGGCACAGCTGTAGCATTCCCAGAGGGAGCAGTAGTAGGAGCGGCAGTCGAAGGCGCGCAGGCAGCAATCGCTGCGCCAAGTGCCGTGGTGCCTGTAACTTTGATAAAGTCGCGGCGTGTAATTTTCTTTTCCATAATCTTCTTCTCCTTCTCAATATTACATTTGTGCTTGTCAAATGCGGATCCAACGCTAATACCATCGGGACTTTATCACCTCCTTCTTTGCTATCCACCCGTGGATTGAAAGGCAGAGCCGACCAGCATAGAGTTTTGCGAGCATCTCACTCCCATGAGAGTTTGGATCTCGCTCAAGAGTTCAGGATTGAGCAGAGGCGGGAGCGTTGTTCAGAACGAGGCGCCTTGCAGGGGTTCAACGTACTGGGCTCACACGCACGACCTACCACAAATCAGCGCGGCGGTGGTGTAGAACTCTCGCGTACAATCAGCTCGGGCATGAGAAAGGTGGCACGCGGTTTCATATTGGCATGTCCATCATGTCGCGCTTCGATCATCCGATGCAGCGCGTTGACTGATGCGACCCCCGCCTCAATCAGCTGTTGATACACCGTCGTCAGAGGTGGTGAAAAGAACGCGGATTCGGGAATGTTGTCAAAACCGACTATGGCGAGATCCTGCGGAATTTTGCGTCCCAGCAATTGCGCCATTCGCATCGCGCCCAAAGCCATCTGGTCATTCGATGCGAACACCGCGTCGAGATCACGGCGTTGTGCGAGTAGCCGCGTGATCGCATGTTCGCCGCTCGCCGCCGTCCAATCGCCTTCGACGATCAACGACGCAGATGCGACCAAGCCCGCGCGCTCGAACGCCTGCTCCCACCCCGCTCGCCGTTCACGCGTTTCCCACCAATTTTTCGGACCCGTAATCAACCCGATGGTGCGGCGTCCCTGATTGATGAGATGCTGCGTCGCAAGCATTGCGCCCGTGCGATTATCAATCGCAACGACCTGTAATCCTGCACGCGGCTTCATCCGATGAAAGACGATGGGCGGGAGCGCCGCCAAGCGCTTGCGCGTGATCCATGAGTGGTTGCCGCCAATTTCGGGAACTGCCCAGACAATTCCGTCCACGCGCCGCGCCGTCAATGGTTCCAATGCGCGGCTCAAATTGATCTCAGATGGATCTGCAATCAATGTCAACAGTAAGGTGTACCCCAACTCATTTGCCGCCTTCTCAATCCCCACGATAATGCGTGATGTGCCGTAATACTCCAAGCCCGAAGCCACCACCGCCAGCGTCTGGCTGCGTCGCGCGACGAGACTTTGGGCTAACATATTTGGCTGATAGCCAAGCTCCTTAATTGCATTATGAATTCGCTGCTGGGTTTCTTTTGAGACCGGTCTCTTTTTCGTGAGCGCGTTGGAAACGGTGCCCGGAGAAACCTTGGCGCGTTTTGCGACATCTTTAATCGTGACCATGCCCGTCAACTCCTTGTGGTGTTCACGCGTCGGGGAATTTTTGAATGGAGCGGACGAGAAATACAATCTACTGCCCGGAGACGCGCGTGTACCGATGGGGCAGCTTGACTACTGCGCCGGGGTCAAGTTCCTCCGGTTGTCCAAGCTGCAAAGCAAGCCAGACGGTGCGCGCGACGCCGTTGACATCGGGACGCGGGCGATAAATGTAAAGGTGACGAGCAGTGTCGGAAGAAGGTTTCAGCGTGCCTTCTACACGCTCTCCGTTTAGGTCCACGATGACCATGTGTTCGGGATGCAGGTCGTCGTAACGCACATCGGAGGGCTGGATGACGACAAGCCCAGTCTCACGATCGCGCGCGCTCACATTTCCACCCGTCCATGTAACCAACCCATTTTTAGGCAGCTCGAGATGCAGCTGCCACAATTGTTCACGTAACGCTTCAAGCATAGTCCGTTCCTGTTTGCCTTGACCTTTGCCTGTTATTTGAGCGCGCCCGCCGTCATGCCTGCGATCACGCGATTGCTGAGAAAGACGTACATGAGAATGGTCGGCACGATGGTCATTACGGTCGCGGCAAACGCTTGCGGATAATTTGCCGAATAGGTCGTCAAGAAAAAGCGGATGCCGACCTGCACGGTGCGCGCGGTTTCATCCTGCGTCAACAAGCTCGCAAAAAGCAATTCATTCCACGCCGTAATCATCAAAAATATGGCGCCTGTCACAATTCCCGGCATCGTCATGGGCAAAATAACGCTGAAAAAGGTGCGGTGATACGATGCGCCGTCCATGTGCGCCGCCTCCAGCAGCTCGCGCGGAATCGTGTCCATGTAGGTCTTGATGATGAGAAAACTGAGCGGCAGCGAAATGCCAGCGTACACCAGAATCAGACCCCACCATGTGTTGTACAGACCAATTGAATGAATAATGAAAAAGATCGGAACGATAAACGCGTTCACCGGCAAGAACAAGCCAAAGATCAAAAAGACGAACGCAGGACGGCTCAAGCGAAAACGATGCAGCAGTGCGTACGCCGCGAGGACTGAAGCAGTTAGTGCGAGCAGCGTGGACAGCACCGCGACGATCACGCTGTTGCGGAAATAAATATGCAGCGGATGAACGGCAAACGAGGAGAAATAATTTTCCAGCGAAAAGCTGCTCGTCAACCCGAACGGGTTCGCAAAGAGTTCCGCGCTGGACTTGAATGACGCGTTGATGAGCCAAAGAAATGGGATCAGCGTAATTGCAAGAAAGAGGAGCAGCACGCTCCATCGAAATACGCGCGGCATATCACTCCTTTTCAAATCGGCGCAGGACGATAAAAACGACTGCCAGCAAGACCAGCCCGACAAGCAGTGTCACAACGCCCGCCGCCATCGAAAGACCATACACATTCGCCGCCAACATCTTGCGATAGATATAGAGCGATAGATTCATCGTCGTGTTGGCAGGACCGCCGCTAGTCATGATGAACGGATACTCGAACATCTTTAAACAATATCCGACTACGAACAAGCATTGCAGCGCGATGGTGCGCCGGATCAGAGGCAAGGTAATGTGCCAATCCTGCTGCCAATCCGAGGCACCATCCAATTTTGCGGCTTCGTAATACTCGCGCGGAATCGTGGAGATGGCAGTCAAGAACAACACCATGCCGAATCCGATATAAATGATAAAGGGCGTCTCGATCGAAGGTAGCGCCGTTTGCGGGTCCGAGAGCCAAGGTCGCGTCCAACCACTTAGCCCGACCGCCTTGAGCACGTTATTAATCAAGCCAAGGTCCACGTGAAAGACAAAGTACCACAAGAATGCAATTGCGGTGGTCGAGATGACATTTGGAAAGAAAAAGACAGTGCGGAAAAATTTCCACATGAACGGCTGGCGCGCGAGAATGAGCGCGACGAGCACACACAGCGGCGTATGAATAAAGATGCCGACAAAAACCCACGACAATGTATTCGCAAGCGCAGTATGAAAGACATCATCCTGCCAGAGGAACTCGTAATTCTTCATTCCAATGAAGGTAGAAGGACCCAAGCCCGCCCATTCTTGCAAGCTCATGTAGAGAATAAACACCAGGGGGAACACGAAAAAAACGAGTGTCAAGAGCGCGGCCGGAGCGAGATACAGAATCAAATTGCGCGACGCGACCAGCCCTCTGCCCAAGGCGAGCAGGGACCGCAAGACATTAGAGGGAAAGCCGCGCACGTAATAGCCGACATGTGCAGCTTCGCTGCGCGCCACTGTCGCCAACATGGCGCGTGGAGCTGTAGATTCGCTTTGCGCGGGAATTTTTTGTTTCACAGAAAACTCATCCTTGTGACTTGCGGTTCATTCGGAGTGCTGCGGTAGGCAGCACCCCGAATGAGATCATCTGTCTAACATGGTTTCAATTTATTGCGCGGCGGCTTGCAATTTCTTGGCAAAATCCTCCGGTGTGAGCGTGCCGAGCGCCAACGCTTCCAGCATCCCCGGCAGCTCCGATTGCGCCGAGGGTTTGATATTTCTCACCGCCTCGACGACGCCGAGCGGAGCCTGACTGGAGAGGTCGAGCACTTGCGCCATGTTGCAGTTGGCATTGGCTTTGTCTTGATCGGTAAAGGTCAACTTCATCGCTTGCGGGTATTCGCCTTCGACTGACATCCGCTTGGCACTCGCATCGGACGTATAGAATTTCATCCATTCGACAATCGCCTGCTCGCGTTCTTTGCTGGATTGTTTCGCGGCGGCCCAGGGATTCATCGAGTCGGTGATAATGAAACCCGCCGGCACTTTGTTATCGCCGTACGTCGGGATTGCCGCTACGGCGACGTTGCAAGGCTGCGCGACTTCTTTCTGAATCGAGCTAATGAGCCATGGTCCATCAATCACCATCGCCGCTTTTTTGGAAATAAAGTTGCGACTGCTGACCGAATAGTTTGCGCCAACCGCATCAGGCGTTGTGTATTGAAAGAGCTTTTTGAGCTCTTCGGCAGCTTTGACCACCGCAGGCGAGTCAAGTGGTTGACCCGGCTGGAACACGTCTTTGCCGCCCGCGCTGACGCCGAACGCCGTGAACGCATTCATCGCGTGCCAAGCATCATCCGCCGTAAACATCGCGATGGGCGCGACGCCGCTGGCTTTGAGTTTGTCCGCGGCTTGCCAGAATTCATCCCAAGTCTTGGGAAACGACGTAATGCCCGCCTTGTCGAATAGGTCTTTGTGGTAATAGAACAACACGGGCGACTGATCACTCGGAATGCCTACGATTTGTCCGTCAATCGTGAGCGCTTGCAAATTTTCGGGGCGAAACTTGGCTTTCCATTCCGGGTCCGCATCGAGATATGGCTTCCAATCCATCAGCTTGCCCGATTTCTCGCGTGTTAAATCATTCGCGTTATAGTTGTACAGGAATACATCGGGCGGTGTCCCCGCGGCGATCAGCGACTTGATTTTCGCCTGCAGCGCGGGCCAATCGGGGTCGGTGTTGAGCGTGACCTTGATTTTGCCTTCGTGCTGTTTATTGAATTCGTCGGCGAGTGCCGCCAAGACCTTGCCGCGTGCGACATCGGGCGTAAAGTTCGAGAGCACGGTAATTTCAATGGCTTGACCCGACGGTTGTGCCGTTGTGGGTTGTGCGGGCGCCGTCGTCGCTTGTCCGCCAGCACTCGTCGGCGGCGCGGCGGTTGGGCTTGCTCCTCCAGCACACGCGGCGAGGAGAATCGAGAGAGCGATGAGAGCAATGAGCAATTTGTTTGAGCGTAACATGATTTCTTTCCTTTCTTTTTCTTGTAACCGGTATACTTGTAAGCGTCAGCTGATAGTTGCCTCGATATCATTCCCCCTTTTCCTTCAAAAACTCGCCGAGTCCAAAGATCCCTGCCGAATAAATCCAACCTAGACTACCCCAGATACCGCCCTTGGCGATCAATCCTTCATCCACCCCTTGATTGCACAGTCCGATGCCCTCCGGCTGCATTCCAATATCCGCAAAGCCCATCAAATCACCGGGGTATGAAAGCAGTTGCTGTGTGCCATGCGCCACCCATTCCGCCACTTGCGCATAAAACGGTTCGCCTGTGTAATGAGCGAGATGGCACAAATCGGCGAGAAAGAACAGCGTATAAATATCCCCGACGCCGCCGCCCCAGATTGAATTGATGGCACCCCAACCGGTGGACTCGACCCCCGCGCGCGCGAGCCGCGTTCCGCTCACATGCGGTACATTCCAGATAAAATTCCACGTCACCGCGAGCTGGGCGGCGCGTTCGGCTCCTTTGAGGAACAAGGGTTCATCGAACGCATCGTAAACCGACAAGAGCGCGTGCATCGCATAAAGCGCCGCTTCTTTATCAACTACATTCGGATTGTCCAATGTTCCGCCTTGATAATGGTCTGCCGCAACATTGTGATAAAGCACATACTCGCCCGCGCGGCGCGCGGCATCGCGATATACTTCCGTCTGCGCTTCGTCAGCCAACGCGAGCAAATAGGAAATCGGAATCGCCGTCGCGGATTTTGCGGCGGCCTCGTCTTCGCCAAACCAGCCATGACCACGAATTGCCTTGCCCTCGGGCGTATACGCGCGATACCACGATCCATCCGCGTTTTGATGTTCAAGCAAAAAATCGGCAAAGCGGCGGCAAACTTCAAGCCAACGCTCGCTTTGGATCTCGTGTGCGCGAAAAAGGCGAACGTTGAGCAGCAGATCGAACGCGGCTTCGACCATCATCCGCAAATAATTGGCAGGTTCAGGCGAAACGGCGAGATAGTGCATCACGCGCCCATTGGGATCGCCGACCGTGAACAGCGGTCGCCGTTTGCCAATATGATAGATGGTATACAACCAGCCGTTTTCGGTCGCGCAGTGACGCGCAAAAAAGTCAATTGTTCGTCTGCCCCTCTCAAACCATTCCCCACCCCTCGTTCGTGCGAGGGTGTACGCCGCATTCAATTGGCGACCCGTAAAGCCGTACTCTAGAATCTGCTGTGATTCCTCCATCTCCACCTCATTGAACGAGGTGCCAAAGCCCGTCGAGGGACTGTCGTAGCCGCCTTCAGGGTTAAAGTTGAAGAAAAACGCAGCGCCATCTTCACCCCATTCGCGATACGTCCGTTCGAGCGAAGTAGTGCGATACGCGATCGCATCGCGCAGTGAAAAGGGCAAAGCAGGAGGCGCGGTCTGCGCGAGCGCCGCCGCGCCTTTGAACGACGACAAAAGGGCGTCGGCGAAACTCGCTTGGTTCACCAGTTGAATTTCGTACGCCACGCTCAAAGTAAAATTGGAATTCGTGAGCGGATAAAAGGCGCAAGGCGGTGTGCCGGAGGAATTGAGCGCAATACTCGTTTCGCCCTCGTAGTACGGCAAAAAGGCGTGAAACGAAAGCGTTCCTGGATTTCGCGAAAAACCAAGTGAACCAATATCGGTCTGTTGCAAAAAGCGCGCCTCGTGGTGGGGACGCGCAGGGGGCTGCGCGTGCTGCGCCAATTGTGCGCGCTGAATACAAATGCCAAACTGTAAGTCGGGTTGATACGCCAACACATGTGGGAAAGGCAGCCGGTCATCGCTCCACGTGTTGAATTCTTTCGCGTTCGTCTCAAGTGCACCATATAATTTTGCGGGCACAAAGAATTGCCAGCCCTGCGTGGGCGCGTTTCTAAGCTGAAGCGCGAGATGGAATTGGAATCCGTTCGGCATGTCCATCTCCGCGTTACCTTCAAGCTGTGAGAGTATGATCCTCCGTTTCAATCGAATGCGCGCGGTCCCGAGCTTGCTCCACTCATCCGTGAGCTTGAATTCAAATCCATGGC
>Ga0070741_10008886_pt1 | contig 19888 bp, 13 predicted proteins | sample Coa_R1_4_FD_66440 | JGI IMG/M metagenome (GOLD analysis project Ga0070741, IMG submission 66440) | Surface soil microbial communities from Centralia Pennsylvania, which are recovering from an underground coalmine fire - Coalmine... | ecosystem: Environmental > Terrestrial > Soil > Unclassified ...
CTCAAAAAGCAGACGAGGTAGTACCCGATACTGCTAATCGACCCTGCGACCCCAACCAGCTCTAGCGCCCGGAGTACATGATGAGTCATGAATGTGAGTGCCGCAGATCACTCATAACGCAAAGACTCGATCGGATCAAGATTCGCGGCCTTCCATGCCGGATAAATTCCGAACAGCAATCCTTCCGCCGCGGCTGACGCAATTCCGAAGATCGTCCAGAACGTCGACATCCGAGCCGGAAGCGCGCTCCAGATCGTCGGGACCAGCCAGGTGATAACCGCCCCGACGACCACCCCAATGATCCCTCCTATCGCTGTCAGCGTGATCGCCTCCAGCGTGAATTGCAGCAGGATATCGCGTTTCCGTGCTCCAATTGCTTTCCTCACTCCGATCTCCCGCGTCCTCTCCGTCACCGATACCAACATGATGTTCATTACCCCTACTCCACCAACAATCAAACCCACGCTGGAGACCGCAAACATAAAGATAAAAATCGCGCCCGTGACCTGGTTCCATACCTCCACGAGCGAGTCCTGCGTCAGAATCACGAAGTTGTCCGGTTTATCCGGAGGCACTCTGCGCCGCCGCCGCAGAAGGTCGCGCATCTCATCCATCGCTTTTGGCATGTCCTGTTGTGAGGTCGCCTTCGCACTGATCCAGTACTGCCTTAGCTCAGGATGCAGCTTTCGAAACACCGATAGCGGAAAGAACACAATATTGTCATTCGGATTTTTCCCGCTCGAGAACACATTCTCATTCGGCACGGAGACGCCGATTACCGTGAAAGTCTGCCCCTCGATATTGATCTGTTTTCCCAATGGGTCCGAATTCGGAAACAGATCCTCGGCCGTGTCGCTGCCCAGAACAATCACCGGAGAATGATGCTCGTCATCGAGATCGCTGAACCATCGACCAGTGGACATTTCAAAATCGAAAACGTCCTTCACGCTCGCCATGTCGCCTTCGAGAATCGTGTTCTTGGCCCGGCGATCGCCGTACTTCACCACGTAGGTTCCGGTTCCAAACTCCCGCTGAATGAACTGCAATGTCGGCGTAGCCGCCTTTACATGCGGCAAGTCACGAACCGCCATCGCATCTTCGAGCGTCAACTCCCGCCTTTTGCGCATCTCCTCCGTCGGCATCCCAAAGTGAAAAGGCTCGATGTGAAACGCAAAGATCACATTCGATCCGATGCTGCTCACAACTTTGCTTACGTTGTCATTAAGTCCGCGCACCACTGACGAAATGCCAATCACGACCGCCACGCCAATCACGATCCCCAGCACCGTGAGCGCCGATCGCAGCTTATTGGTGCGAATCGTGTCCAGCGCCATCGTCACAATTTCGCCGTAATCGCGTCTGCGCATAGCAACAGTTTCTTAAGTTTCGAATCGTAGCGCAGTAATCGGATCCAACTGCGCCGCCCTTCTCGCTGGATACACCCCAAAAAACACGCCCACGCTCCCGGAAACCACCAATGCCGCCGCTACCGCCCATAACTTGACCGTCGACGGCATTCCGATCAGCGCCGTAATTCCTTTCGCAAAACCGACTCCGAGCAGAATTCCCCCAATTCCGCCAAACAGCGCCATCGTGCTCGATTCAATCAGGAATTGCAGCAGGACATCGCGCCGCCGTGCGCCCATCGCTTTTCGAATCCCGATCTCGCGCGTGCGCTCCGTCACTGAAACCAGCATGATGTTCATAATGACGATACCCCCGACTACCAGCGCAATCGAGGCAATCGCCACCATCACAATGAAAAACGTGCTGCTCAGGCTTGACCAGATACTCAGAAAACTCTGGTTCGTCTCAGCGGCAAAGCTGTCCGGCTTGCCCGGAAGATCATGCCGCCGAGCTCGCATGATCGCTCGAGCCTCATCAATCGCCGATTCCAGCTCCGCGCCTACCCCATGCGCCTTCCCCGAGATACGAACGCTCGTGTGCGACCCGAATTGTTTTAGGTAGCTTGAGATCGGAATCGCGACATAATTATCTCGACTCTGCCCCAGTGTGCTCCCTTGCTTCTTTCCCACGCCAACAATCGTGTACATCTGCCCTTCAACGCGGATTTCTTTATTCAGCGGATCGACCCCAGCAAACAAATTGTCCTGTACGTCCGTCCCAATCACTGCAACGCTCGAACGATTGTTCTCGTCGTTCTCGTTCAGCATCCGTCCGGCAGCCAGATCGATATCAAGAATCTGTGCCATGCTTGGGGTGAACCCGCGTACCCATACATCGTTCAGCGTCTGCTCGCCGTACTTCGCGTGCCCATCAATCTTGATCGTCGACGCTCCGACCAACGTGCAATGCTGGCACGCGTCCCGCACCGCTTCGTAGTCCTCGACCGTGATGTCCTTGCGTTTCTGCCCCTCGAGAAACTGATCAATGTTCGTAATAACCGGCGAAACTTTGCTGATCAGAAAAACGTCCGCGCCGAGATTAAAAATCTTCTGCGCCACATAGCCATTGATCCCGCTGGTGAACGTCACCACGGCAATGACCGCCGCCACTCCGATCACTACTCCCAACAACGTCAGCACTGACCGTAGCTTGTTCGCCCACAGCGATTGCAACGCAATCCGGATTGCTTCCAGCGTAGTCATGCTGCGTTTCTTCCCCGCGTGATATTAAGTCTAGCAGCGGCGTCAGGTTTCCTTCGTGCTCCTTGTGTCCTTGGTGGTAAGAATCAGGCACAAACGGACGCCCGCACTCCCTTGGAGTAAAATCAGTCCTCTTACCGAGGTGACGGTGAGGCTGGATTCCGGACAGAGACTGGGGCCTTACGCAATCGTTGCTCCGCTCGGCGCGGGTGGCATGGGAGAGGTGTATCAGGCCACCGATACTCGCCTGCATCGCGAAGTCGCGCTCAAAGTTCTGCCTCAGGAGATGGCGAGCGATCCCGAGCGCCTCGCCCGCTTTCAGCGCGAAGCCAGATCCGTCGCGGCGCTCAATCATCCGCACATCGTGACCCTCTACTCAGTCGAGGAATCGGACGGCGTGCCCTTTCTGACCATGGAGTTCGTTTGCGGCGAGTCGCTCGACCGGCGCATCCCAGCCGGCGGACTACCCGTCGCACAGCTCATCGAGATCGCCGGCGCCTTGGCCGATGCGCTTGCTTCCGCCCATGAGAAAGGCATTATCCATCGCGACCTTAAGCCGGCCAACATCATGATCACCGATAAGGGCCGCGTCAAAATCCTCGACTTCGGGTTGGCAAAAGAGATCGGAGGGACGAAAGCCGACGACGCAACCGTGGACCACACGGAGGTTGGCCGTGTCATGGGGACTCCAGCCTACATGTCTCCGGAGCAGGTGCTGGGACGCGAGGTGGATGCACGCACCGACATTTTTTCACTGGGCCTTGTCATGCATGAGATGGCAACCGGCCGCCGCACCTTCCAGGGAACGAGTTCCGCTGAACTGGTATCGGCGCTCCTGCGCGACACCCCTCCGCTTGTGACCGAGTCCCGTCCGGAGTTGGCGCCCGAACTCGCCCGCTTGATTCGCCGCTGTCTCGAAAAAGATCCCCTCCATCGCTGGCAAACCGCGCGCGACGTGGCGAACGAACTCCGCGAGCTCGAGCAGGCCCGCCGCAATCCAGCTCTATCCTCGCAGGCGCAGTTCGCTGCCTCCGTCGCGGTTATGCCGTTTCAGAATCTCAGCCCCGACCCAGAGAACGAGTACTTCAGCGATGGCCTCGCAGAAGAAATCCTGAACGCGCTGAGTCAGATCGAAGGACTAACCGTGGCAGCCCGCGCTTCCTCGTTCTACTTCAAGGGCAAGTCCATCGACATGAGTGAGATCGCCAACCGTTTGCGCGTGGCCAACGTTTTACAGGGAAGCGTTCGTCGCGCCGGCAACCGCGTCCGCGTCACGGTTCAACTCGTCGATTTGAGAAATGGCTTCCAATTGTGGTCTGAGCGTTACGACCGCCAAATGGAAGATATCTTCGAGATTCAGGACGACATCGCTCGTGCAATCGCCCAGCGTTTCAAGGTGACCTTTGGAAGTCAAGCCCGGCACTCCACCAGCAACGTTGAGGCTTACGAGCTCTACCTCAAGGGACGTCACCTCTGGCACCAGCGCTCGCCGGTCACCTTGCGGGCTGCCATCAAAAGCTTCGAGCAGGCCATCGAGCTCGATCCCAACTACGCTCTCGCGTACTCCGGTCTTGCCGACTCGTATGGCATTCTCCAGTTCTACGGATGGATGCCGCCACAAGAAGGTCGTAAGCCTGCCCATGACGCCATGATGAAGGCCGTCAAGTTGGCACCCGAGCTCTGGGAGGTGAATTTCTCCCGCGGCTTTTATTCGATTTACTTCGAACGCACGTGGCAGGACGCCGAAATGCATTTCAAAAAAGCGCTGGAGATCAATCCGCGATCGTCCCTGGCGCACGTGTACTACGGCCTCTACCTCCTTGCCTCCGGCCGGAACGAAGAAGCCGTCTCCCACGCCCTCACGGCCTGCGAGCTTGACCCGCTTTCCCCGGTCATTCATTGCATCGGAACGGCGATATTCACTAACACCGGGCGGTTTCAACAGGCTGAGCAGATTGCCCGTAACGCGCTCGAAATGCAGCCGGATTACATTTTCGCTTTATGGGTGAGGGCCCTCGCCCTCAGTGCCTTAGGCCGGCATGGCGAAGCCATCGCTTCCATGGAGCGAGCCCTCATCCTGTCTCGTGCTCCCGTTTTCGTCGGCGTCCTGGGCCTCATCTATGCCCGTGCCGGGCGTCGAGACGACGCTATGCGCTTACTGCAGGAAATCGAAGACCGCGGCAGCCGCGGAGAGTACATTCCGAGCTTCTCCAAACTAACCATCGAGGTGGGCCTGGGCGACCTGTTGGGCATGCGAGCCGCGCTGGCGGAGGTTATCGGGGCCGCAAGTTCTCCCATCCCCATTCGCGTCATCTTCGGCAGTCATCTCGAGGCATTTCGCACTGACCCCGAAATCCGGCGCCTGCATTCTGAATTCTTCGGATGGTAATGCACACGTGGCCTAACGCATCAGGGTTCTGACAATGATGAACACACATTCCAAAGATGTGACCGCCTTCTTCTACGTACTCCTGCTCGCTACTGTCTTCTGCCACGCACAATCCTCGCCCAACCAGCTCGAAGCCAAAGCGGCCGTATCGCAAATCCACGGAACTCTAAAACTCCGCGGATTGCAGAAGCCGGTATCGGTCCTTCGCGATCGTTGGGGCGTCGCGCACATCTACGCCCAAAACCAGCACGACCTCTTTTTCGCTCAGGGATTCGTCGTCGCCCAAGATCGCTTGTTCCAAATGGAGCTTTGGAAACGTTCCGGTCAAGGTCGTTTGGCGGAAATACTCGGCCCCCACGCCCTCCCGCGCGATGTCAATGCCCGCCTTCTTCGCTATCGCGGCGACATGAATGCCGAATACCAGAGTTACGCTCCCGATACGAAACAAATTCTTGAGGCTTTCACCGCCGGCATTAACGCCTTCATTGCTGATCGGCAAAAACCCGGTGGCCCCGGACTTCCCGTCGAATTCCTCGTCGCCGGTTTCAAACCGGAAAACTGGAAGCCCGAAGATTGCTTGAACCGAATGGCAGCATTCGCCATGATGTCCAACGTCTTCTCCGAATTGCGCAACGCCGCGCTGGTGGCGAGTCTCGGCGAAAAGAAAGCCGCCGACTTGCTTTCTTTGGATCCTCCCGTTCCTTTGGACCCAGCGCCCGACTCCGATTTCCGTGATCTTTCCCCGAAACTCTTGAGTGGTTTGGTGGGCAGCGATTCACGCATCGAATTTCCGCCAAGCATTCTCGCCGAAAGCAATAACTGGACCATCTCTGGCAAACTCACAGCGACGGGCAAGCCGTTATTGGCCAACGATCCGCATCGGGTGATGGCAGTTCCTTCGCTTCGCTACATGGTCCACCTGGTCGCACCTGGCTGGAACGTCATTGGCGCCGGCGAGCCGGGCCTGCCAGGAGTGGCACTCGGCCACAATCAGGACATCGCCTGGGGCTTCACCATTTTCGGTTTAGACCAGCAGGATCTCTACCTCGAGGAACTCAATCCTTCGAACCCGCTGCAATACAAGACTGCAACCGGCTGGGAGAATATGAAGACGGAGAAAGAAACGTTCTCCGTTCGCGGCCTCGCGAGCGTCACCCGAGAGTTGAAATTCACCAATCACGGTCCAGTGCTCTGGGAGGATGGCAAGCGAGCACTAGCTTTGCGTTGGATCGGAGCCGAACCGGGCACCGCCGGTTACCTCGGATCACTTTCAGTCGATCGCGCCCGCAATTGGTCCGACTTCGAAGCGGCTATGCAGCGATGGAAGGTCCCCTCCGAGAACATCGTCTATGCCGATCGCGCCGGCAATATTGGCGAGCATTCCGTCGGGCTCGCTCCCATTCGCAAATGGACTGGCCTGCTCCCAGTTCCCGGCAACGGAGATTTCGAGTGGTCAGGCTTCGTCCCCGCTGACCAGCTCCCGCACTCTTTCAATCCCGCAGAAGGATTTGTAGCCACCGCCAACAATCGCATGATCCCGGAGAACTACCCTTACAAAGTCGGCTACCAGTGGTATTCCGTTTATCGAGTTGCTCGCATCAAAGAAGTCCTGAATCAGCTAAAGACGTCCGGCCACAAAGTCACCATTAATGACATGGAGAAACTTCAGAACGACGTGCTCTCGATCCCTGCCCGCGAACTGATAACGTTGCTGCGCCATGGCGCAACCTCACCGAGCGCTGAAGCGCAACTGCTGCTTTCGTGGGACGCCGATGTCACTCGCGAATCTCCGGCCGCAGCGCTGTTCGAGATTTGGTTCCATGAACTGAGCCGCGAACTTTTGCGAAAAGTCGCTCCTGAAAGTTCCTGGGGAATCCTTCAGGAATTGCTTCCCAGCGAAGTCGTTCAGTATCTCTCTCGTCCCGATCCAACCGTCTTTGGCGCAAATCCAGAATCCGGGCGCGATCAACTTCTCGTCGATTGTCTGCAAACCGCCGCCCAACACCTCATCGAGTTGCAAGGCCCTGATCCGAAGAACTGGTCGTGGGGCAAGCTTCACGTTGTCCAGTTCCGCCACCCCTTGGATAAAGCCCCCAACGCCTCATTCATGGATCTCGGCCCCGTCTCTCGCCCGGGAGACGACGAAACGGTCGACGCGACCGGCTACGACGTCGACTCTTTCGCACAGCGCTACGGCGCTAGTTATCGCGAAATTATCGACACCTCTGATTGGGACAAATCTGTCGCCATCAACGTCCCTGGACAAAGCGGCCAACCCGGCAGCGTTCACTATTCCGATCTTCTCTCACTCTGGAGCGAAGGAAAATATTTCCCGCTTCTCTACTCTCGCCCAGCCATCGAAACCCAGGCAACCGATAAACTGGTGTTAGTTCCATAAGTACCTTCGACGGTCTCGATCTCTCGACGCTTTCCATCGAAGTTCGCGATGGCTTACGATGGCTTCTCGGTCTTGAATGGCTTAAGCTATCTTAAGCCATGTTTTTCGCTGATTTGAGCCATGCAAGAGCCCGTACGGCTTGATGGCTCCTCGGTGGGTCATGGGCTTGGTCAAGGAGGACGGGACGAACTGAACTTCGGGTCATGTTTCGTTGTCGTTCCAATCCTCTTTTTTCAAGCCTTCTCTTCAGGTTAGGCATAAGCGCTCCTTCAAGAAACGCCGAAATACCGGAATGCCGGCCGCATTACCGTTCTTTCTATTCGTATTCGAAGTTATTCCTGTCTTGCGTCTAGCTAACGAGACAACAACCAATCGCAACAGTTTCGTGGTAGGTAACGCGCCATTTTCGACGCGTATGATCATGGTGCGTTCCCGGGGTGTAAAGGGCAAGCACATTTCCGGCCCCGCAACACCAAAGTAGTGCCCAATGAGGTTTCACGATTGTCGTGCAACTAATTAAGATGTTGTCGGGAGAATGCAAATCAGATTGGCAGCTTGTCTGCCACGTTACCGCGGCTTCAGAAAGCAGAAGCGGGGTCTTCAGTCGTTGCCGTGTCAAAAGACCCGTGACATAGCCACGCAGGCATTCATCGTCAGCGTTCGGTCGTTTTCAGCTTGAGAGTATTGCGCAACGCTCTTATTGCATAGAGCGCATCATCTATCGCGTCGACTTCGTCGCTGTTATCGCCGGACCTTGCGAACAGTTCCCGCGCTCGTAGAACAAGCGCGTGCTGGGCTACATCCAAGCGTCCAGCAAGTCTTTGGTTATCTGTCTCCAACACTGCAAGTCGATAAAGTTCGCGCCACCGACTTGCACTCAAAGACGCCGATACGGAGGACTGACTCGGTTGGAACATAAATTTCCGCACCTCACATAGATAACACCTGACTTTCGAGTCTTACACGAAAACTGCTAAGCCTATATGACCTCCATCACAATTCCCCACTGGCAAAAGCAACAGCACGCTTATTAGGGATAAACTGAAATTACACTTATTGAGGTGTCAATTTTGACAGTTCAGACCCGCGGCACCAGAGCTGCACAGTGGTGTTCAACACAGCAACCCGAAAGCCCGCTCTTCGACTGTGGCGCAAATGAGAATGGGCGTTTAGTTTCCGCAAATAAAGGACTCCCCAGAGTTGATAAAGCAAGAACCCAACGCGATGAACTCTCCGGTGACGGAAGCCATGGAACAATGACGGGAATTGAACAATATCAAGCGCCGGCCCCTGTCAATCTTGACAGTTGGCGTCTCAGGGTTCGAGAAAGGACTATTTCGCGCAATCAGTGATCATAGCGATTATGCCGAACTGAACGACATAGCCTGAGATGTTCTCGTGGGGAGGGGATGTCCGATTGGCAGTTTAGCTGCCACGTCACCCCGCTTCGGGGAAGGGGAACGTGGTTTTTCTAATGACAGCGTTCAGTTGGAGGGACCTGTGACACGTCTCAAGTTCTCGTCCAGTAACCTAATTGGCCCGCTACATAACGCTAAGTTAAGAATTTTTGTCATTGCCAGCGCTACTCTATTGCTCGCAACTCAGGTGTTCACGGCGAGCGCCGATGACCGACCGCAGGTGAAACCAGCAACAAAACCAACCTTAGAATTGCCCGGAGCCGTTCCGGGCGCAACCTATGTCGGGTCTGATACTTGTAAAACCTGCCACGAGGAGATTTACTCAAAACACTTTCAGGGAACGCCTCATTTTGCTCTGCTCAAAACGCAGCAGCATGGATGCGAAGATTGTCACGGTCCGGGATCGGCGCATGTGGATGCCGGTGGCGACCCGACCAAAATCATTCGTTTTTCCCAACTGTCCCCATCGCAGAGCAGCAAACGCTGCCTGCAATGCCACGAAAGCAACCTCGAGAACCTCAATTTTAGCCGCTCGGTACACCTGAAAAGTGGGGTAGGCTGCGTTGGCTGCCACTCGCCGCATCACGCTACCCAGCCGGAACACCTGTTAAAAAATCAGCAGACTTTGTTGTGCTATAGCTGTCACGCAACACAGAAGGCTGAATTCGCCCGGCCTTACCGTCACCGTGTCGATGTCGGTCTGATTCAGTGCAGTGACTGTCACAACCCGCACGGCAGTTTTGTTGGACGTCAACTCCGCACGGCCGCAGGCCAATTCCCGATTTGCACTAACTGCCACACCGAAACCATGGGGCCGTTCGTCTTCGAGCATGTGCCCGTAAAGCAGGAAGGTTGCACAAGCTGCCACATGCCGCATGGCGCGACCAACCCACGTCTTTTACGGACAAGCCAGGTGAATCTGCTCTGCTTGCAGTGTCACTCGCCGACGGCCGGCAGTAACGTCCCGCAGATCCCGAGCTTCCACACACAGGATGCCAAGTATCAGGCCTGCACCATGTGCCATACCCAGATACACGGTTCGAATTTTGATGAATTTTTCTTCCGCTAACGAGCGAGGACTCATGCTGAGCAATGCGCTACCCGGGTCAACGATGAAATTCCGGAAACTGCTTATGTTCCTTATCGTTGCATTGCTGTTGTGGACAGCACCTATCTTCGCCCAAGGCCCCGGCCAGACTACTGAGGGGCTGCCGCTCTCATCGCAGTCGCCAGGCAAAGATGCTCAGGAAGGAATCGAGTACGGCGGCTATCGCATTCAACAGTCCATTGATGTTGGTGGGCGCATCACTGACACGACAGGCAATCCTGCCATGTACGATACTTTGGTCAATCTTCAAAGCGGACCGCGGATTCTCGATCAATCCTTGTTCATGCAATCTCTAACCAATGACGGATTGTTCGACAGTCTCAATGCGAGCAGCTTTGGATGGGGAGGAGACCCCAGTAATGCAGCGCGCCTGCGGATAATCAAGTACCATTTGTACAATTTCAATGCCAGTTTCCGGCGCGATCAGAATTACTTCGACTACGATCTTTTTGGCAACCCGCTCAACCCGCCCACTGCGACTCCTGCCGTCAATATCGACCATTCGCCTCATGCCTACTACAACGGACGACACATGTACGACTTCGGCCTTACGCTGTTTCCGCAACGCCGCTTCAGCGTGCTTTTGGATTACAACCGCAACCGTCAGGAAGGTCCCTCGTTCAGCAGTGTTCACGAAGGCACAGATGCGCTGTTATTCCAGCCGATTAATAGCACGCTCGATCAATATCGTTTTGGCTTCAGTTGGCGCGCCAATCGCCACACCACCCTAAATTTCACTGAGAACATCCAGGTCTCGAAAGGCGATACCGATTACTCCCTCGCACCCTTCAACTCTGTACCGTTGCCGAACGGTTCGCCTGTCGTCTTCGGTTTGCCTTGGTTCAATGGATTCAGTCCGTGCGCCGCTCCCATCGTTGCCGGTTTCGCCAACCCCGCCTGTAACGGCTATTTCGCTTATGGCCGAACCCAGCGTATACGTACGACGACGCCGACTGAACAACTGACTTTTCAATCCACGTCCATCAAACGGCTTGATCTGACTGGCACGTTCTCCTACAGCGATGCCGATATGAGCAGCCCTCTTGACGAATTCTTTGACGGGCTCATCACCCGCACGGGCGAACGCCAGATCAGTACCGCCGGGAGCCATGCGAGCGCAAATTGGATTTCGGTTGTGGCTGATGTGGGCGCGACGGTTCACGTCACCGAGCGTCTCCGTCTGGTGGATACGTTCCGCTTCCGAAATTATCGAATTCCTGGCATTTTTGGTCTGCTGCAAGTTTCGTTGTTTAATGCCGGTACGACTGCGCCTCCTGGGTCGCTCTTGCTGCCGCCCGTCGTTCCGCCGACGATTCCCTTGCACAGCTCATCCTCGCCCGCCGACTCGGTGAACGACACCTACAATCGCTTTCTTGGGCAGGACACCAAGAACAATGAGTTTCGAGTGGAGTACGATCTCACGCCCTGGGCCGGAGTGGATGTCGGGTACCGCTACGACCACATACGTGATCACAATAACTGGAGCAGCGTGGCAGACAGCGAAATTTTCAATCCGCCAATGCCGAATCGCGGAAACTGCACAGGCCTGCCTTTGAACCCGAATGGCAGTTGTACGTTCACAGGATTGTTCGATTCCGAGGACGATTTGACCGTAATTAACGAGCACACTGCACTCGCCGGCTTCTGGCTGCGCCCGAGGCAAGGCCTGCGCATCAATTTCGACGTCGAGGCCGGGTCAGCCAGCGACTTCCTCACGCGAATCGACCCGCGCCATCTCCAGCGCTATCGTGCGCAGGGGACATATTTGCCTAAACCTTGGCTAAACCTCGGGGCAAATCTAAATATATTTGAAGCGAACAACCACACGGGCGATATCAACTACAGCACGCATAACCGCAACTTTGGTGTGAACGCGGTAGTGTCGCCGAACTCCAGATTCTCGTTTGATCTGGCATACAACTACATGGCGTTTCTGCAGAACGCGAATATCTGCTACGTCGCCACTGTGATGGTTCCCGGGAGCTCCACCTGCATCAACGACAACACCTTGCTTGAGGTACTCGGCAATTACAACAACCACACGCATTTCGGCGAGCTCAGCCTCACGTTGAAACCCGTGAAGCGAGTCACGGCTCGCCTCGGCTACAGCATCACGGACGTGAGTGGGTCCACTCTCATCCTCGACCCTCTTCAGCCTTTGGGACCCTTGGACTCTCGTTTTCAACAACCGTTGGCTTCGCTCGATGTGGACATTGCAAAGCGCGTGAGTTGGCACGGAGGATGGAATTACTACCAGTACAATGACGGCCCGTTTGTCGGACCAACCCTACCGCGCTATTTCCACTCGAATGTCACCACTCTTGCTTTGAGATATGCTTTCTGAACTGCATGTCGGGATATCGGTACACAGAATGATGTGACCAAGATTACTGACCATTCCGGTCAGATCAGTTGACGATAACAATGGGCGTGTTCCGTAGAGGAGAACGGAGCGAGCCTGTCCCCACTTATCTGTGTAACCTGCTCAAACACCCGCCGCTGGGAGGAGACTTGGCGGGGGTTTTTAACTGCAGGACCCACGAATCCACCTAAAACCAGGAGGCACAGTAGCCGGGTCCAACCAGGAATTAGCCACAGCTGTTAGCCCGGATGCCGCCCGATCCCAGCGCTGTTACATTTTCCTAGCTCTCGCTGTGGTGATCGATGCTTAACTGCTGTAACCATTGCTAGTAGCTTGCTTGCTTAGAGTGAGTGAGACTGTTACCTCTGTGAGACGCAAGACGCGAACACTTCGAACTGTCGTGAACTTGGCCATTCAAGTCGAGTGTGCTCGCCAGCGATTACAAGAGATTGTCTCGCGCCTGGAGCAAACTCGCCATCCGGACGAGGGGCTCGATCAACAAGCGCTAGAGGAGATGCGCCCACTTATCGCGTTCTTGAGGGAAAATGGGTATCTCGTGGCTGCCAGACACGAGGATGGAGAACTGCTTGTTACTCTTCACTTGAGTCCAGCCGAAAAGACCTTGCGCTGTAAGTCGACAAACCGCTGATCCGCGAGAAGGTTACCGCGGCTCGTGCCTGACACTGATGAGCAGGCCGACGAGGACGCACCCCGCGGCTAGTAGCCAGGCCGAGCCGATTCAACGATAGAGCTTAAATCGGGTCACGGTCGTTGCGCCGGATCAATGACCTCTTCCGACATACCACGGTATCCGCCTGTAACCCAGCCCACCGAAGGCGGACCTTGAATTTACAACGGCCGAATCGTATGTCCAGGGGCTCAATCACTTTGGGATTGAGCCCTCGAACAAATTTTGTGCGGCGCATCAGATTGAGCCTATCAATGTGTGACATCGGAAGAACGACGTCAATCTGAATGCCCTTATGAAATTAGCCTGCAACAACACGTAGTAAGTGCCACTGTCCCACCCTCCGGAGGTAGTCGGGCGCAGTGGTTTAGAAGCACGGCGGAACCAGAAAAAGCAAACCGGCTGGTAGGGCCAACTGACCGAGCCGGTTTCCTCCGCAGTGCGACTTGAGGAGCGGCCAGAATCGCCACTGCGTTTTGCCCACATTGCTTCTGTTCGCGAAAACGCTACACCTCCTCCCGGTTGTCGGCAAATACCAAAACTGCCAGTCGGCAGTCGTAAAAACGTTAGTTTCCCCAATTTCGCGTCTTGCGCTGAGCAACTCAGAAATCAGTGCGAGGACGTTGCTCCAAAGCAACGACTGTCCATAGTGGCTTCAATATTCTCTTCGAAAACAGAGGTGCCTTGAATGACGTGCTGGATAGCACAGGTGCCTTTCCGCAAACAGCAAGGAGACCACATTGCACTTCTCGTGTTGCGTGGAAATGAGGTTAAGCTGTGAACTTAGTAGCAAAATGTATTGTCTCCCCCCTACTTCTGACTGCTTTTTTGGGCGGTCTCAGTCAGGCATCGACCAAGACCTTTACCAATATTGATCAGAGCAACACCGGCTGGGGCTCCTGCACCAGTTGTGCAGGCGGTCAGCACAATGCCGATTCCTATTGGAAGGCTCAGTTCCAGACGTCTCCTTCAAAGGATGGGAGCAGCACCGAGTTTTACATTTCGGCGAGTAAGTCCTATTCGAATGCTCTTTTCTGGGATCATCTCGGTGCCCAGGATTTTGCGACCCACTTCACCTGGGATTTCTGGGTGTACCCCGGTACTAATTCAATCCATGCTCAAGCGTTGGAATACGACATGTTGCAAAATGTTGGTGGCCGGGAATACATGTTCGGCACACAATGCAATTACGGGTCGGGATACTGGGATGTCTGGAACCAGTCGACGCTTCACTGGACCCAGACCTCACTTAAATGCACGAAATTTTCAGTGAATACTTGGCACCACATCGTCTGGAACTTTCACCGCACGACAAGTGACACAAAAATGTATTTCGATTCAGTAACTCTGGATGGTGTTCTCCACAACATCAACATGTCAGAGTCGTCTTCGGCGATGCCGAAGGGATGGAGTGATGGCCTTTCGGTGCAATGGCAGCTGGATACGGCAGCATCGGCGCTCACATTCAGCGAATACATCGATGAAGTGAAGTTAACCATTTGGTAATGCGAAGCGAGACAATCGGCCCGAATGCCCTCTTGGGACCGGGCCGTTCTTCTGCGCCAGGTCGAAAGGTCGAATTGTCGGGGGCGATAGAAGTTCCTGTGGCCCAGGTTATTTATTGAGAAAATGCCCGCTCGGCACGCTCGGCGGTAACAACTCCCATTGTGATGCAAATCACCATGGCGTGTGACAGCACCGACTGTCCTTTCCCATCTCGTTCCTTAAATTAAATGAGTACCGAACTGTGCCCACCGCAATCCAACCCGCACCACCGCAATTGCGCCTCGGACGCACACAACGCGTTCTCCTGCTCATCGCCACTGGCATCGTGATCCCGGCTCTGTTGCTCGTCGCAACGGAGATCATTCTGCGAATCTGCGGCTATGGCTCCCCGACAACCGCCACTCGTCCCTGCACCGACCGCGGTGCTCCTGCTTTCTGTGACAATCCATTCTTCACCGCATCTTTTTTTCCGCCCGGCATGTTGCGTACGCCACGTCCTTACGCCATTCATGCCAGCAAGCCACCCGGCACCTACAGGATTTTCATCCTCGGCGAATCCGCTGCTTGGGGCGATCCCGATCCCACCTACGGGTTTGGCCGTTATCTCGAGGTGATGCTCCGCAAAGAATTTCCGCAGACCAATTTCGAAATCATTAACACCAGCATCACCGCCACAAATTCCCATGTGCTGTTGCCCCTGGCCAGGGACATCGCTCAATATCAGCCAGACCTCTTCATCATTTATGCGGGCAACAATGAAGTCGTCGGGCCCTTCGGTCCGGGCACCGTCTTATCCAGTCTTACCTCGAATCTGCACAGCATTCGCGCCAGGATCTTCATTAACTCCACAAGGCTGAGTCAACTCCTCGGCGCGCTGGCGCACTCGCGGCGGCAGTCGGAATGGCATGGCATGGAGATGTTCTTGGAGCAGCAGGTGCGCTCCGATTCTCCTGCTATGCAAGCTGTGTATCAGAATTTCTCTACCAACTTGCGGGACATCATTTCTGTCGCGCGCCGCTCCGGTGCGCAGGTGCTGATTAGCACTGTCGCAACCAACTTGAGAGACTGTGCACCGTTCGCTTCTCTTCATCGCCAGGGCTTGCGATCCAACGAACTTAACGCTTGGAATGATTTGGTACAACGTGGCGCTACTGCACAACAGGCTGGAAAGTACGCCGGTGCTCTCGAACTCTACCGCTCCGCCGAAACAATTGACTCGCGGTATGCCGAACTGCATTTTCGCATCGCCCGCTGCCTGTGGGCCCTCGGCGATTTTCCCGCTGCCCAGCGACACTTCATCCAGGCCCAGGACCTCGATACTCTTCGCTTTCGCGCCGACACTGCAATTAATGCCGCGATCCGCTCTGTCGCGAACTCGGCCGGTTCTGGAGTTGCAATGGTTGACTCTGCAAGCATTTTCGCTAATCAGAGTGACCATGCAACTCCCGGGAGTGACCTTTTCTATGAGCACGTGCACATGAATCCACATGGCAACTACGTGTTGGCGCGCGCTATCTTACCTCAGGTTGCGTCGGTAATGCCCGCGCACGGCGGAGCAACGCAGCCGGCTCTCGATCCTCCCTCGGAAGAAGAATGCAACCGTCTCCTTGCGCTCACTCGGTATGATCGTGCGCGTGTCGCGAACCTGGTCCTCAGAAAGCTGGAGCACCCTCCATTCACCAATCAACTCAATCATTCGGAGCAGCTCTCGCGCTTGCAGGCCGAAGCCGAGGATTCGCCTGAAGATCTTTCGGAGGTCGAATCCGAATACGAGTGGGCGATTAGCCAGAGTCCGGGCGATCGGCTGCTACACCTGAATTACGGATTGTTTCTGCATCCTTATCAACCCGCGATCGCGGAACAACAGTTTCGCGTGGCCTTGCCCTACGATAACGCTCCGACGCTCTCCAACTGGCGCAAACTCGAGTAATCCCATGCCCCGCTGAAGCAGCCGGAAGTGCTCACAATAGATTGCTGCCAGTTCGCGAGACGCACCCTCACACGTAGAAGTTCCATGTGGAACACCTTTTCCGCCGTGAACAATCATCACGTCACCTGAGTTGCCTGAACACACACTTTGCATTCAGTCAATTAGTCACGCACCGATAACGAAAAACATTAAAAACAATTTTTCTCGTTTCTAAACTCGATGAGCCGCTGCACCTGTGCTGATTTCGAACACCGCACCGCGATCATGCACTTCCTATTTGTTGTTTGTTACTTTCGGTGACCAAAATCCTTGACTTGTTTTTAGCTGCTGCATAGTCTCCGGCACAGGCCAGATTCCTCCGCTCACTCGCGTTGGCGCAGGTTCGCAACTCCGGCCAAAAACAAAACCAGGAGTAACCAGTGAAATCAATTCGTGTAGCCTCCACGGCGAAAGGGATTTTCTCCGCCCTGCTACTGACTGCTGTTCTCTGCGGTCTGAGTCAAGCGACAACCAAGACCTTCACCAACATCGATCAGAGCACCACCGGCTGGGGCTCATGCACCACTTGTGCCGGTGGTAAACACAATGCCGATGTGTATTGGATGGCGCAGTTCCAGACCTCTCCGTCAAAAGACGGAAGCAGCACGAAGTTTCACATTGAAGCCAGTAAGTCCTATTCCAATGCTCTTTTCTGGAATAAATTAGGGGCGCAGGATTACGCCACTCACTACACTTGGGATTTCTGGATCTATCTCAGTAGCGATTCAACCAGTGCACAGACGCTCGAGTACGATATGTTTCAAGATGTGGGTGGTAGGGAATACATGTTCGGATCCCAATGCAACTATGCCGCCGGATACTGGGACGTCTGGAACCAGTCGACCAAACACTGGATCCAGACATCCCTCAAGTGCACCAAGTTTTCAGTCAGTACTTGGCACCACATCGTCTGGAACTACCATCGCACTACGTCTGACAACAAAATGCATTTCGATTCGCTCACGCTGGACGGAGTCCTTCACAACATCAACATGACGGAGCCCTCGGGAACGTTGCCGAAGGGGTGGGCTGATGGCTTAGGCGTGCAGTGGCAGTTGGATACAGGATCGAGTGCCCTCACCTTCGGCGAAAACATCGACGAAGTGAAGTTGACGATTTGGTAACTTAAAGCTCGCGTGATGTTCTGACCTTTTGTCGCGAGGGCTGTTGGTCTCCTCCACTCGGGCCAACAGAACTCGCGACGTTCTAAATAACGCTTCCGCGATTTGCATCTTACGTCTGGCGTACTTTTCTATGAACACAAGACACTTATTGGCTTCGTTTTGTAAAAACAAGAGGCAACCGCGTCGATTGATATATATCGTAACACGATATAATGCAACAGGGCGATTGTCGGGGACCATTCCGGACTGGGGAGATCGATAAAGGCCGTGTACTAGTTCTGCAAGGTCACTGCGTACGATGAACGTTGACGGCGGGTGCAACGGGCAGTCCTTTGCGCCGACGCTGTAGACGCTCGAGCCAGTCGTACGCACGACTTAGCTGTCTCTCGAATGTCGTCCCGTAACGTATGATCTTCCGCACCTCATCGTCACTCGGGATTAGCTGCAGGTGGTACTCGTATTGAATCTGGGCTTGCGACCTATTCCACACCACCTCACCGATGCGTTTGATCGCCGTGCTAACGGTTTCTAGGGCGACAAAGCGCTTATACTCAGGCAAAGTTTTTGCTTCACGTGCCAGGAGCTGTTTGGCTTCGTTAAGTTCTATTCTTCTGGCCTTTGCAATCTCCAAAGCTAATTCGTTCCTTTTCTTTTTCGCAGTCTTTTCTGCTGCGGCTTGATTGGAAGGCCAAAACAATCGGATTTCAAAATGTTTAAACAGTTCCTTCATGGACTCTGCTGAGATCTCGCCGCTAGCCTCCACCTCTCGTTTCGCGGTTTTTAATAAGGCTAAATGATCTCTTTGAGTTTCCGACATCGCTAATTGATAGTAGGTTCCGTCTTCCGCTTGCGAAGAGACCCATTGCATATCTGATGCCTGCTGCGCGTTTTCATATCGCCATAAACGTTCGAGCCTTAGCCAGCAGATAGCGATTTGCCATACTACGCCTTCCTCGCTCGGCCCAACAGGTTCAAGTTCGTCTCGCAGATCTCTATAACGTGCCTCGAATTCTCTCGGGTCTTCCTCCTCCATGAGCTTTTGAAAATCAGTAACAAATAGCCCGTGCTTTGTCGCGTTATTCCGACTGTATGCCTTGCCTCTGGGGGTTCTTGGGCCCGTTGACTTCTTGGCATTTTCGCGATTGGCTTTCAGCTTGCGTTCGGAAACAGAGCGGGACTGGGTGGATCTATTGAGCGGTGCCCCCAGGTCAGTATTTTGCGTGTGGCCTTCCATTCAGAACCTCCTACTAAGGAGAAGAACCGGGATATTCAACGACGATACGGACAGTGTGTATGATTCGACGCCGAAAGTGTGAAGTGTTTGCGGTTACGTTAGTACAATGCCTTTGGAGTGCGTTACTGATGTAGCACGGGACCTGCATGTTTTGTGAAAGATCCGGCTTCAAAGCCAATGTAACTAAGCTTTCGGCTCTCTTGAAAGGCGGTAGTTCCGCCCCTGAGCCCTAAAACCACTCTGATAAATGCCTCAGACTCGATCACGTGAGCCCGATGATTTTCGAGCCGCCCTAATCTCGATTCCAACATCTTTTGCTTGGTAAATCGCGCAACCGAAGGCATGGTACGGGACCCGGCCGAAAATGTTGAGCCGGGATCCGTCGTTCTCGGCCGCCACGGCGCGCAATTTCTGAGTAACCGGCGAGGACCAGGAGTCGACCGGAAAGCGCTGAAGGTATTTGCCGCCGAGATGGAAAAGGTCCGGTAGCGTAATCGAATCCCAGTTCTTCGACAGTTGTTGGCAGCAAGCCCGATTGTTTTTACGAATGCTAACCCCTCGATAATACGCAAAAGATCCCGATATCAAGATTGTGAAAAGTTGATTCGGATAGCATACTCGCTCTCTTCGGTGCAACTGACCTGCCCGGCCTCAGCAGCAAACTTGCAGGCTCAGAACGTTTCTCCTACGTTTGGCGACGGGCCAAATGCGTTACCGCATTTCAAGCAGCGCAAGCGATCACTATCTAGCCGCTGACGTTCGTTCAGAGCAAGGGATTTCCCACAATGAGTGCAGGTCACGTTCAGCGAGCTAAGCACTTTGGCGAGATTGATCTTCTTGCGGTGGGCATTGCCGCTTTAGGCGGCATGGGCATGAGACTTGCGAGATTCGCTTAGCAAAGATTCGATGTATCTTCCGAGCGCCATTTCCATGTCGTTCTTAGCTTTTTCAAAACTCGGTGCATGGATTGATAGACCAAGAGACTCTATTGTGGCGTGCCAACCGTCATCCTCAAGCCAGAATTTACAGTCCAACCGAAGGCATGGCGTGACTCCGAGTCTCACGCTGTGAGGGTGATTCATAGGG
>Ga0070741_10008887_pt1 | contig 19884 bp, 17 predicted proteins | sample Coa_R1_4_FD_66440 | JGI IMG/M metagenome (GOLD analysis project Ga0070741, IMG submission 66440) | Surface soil microbial communities from Centralia Pennsylvania, which are recovering from an underground coalmine fire - Coalmine... | ecosystem: Environmental > Terrestrial > Soil > Unclassified ...
AGAGCAGGTCGATTCGGTCCTGTAGGTGATCCAGACGTGTCCATGGCCGGGCCGTGGCGTGCCGAACCGCTCACTACGTCCATCGAGCGTCCCGGTCTGTCCGATTGGGTAGCGTCTGACAACCGGTCGGCCCATGTTCCCTACGATCACGGGCGTTGACGTACCAGTCAACTCGTAGCTGCCGGTGGCCTCGATGAGTACGCGGGCCCCACCGGAAATCGCAGCATGCGCCGCCCGGGCACGACGTCGACCACATCAATGTCTTCAGTTTGCGCAGCCGCCTTTGCGGCCCGGCGGGGTTTCGCTGACGGCTGACACGCGTTCGCGCGCAATTGCATGGAGGTTGCCCGCGGCCACGTGGTCTACTACGGCTGTGGGCAGCTCGTACATGGACTACCGCGATTCCGGCTTCTGGGTGAAGGACTTTCAGGCGGAAGTCTGGCTCTACCTCTTGGCACAGGAGGCCGCGACCGTGCCCGATGCTCCTGTCTGGCTCACTGAGGCCGGCGCGGACTGGCAAGTGCAGGCCACGGCCGGTTTCATGGGGTTCGTCTCGTCCTGCCTAGACGAACGGCTCGGAACCCACGCAGAGCGCGTCGCGGCCGTTCTCGACCTGTCGCATCGAGTGCTCCATCGCTTGGACGCGTGGTCTCCGGCCATCCCGAAAAACCTGGTGAATTCCTTCGGCACCGGTGGCCAGTGCGACTCGTTCGGCACGGACCTGCCGACCGGCCCGCTGTTGGAATGCGGTCGCGCGTTCGTCGCCCTTCTGCGCGGAGAGATCCCGCCGGACTTCAAGGGATGGGCTAGCGAGATCCCGAACGGGTAGCTCGATCAGACCAGCAGTAGACGTTGTGGCGCCCTGCCACGAGTCGACAAGCCGGCGTCCGGTGCTCGGCATGAGCGCGGCGCCCGAGGCAGCTGGCGGAGCGGCCGAGCGCCAGCGAGGCCGCGGAGCAATTGGGGTGGGAGGGAGGGCGGGCTCCAGTCCCGGCGGAGCCGGGCCAGCCGCAGGCGTCGAGGGCGCAGCGAAGCGGAGCCGAAGCGAGCGCGGAGCGCGTGCGCGGCAGCGCCTCAAGTCCGTGGAGCGAAGCGGAACGGGGGCGGGCGGGTGGGAGCCGTAGGCGTTATCTCGCCAGCAGCAGGCGTCTCGGCGGAGCGGAAATCGGGAGAGTCCGACGGCTAAGCAGCGCCGTTGGTGTCAGCCTTAGACGCCAAACAGCCCCGGCCGAGTCTGACCGGGGCTGTTCTTGGTTGTGGAGCCAAGGGGACTTGAACCCCTGACCTTCTGTCTGCCAGACAGATGCTCTACCAGCTGAGCTATGGCCCCTTATATAGATCCGCCCAGCTGGGAGGACTTTTGGTCCCGCCAGGAACAAACGCTTTGCGTATCCATGGAATCACTCTGTTCCCGGGCGGGCTCCGCCATATTAGCCAACGCGGGAGCGAAACGCGAAATCCATAAGCCGCCGGACGGGTCTGGCACGTCAGGCCAGGGCGGCTCGCCCGTCCGCATCACCGTTGCTGTCGCCCTCACCATCCGCGTCCGCGTCCGCGTTGGCGTCGTCGCCGATGACCGGCTCGGGGAGGGAGCCCGCGTTGTGTTCGAGCAGGCGCCAGCCGCGGGAGGCCTCGCCGAGGACCGACCAGCAGCAGTTCGACAGGCCGCCGAGGCTGCTCCAGTGCTCGGGGGGCAGGCCGAGCAGGCGGCCGATCGCGACGCGGGAGGAGCCGCCGTGGCTGACCACGACGAGGGTGCCGCGCGGGGGGACGCTTTCGAGCGCGCGCAGGATCGCGGGGACGACGCGGTCGGCCACCTCGATCTCCAGTTCGCCGCCGCCGCGGCGGACCGAGTGGTCGCGCTTCCAGGCCGCGAACTCCTCCGGGAACTTCTCCCGGATCTCCGTGTCCGTCAGGCCCTGCCAGGTGCCCGCGTAGGTCTCCCGCAGCCCCTTGTCGAGCATGACAGGCAGGCCGGTCAGCGCGCTCAGCTCACGGGCCGTGTCGGCCGCGCGGGCGAGGTCTGACGCGGTGATCACGTTCGGGCGCAGCGCGGCGAGGAGCCGGGCGGCGCGGCGGGCCTGGTCGCGGCCGACGGCGTCGAGCGGCACGTCGGTCTGGCCCTGGAACCTGCCCTCGACGTTCCACTCGGTCTGGCCGTGCCGCCAGATGACGACGCGACGGCCGGGGGCGTGGTAGGCGTGGCGGTCGGATGGGGAGCCAGGGTCGGCGGCGGGCTCAGACTCGGGTTGGGGTGGGTTGGAGTCGGGAGCGTCGCCGGCGTTGAGATCGTCGCCGGGAGTCATTGGGCGCCGCCGAAGTCGGCCGCGGGGCCCGCGGACCGGCCGCTGGTGACGGATGCGGGCAGGCTGATGATCGGACAGTCCTTCCACAGCCGCTCGAGCGCGTAGTAGGTGCGCTCCTCGGCGTGCTGGACGTGCACGACGATGTCGATGTAGTCGAGCAGCACCCAGCGGCCTTCGCGCTGGCCCTCGCGCCTGGCCGGCTTGGCGCCCAGTTCGAGCAGCTGCTCCTCGATCGCGTCGACGATGGCCCTGACCTGCCGGTCGTTCGGAGCGGACGCGAGCACGAAGGCGTCCGTGATCACGAAGACGTCGCTCACGTCGTAGGCCACGATGTCATCGGCGAGCTTGTCCGACGCCGCCTGCGCCGCCGCAATCGCGAGCTCCCTCGCCCGGTCGGTCGCTGTCACTCTCGGCACACCTCTCAGTTCGGTAGGTCTGAGCCAACTTTGTAGTGGTAATTCGTAGTGGTAACAGGGTCTCACGGAGGGGTGACCAAGCGCGGCGAGTGGCGGTTCAGCGCGTTCTACCTGCGGGAGCGCGGTTCGTCAGTTGGTGGTGCCGGGGAGGGTGACGTTGGCCAGCTTGGGCCAGTCGGCGCCGAGCAGCACGGTCGCGTCAGCGAAGGTGCTCATCCCGGACACTACCTGCACGTCGTTGGGCTGAAGGCCGAGCGTCGCGGCGAGCTGTACCGCGGCCGACTTCGCGCCGTCCGAGCCGACTTCGACCACGCTGGTGGACCGGTGGGCGACCGTCGCGCCGTCGACGAACGTGTAGCCGCCGTTCGCGAGGCGCGCCTGCGCGGCGCCTCGGATGGCCTGGGACTGGATGCCGGAGTGACCGGACGCGTCCTCGACCAGGACTCGGGAGATCTGTCCGTTGTTCTGCGTGTTAAGGGCGCCACCGAGCAGGCTGCTCACGATGGGCGCCGCGGCCTGCACGTTCAGCTCGTTCGAGCCGTCGGTGCGCAGCGGCAGTGCCTTAGCGGTAAGCGCACCGGCCTGCTGCTCTGCCGCGAGTGCCGCGAGGATCGGGCTCAGCTTGCTCTCGGGGAGGGCTGGGTCGTCGACGATGCCCAGGTGGTTCAGGTACGCGGTGATCGCGCCGGCGTCCGTGGGCAGCGCCGCGAAGAGGCCGCTGACGACCTGTCCGAACCGCTCGATCTGGGCATCGGGGCCCTCGCCCTTCGCCGTGTACGTGCTGTAGGCGACGGCCTGACCGCCCGTCAGCTTCTGGTTGCCGACGGGGATTGCTGCCGCGGTAGGACTGGCAGTGGCTGCCGGGACCGCGACGTCGGCGTTGAGCTGGATGCCACCGATCTGGTCGATCAACCCGGCGAAGGTGACCTCGTCCATCCGCCACACGCCGTCGATGTTGACGCCGAGCGCGTCGGCGACTGTGTCCTTACCGGCCGCGGGAACGGATTGGGCCATGTTGCCGCCGAAGGCCTGCTGGCCGAATCCGGTGCTGTTCACCACCATCTGAGAGGGGATCAGCACGCTTGCGCCCTTACCGGTCACGGTCTTCGAGGTGCCGGTGCCTGTGGTCGCCGTGTGGTCGGTAACGAGCAGCGCATCGGCTACCGCATTGCCGGTGGAGTCGCTGATCTGGAGCAGGACCACGGACTTCGTGGGGCCGCCGCCTCCGATCAGCGATCCGCCGTTGAAGAGCGCGTACGCGCCGATGCCCGCCGCGACCAGGGCTACCGCGACGCCCGCGCCGATCAGCCGGCGCCGGAAGCGCTTGGTCCGGTCCGCGCGGCTGTCCGCGCGCGACTCGACGAAGGTGAGCCAGCCCTTGACGTCCTGGCCGGTCTCCTCCTCGATGAACGCGAAGTCGGCGGCCGTGTAGCCGTCGTTGGGACGAGGGGCCCCTTCCGGCGGGGGCGGCACGACCGGGTCGGTGACGGTCGGCGGCTCGGGGGCGCGAGCCGGAGCGGCTGCCGCGGCGTTCGTGACCGACGAGGAGGAGGCCGAGAACGACGAACCGGTGTCGAAGAGGTCGTTGTCGTCGAAGAGGGCGTCGGGGTCCGAGGCGGGCGGCGTGGGCGGCCGGGTGGGCGCGGAGGGCGGAGGCGCGGTGGGGGTGGCAGCCGTGTAGGAGGGGGGCTGCCCGAACGGCGTACGGGACGACGGCTGACCGGCTTGGTGCGGGAAAGGCTGGGGTGACGGTGCGTCGTTCCGTGACGGTGCGTCGTTCCGTGACGGTGCGTCGTTCCGTGAGGGTGCGTCAGGCCACACAGCGTCAGGGCGCGGTACGGAGGGGGGCGGCTCAGGCGGCGACGCATACGGCTGCGGCGAGAACGGTTGCCGCGCAGGCTGCGGAGGTGCCGCCGGCGGCTGCGAAGCGTACCCCGTGGGCGAGTACGGATCGTTCAAGCCATAGCCGACCGGGTTGTAATACGCGGGCTGATCGTTCGGCGGGACCTGGTGCTGGCCGGAGGAGAACGCGTCGAACACCGGGCCGGGCTGTGCCTCGGGCTGCCCGCCCTGAGGCTGGCGCCAGTCGTAGGCGTAGTCGTACTCGTGCCCGTAGTCGTGCTGCGGCTGGGCGGGCTGCTGCTGCCCGTAGCCTGCGGGCGGCCGCGGCGGCGCGGGCAGGCTGCCCTCTTCCTCCGGATTCGGCTTCCGGCGGCGTCCGGGTCCGCTCACGGTGCCTCCTGCGCGGTCGGGTCCGGCGCGGCCCCCCACTCATGCGGGCGGCCGAGGTGTTCTCCAGTGTCAGCAGGGTCCCGGTACAGGCCGCGCTTGTTGATGTACTGCACGATGCCGTCCGGTACCAGATACCACACGGGTTCGCCGCGGCGTACCCGTTCGCGGCAGGCCGTCGAGGAAATCGCCAGCGCCGGGACCTCGATCAGGGAGACCTTGCCGACGGGCAGGCCCGGATCGGCCAGCGGGTGCCCAGGCCGGGTACAGCCGACGAAGTGCGCCATGTCGAACAGCTCGGCGGCTTCCTGCCAGGTGAAGATCTGCTCGAGCGCGTCGGCGCCGGTGATGAAGAAGAACTCGGTGCCCGCGGGCCGCTCGGCGCGCAGATCGCGCAGGGTGTCGACGGTGTACGTCGCGCCGCCGCGGTCGATGTCGACCCGGCTGACCGTGAAACGCGGGTTGGACGCGGTGGCGATGACCGTCATCAGGTAGCGGTCCTCGGCGGAGGAGACCAGCCGGTTGTCCTTCTGCCAGGACTGGCCGGTCGGGACGAACACCACCTCGTCGAGCTCGAACAGCGACGCGACCTCGCTCGCCGCGACCAGGTGGCCGTGGTGGATCGGGTCGAAGGTGCCGCCCATCACGCCGACGCGGCGCGCGCGTGCGGGCTGCCGGGACCCGGCGTCCGCTCGGGACACCGCCGTGTCGGGGGACTGGGGGTCGCTCATGCGCACCGACCCTACCTGGCTCACCCCGCGGTTACACCAGCACTTGGGCTGCTTGTCCTATTTTGCCGGGAATTACTTGTCCCGGTTGAGCCGGGTCACCAGGAACAGCAGCACCAGGAAGATGATCATCACGACGATCGCGTTGAGGGCCGGGTTGATGCCCGCGTAGCGGCCGCTGCCCTCTGCCAAAACGGTAAGCGCGTGCACCGTGTCCGTCCTTACTTCCACTCGATCGCCATAGGCTTAGGTACCCGGTTCGCGGCTCTCGCCCGCTCAGGCACGCTGCGCTCTCCGGTCGCGCCCTAAATATAGAGGGCCGCGCCGCGCGCCTCGCCGAGAGGGTCGGTCAGTCGCGGTTCTTGTCCTGCGTCTCGCCCGAATCGCGGTAGCCGCGCAGTACCAGCCAGGCGATCAGGATGACCACGGCGAGGCCGCCGAAGATGTAAAGGCGCAGGAAGATCCCCGGCGGGGTGTTGTCCGGGGCGTTGACCGCCAAAAGAATCTGTTGCACGACTCGACCATACGCGCCACGGCACGCCCTGGCAGACGCCGGGTCGGTAATGTGGCGATCCGGGAACCTCCCGACTCCACGAGGGGGCACAAGTCCATGTCACAGCCATCGCAGGCCGGGGAACCGGCCGATCGCGTGCCCGACCGCAACCGCCGCCGTTTCCCGGAGATCAGCTCGCGCGCCTACGAGCATCCCGCCGACCGCGCCGCGCTGACCGCCCTGCGCAAGCTGAGCGGGTTCGACACGCTGCTCAAGAAGCTCAGCGGCCTGATCGGCGAGCGCAACCTGCGGCTGATGCTGCTGGCCAACGCGGTCCAGGTCTCCGACCGGCAGTTCCCGCGGCTCGACGCGATGTTGACCGACGCCTGCGAGATCCTGGACGTGCGCGAGCGCCCGCAGCTGTTCGTGCAGCAGACCCCGCTGGTCAACGGTATGACCATCGGACTGGACAAGCCGGTGATCGTGCTGACCACCGGGCTGGTCGAGCTGCTTGACGAGGAAGAGCTGCGGTTCGTCGTCGGACACGAACTCGGCCACGCCTTCTCCGGCCACGCGGTGTACCGCACGATGCTCATCTGGCTGATGAACCTCAGCGGCGCGGTCGCGTGGCTGCCCGGCGGCCAGCTCGGCATCCAGGCGCTGATCACCGCGCTGCTGGAGTGGTTCCGCAAGGCGGAGCTGTCCAGCGACCGGGCCGGGCTGCTGGTCGGCCAGGACATCGAGGCTGCGGTACGCACCCAGATGAAGATGGCCGGCGGCGCGCACCTGCACGAGATGAACGCGCTCGCCTTCATCGACCAGGCCCGCGAGTACGAGGCCGGCGGCGACATCCGCGACTCGATACTGAAGCTGCTGCTCACCCGGGACCAGACGCACCCGTTCCCCTCGGTGCGCTCACTGGAGCTGACCCGCTGGGTCGAGACGGGCACCTACAACCGGATCCTCGGCGGCGACTACCCGCGCCGGGACGGGGACGCGGCCGCCTCGGCCACCGAGGACGCGAAGGCCGCCGCCGACTCATACGCCGAATCGGTGCGTAACAGCGCGGACCCGCTGATGGCGAAGCTACGTGAGTTCGCCCGCGACGCCTCGGGAATTGGCGACCGCATCGGAGGCGCTATGTATCGCCGGTGGGGTCAGCGCCCGAACGGCGAGGAGCCGGGCCGGGACGCGGACGACACTGAGGAGTGACCAGTACCACCGAGTGAACCGGTGCGGCCGGGTGAACCGGTGGGACTGAGTGACGTGTTAAGGCATCGCGGCGACGTGTTAACGACGCGTGCCCGGTGACGGCCAGACGACGAACCTGAGGAGCAGCCCGCATGGGAATCAAGGACATTCCGCTCAAGGCGCTGGACGGCACCCCGACCAGCCTCGGCGAGCACACCGACCGAGCCGTGCTCGTGGTCAACGTGGCGTCGAAGTGCGGACTGACCCCGCAGTACTCGGCGCTTGAGGAGCTGCACAAGGCCTACTCGGACCAGGGCTTCTCAGTGGTCGGATTCCCGTGTAACCAGTTCGGCGGCCAGGAGCCCGGCACCGCAGAGGAGATCCAGACCTTCTGCTCGACGACCTACGGCGTCACCTTCCCGCTGTTCGAGAAGATCGACGTGAACGGCGCGGACCGCAGCCCGGTCTACGCCGAGCTGACCAAGACCGCCGACGCCGAGGGCTACACCGGCGACATCCGGTGGAACTTCGAGAAGTTCCTGCTCGACGGCGAGGGCAACGTGGTGGCCCGGTTCGGTCCGCGCACCGAGCCGGACGCGCCCGAGGTGATCTCGGCCATCAAGACCCTGCTGTAGCCCGTCGGTCGCGGCGCGGGCCGCGACGGGTTACGAGAACGAGCGCGCGACGCTGCGTCAGCGGGCGGATGGCCGCCCGGCGACGAGGGCAGCTTGCTGCCAGCCGGGGCGCTGAGCATGGACGGCGCGTCAGCCCTCCGTAAGACTGTTCCCCATGGTGCAGTGGAGGGGTTGGCGCGCCGCCGACCTTCCCGAGCTGACCGGCCGGGTGGCCCTGGTGACCGGGGCGACCAGCGGGATCGGCCTTGAGACGGCGGCGCAATTGGCCCGGGGTGGGGCCCGCACTCTGCTCGGCGTCCGCGACCTGGAGCGCGGCGCACGGGCAAGGGACCGGATCGTGGCGCGTCATGCCGGGGCGTCCGTCGAACTGGTGCGCGTAGATCTGGCCTGCTTGGAGTCCGTGGAGGACGCCGCGCGGGAGATCGCGGACCGGGCCGGGCACATCGACGTCCTGGTGAACAACGCCGGGGTGATGGCGCCGCGGCCGGAACTGACCGCCGAGGGCTTCGAGCTCCAACTGGGCACGAATCACCTGGGGCACTTCGCCCTGACTGGCCGTCTGCTGCCGCTCCTGCTGGCCGCGGACGGGGCCAGGGTGGTGACGGTGACCTCGCTGATGCATCGCACCGCGAGCGGGGCGGGGCTGAGCGAGCCCGCTGATTTCAAGACTCTGCCGCACGGCTCGCGGTGGCTGGGGTATTCGCGTTCGAAGCTGGCGAACCTGTTGTTCGCGCTCGAACTCGACCGGCGGGTACGAGCGTGCACCGGCTCGGCGGCCGTGCTGCGTTCCATCGCCGCACACCCCGGCTATACGCGCTCGGAACTGGTAGCGCACGCCAGCATCGGGCAGCGTGCGGTGATCGGCCAGATCGCCCAGGTGTCCACGGGCATCATCGGCCAATCCACGGCGTCGGGCGCACTGCCTTCGCTGTACGCGGCGACACACCCGAATGCGGCCGGTGGTGAGTTCTTCGGGCCGCGCTTAGGCATGCGCGGGGCGCCGATACACGTTAAGCCGAGTCACGTGGCCCGCGACAAGGCGCTCGCCGAGCGACTGTGGGCGGCGTCGGTCGAGGCGACGGGGGTCGGGTACGAAGAGCTGTGCACGCCGCGCTAGGGGACCCGGTTCAGGCGCCCAAGCTGCGCGGTAAGTGGTCGAGTCTTTACGAAGCGGCACAGGCACGCCGGGCTGTGTGAGTCCGAGCCTGAAGGCACGGAGGCTAGAGTGCCCGCATGGCAACTCGGATAGGCGCCTGCGCTACTGCCCGTACAACCGCCGGCTTCGCAGCGTTAGCTCTGACCGCCACGCTCACGGCGTGCACCGGTGGCGGCTCGGCCTCGTCCACCGCCTCCAGCTCGTCCGCGCACGACGTGCCGAGCGGCAAACAGCTCAGCACGATCCTGCTGGCCGCGGCCGACCTGCCGCACGACTTCACCGAGGAGTCGATCGGCGCGCAGAACAGCGGCGCGAAGCTGTCCGCGGCGGCGTCCAGCGTCGATCTGAGCAGCGCGGACTGCAACAAGGTGCTCAACCTGGTCAACACGGTGGGCCAGAACAGCCTCGGCGAGGCCTCCTACGCCAGCGACGCGTTCACGCCGCCGTCCGGGCTCGGCGAGTTCGACGAGACGCTGCTGGAGTTCCACGGCACCGACGCGACCACGTTCACCAACAAGCTGGGCGCGGCGCTCAATCGATGCAGCACCTTCCAGGCCTCGGACGCCAGCGGCGCCACCCAGAGCGCGTCGGTCAAGGTGATACCGGGACCGCGGGTCGGGGACGAGTCGGTGGGCTTCACCGTCAAGGTCGCGATCGGCAACCAGACCATGGTGATGAACGGCGCGGCGATCCGGGTCGGCACGGCGGTCGCGGTGATCGACAACTCGCTGCTACAGGGCCAGAACACCGAGATCGACCTGGCCAAGCTGGCCGACGTGCTGGTGCCGCGGTTGAAGTCGCTGCACTAGACCACTCTCCGTTAGACCACTCTGCACTAGACCACGCTGTACTAGGTCACATCGTTGACGGCGTGACCACGTCGTGTACGCACGGGCGGACGCCTGCCGGGGCTTACCCTTGGACCCAAAGACCCCGAGCGAGAAGCGGTGAGAACGCTGCCCAAGCGCACGCCAGACGGCCCTCCCCCGCCCCCTGCGGTCCAGCGGCTGCGGATCCGCTACGCGAAACGCGGCAGGCTGCGCTTCACCAGCCACCGCGACATCCAGCGGGCGTTCGAACGGGCGCTGCGGCGCGCGGCGGTACCGATGGCGTACTCAGCCGGCTTCTCCCCGCACCCCAAGATCTCCTGGGCCGGAGCAGCCCCCACCGGCACGGCCAGCGAAGCGGAGTACGTCGAGATCGCGGTCACCCGGCGCGTCGACCCGACGGCGCTGCGCGCTTCGCTGGACGCGGCGCTGCCGCCTGACTTGGACATCCTGGAAATCGTCGAGGCCGCCACTCCCTCGCTGACCGACCACCTGGAGGCCTCGGTCTGGCAGATCGAACTGCCCGAGGTCGAACCGGCCGAGGCAAAGCGCGCCGCCGATGCGTTCCTCGCCGCCGAGACGGTTGAGGTGGAACGCCTGATGAAGACCGGAATGCGTACCTTCGACACCAGATCAGCCGTAGTTTCGCTCAACGTCCTCGACAGCCCGGCTGAAGCCGGGCACCAGTCGCGGTCGTCTGCCTGTGCGATACTGCGAGTGGTCGTCCGGCACGCCACGCCGGCCGTCCGCCCCGATGATGTCCTGACCGGACTCGGATCCGTGAGCGGTCTTGTGCCGCCGGTCGCCCCACGGGTGACCAGGCTGGCGCAGGGACCGCTGGTGCACGGCGACGGTCTGCACAGCGCCGGTCTGACTAGCCAGACCGCGCCCGGTGCGCCGGCGAACGCCGAGTCCGCGGCCGGGTCCGGGGCGTGGCCGGTGGCCGACCCGATGGCCCTGGACCGGAGCGCTTCGGCGAATTCCGGGCCGTCGAGCATCAAGACCCCGGTTTCCGGGGTATGAGTGCTCGCAGGCGCCCCGCCTTCGCGGCGGCGCCGGCACGACGGCCCGATTCGGCGAGACGCCCGATCCGGCCCACCTGACTTCAGTACGTACAGACGAGCCGCCGCGCGGCGCCGACGCACACCGGAACCGGTGGCGTCCGAGCGCCCGGCGGCCACGACGGGAGAACCGCCCGAATGCTCGATCACGAGCCCACCGGTTCCGGCTCAGGCCTGGAACCCGAGAACGAGTCCACAGCCGACTCGCCGAACACCGCCCCGCGCCGCCGCCGTGCGGCCAGCCGCCCCGCCGGGGCCCCGACCGCGGAGAGCGCTCCGCGGGCCGAGGCCGCGAGCGGCGGTGACGCGTCCGAGCCGGCCGAGGCCGCCCCGGCGGCCAAGCGCGCCCGCGGCAAGAAGGCCGCGACCAAGGCCGCCGCCGAGGCGCCTGCGGCGAAGAAGACGACGCGCAAGACCGCGACGAAGAAGGCGGCCCCGGCCGCCGCTGCGGAGCAGGCTGGCGACGCGTCCGCCGAGGCGGCCGCAGCCCAGGCCGCGCCCGAGGTCGCCGCAGCCGCCGCGCCGGAGGCCCCGGCCAAGAAGACCGCGCGCAAGACCACCACGCGCCGCCGGACGCGCACCGGCGAGGCGGCGGACACGGAGGCCGCGGGCGCCGCGGCTCCGCAGACCGCGGCCAGCGCCGAGTCCGCCCGCGCCGATGTGAGCGCTCAGCCCGAGCCGGCCCAAGCCGACGCAGACCGGTCCGGCGTTGCTCAGTCGGGCACTGGTCAGTCCGGCGCCGCTCAGCCCGAGGCCGCCGAGACGCCGCAGGCCACCGGCCGGGCGCGCCGCAGCCGGAAGCGGGCGACCGCGCCGACGCAGCCGGTCGAACCGCTGGCCGCCGCCTCCTCCCCCGCCACTGGCTCCTCTTCCGCCAGCGGCTCCTCTTCCACCACCGTGGACGAGGAAGAGGCCGCCGGCGCGCTCGAGGCCGAGGAGATCGAGGCCGCGTGGTCACCGGACGCCGAGGCCGAGGAGGCCCCGACGCTGGCACCCGCGCCGGTCACGCCGCAGCGCCCCGGCATGCTCATCTTCCAGGCGCCGGTCGTCGCCGAGCCGATCCGCCGCCGGGCCACCGCGCCGCAGACTCCGACTCAGGCCCAGCCCAAGCCCGCCGCCGCGGCCGAAGAGGCCGAGCGTGCGCCGCAGCAGCCGACGGCCGATGAGACGCCGGAGGCCAACGCCGAGCGCGAGTCGCGCCGCCGCCGTCGGCGCAGCCGCAACGGGAGCGGTCGCAGCGGCGACGCGGTCGCCGCACGGGCTGACGCCGCGTCAGCCGAGGAGTCCGAGACCGAGCCCGCCGAGGCCGACAACGCCGACGAGGCGGGGCTGGTCACCGACGCCGAGGGCTCGAGCCGGCGCCGTCGCCGGCGCCGCCGCCGGCAGACCGCCGAGGACCTGGCCGCCGGCGGCACGGAAGATGACGACCCGCCGAACACGGTGGTGCGCATCCGTGAGCCGCGCGAGCCCCGCGAGCCGCGGGAGCGCCGTTCCTCCCGGCTGAGCGAGCCGGACTCGGTGCGCACCGGTGACGACGTGCTCGGCGTGCGCGGCTCGGTGCGCCTGGCCGCGAAGCAGCAGCGCCGCCGCGACGGCCGCTCGACGCGTTCCCGCCGCGCCCCGATCGTGAGCGAGGCCGAGTTCCTGGCCCGCCGCGAGTCGGTCGAACGCGTCATGGTGGTGCGTCAGGCAGCGAACCGTACGCAGATCGGCGTGCTTGAGGACGGCGTGCTGGTCGAGCACTACGTCAACCGCGAGTCCTCGGTCTCGTACGTCGGCAACGTGTACCTGGGCAAGGTCCAGAACGTGCTGCCGTCGATGGAGGCGGCGTTCGTCGACATCAACAAGGGCCGCAACGCGGTGCTGTACGCGGGCGAGGTGAACTTCGCCGCGGCGGGCCTCGAGGGCCAGCCGAAGCGGATCGAGTCCGCGCTCAAGTCCGGGCAGCCGGTGCTCGTGCAGGTCACCAAGGACCCGATCGGGCACAAGGGCGCGCGGCTGACCAGCCAGATCTCGCTGCCCGGCCGGTTCCTCGTATACATCCCCGGCGGCTCGATGATGGGCATCAGCCGCAAGCTGCCGGACAACGAGCGCACGCGGCTCAAGCAGATCCTCAAGAAGGTCGTGCCCGAGGACGGCGGCGTGATCGTGCGCACCGCGGCCGAGGGGGCGAGCGAGGAGGAGCTGGCCCGCGACGTCGAGCGCCTGGTCGCGCAGTGGGAGGAGATCGAGCGGCGGTCCCGCACGGCCAACGCCCCGGCGCTGCTTTACGGCGAGCCGGACCTGACGGTGCGCGTCATCCGCGACATCTTCAACGAGGACTTCAGCAAGCTGATCGTCTCCGGCGACGAGGCGTACAAGACGATCCACGAGTACCTGTCCGGGGTCGCGCCCGAGCTGGCCGAGCGGCTTGAGCACTGGACCAGCGACACCGACGTGTTCAACGTGTACCGGGTCGACGAGCAGCTGGCCAAGGGCCTGGACCGCAAGGTCTGGCTGCCCAGCGGCGGCTCGCTGGTGATCGACCGGACCGAGGCGATGGTCGTCATCGACGTGAACACCGGCAAGTTCACCGGCCAAGGCAGCAACTCCCTTGAGGAGACGGTCACCCGCAACAACCTGGAGGCGGCCGAGGAGATCGTCCGCCAGCTGCGGCTGCGCGACCTCGGCGGCATCATCGTGATCGACTTCATCGACATGGTGCTGGAGTCGAACCGGGAACTGGTGCTGCGCCGGCTGCTCGAATGCCTGGGCCGGGACCGCACCAAGCACCAGGTGGCGGAAGTCACCTCGCTCGGTCTGGTGCAGATGACCCGCAAGCGGGTCGGCCAGGGCCTGCTGGAGGCCTTCTCCGAGACCTGTGACCACTGCAACGGCCGCGGGATCATCGTGCACATGGACCCGGTGGAGCCGCACGGCCGGAAGGCCGCGGAGCGGGCCACCACCGTGGTCGAGCGGATCGACCGGGTGACCGGAGAGCACAGCCACGGCCACGACGAGCACGGCGGTTCTGGCGACGCGTCAGAGCACCACGGCGGTAACGCATCGAACGGCAATGCCGGTGACGCTCGTCACGCCAGCAGTGCGGTAGAGAGCCGGGCCAGCCGGCGCAGGCGGCGTAAGGGCAAGCACCACGAGGGCGAGGATGCACCGGGCGCACCGGTGGATTCGTCCTGGGTCGCCGACGACGCCGCGCCGGACACGAGCCCGCGCGCCGAGGTGGATGCGGGCGCAGACGCCGAGTCGGCTCAGGCTCCGGCCGTGCAGACCGCGCCGATCAACCTCAAGGCGCACGCGGACGACCCGGACGCCGCGGCGACCGGTGACGAACTGAGCGAGGCACTGGTCGATACCGGCCGGCCGCGCAAGCGCCGCCGGGCGGCCAGCCGCCCCGCAGGCTCTCCGCAGTCGAACGCGGAAGCTTCTTAAGGCTCCAAGCGCTTCGCCGCGCGGCCCGCACGATCCGTATCGGACCGACGCGCCGCGGGGCGAGCGAGGGTGCGCGTTCGGTGACGGTCACGCACCGCTTAGCACCGGTGAGGCTCGTTCGTGATCTTCAGTTTGACCTCACCGGCACCCGATCCGTACGCTTGCTTTTCGGCGTGTTTAGGCTCGCCCCTCGTCCCGCGGTGCCCCCGCGCCGCGCCGGACCAGTCAATCGACAGTCTCAGCTTGTCGCGGCGACTTGTATCGCACTGCGCGCAGGCGTAGGCAAAACCGTAGGAGTAGCGGTGTACGCGATCGTCCGCAGCGGCGGTAGGCAGCACAAGGTCGCCGTGGGCGACGTAGTCGAGGTCGACCGGCTCGTCGGCGAGCCGGGTACCCCGGTGGAGATGAAGGCGCTGCTCGTCGTCGACGGCGACTCGGTCACCTCCGACGCGTGGGTGCTCGAAGGCGTCAAGGTCCACGGCGAGATCGTCGCCGAGGTCAAGGGCAAGAAGATCGACATCCTCAAGTACAAGAACAAGACCGGCTACCGGGTGCGCCAGGGCCACCGGCAGAAGTACACCCAGGTCAAGGTCACCAGCATCGACACCGGGAAGAAGTAAGCTGACATGGCACACAAGAAGGGCGCCTCGTCCAGCCGCAACGGACGGGACTCGAACGCGCAGCGGCTCGGCGTGAAGCGCTTCGGCGGCCAGAAGGTGAACGCCGGCGAGATCCTGCTGCGTCAGCGCGGTACCCACTTCCACCCGGGTGAGAACGTCGGCCGCGGCAAGGACGACACGCTGTTCGCGCTGACCGCGGGCGCCGTGCAGTTCGGTACGCACCGGGGCCGCAAGGTCATCAACATCGTGAGCGTCGACGCCTAAGCAGCGTCTACCGCACGGTACGCACAGCAGTCTCAAAGCACCGTCTCGCCAGTACGCCGGGTCGCAGTGGTCGACCCGGCGTACTGTCGTGATCGGGCTTATCTGAAGTCGGAGAGAAGACAGCCATGGCCACCTTCGTAGACCGCGTGATGTTGCACGTCGCGGCCGGTAAGGGCGGCCACGGCTGCGCTTCCGTGCACCGAGAGAAGTTCAAGCCGCTCGGCGGCCCCGACGGGGCGAACGGCGGCCGGGGCGGCGATGTGATCCTGGTGGTCGACCCGAACGTCACCTCGCTGATCGAGTACCACTACTCCCCGCACCGCACCGCGGGCAACGGCAAGCCGGGCGCGGGCGACCTGAAGCAGGGCGCCAACGGGGCCGACGTGGTGCTGCCGGTGCCGAGCGGGACCGTGGTCAAGTCCGCGGACGGCGAGGTGCTGGCCGACCTGGTGGGCGCGGGCACCCGCTTCGTGCTGGCCAAGGGCGGCCCCGGCGGGCTCGGCAACGCGGCGCTGGCCACCACCAAGCGCAAGGCTCCCGGATTCGCGCTGCTCGGCGAGCCGGGCGAGGCCGGGGAGTTCGTGCTCGAGCTCAAGTCGGTCGCGGACGTGGCGCTGATCGGCTACCCGAGCGCCGGCAAGTCCTCGCTGATCGCCGCGATGTCGGCGGCCAAGCCGAAGATCGCCGACTACCCGTTCACCACGCTGGTGCCCAACCTCGGCGTGGTCACCGCGGACAACCATGTCTTCACGATGGCCGACGTGCCCGGGCTGATCCCGGGCGCGAGCCAGGGCAAGGGGCTCGGCCACGAGTTCCTGCGCCACATCGAGCGCTGCGCGGTGCTGGTGCACGTGCTCGACTGCGCGACCCTGGAGCCCGACCGCGACCCGCTCAGCGACCTGGACGTCATCGAGGCGGAGCTCGCGGCGTACGAGGAGGCGCTGAGCGGCGACGAGCAGAACGTCGGCGGCGGGACCGGCGCGGGCGCCCAGTTCGCGGCGCTCGGCATGCTGTCCGACCGGCCGCGCCTTGTCGTGCTCAACAAGATCGACGTCCCGGAGGCGCGCGACCTCGCGGAACTGGTGCGCCCGGACCTGGAGGCGCGCGGCCTGCGCGTGTTCGAGGTCTCCGCGGTCAGCCGGGAGGGACTGCGCGAGCTGGCCTTCGCGCTGGCCGAGATCGTCGAGCAGGCGCGGGCGCAGCGTCCGGCCGAGGAGCCGGGGCGCCTGGTGATCCGGCCGAAGGCGGTCGACGAGGCGCCGTTCACGCTCTCCTTCGAGGACGGGCACTACGTCGTGCGCGGCAGCAAGCCGGAGCGCTGGGTGCGGCAGACCGACTTCTCGATCGACGAGGCGGTCGGCTACCTCGCGGACCGGCTCAACCGGCTCGGGGTCGAACAGGCACTGCTGGAAATGGGCGCGCACGAGGGCGACGAGGTCGTGATCGGCGACGGCCCCGACGCGGTGATCTTCGATTGGCAGCCGACGTTGGCCAGCGGCGCTGAGCACCTCGGGCCGCGCGGCTCGGACGACCGGCTGTACAGCTGACCGAGCCGCTTGCGCGATACCTGCCTCATGCGCAACAAGTCCTAGCACTTCCCGCAAGAACGCAAATCTTGACCGCAAGCAAATAACAGAGCGACGAAAATATCTTGCAGTGACTCTTGTGGAGCCGCCCGAGCGGCCCTAGTGTCACCTCGCGGCCTGGTGGTGTGTGGCCACCGTGGGCGTCATCAGGTGTTCACACTCACGAGAGAAACGAGCATTCGATGCAACGGAGCATCTCCGGAGCTCTGCCCAGCTCACCCGGCCGGCCGCGGCGTACCGCGGTGCTCGCGGCCGCGACAGCCGCCACCGCCGGGCTCGGCGTGTTGTTCGGCGGTCCCGCGCTGGCCGCCGGCGGGTACACGCCGACCGCCGTGACCCGCGCCGCGATCGACCCCTCCCTGGTCGCCGGGCGCGGCGCCAGCCTCGGCATCGTCGAGCAGGAGGCCGAGAACGCCGCGACGAACGGCACGGTCATCGGCCCGAGCACGACCGCCTACACGCTTCCGGCGGAAGCATCCGGCCGGTCCGCGGTCAATCTGACGCCCGGTCAGTACGTCGAGTTCACGCTGCCCAGCTCTGCGAACGCGGTCACCGTGCGGTACAGCATCCCTGACGCTCCAACCGGCGGCGGGATAACTGCCCCGCTGGACGTGACCGTCAACGGCCACGATCACCGCACGATGACTCTCACGTCGCAGTACGCGTGGCTGTACAACGAGTATCCGTTCAGCAACGACCCGAATGCCGGTCCGCTGCACCCTGACTGGTGGACCACCGAGTGCAGTTGCGTGCCGGATCAGACCACGCCGGCCCCGGTGTTCCCGACCCCGTTCCGGCCGAACCACTTCTACGACGAGCAGCGGCTCCTCCTCGGCCGGACCTACGCGGCGGGCTCGAAGATCCGGCTGACCGTTCCGGCTGGCAGCACCGCCGCCACCACGACTATCGACCTGATGGACTCTCAGCTGGTCGCGCCGCCGAAGCTCGACCCGATCTCGGCGAACGTGCTGTTCTTCGGCGCCGACCCGACCGGCCGGCGCGACTCCGCGGACGCCTTCGACCGGACGATCGCCTTCGCACAGAAGACGCACCTGAAGGTCTACATCCCGCCGGGCACGTTCCAGGTCAACCGGCACATCATCGTCGACAACGTGACCGTCGAGGGCGCGGGCAGCTGGTACTCGATCGTCAAGGGCCACCAGGTCACCCTCAGCAGCCCCGCGCCCGACGGCTCGATCCACACCGGCGTCGGCTTCTACGGCAGGGACGCCTCGGCCGGCGGCAGCCACAACGTGCACCTCTCCGGCTTCGCGATCGAGGGCGACGTGCGCGAGCGCATCGACACCGACCAGGTCAACGGCATCGGCGGCGCGCTGAGCGACTCGACCGTCGACGGGCTCTACATCCACCACACCAAGGTGGGCATGTGGTTCGACGGGCCGATGGACAACCTCAAGATCACGAACAATGTGATCGCAGATCAGATCGCCGACGGCATCAACTTCCACACCGGCGTGACGAACTCGCTGGTGCAGAACAACTCCATCCGCAACGCCGGCGATGACGGCCTGGCGATGTGGTCCGAGGTCACCGCGGACGCGAACGACACCTTCGACCACAACACCGTGCAGACCCCGGTGCTCGCCAACGGCATCGCGATCTACGGCGGCACCGACAACACGGTGTCGAACAACCTGGTCGCCGACCCGATCCGGGAAGGCAGCGGACTTCAGGTCGGCAGCCGGTTCAACGCGGTGCCCTTCAGCGGCCACCTGTGGATCACCGGCAACACCACGGTGCGAGCCGGAACCTACGAGCTGAACTGGAACATCGGGCTCGGCGCGATCTGGATCTACGCCTTGCAGAGCAGCATCGCCGCGGACGTCGAGGTGACCGGGGACGACTTCCTGGACAACACCTACAACGCGATCATGCTGGTCGCCGACTTCCCGGTGAAGGACCTGTACTCGATCTCGAACGTCCACTTCTCGGACATCAAGGTGGACGGCACCGGTACCTCAGTGCTCAGCGCGCGGGCCGCCGGGTCGGCCAGCTTCCGGAACGTGGTGGCCCGCAACGTCGGCGCGGTCGGGATCAACAACTGCGGGTCGTTCCACTTCACGCCCGCGGGCTCCGAGTTCGCCGTCACCGACCTCGGCGGCAACACCGGCGGCGGGACCACCGGGCCGTGGCTGGCGCCCTGGGAGCTGCCCAACACGATCACCTGCGACGACCGGCCGGCGGTCGTGCCGCCACCGCCGCCGTCTCCCTGGTCGTGACGGCGGCTGCGCCTAGTCAGAGCTAAACGACTGCCAGAGCTGGACGGGACCGGCCGGGGACTTGGGTCTCCGGCCGGTCCCACGCGCTGAAACCCGAGAGCGACGACGCGGCCGGCGACCTTATCCTGAGCCGGTGAGCGAAGGCGGGCAGGCGACCAAGCGTGAGGCGGTCACCGCCGCGCGGCGGATCGTGGTGAAGGTGGGCTCCTCCTCGCTGACGACGGCGGCCGGGGGGCTGGACGGCAGCCGGGTGGACGCCCTCGTGGACGCGCTGCACGAATCGGCGCTCTCGAAGCCGGGCGGCGCGGAGGTGGTGCTGGTCTCCTCCGGGGCCATCGCGGCCGGGCTCGCTCCGCTGAACCTGCGAAAGCGGCCGCGGGAACTAGCAATGCAGCAGGCCGCCGCGAGCGTCGGCCAGGGCCTGCTGATCGCCCGCTACACCCAGTCCTTCGCGCGGCACGGCCACGGCGTCGGCCAGGTGCTCCTCACCGCGGACGACGTGACCCGCCGCTCGCACTATCGCAACGCCCTGCAGACGCTCAGCCGGCTGCTGGAACTCGGCTTCATCCCGATCGTCAACGAGAACGACACGGTGGCGGTGGAAGAGATCCAGTTCGGTGATAACGACACGCTGGCGGCGTTGGTCGCCGCGCTCGTCGGCGCCGATCTGATGGTCCTGCTCACCAACGTGGAAGGCCTGCTG
>Ga0070741_10008888_pt1 | contig 19884 bp, 20 predicted proteins | sample Coa_R1_4_FD_66440 | JGI IMG/M metagenome (GOLD analysis project Ga0070741, IMG submission 66440) | Surface soil microbial communities from Centralia Pennsylvania, which are recovering from an underground coalmine fire - Coalmine... | ecosystem: Environmental > Terrestrial > Soil > Unclassified ...
GGCGCACCTGAACGGCGAGATCCCGAAGGCGCTCGGTCAGGTCGGAGGGGAGCTCCTCGCCTCCGACCCGGACATCCGCACGGTCGAGGTCATCGCGGTCAAGTAGCGCCGGTCCGGCGTGATGCTCCCGTGCAGGGCGCCCGCCGTTGTCGGGCATGGGCGGAACTATGCGGTGCGCAAGCCAAGTGATATCCGCGCCCGCTCTCTCCGTTCCTTGACGTCTGCGGCGTTAGCCCGGTGCGGGCTCGCCTTCGAGTAGCGGCTCAGTGGCCCATCTGCGGACGCTCGTATCCTGGTCGGCGTGGACGAGTTGCTGTTCAACCAGGGCGATCTGCGCCAGTCGCTGGAGGCACAAGCCGGGAAGATGCGCGATGCGGTCGAGGCCGAGCCCGAGGACAGCCTGAAGCAGGCTGACGCAGGCGAGTGGGCGGCGGCTCTTGCTCATCACTTCGCCGTTGCGTGTCCCGAGCTGAAGACGGGCGAGCTGTGGCGGGAGCCTGTGAAGGACGTGAAGGTCGATGTCTCCTTGGACAGGGGCCGCTATTTCAGCGACTACGCCTCTGACCTCGCCCGGAACTATCCCGGCTACCGGGTCGTCGTCCACGTCCCCTACGAGGGTGACGCCGGCGTCTTCTCGCTGCGCCCGAGCAGCTTTACGTTCAATCCCCCGCGCGGCCGAGTCAGGGAAGACCTGCTCTTCACGATCGAGTACGCACGCGATACCCAGCCGGACATCGACGGCGAGGTCAACGCCTTCGTTGGCACAGTGGGCCAATGGCTGGGCTTTGCACGCGCCGACATCGATTCGTTCAATCGCAGACTCGAACAGGAAGCGCGTGCGGCGATCGAAGGTCGTAGACAGCGGATCGCACAGCGCGACGAGCACCTCGCCCAGTCCGCGATCCCCGAGCGGCGGCCCGGCGAAGCCGGCGACAAGACCTACATCGCCGACGTGATCGTCAGGCGCCCCGCGCCATCACTACCGCGGACCCGCGCCGATGACCAGCCGCCGAAGCTCGAGCCCGTGCTCGACGGGCGCATCTTTGAACACGTGCTCGACGTGATCCGGAAGCAGTGCCTTCATATCGAGCAGAATCCGCGGACTTACGTGCCGATGGGCGAGGAGGACAGGCGCAATGTGATCCTGTCGGCCTTAACCACGCATTACGACGGCTTCACCGCCGAGACTGACAACCAGGGTGGACACACGGACATTCTTGCGCGTTACCAGGGGCGCAACGTTTTCATCTGCGAGTGCAAGTTCTGGGACGGCGAACAGAGTTTCACCGACACGATCGATCAGCTCTTCGGCTACGCCGGCTGGCGAGATACAAAGCTCTCGATCGTCATGTTCGTGCGGGCGAAGGGCATGACCGCGATCGTCGACAAGGCGCGCGAGAGGCTCGCCGCGCATCCCCAATTCGTCGGGTGGGGTAACGCCGTGGGCGAAACCGAGTTGCGGGCCGCTATGCGATGGTCTGGCGACGACGAGCGCCTGGCCGATCTCAACGTCTTCCTCGTCCACACGCCGCAGTCGCGGGAATAGGGACAGAGTCAGTCCTCGCCGTCGATGCAGGTGTGCCCGTGGCCGAGGGGCGTTCCGCACACGGAACAGAGGGGCCGCCCTTCATCGTCGTACGTTGCCTTTCGAGCAGCCGCGACGTCCTCGATCACCGCGAGGTTGTGCGCCTTCCACGGCCCGAGCGAGTAGCCCGCCTCGCATGAGACCCACCATGAATCGACGGCTTCTAGCGGTGCTGATAACTGAGCGCCGTTTCCCTCGACCGTGATGGTGAACGTACGACCGTCGAACGCCTCAACGGTTCCTGATTGCTGCCCAGCCGATATCCACATCGACCGTCCTTCACGCGCTCGGGACGTCTCGTATGCGGCAGGCGCCGTTGTACGCGCCTGTTCTTCGAAGACTCGCAGTCCGTCAGCCGGCACGGCCCAACCGTCGTCGTCGAGTGCGAGTCCGGCTCGTAGCGCTGGTTCGGCATCGCTCGGGAAGAGGACGCCTGAGGGGCCGTCGTGGTATTCGTCGCGATCGCTGGGGCCGCCGAGCTCGTCGACGTCCCATTCGGCGCTTTCCCACGGCTCCCATTCGACAGTTGTGCCGCTTCCGATCCGCAGAGGCGTCTCGGGTGGCGGAACTCCAGCGACGAGTAGCGCGTTGGCCGCAGCGTTGACCGCCCTGCCTGCGAACTCGAACGAAACCGCATCCGAGTCACCGCGCAGCTCAAGCTCGATCAGTCCAAGGCGGCGCAAGCCATGGCTATGGGCCCACAGCCGTCCGTCGCTGCCAACCGCGTGGATGTCGAACACCTCCGACAACGTGACTGGACGGCCCGCAGCGACCGCGCGCACCCAGCGCGGCGACCAAAACGTGTAGGCGTCGAAGTCGTACATTCCGACGGACTCCGGGACGATCCGTTCGGCAAGAAGCGCGATCGCCCGGATGTCGCGTCGCCAATCCCTGCCGAGGGTCGTCTCGACCCCGATCCTCTGTCGGGCGTTCCTGAGCGCTTCGATATCGCTGAGCGCCAGGTCACGCCCGTGCGGGCTCTGCAAGCCGTTGTCTTCCCAACTGAACTCGCAGCGGCCGCCGGGCAGATCCCCATCTCTGACCACCAGAGCGTCGTCCACGTGCTCGACGACGTATCCGGCGCCAGCGAGGCGAGCCTCGAGGTCGACGCGTTCGGCCGTCGCCAGGACGATCCGGTATTTGTCGCGCGAGTTCTCCGAGATGATCTGGTCGTAGCGGTCGAGGTGACTCACGGAAGTGATTTTGGCAGCGCTGGGCGCAGGGTCGGTTACGTGTCGGTGGTTTGTCGGTGCCGGGTCAGCCCCGGCTGTCACTTCTCGGGGGTCGAAAGCGCTTCTCTGTATGAGAGACCGATTTGGCCCATTGTCCGTTGATCCATCCTGGCTCCTCTGCCGGCCCCGCATGACTGAACAAACCAACTGACTTCAAGCTCCTGGCGCCGACCCTGGTGCCGTTGAGCGACGGGCAGCGCCGCGAGGCGGTCGCCCTGCTCGCCCATTTGCTTCTTGCTGCCGAGGCGAAGCGACGGGGCGTCGGTTCCGGCGGCGCTACCGCCAGCGCTTCCGATGGCGCTATCGGCAGCGTCATGTCCTTCCCGCAGAAGCGGCGAAAGGGGCGTGACGTCGCGTGATCCGGCCCCGTGGCGAACTCCGACAAATAAGGACAAACCGTGACTCCGACTCGATACCCGCGCTGGCGCGCACTCGGCGCATCGGCGCCGAGCGCGTCTTCGAGCTGGCGCGGCATCTGACCGAGCGAGACCGGGAGGTCGCACTCTGCCTCTACAACCAGCAGCTGCTGCTCACCGACCAGCTAACGCTGCTGTTCTTCTCATCGAGACGTCGAGCGCAGGATCGGCAGCTGTTCCTCTACCGGCAGCGCGTGCTCGATCGCTTCTATCCCGCCTCGAACCGTGGCACCGGTTAGCCGCAGGCGCACTGGCTGCTCGACGAGGCCGGCGCCCACCTGGTGGCCGCCAGCCTCGACCTCGACCGCAAGCAGCTCGCCTGGCAGCGTCGCGTCGACTGGCACTCGCATCCACAACTCGCCCACCGGCTCGAGGTGAACCGCTTCGTCACCGACCTGATCGCAGCGACCCTCCCCGACCCGACGCTCGGCCTCGCTGCCTGGTTCGGATCACGGGAGGCGGCGGCACGGATGGGCGAGAAGATGCGCGGGAGGCTCCGTCCCGACGTGGAGCTGTTCCTGACAGCGCCGGCCGGGCCGATCGACCTGCTGTTGGAGTGGGACCGCGGCACCGAGACGCTCGAGCGTCTGGAGGAGAAGCTGCGCCGCTACCGCACGGCCGAACGCAAGCTCTACGAATACCCCGGTCCGCGCAGCATCCTCTTCGTCGTCGCAGGCAGGCGGCGCCTCGCCAACCTGCGCGAGCTGTGTACGGATATCGGCGAGGGCGGCTGGCCGATCCTGGCGACGACAGCCCCCGAGCTGCGGGCGGTGGATTCGCTCGCCCGCATCTGGCAGCGCCTCGACAGCGATCGGGCCACCTGCTCGCTGACCGAGCTGCCACCGCGCCGCAACCTCTCGGGCTGCGTACTCGACCCGGCAAACGCGCTCGGCCGCCGTTGGCGCCACCAGGATCCCGCCTTCTGGGACCGGCTCTCGCCGCTCGGCCGCGCGCCGGCCGAGGCGGACTTGCGTCCGTCCGGGATCGATGGCTTCATGGACGATCCGGAGCCCGACGAGGAGGGGTCATGGCGATAACCAGGGTCTGCATCTACACCCGCATCTCAACCGACGAGGAGAACCAGCCGACCTCGCTGCACTCTCAGCGCGAACGGCTGGAGGCGTTCTGCGCGGCGCAGGAGGGGTGGCGGATCGTCGCCCACAAGCAAGACCAAGCAACAGGTACGAAGCTCGACCGTCCCGGCCTGCGAGCAGCGCTCGATCTCGCGCGTAGCGGTGCGGTCGACATGCTGCTCGTCTACCGCGTCGACCGCCTCAGCAGGAAGGTGCGCCAGCTCGCCCAGCTGACGGAGGAACTCGACGGGCTCGGCGTCGTGCTCAAGTCGGCGACGGAGCCGTTCGACACCGGCTCGGCGGCGGGACGGATGATGCTGCAGATGCTCGCCGTGTTCGCCGAGTTCGAACACGCGACCATCGTCGACCGCATCAGCGCCGGCATCGAACGTCGCGCGAAGGAGGGCCGCTGGTTCGGCGGCCGACCACCGTTCGGCTACACGTTCTCGAACGAGGAGCGCGCGCTCGTCCCTGATCCCGTGAAGGCGCCGGTCGTCCGCCGCGTGTTCGACCTGTACGCGCACAAGCGGCTCGGCACTCGCACGATCGCGCAACTGCTGCGCGACGAAGGAGCGCCCGCACCCTCCGCAGGCTGGGGGCATCCGGGCGTCCACTGGATCATCAACAACCCGACCTACGTCGGGAAGATCCGCTGGCGCGACAAGACCTTCGACGGGATCCACGAGCCGCTCGTCGACGAGTTCACCTTCGCCAAGGCGCAGGCGATCCTCGCCGAGCGCAGCGAGCACGCCAAGCGGCGCGGCAACGCCTCCGACTTCATCCTCTCCGGGCTGCTCCGCTGCGGAAAGTGCGGCAAGGCGTACATCGGCATGAGCGCCAACGGGAATGGTGGCCGCTACCACTACTACGCCTGCTCCGGTCGTCAGAAGTACGGATCGAAAGCCTGCGACGGCGAACGGCTCCCGCGCGAGAGGATCGAGACCGCGGTCATCGATCAGCTCGCCACGCTCTACCGCGACGAGCGCGTGATCTGCGACGCCTTCGCCAGGGCGAACGCTGACGCCGAGAAGCGACGCCCGGAGTTCGAGCAGCGGCTCGCCTCGATCAGCGCCGAGATCACCCGCGCCGAGCAGGCGCTGGAGCGCTACTACGAGGCCTTCGAGCAGGGCAAGCTCTCAGCCGAACGGTGCGAGGACCGACTCGTTCGCCTCCAAGCCCGCCTCGACGACCTCCGCGCCCAAGAAGCCGAACTCTCCCTTCAAGCGCCAGACGAGGCCGCACACGCGCCCACTGCCGCCGACCTCGCCGAGATCGCCAACGCAATCGAAGCCGTCGCAACCGAAGGAGACCCACGGAAAGCCAAAGCGCTCCTCCGGCTCCTCATCGACGAACTACGCGTCAACGGCCGAGCCGAGATCCTGCCCACCTACCGGCTCGTCACGCCCGAGGTTTGCGCAATGTCCGAAAAAGTGGAGCGTACCGGGATCGAACCGGTGACCTCCGGCTTGCAAAGCCGGCGCTCTCCCAGCTGAGCTAACGCCCCTGGCGCCGCCAGTGTAGAGCGGGCTACGGCCGCGCGGGCGGGCGCGTCGTGCCGCGGACGACGAGGTCGAGCGGCAGGGTCTCGACCTGCGTGGCGAGCGGCCGGCCGGCGAGCGCCTCGAGCAGGAGCTCCGCGCCGCGCCGTCCGCTCTCGGCGAGCGGCTGGCGCACCGTCGTCAGGCTCGCGTACGAGGCGATCTCGATGTCGTCGAAGCCGACGACCGAGAGCGCGTCGGGCACGGGGATGCCGAGCCCCCGGGCTGCCTCGAGCACGCCGAGCGCCTGGAAGTCGGAGGCGGCGAAGATCGCGGTCGGCGGCTCGGGCAGCCGCAGGAGCTCCTCGGCGATTCCGCGCGCGATGTGGCGGCTCTGGGTTCCCTCGCGCATGTACTCGGGGCGCAGCGGGATGCCGGCCTCGCGCAGGGTCGTCTCGTAGCCGACGGTCCGGTCGCGGCTCGACTGGAACCGGAAGGGATCGGCCTGCTTGTTCCCGATGAAGGCGATGCGCCGGTGGCCCAGCTCGACGAGGTAGCGCGTCGCGAGCGCCCCGCCGGCGACGTCGTCGACGACGACGCCTGGCATCGCGGGGTGCTTCCCGTCGACGAGCACGATCGTGACGCCGTCGCGCTGCAGGCGGGCGACCTCGTCGTCGGACGGGATCAGCGAGACGATGAGGAGGCCGTCCGTGCGGTGGGTGTCTGCGAGCAGGCGGAAGGCCCGCCGCTCGTGGCCCGCCGACTCGACGTCGAAGAGGGCGAGGTCGTAGGGCGACGCGGCGAGCGCCGTCACGATGCCGCGCACCCGCTCGACGGCGGACGGGCTTGTGAGGAACGGCACGACCACGCCGATCACGAGCGTCCGCTTGAGCGAGAGGTTCCGGGCGACGGAGCTCGGGTGGTAGTCGAGGGTGCGAATCGCCTCGAGCACGCGCTGCCGCGTGGCCGCCGCCACGTGGGCGTGGCCGTTCAGGACGCGGGAGACCGTGGCGACCCCGACCCCGGCGAGCGCCGCCACGTCGGCGATCCGGGCGGGTGATTCCGGAACCGATTTCATGACTTGCCAACCTTACGCCTCGAGATCCGTCCTAGTGCAGGACTCGTAAAAAAGTTGAACTTCGCGCTCGGGTGTCGTAACCTCGCCGCCCAGCGCACTGAAACCGGTTCCAACAGGGAGGGGAACGCAATGCGCAAGGTCCTGGCACTCCTCGCCGTCCTCGCGGCCGTCGCGGCGGTGGTCGCCTCCGCGCAGGCGGGCACGAAGACGACGACGATCTCGCTCGCCGGCTGGTCCGCGGGAGCGGACGAGGACACGCTGCTGCAGCAGATCGTCAACAAGTTCGAAGCGACGCATCCGTCGATCAAGGTCGACTACTCGGTCATCAACGGGGACTACACGAGCGCGATGACGGCGCGGTTCGCCGCACACAACCCGCCGGACGTCTTCTACGTCGACTCGAGCCTCGCCTCGACGTGGGCGACCCAGGGTGTGCTGCAGCCGCTCAACAGCTACATCAAGTCGAGCCACTACAACACCTCGAAGTTCTTCCCGAGCCTGCTGAACACCTTCAAGGTCGGCTCGACCGTCTACGGCTTCCCGAAGGACTGGTCGCCGCTCGCGATGGAGATCAACACCGGCATGCTCGGCGAGGTGCACGCGAAGGCGCCGAAGACCTGGGCGGAGCTCCGCTCGGTCGCGCAGAAGATGGTGGCGCAAAACGTCGTCTCCGGCGGCAAGCCGATCTGCCTCTCGGCCGACTGGGCGCGCATGCTCGCCTTCGTCTACCAGGACGGCGGCTCGATCTCGAACCTGCAGTCGCCCGCGGTGTCGAACGCGGTCAACTTCTACGTCGGGCTGATCAAGGACGGCCTCGCCCAGACGCCGGACAACCTCGACTCCGACTGGTGCGGGACGGCGCTCGGCAAGCAGAAGGCCGCGATCATCTTCGAGGGCAACTGGCTGCTTCCGTTCATGTCGTCCACGTATCCGAAGACGCAGTACGGCGTCTTCCCGATGATCAAGAACAAGACCGGCGGCAACCTCGCCTTCACCGTGTCGTACTCGATGGCGAAGGACTCGAAGAACAAGCCGGCCGCGTGGACGCTGCTCTCGTGGCTCACCGGCCAGCAGGGTCAGAAGCTCTGGGTGTCGAAGGGGCTCGCGCTCCCGTCGCGCTCGGACGTGAAGGCGATCGGCGGCCGCGCGAACTTCCTGAACGCGGCGAAGTACGCCCACGGGTGGGGCTTCAAGAACTTCTCCACCGCCTACACGATCATGAACAACGACCTGACCGCCGTGATCAAGGGCGGCAAGACCGTCGCCCAGATGCTGTCCGACGCGCAGAGCGCAGTTCACGGATCATGACCTGAATCGCCGCAGCTCCCTCCGCGCGGGTCCGCCCGCGCGGAGGGACGCGGCAGACGCGAAAGCCGGGTGAATGGCGGCGACGGCAACCACAGGCGGTGTCACGAGAAGCGCCCGCGGGACGCTCTTCGGCGCCCGCATCCGCGAGGCCGGGTGGGGCTACGCGTTCGTCGCCGTGCCGATGGCGGTGTTCGGCGTGTTCTTCGTCTACCCGCTCGGCTACGCGATCTACATCAGCCTCTACAACTGGGGGATCTTCGGGCCGCCGGCGGGGAGCAAGGCGGGGTTCGGCAACTACCACCAGGTGCTCTCCGACCCGATCTTCCACACCGCAATCAAGAACATCCTCGAGTACACGGTCGGGGTCGTGCCGCTCGAGATGGCGCTCGGGCTCTCGCTCGCGCTGATCGTGAACGCGAAGATCCGGGCCCGGACGTTCTTCCGGGCGGCGTTCTACTTCCCCTCGATCGCGTCCTCGGTCGCGATCACGACGATCGCCATCTACATGCTGAGCTCGGACGGGCTCTTCAACCGCGTCGTCGGCGGCCACCGCCCGTGGTTCAGCACGCCGTCGACCGCGATCTGGTCGATCGTCGGCCTGAACGCCTGGACGACGGCCGGCACGGTGATGATCTTCTACCTCGCTGCGCTGCAGTCGATCCCGACCGACGTCTACGAGGCTGCGGCCGTCGACGGCACGAGCGGCTTCCGGACGTTCTGGAAGATCACGTTCCCGCTGCTCCGCCCGGCCCACTTCTTCGTGATCGTGCTCTTCGGCACGGGCGCGCTGAAGCTCTTCGACCAGGCGTTCATCGTCTCGGGCGGCTCGGGCGGCCCCGCGTACGCGACGTACACGCCGGTGCTCTACGTCTACCGGACGGGGCTCGGCGGCAACGGCCAGTTCGGCCTCGCTGCTGCGGCGGGAACGATCTTCTTCGTCGCGATCTTCATCCTCACGCTCGGCACCCGGTTCACCGTCGGACGGGGGCAGTCGCTGTGAGCGCCGTCGCCTCGGCGGACGTCCCCGGCAAGCCTGCAGCGTGGTACGCGCAGCGCACGATCGTCTACCTGCTGCTGGCAGCGATGTCGGCACTCTTCTTCGTGCCGTTCGTCTGGACGATCACGACGTCGTTCAAGACGATCCCGGACAGCGTCAACGTCAACCTGATCCCGAAGGTCTGGACGACGTCGGCGTGGCACGTGCTGTTCACGCAGTACGACTTCGCGACCTACATCAAGAACAGCTTCTTCCTCGCAGCGGTGATCGTGGCGTCGAACATCTTCCTCGGCGCGCTCGGCGGCTACGCGTTCGCGCGCCTGCGCTTCCCGGGCCGCGAGCTCCTCTTCCTGCTCGTGCTCGGGACGCTGATGGTGCCGGATCAGCTGCGGCTGATCCCGGTCTTCGTCCTCTTCGTGAAGTGGGGCCTCTTCGGCCACTTCGAGGGCTACATCCTCTTGAACCTCGTCACCGCCGGGAACCTCTTTTTCATGCGCCAGTACTTCCTGACGATCCCGAAGGACTTCGAGGAGGCGGCGAAGCTCGACGGGGCCGGCTACTTCAAGACCTTCTGGCGCGTGATGCTGCCGCTCGTCCTGCCGGCGCTGGCCGCGCTCGCGACGCTGCAGTTCCAGGGCACGTGGAACGACTTCTTCTGGCCGCTGATCATCTTCGGCCAGGGCAGCGTCCACCTGTACACCGTGCAGCTCGGCCTCGCGGAGCTCGAGCTGACCTATCAGACGCTCTGGCCGCAGTTGATGGCCGGGAGCCTGGTCGCGATCGCGCCGGTGCTCGTCGTCTTCCTCGTCTTCCAGCGCTACTTCATCGCCGGTCAGGTCAGCGCGGGGGTGAAGGGATGATCGCGACCCGGCCCGGCGAGGCGTTCCGGCTCGCGTTCCGCGACCTCTACGCCAACTCGTGGCGGCTCGTTCCGCTGAACGCGCTCGTCGGCGCCGTGCTCGTCGGGGTCGGGATGCTCGCGTTCGCCGTCCACGCGCTGCTCGTGCTCGTCGTGCTCGCCGGACCGCTCGTCGCGGCGCTCGTGCACGCGGCCGTGACGGTCGTCGACACGGGGAACGTCACGCTCGCCGACGGGATCGCGGGCCTGAAGCAGCACTGGCGCCGCGGCGTCGCGCTCGGCGCCGCGGGCGCGGCGTTCGCACTGCTCGCCGGTCTCGCGATCCGCTTCTACTCGAGCGCGCACGTGTGGCCGCTCGCCTTCGTCGCGCTCTACCTCGTCGTCGCGCTCGGCATCTACCAGCTCGTCCTCTGGACGCTCGCCGTCGCGCACCCCGAGCGCAGCCTGCTCGGCGCAGCCCGCGACGCCGCCGAGCTCGTCGCGCGCCGTCCGCTCGCGACGCTCGCCCTCGGTCTCGGTTTGCTGCTCGTCAACGCAGCCGGAATCGCTGCGGCCGTGATGCCGTTCCTGACCCTCACGATCGTGTATTCGTTCGTCGTCGCGGCGCACTTCGTTCTGCCCCGTCGCCCCGAGGAGTCGTTCTGATGGCACCGATCACGTTCGAGCACGTCACGAAGCAGTTCGACGAGACGAAGGCCGTCGACGACCTGAGCATCGAGGTCGGAGACGGCGAGTTCCTCGTGCTCGTCGGCCCGTCCGGCTGCGGGAAGACCACCGCGCTGCGGATGCTCGCCGGCCTCGAGACCATCTCGTCGGGGCGGATCCTGATCGGCGACCGCGTCGTCAACAACGTCGCGCCGGGCGCGCGGAACGTCGCAATGGTCTTCCAGTCGTACGCGCTCTATCCGCACATGACGGTGCGCGACAACCTCGCGTTCAGCCTGCGCAACTTCAAGGTCCCGCGGTCGCAGATCGACGAGCGCGTGCGCGAGACGGCCCGCATCCTCGAGCTCGACGAGCTCATGAAGCGCAAGCCGAAGCAGCTGTCCGGCGGTCAGCGCCAGCGGGTCGCGCTCGGACGGGCGATCGTGCGCGAGCCCGAGGCGTTCCTCATGGACGAGCCGCTCTCCAACCTCGACGCCGCGCTGCGCGTCCAGACGCGCGCAGAGATCCAGCGGATGCAGCGCCGGCTCGGGACGACGACGATCTACGTCACGCACGACCAGGTCGAGGCGATGACGATGGGCGACCGCATTGCGGTGATGAGCAAGGGCGTGCTGCAGCAGATCGGGACGCCGGAGGAGCTGTACACGAAGCCTGCGAACACGTTCGTCGCGACGTTCATCGGCTCGCCCGCGATGAACCTCCTGCCCTCGGCCGTCCTGAAGACGGGTGGCGCGGGACAGCTCGCGGGCTTCCGGCCGGAGCACGTCCGGCTCGGCAACGGCCGCGGCGGCGCGGCCGGGTACGACGCGGTCGTCGAGGTCGTCGAGTATCTCGGCGACGAGCAGCTCGCGCACCTGCGGCTCGACGACAACGCCGTGATCGCGAAGCTGCCGGTCGAGCCGCGCCTCACGGCCGGCGCCCGCGAGAGCTTCTCCGTCGCGCTCAGCGACGTGCACCTGTTCGACGCCGAAAGCGGCCGCGCGGTCGGCGCAGCCGCGTAGCCGCGCCGTGTCGCTGACGGTTCTCGAGGGCTCGACGTTCTGCGTGAGCGACGCCGCCGGCGACGTCGACGGGACGACGTCCGCGTCCGGCTTCTTCGCCGCCGACACGCGCTTTCTCTCGCGCGCCGTGCTCACGCTCGGCGGCATCCGCCCGAGCCTGCTCTCGAGCAGCCAGCCGGCGCCGCACCTCGCGCGCTTCGTCTTCCGCAACGGCGAGTCGGACGGGCTCGCCGCAAACGAGCTGTCCATCGAGCGCGAGCGCTTCGTCGGCGAGGCGATGCAGGAGCGGATCCGCGTCGAGAACCACGGCCGGCGGCGCGTGGAGACCGAGGTCGCCGTCGAGCTCGAGGCCGACTTCGCCGACATCTTCGCCGTCAAGGATCTCGATCCCGACTTCGGCACGCCCACGACGGTGACGCTGCCCGAGCCGCGAAAACCCGTCTGGGACGATGCGCACGGCGGCGTGCTCTTCGCGGACGACGGCTTTCCCGCGCGCACGCTCGTGCACTTCTCGCAGCCGTGCACGATCGACGAGGGCGTCGTCCGCTTCCCCCTCGCGCTCGAGCACGGCGAGACGTGGACGCTCGAGATCGGCGTGCAGCCGCTGCTCAACGGCGACAAGCCGCTCGCTCCGGAGGCGATGCTCACCGAGCTCGGCTCCGAGCGCGCGTATGCGGAGGCGCAGCTCGCCGAGTGGAATCGCGAGGCGCCCGAGCTGCGCTCGAGCTGGGGCGACCTCGAGCGGACGTGGCGGCGCTCGGTCGCGGATCTCGGCGCGCTGCGCTCACGCGACCTCGACCACGCCCACGGGCTCGTGCCGGTGGCCGGGACGCCGTGGTTCATGACGCTCTTCGGCCGCGACGCGCTGATCACGTGCCTGCAGACGATGCCGTTCGGCCCCGAGCTGGCGACGAGCGCGCTCCGCGCGTTCGCCGAGCTGCAGGCGACGGAGGACGATCCCGAGCGCGACGCCGAGCCCGGAAAGATCGTCCATGAGGTGCGGCGCGGCAAGGCGGCGCTCGCGTGGACCGACCGGTACTACGGCACTGTCGATGCGACGCCGCTCTTCCTGATCCTGCTCTCGGAGCACTGGCGCTGGACGGGCGACACCGAGCTCGTCGCCGCGCTCGAGCCGGCCGCGCGGCGTGCGCTCGAGTGGATCGACGGTCCCGGCGACCGAGACGGCGACGGCTTCGTCGAATACGAGCGTCGCGCCCGACGCGGCATCCGGAACCAGTCGTGGAAGGACTCCGAGAACTCGATGGCGTTCGCGGACGGCAGCCTCGCCGACCCGCCGATCGCCGCGGTCGAGGTGCAGGGCTACGTCTACGACGCGAAGCTGCGCAGCGCCGAGCTCGCGCGCGAGGTCTGGGGCGACGAGGCGGCCTCCGCGCGGCTCGAGCGCGAGGCGGCCGATCTGCACGGGCGCTTCAACGACGTGTTCTGGCGCGAGGGTCGTTACGTGCTCGGGCTCGATCGCGACAAGCGGCCGATCGACTCCGTCTGCTCGAACATGGGCCATCTGCTCTGGAGCGGCATCGTGCCGCCCGAGCGCGTCGACGCGGTGGCGGAGCTCTTGCTCTCCGAGCGGCTGTGGTCGGGCTGGGGCATCCGCACGATGGCCGCCGACGAGGCCGCGTACAACCCGCTCGTCTACCACAACGGCACGGTCTGGCCGCACGACAACTCCCTGATCGCGTGGGGGCTGGCGCGCGCCGGCCGCGGCCGCGACGTCGACCTGATGCTGCGGCGGCTGATCGAGGCGGCGGCGTACTTCGACCATCGCCTGCCGGAGGTGTTCGCGGGGTTCTCGCGCAGGCGCACGGGCGTCCCGGTCGCCTACCCGACCGCATCGCGCCCGCAGGCGTGGGCGGCGGCGACCCCCGTGCTGCTCCTCACCCTGCTGCTCGGCCTCGAGCCCGACGCCGAGACGCGGAGCCTCCGCGCGCACACGGACCGCCTGCCCGAGTGGACGGAGGGGCTGACGCTCTCGCGGCTGCACGCGTTCGGCCGCCGCTTCCGCGTGCGCGTCGAAGGCGGCGCCGCTCGCGTCGAGGGCTAGTCTCCGCCGGATGAGGCTGGCCCGGCGCCTCGACCCGGCGCTCGTACCGTTTCTCTGGAGCCGCGCAGCGATCTGGGGCGCCGCGATCCTCTTCGCCTTCTGGCTCGCGCCGGATCGTCCGCGCCGGCACGGGCCGACGCCGGGCGGCAACGGGTACTGGCTGCACCTCTGGGCGAACTGGGACGGCGCGTGGTTCGCGCAGATCGCGCAGCACGGCTACGCGACGACGGCCGGCACCGGCGCCTTCTATCCGCTCTACCCGGCGGCGCTCGCCGTGCTCGGCCGCGTCTTCGCCGGGCACTACGTCGCCGCGGGCGTCGTGCTCGCACTCGCCGCGTGCGCGGCGGCGTTCGTGCTGCTCTACCGGCTGACCGCGCTCGAGCTCGGCGAGGACGCCGCGCGGCGCGCGACGCTCGCGCTCGCGGTCTTCCCGCTGTCGTTCTTCCTGCAGGCCGTCTACAGCGAGTCGTTCTTCCTCGCGCTCGCAGTCGGCGCGTTCCTTGCTGCGCGCACGGGACGCTGGACGCTCGCCGGCGCCGCGACCGCGCTCGCGTTCCTCACGCGGCCGACTGCGATCGGGCTCTGGCTCGCGCTGCTCCTGCTCGCGTGGCGCGCGCCCGAGCGCCGGCGCGCGCTCGCCTCGGTGGCGCCGGCGCCGCTCGCGTTCGGGCTCTTCCCGCTCCTGCTCTGGCGGCAGACCGGAGACGCGCTCGCGTTCGCGCACGACGAGTCGTACTGGCATCGCAGCCTGTCGTCGCTCGGGCCGATCGGCGGGATCGTCGACGGCGCGCGCGCATTCGGCCACGGCATCGCGTCGCTCGTCGCCGGCACGACGCCGGCCGACTGGAACTATCCGGCGAACCTGACGAAGCCGGAGGTCGGCGGCGTGAACGTCGAGGCGTTCTGCTGGCTCGTCCTCTTCTGCGTGCTGGCGGTCGTCGTGTGGCGCGTGCTCGGCGCGGCCTACGGCGTGTTCGCGGCCGTCAGCCTGCTCGTCCCGCTCGCCGAGCCGTGGCAGGTGTTCCCGCTCTTCTCGCTGCCGCGCTTCGGGCTCGTGATCTTTCCGTTCTTCATGGTGCTCGGCGCGGTGACGCGCACGCGGCCGCGTCTGACCGCGCTCGTCGCGATCTCCGCGGCGCTGCTCGCCGTCGACGTCGCCCGCTGGGCGCTCTGGTACTGGGTGGCGTGATCGTTCGTCTCCGGAAGCGCGACGGCCGCGCGCCCGGGCTCAAGCAGCTTCCAACGGCGCACCGAGCTGTCTCGCCCACCACTCGCCGGCGGCCTCGACGCGCAGCGGCGGGGGGACGTCCTCGGTCGGCTGGTTCCGCTCGACGTCGGCGAGGTCGGCGGCGACGGCGCGGGCCTGCTCGAGCTTGATCGCCTCGAGCTCGGCGTCGAGCTCGGCGGCGCGCAGGCGCAGCGTGTCGCGGCGCGCCTCGTACTCGGCGCGGACCTCGTCGAGCCTCTGCCGCTGCGCATCGAGCGCGTCGCGGAGCTGCTCGAGCTCGCGCTCGCGCTGCTCGAGCTGCGCCCGGCGCATGGTCTCGTCCTCGAGCAGCTCCTCCGCGTGGCGAACCGCGGCCTCCCGGCGCAGCAGCTCGTTCTCGCGCAGGATCACGGCATCGCGGGCCGTCTGCTCGTGCATCTCGTCGTCGTGCGCCCGCAGCTCCTCGTGGCGCCGGAGCGCCGCCTCGCGCCGGTTCAGCTCGGCCTCGCGCGCGGCGAGCTCCAGCTCCCGCTGGGCGAAACTCGTTGCTGCGATGTCGGCGCTGCGCATGCGGCGGTTCCTTTCGAACGAGCGCCGCAGGCGACTCCTAGAAAGATCGTGCTTCGGGGCCGGCCTGTCGACCCCTCGACCGAGGGATCGGCGGGCCGGCGCGCGAAGCTTCAGGCTGCGCGCTCGAGCCGCTCCTCGACGCGCGCGCGGGCGACGATCGAGTCGCGGTCGCCGAAGCGCAGGCGCGCCCGGAGCGACCGGTGGTCGTCCCAGAGCCGGTCGAGCTCGGCGTCGAGCCGGTGGATCTCGTCCTTCGTCTTCGGATCGAACTCGGCGGACAGGCGGTGCCAGAGCTCCGCCCGCTCCTCGCTCAGTCGTTCGATCTCGGCGTGGATCTCAGCGAGGGTGTGCATGTTCGTTAAAACGTGCGCCGGCGGCTTTTGTATTCCTCAGGAATACCCGAGGTCGTCGAGCCTCTCCTCGTCGAGGCCGAAGTAGTGGGCGAGCTCGTGGAGCACCGTGATGCGGATCTCCGCCTCGAGCTCCGCGGGCTCGGGGAAGGACTCGGCGAGCGGCACCCGGAAGATGCGGATCCGGTCGGGGAGGGCGCCCGCCCAGTCGCCGCGCTCGGGCAGGGGCACGCCCTCGTAGAGGCCGAAGAGGTCGGGGTCGTCCGGGTGCTCGTCCTCGACCGAGAGCTCGAGGTTCCGGACCGCGTCGCGGAGCTCGGGCGGCAGGGACGCGAGCGCCCGCTCGACGTGCTCCTCGAAGCTCAATAGACCGGGTGGCGCGAGGTCGGGGCCCGGGGCCGGTTCTTCGCGACGAGGTAGACGGTCGCGAGGCCGAAGGCGAACCCGCCGATGTGGGCGAAGAAGGCGGTGCCGTCGCCGGCGGAGGGCTGGACGAGCGAGAGGCCGCCGGTCCAGATCTGCAGGCCGATCCAGATGCCGAGGAACCAGATGGCCGGGATCTCGCGGATCAGGATGATCCCGAAGAAGATCAGGGTCAGCACCCTGGCGCGGGGGAGGAGCAGGAAGTACGCGCCGAGGACGCCGGCGATCGCGCCGCTCGCGCCGATGTTCGGGATGCTCGCGTCCTGGGTCGTTCCGAAGGCGAGGGTGACGGCGGTCTGGGCGGCCATCGCGGCGACCCCCGCGGCGAGATACCAGACGAGGAAGCGGCCGTGCCCGAGGGCGTCCTCGACGTTGTTCCCGAAGATCCAGAGGAACAGCATGTTCCCGAGGATGTGCTGCCAGCTCGCGTGCATGAACATCCCGCTGAAGACGCCCTCGTACCAGGGCAGCGGCTGCACGTGGAACGAGGGCGGCACCGGGACGCGGCACGGCCCCGACACCGTGCAGGGATAGAAGCCGTCGCGGAAGACGTGGACCGTCGCGCCCGGCGCCGAGAGCTCCCAGAACCAGACGAGGAAGCAGGCGACGATGAGGCCGATCGTCACGAAGGGGAACGTCCTCGTCGGGACGTTGTCGCGGAGCGGGATCACGGGCCGAGAGCATACGCCTCGGCAAGACTTGACACGAAAGCGCTCAGGTTTTATCCTGGCCTATGCATCAGGCACCACTCGAACACTCGCAAGGAGGCACGATGGCAACACTGGTTCGCTGGGCGCCCTTCTCCGAGCTCGCCTCGCTCCAGAACGAGATGAGCCGCTTCATGAACGGGCTGCTCGAGGGCAACGGGCGGACGACCCAGAGCTGGATCCCGACCGCCGACGTCTGGGAGACCGAGGACGAGGTCGTCTACGCGTTCGACTTGCCCGGCATCCCCGAGGACAAGATCTCCGTCGAGCTCGACGAAGGCGCGCTGACGATCACCGCCGAGCGCGAGCGCGAGCACACGGTCGAGGAGGGCAAGTACTTCCGGTACGAGCGCCGCTTCGGCACGTTCACGCGCACGATCGGAGTGCCGCAGGGCATCACCGAGTCCGGCGTCAAGGCGGAGTACGTGAACGGCGTGCTCGAGGTCCACGTGGCGAAGCCGGAGCAGGCGAAGCCGCGCAAGATCCAGATCGGCGTCGGCTCCTCCGAGCCGAAGACGATCGAGGGAAGCTCGACGCGGAAGTAGCCCGTCGGCTCAGGCGGCCGCGAGCGCGTCGCGGATGCGCTCTGCGGCCGCCTCGAGCTCGATCGTCTGGCCGCTGACCTCGCGCAGGATCTCGTCGGCGGTCGGCTTCTGGCCCTCCGACCAGAGCTCCCGGAGGAGCGAGCCGGCGTCGCGGCGCGTGAACCACGCCGTGCCGAACGCCTCGCGGAGGTACGAGCGGAGCTGCGCCTCGAACGCCCACGCGCGCAGGTACTGCGACGCGTAGAAGCCGTCGTCGATGTCGACGAGATAGTCGGTGTCGCTCGGCGTCACCTTCAGCGCGTCCGTGAGGAGCTCGACATAGCGCGGCCGCATCGTCGTGACGTCCGCGGCCGTGTGGAACTCGAGCTCGTAGATGAGCTTCGCGCAGTAGCGACGCATCACCCAGAGGAGCAGCGTCGCGCCCTCGGCGGCGAACTCTCTCGGCCTCGGGAAGTCGAGCCGGCGCTCGAGCCAGGCCGGGTCGATCGTCAGGTGCTCGAGCAGCATCGCCCAGCCCTCGGTGACCGCGTTGTCGCCCAGCCGCTTCTCCTCGACCGAGAGCGATGCCGACGTGTGCGCGAAGTGCTCGGTGTGGCCGGCCTCGTGGAAGAGCGCGCGCCAGTCGTCGGGCCCGCCCTGCGGCTTGATCACGAGCACGACGCGTTCCGGCACCTCGATCGCGACGCAGAACGCGCGCGGCGTCTTGTTCGGTCGGTCCTCGAGGTCGAGCTCGACGTTGCGCTGGGCGCGCAGGTCGATGCCGAGGTCGGCGAGCGACGCCTCGAGCGCCGGGACCATCGAGTCCTTCGGGAACGCGGTGTCCCACTCCGCCGCGCGGAAGACGCGCGCGACGTCCCAGCGCTCGATCTCGCCGAGGCCGAGCCCGCTGCGGGCGCGGAAGAAGCGGTCGCCCGCCTCCTCCCAGACTCGCTCGGTCGAGTCGAGGAACGCGCGGCACTGCTGCGCGAGCTCGTCGAGCGGATAGCCGAAGCCGCGGTAGAGCTCCGTGTAGCTCGGCGCGCCGAGGCGCTCCGTCTCGCGGTGGACGACCTGGTGCTTCCGGATGTAGAGGACGTTGTGCTCCTCGGTCGCCTCGTTTCGCGCGCGCTCGAGCAGCTCCCGCCGGGCGCGGTCGGGCTCGTTCGCGATGCGCGGCCGGAGGTCGCGATAGGGAATCGCGTCGTCGCCGACCTGCACGGTCTTCGTCTCCGCCTCGGCCGCCTTCTCCTCCTCCTCGCTCACGAAGTTGCCGAGGTAGCCCTCGCACGCGAAGCGCCACAGCTCGCGGACGTTGCGGCCGCCGTTCACCGTCGCCCCGATCGACTGCGCGGTCTCGAGCTTCGTGAGCTCGGCGTGGCGCTCGTAGATCGGCGTCAGGTCGTAGGTCTCCTTGTGCCCTGCGAAGTGGAGATACGCCTCTTCGTCGAGCTCCGCGATGAAGCGGTCGGCCTCCTCGCGGAGCGAGTCGAGCTCCCGTTGGCTGAGCGGGTTCGCCACGGCGCGCCTAGGATACCGCCGTGCAGGAGATCGTCCTCAGGACCGAGCGCAAGACGCAGCTCGTCAACATCACCGACGAGGTGCAGGCGGCGCTCGGCCAGCCGAACGGCGCCGCAGCGGCGCTCGTGTACGTGCCGCACACGACCGCGGCCGTGACGATCAACGAGCACGCCGACCCGCTGGTCGCGCAGGATCTCGAGAACGCGCTGCAGAAGGTCGTGAACGACGAGTGGGACTGGAAGCACGTGGAGGACCCCGACGGCCCGAACGCGCCGTCGCACGTGCGCGCCTCGCTGATGAGCACGCAGATCCTCGTGCCGCTCCGTGACGGCAAGCTCGCGCTCGGACGCTGGCAGGGGATCTTCTTCTGCGAGTTCGACGGCCCGCGCGAGCGCAAGGTGTACGTCACGCCGCTTGCGTAATCCGCGCGCAATCTGAGCGCAACATTCGCCGAGTAGCTTCCCGCGCGTGCGCGGGTCGGTCGGCTTGCTCGCGGCGGTCGCCGCGACCGTGACGCTCGTCGCGGCGACGGCGACGTCCGCCGCGCATCGTCCCGAGCCGACGCTCACCGGCATCCACAAGATCCGGCACATCGTGATCGTGATGCAGGAGAACCGGTCGTTCGACTCCTACTTCGGCACGTACCCGGGCGCGGACGGCCTGCCGAAGCACCTCTGCGTCCCGAATCCGCGGAAGGGCGGCTGCGAGCGGCCGTTCCACGACACGAGCCCGATCAACTACGGCGGCCCGCACGACCACATCGACGCAGTCCGCGACGTCGACGGCGGCAAGATGGACGGCTTCGTCGGGCAGGCCGAGAACGCGACGGT
>Ga0070741_10008889_pt1 | contig 19882 bp, 18 predicted proteins | sample Coa_R1_4_FD_66440 | JGI IMG/M metagenome (GOLD analysis project Ga0070741, IMG submission 66440) | Surface soil microbial communities from Centralia Pennsylvania, which are recovering from an underground coalmine fire - Coalmine... | ecosystem: Environmental > Terrestrial > Soil > Unclassified ...
GCCCGCGCCAGCAGGTCGGCCTTCCAGGCCTCCACCTCGTCGGCCGGCACGCCCCGCTTCACCGCGCCCTCCGCGATCGGCCCGACCAGGTCGCCGCTGAACGACCCCGCCGGGCCCTGGAGCTCCAGTACCGGGATCGCCTCGACGTGGGCCACGCGGAGCCCCGCGCGGCGGAGGCGCCCGGGCAGCTCCGGCGGGAGGTGGGGGTGCGCGAAGTGCTGGTGGCGGGTCTCCATCACGCGCCGGTGGCGCTCGCGATCGGCGGTCAGCCAGACGCAGGAGTCCCAGTCCGTGTCGACGACGACCAGGCGCCCCCCGGGCCGGAGCGCCCGCGCCGTTCCGGCCAGGGCATCGTCGACCTCCGGCACGTAGAGGTACACCTGCACCGCCACGACGAAGTCGAACGCGCCGGCCGGCACGTCCAGCCGGCCGGCATCGCCCTCCCGGATCTCCACGCGGCCCTCGAGCCGCTCGCGAGCGACCCGGGCCCGGGCGGCGGCGACCATCTCCGGGCTCCGGTCGAGCCCCAGCACCGTCCCCGTCGGGCCGACCTCGTGGCCGAGCTCGCAGCTCAGGAAGCCGGGGCCGCAGCCCACGTCGAGGCCGTGCTCGCCGGCCCGCGGGCCCAGCACCGCGCGCGTGCGCGCCCGCTGGGCCACGATCGCCGGCGCGGTGTAGATCGTCTCCAGCCGGGCGACCTCCCGCGGACCGAACCGGACGACCATCGGGCGGCACTCTAGCACGCCCAACGCGCCCCCGGTGCCGAGAAGTACCCCCGGGCGCCGTCCTGCCTGCACCGTTGTTCCGGAACTCGGTGTTGGCTTACCATGGCGCCGCGCACGCGGCCCGGACCCGGGAGGCGGGCGCGCCGGGTCGGCCGCGCCGCCCGGGTGGAACATCCTGAACGGCTGGATCTGGGTTCCGACGGAGACGGAGGGGGCCCGCGGAGATCGGCCGCGGGAGCGGGGTCCGCGCTCTGGACCGCGCCGGGGAAGCCCGCGGCGAGCCGCGTGAGAGCGGATCCATGGGGCTGCCCGGGGTCGCCGCGCGGCCGGCCGGGCGGGGAGGGCATCCGAGCGACGGGCCGCCGCGGCCCGTCAGGGAGACGTGATGGACGGCAAGCGGGTGACCATCGTCGCGATCGTCGCGATCCTGGTGGGATTGCTGGTCGGCTACCTGTTCTGGGGGTATCAGCTCAAGACGACGCAGGGCGAGCTGGACCAGCTGAAGGCCCGCCTGGCCGAGGCCCAGAAGGCGGCGACCCACGAGAAGGAGCTGTCCGGGAAGCTCCAGGAGCTGGAGTCCGAGCTCAAGCGCGTGACCGACGATCTCACGAAGGAGAAGGGCCGGCGCGAGCAGATGCAGTCGCAGCTCTCCAAGGGCAAGAAGTGAGGACGCGCGCGCGGCGCGCACGGAGGGACTCGCGATGCAGGTGATCGTCATCGGGGTGATCGCGGCGGTGATCGGGCTCGGCATCGGCTACTTCACCTGGGGCGCCCAGTCGGCGCAGGTCGCCCGCACCGTCGAGAGCCTGCGGGGGCAGCTCGACGAGACCCGGAAAGCCGCCGAGCGGGAAGGCCAGCTCGCGACCCAGATCCAGGCCGCCGAGGCCAAGCTGAAGCAGGCCAAGGCGGACCTGCAGACCGAGACGGAGCAGGCCACGAAGCTGGAGGCGCTCCTGAAGAAGAAAAAGAAGTAGGCCCGCCGCGTCCCGCGGCCGCCGCCGGCAGGGCGGCGGGCCGGCCACGACGGTGACCCCCGCGCGGGTCGGCGGTCGTGCGGTCGCCGCCCGGTCGCGGCGGGGTTCACCGCCTCTCCCGTTCGGTGTAGGCTCGTACGCACGTCGCGCCCGGCCCGCCGGCCGCACCGGCCTGGGCCGACCCCCTCGCGCACCCGGGAGGGAGCGCACCCGAGGAGGACAAGAGGAGACTGTCATGAACCAGGTGACGCGTCGGAGCTTCCTCAGGACGACCGCGGTCGGCGCCGGCGCCGCCGCCACCGGGATCGGCACCGGCCCGTGGGTGCGACGCGCCCGCGCCCAGGGCGCCCCGCTCAAGATCGGGCTCGTCCTCCCCTACACGGGGGTCTACGCCGAGCTCGGGAACAGCATCACCCAGGCGATGGAGCTGGTCTTCGCCCGCGAGAACTGGACGGTGGCCGGGCGCAGGATCGAGATGATCAAGGAAGACGACGAGATGAAGCCGCCGGTCGGGGTCCGGAAGACCGAGAAGCTGATCGACTCCGACAAGGTGGACATCCTCACCGGGCCCGTCCACAGCGGCATCCTGATGGCGATGCGCGACAAGGTCCACAGCTCGAAGACGATCCTGATCGTCTCGAACGCCGGCGCCGACGCGATCAGCCGCGAGCGGTGCTCGCGCTGGATCTTCCGGACGTCGTTCTCGAACTGGCAGCCGTGCCAGCCGATGGGCACCTGGGTCGCGAAGAACGTGACCAAGGAGGTCTTCCAGATCGCCCCGAACTACCAGGCCGGGAAGGACGACATGGAGGCGTTCCGGGAGACGTTCCTGCCGGCCGGCGGCAAGGTCGTGGGCGAGGAGTACCCGAAGCTCGGCGAGACCGACTACGCGCCGTACCTGACGAAGATCAAGCAATCGGGGGCCAAGGCGGTGTTCGCGTTCTTCTCGGGGACCGACGCCGTGAACTTCGTCCGGCAGTACAGCCAGTACGGGCTCAAGGAGGGCATCAAGCTCACCGGGCCCGGCTTCCTGACCGAGCCCGACGTGCTGCCGGCCCAGGGCGCGGCCGCCCTGGGCGTGATCACCGGGCATTTCTACACGCCGCTCCTCGACAATCCCGTCAATCACCGGTTCGTGAAGGAGTTCCGCGAGAAGTTCTATGGCAAGATGCCGGACGGGTTCGCCTGCCAGGGGTACGACACCGCCGAGGTGATCGTCCGGGCCGTGAAGGCCGTCAACGGGAACACGCAGGACAAGGAGAAGCTGGTGGCGGCGATCGCCGCGGTCGAGTTCGACAGCCCGCGGGGGCGCTTCCGCTTCGATCCGAAGACCCACAACGTGATCCAGCCGTTCATCTACATCCGCGAGGTGCGGGAGATCTACGGGGGCCTCGCCAACGTGCCGATCGACAAGGTCGCCGACGTGCGCGACCCCGGCACCGGCTGCACGCTGCCGGCCTGACGCGTCGCGCGGAGGCCGGGGGGCGCCCCTCGGCCTCCCGTCCCCATGCCCTCCCTCCCGGACGTCCTCGGCCAGGCCCTGAACGGCCTCGCGTACGGCGTCCTGCTGTTCCTGCTCTCGGTGGGGCTGACGCTGATCTTCGGGATGCTGGACATCGTCAACCTCGCCCACGGGTCGTTCTACATGCTGGGCGCGTACGTCGGCCTGGCGACGCTGGCCGCCACCGGGAACTTCTGGCTCGCCGCCATCGCGGCGCCGGTCGCGGTCGGCGGCGTCGGCGCGCTGGTCGAGCGCGGGCTCCTGCGCCCGCTGTACCGGCGGTCGCCGCTCGACCAGGTCCTCCTCACCTTCGGGCTGATCTACCTCTTCGAGGACCTGGTGAAGTGGGTGTGGGGCGGGAGGATCCGCTCCATCCCCCCGCCCGCGGCGTTCTCGGGCTCGGTGCGGCTCGGCTCGGTGACGATCCCGAGCTACCGCCTGTTCGTCATCGCGTTCGGCCTGGCCGTCGCCGCCGGGCTCTGGCTCCTGATCGAGCGGACGCGGCTCGGCGCCGTGATCCGCGCCGGGGTCTACGACGCCGAGATGGCGGCCGGGCTCGGCATCGACACCGGCCGAGTGTTCACCGCGGTGTTCGCGTTCGGCGCGGCGCTGGGCGGCCTCTCGGGCGTGATCGCCGGCCCGATCCAGTCGGCCTACCCGTCGATGGGCGTCAGCATCCTGATCCCGGCCCTGATCGTCGTCGTCGTGGGCGGCCTCGGCTCGCTCAAGGGCTCGTTCGCCGGGAGCCTGCTCATCGGCCAGGCCGAGACGTTCGGCAAGGCATGGTTCCCCGGGGTGTCGATGGTCATCATCTACCTCGTGATGGCGCTGGTGGTGCTGCTGCGGCCGCACGGTCTCTTCGGCCGGCCCCTCAAGTGACCGCCCGCACCCGCGGCCGGACGCGCGCGCTCGCGTTCGCCGTGTGCGTCGTCGCGCTCCTCGCGTTCCCGGCGCTCTTCGGCCGGTATCCCGTCCGCCTCCTCCAGGAGATCCTGATCTGGGCGATCTACGCGATGAGCCTGGACCTGCTCATGGGCTACGCCGGCATGGTGTCCTTCGGGCACTCGGCGTTCTTCGGGATCGGCGGCTACGTGGCGGCGCTGGCGCTGGCCCGCCGGCCGGACCTCGTCGGCGCGCTCCTCCTCCCCGGGGCCGCGGGCGCGGGCGCGGCGCTGGTCCTCGGCCTCTTCTCGACGCGGGTCAGCGGCGTGTACTTCATCATGCTGACCCTGGCCTTCTCCCAGATGTTCCACGCCTATGCCTTCCAGGCGTCGTGGCTCGGGGCCGAGGACGGGATCACCGGCGTGCCGCGGCCGGCGCTCGGCGGGGCGCCGCTCGGCGACCCGGCGTTCCACCTTTACCTCGTCGCGGTCGCCGCGCTGGCGGTGATCGGGCTCTGGCGCGTGGTGCGGTCGCCGTTCGGACACGTCCTGGTCGGCATCCACGAGAACGAGGTCCGGATGGAGGCGGTCGGCTACCCCGTCCGCCGCTACAAGCTGCTGGCGTTCGTGATCGCCGGGGTCGTGGCCGCCCTGGCCGGGGCGCTGTACGCCCAGTTCAGCGGGTCGATCACCCCGGACGCGTTCTTCTGGACGACCTCCGGCGAGGCGCTCCTGATGGTCATCCTCGGCGGCACCGGGACCCTGGGCGGCGCCGCGCTCGGCGCGGCGGCGTTCATCCTCCTCCAGAGCCTGGTCTCGACCTACACCGAGCGCTGGATGCTGCTGCTCGGCGTGACCTTCGTGCTGTTCGTGCTGTTCGCGCCGGGCGGCCTGGTCGGCGCGCTCCGCGGGCGAGTGGGCCTGCGAGCGTGACGCCCGCCGCCGGGCCGGCCACCCCGGCGCTGCTCGCCGTCGAGGGCCTTCGCCGGACCTTCGGGGCCCTCGCGGCCGTGAACGGGATCACCCTGGCGGTCGAGCGGTTCGAGCGGCGCGCCCTCATCGGGCCGAACGGCGCCGGCAAGACCACCCTGTTCAACCTCATCACCGGCCACCTGGCCCCGACCGCCGGGCGGATCGTGTTCGAGGGGACGTCGATCGCCGGGCTGGCGCCCCACGCGGTGGCGCGGCGCGGCATCTCCCGCTCGTTCCAGCGCACGACCGTCTTCCCCGGGCTGCCCGTCCGCGAGAACCTGCGGCTGGCCGCCGGCGCCAGGGACCGCGGCAGCTACGACCTGCTGGGCTCGGTCGGCCGCCGGCCCGCCGTCCTCGCCCGGGCCGAGGCGGTGGCGGCGGCGGTGGGGCTCGCCGACCGGCTGGACGCGCCCGCGCGTACCCTCTCCTACGGCGAGCAGCGCCAGCTCGAGGTCGGGATCGCGCTCGCGACCGAGCCCAAGCTCCTGCTGCTCGACGAGCCCACGGCGGGAATGTCCCCCGAGGAGACCCAGCGCATGACGGCCCTCCTGGCCGCCCTGCCCCGGGACCTCACGCTGCTGATCATCGAGCACGACATGGACGTCGTGTTCACGCTCGCCGACCGGATCACCGTGCTGCACTACGGCGAGGTCCTGGCCGACGGGACGGCGGCGGAGGTCCGGGCCGATCCCCGGGTCTACGAGGTCTACCTTGGATCCGCGTGAGCCGGCCCCGGCCGCCGGTGCCGCCCCGAGGCTCGCGGTGGAGAACGTGCACACGTACTACGGCGACAGCCACGTCCTCCACGGGGTCTCGCTCCGCGTGGCGGCCGGCGAGGCGGTGGCCCTGCTGGGCCGGAACGGCGCCGGCAAGACGACGCTGATCCGCAGCATCATGGGGTTCACCCCGCCCCGCGCCGGGCGGGTGCTGGTGGACGGCGAGCCGGTCCAGGGGTGGCCCGCCCACCGCATCGCGCGGCACGGGCTGGCGCTGGTCCCCCAGGGACGGCGCATCTTCGCCCCGCTCACCGTGCGGGAGAACCTCCTCCTCGGGGCGAGGGGACCGGGCTGGACGATCGACCGCGTCCTCGAGCTCTTCCCCCGCCTCCGCGAGCGGGTGCGTCAGCCCGGCGGCACGCTCTCCGGCGGCGAGCAGCAGATGCTGGCCCTGGCCCGGGCGCTCCTCACCAACGGGCGGATGCTGCTCCTGGACGAGCCCTCCGAGGGGCTGGCCCCGCTCGTGGTCCGCGAGATCGGCCGCATCCTCGCCCGCCTCCGGGACGAGCGACTCTCGGTGCTGCTGGTCGAGCAGAACTACGCGCTGGCGCTCCAGACCGCCGACCGCGTGTACGTCATGAGCAAGGGGCAGATCGTCTACGAGGGCTCGCCGCGGGCCCTCGATGCCGACGAGGACGTGAAGCGGCGCTACCTCGGGGTCGCGTAGCCCGCGGCCCGGGCCAGGCGACCCGGGCGGCGGCGCGGCCACGCCGCCCGGCGCACGAGGAGGGAGCGATGCGCTACATGGTGATCGAGCGGTTCCGCGAGGGCCCCGGGCCCGTGTACGCCCGCGCCGCCGAGCGCGGGCGGATGCTGCCCCCGGGGCTCCGGCACCTGGACAGCTGGATCGACGAGCAGCGGCTCGACCGGTGCTTCCAGCTCATGGAGACCGATGACCCCCGCCTGTTCGACTCCTGGACCGCCGCCTGGCACGACCTGGTCGACTTCGAGATCGTGCCGGTGATCGGCTCCACCGAGGCGCGGGCGCGGGCCGGAGGCTGAGGGCCACCGCGGTTCGCCGAGCCGCGCCGCGACCCCCGGCGGGCCGCGTAGCCGGGCGCCGCCGGCGGCGGGGCGACGTGGGCCCCGGGCCTCTCAGGGGGCCGCGGGGGGCGGCGCGCAGCCGGGCGCCGGCGAGAGCCGCCGGCGGGCCTCGGCGAAGACCGCCTCGAACATCGGCCAGGTGAGCCGGCCCGTCTGCGTGTTCTGGCGGCTGGGGTGATACGTCCCGAGCAGCGCGATGCCCCCCGGCAGCTCGATCCGCGCGCCATGGGCGAACCGCGGCCGGGGCCGGGGCACCGCGCGGCCGATCGCGGCGGCGGCGGACAGGTAGGCGTCGAAGCCGATCCGCCCCAGCCCGATCACCACCCGCACCCGGGAGAGCAGCGGGAGCTCCTCGTGGAGGTAGCGGGCACAGCGCCGGAGCTCCGGGGGCGCCGGACGGTTGTCGGGCGGCGCGCAGTGGAGGGCGGCGGTGATGTAGGCGTCGACGAGCGCGAACCCGTCGCCGCGCTGCCGCGAGGTGGGCTGCGTCGCGAACCCGTGAGCGTGGAGCGCGCGGGCGACCCACTCCCCGCTCCCGCCCGGCGCGTCGCCGGTGAACATCCGGCCCGTGCGGTTGCCGCCGTGCGCGGCGGGGGCGAGCCCGACCAGGAGCAGCCGCGCCGTCACGGCGCCGAGGCTCGGGACCGGACGGGCCCAGTAGCTCTCCCCGCGATGGCGACGCGGCGGATGCCGGCCGACCGCCTCGCGGAACCGGACGAGCCGCGGGCACCGGCGGCAGCCGACGATCCGCGCCTGCAGCTCCCGGAGCCCCATGCGCCCCATGATAGACTGCGCACGGCCGCGCCCCGCCCCGGGACCGTGTCCGGGCGAACGGGGCGGAGCCTCGGTCCCAGCGTGAACGGTCCCGCTCGCTCGATCGCGCGCCCGCCGGGGCGGTCGTCCGCCGCCGGGCGGCGGCCGCCACGCTCCGCCCCTGCCTTCCCCCGCCCGTCCCGCCCGGAGGCGTCGTGGTCCCGGCGCTGATCGCCCACGGGGGCGCGGGCGCCGAGCCCGACGACAAGCCGACCTACCGCGCCGGCCTGGGGGAGGCGCTCACCCGCGGCTGGGCCGTCCTCCGTGACGGCGGCTCGGCGCTCGACGCGGTCGAGGCGTGCGTGCGCGCGCTCGAGGAGCATCCGCGGTTCAACGCGGGCTACGGGTCGGCGCTGACCGAGCGCGGGACCGTCGAGTGCGACGCCTCCATCATGGAAGGCGATCGCCTCCAGGCCGGCGCGGTCGGCGCGGTCGCCGGCGTGCGGAGCCCGGTCGCGCTGGCGCGGCGGGTCCTGGAGGACGGCCGCCACATCCTGCTGGTCGGCGACGGGGCGCGCGACTTCGCGCGCGAGCAGGGCGTGGCGCTCTGCCCGCCGGACGCCCTGGTCACCGATCGCCAGCGCGCCCGGCTCGCCGAGCACCTGGCGGCCCGGGCCGCGGCGGCGGCGGCCCCCGCCGGGGGGGCGGGCACGGTCGGCGCCGTCGCGATCGACGCGCGCGGGCTGGTCGCCGCCGCCACCTCGACCGGCGGCTACACCGGGAAGCGTCCGGGCCGGGTCGGGGACTCGGCCCTCATCGGCTGCGGCACCTACGCCGACAGCCGCCTGGGCGGGGTCTCCGCGACGGGGCACGGCGAGGCCTTCATCCGGACCGTGCTCGCCAAGACCGCGCTGGACGTCCTCAAGGAGCTGGACGAGCCCGAGTTCGCCGTCGAGCTCGCGCTCGACCTCGTGCGCGAGGAGGGTCGCGGCGAGGGCGGGCTCATCCTCCTGGACTGGCGTGGCCGGCTCGGGTGGGCGCACTCGACGCGCTTCATGCCGGTCGGCTGGTGCGTGCCGAACGCGCCGGCGCCGGTCCTTCCCTTCTGAGCGCGGGGCGGGTCACCCGGCTCCGGCCGCGCGCGGCCCCGGACCTCGCCGCGCGATGACCCCGCCCGCCCGCACGACGTTCTTCGAGTTCCAGGCGCGGAACCGGCGCGCCACCTGGCGCCTCGGCGCGGTGTGCGCGCTCGTCGTCGGCGGGACCGCGTTCGTCTCGACGCTGGGATTCGCCGCCGGCGTGATGCTCGTGCTCTTCGCGCTCGTGTTCACGCCGGCGGCGCTGGCCGCGCTCCTCGGCCTGGCGACGCTGCTCCACCCCGCGGCGGCCCCGCTGCGGGAGCCCCTCTTCGCGGCCGCCCGGTTCTTCTTCGGCGGGGTGGACCTGGTCACCCGGCTGTTCCCCGGCGCCCCGGGAGCGATCATCGTGGGCGCCGCCGTGCTGGCGGTCGCGAGCTGGGTGGCGGTCCGCTCGGTCTGGCTCGCGGCGGGAGTGGGCGAGGCGCTCGCGGCGATGGGCGCGCGCCCCCCGAAGCCCGGCGACCTCGAGGAGCACCAGCTCGCGAATTTGGCCGAGGAGATGGCCATCGCGGCCGGGATCCCCGCGCCGCGCGTCTGGCTGATCGACGGCGAGGCGGCCAACGCGGCGGCGGTCGGCGACGGCCCCGCCGACGCGCGCGTGGTCCTCGGGCGACGGCTCCTGGACGAGTTCGACCGCGAGGAGACGCAGGCGATCCTCGCCCACCTGATCGGGTCGATCGGCAACGGCGACCTGCGCGGGGCCGCCCAGATCCACTCGCTCCTCTACGTCATCGACCTCCTGGTCGTGCTGGTGCTGGCGCCGTTCGCCCGGTTCCCGCGCCGGGTGGCGCGCCGGTGGCTCGCCTTCCCCCTGACCGCGCCATTCCGCGGCCGCGACGGCCGGGCGGCCGAGGCGCGCGCGCTCACCCGGCTGCTGGCCGAGCATCGCCGGATGCTGCCCGACCCCGAGAAGGGCGGCCCGGCGGCGGCCGTGTACTTCGGCCCGATCGGGCGGATCCTGATCACGGCGTGTCCGCCGTTCATCGCGCTCGTGCTGGGCACGCGCGTCAGCATCATGTTCGTGCTGCTCCTGGCGAGCGTCCCGGTCGCGCTCCTCTGGCGCACGCGTCGCTACCTCGCGGACGCGACCGCGGTCGAGCTGACGCGGAACCCGACCGCGCTCTACCGCGCCCTCGCCCACCTGGCGCGCTGCGGGGCGCCGGTCCCGGGCGGCGAGGGGCTCTCGCACCTGTACATCGTCGGTCCGGATCCCGGCGCCACGGGCGAGCGCCCGGACCGGGCGCGCGCGGCGCGCCGGCGGACGTTCGCCGAGCGCGAGGGGCTCCTGATGGGCATGCATCCCTCGCTCCGGCGCCGGCTGTCGCGGCTGGCCCGCATGGGGGCGATCGTCCCTCGCGATTGACACCCCGGAGGGCGATCCGCTAGCGTGGCGCGGAGCGCGCCTCCCACGGCGCGCGCCGGAGGAGGTGCCCGCGGCGGTGACCGAGCTCGATCCCGCGGTCCGGGCGGCGCTGGCGGGGGTGGCGACGGCCGCGCTGCCGGACGCGCTGGCCGGTCCGGCAACATGGACCCGAGCATCCGCAGGGTCACTGCCGGCCTGCGGTGCTTCGGGCCCGCCTCCACCGCCCGCTGCTGGCCGGCCGACAACCTCTCCATCCACCGGGCGATCGAGCTGGCGGCGGCGGGGGACGTCCTCGCGATCGACGGCGGCGCGGCGGAGGACGTGGCGCTGGTCGGCGACATCCTCGTCTACGCGGTGCGCCTCCGCGGCGTGGCCGGCGTGGTGCTCCAGGGCCTCGTCCGCGACCGGGCCGCCATCGCTGCCCAGGGCCTGCCGGTCTTCGCTCGCGGCGCGACCGCCCGCGGGCCCGTGAAGGAGACGCTGAAGGCCCTCGCGACGGGTCACACCACCGTGGACCTGCTGGGCCTCCGTGCGAAGCTCCCCCAGTAGGCGGCCCCCCGCCGCGGGACGCCGGACGCCCTCGGCCGGCGCCCGCCGGCGAGCGGCGAGCGCCCGGGAAGGCGCTGCTCCTGGAGCGCCTCGTCGAGCATGATCAGGAGCGGGTTCGGGACCGCGTGCTACTTGACGGCGCGGCGAGGAGGCTGCCGGATCGATCGGTCGGGGAGCGCCGCGGCGATCCGGTCCCGCACGAGCGCCAGCAGCCGCTCGGGCGCGCCCCGCCGGTCCACACCCGGCGGGAGATCCGACCCGTCGACCGGCGGATGGTAGGTGATGGCGACCCGGCCCGGCCGGGGCAGGCGCCGCCCGGGCGGCCACGCCTCGAAGGCGCCGCGGATCGTCACCGGCACCACCGGGGCCGGCGCCGCCAGCGCGAGCCGGAACGCCCCGGACCGGAACGGCATCAGCCGGCCGTCGGGCGACCGTCCGCCCTCCGGGAAGATGACCAGCGCCTCCCCGCTCCGCAGGAGCCGCAGCGCCGTCCGGACCGCCGCCGCGTCCGGCTCGCCCTCCTGGACGGGGAACGCCCGGCACCACCGGATCAGCGGGCCCAGCCCGCGCATCCGGAAGAACGGCTCGAGCGCCATGTAGTGGAGCGGGCGGTGGACCGGGATCGTGACCAGGACGGGATCCATGAACGAGACGTGGTTCGGCGCGATCACGACCGGGCCGCGGCGCGGCACATGCTCGACGCCCGCGAACCGGACGCGCAGGAGGAGCCGCGCGAGCCCGTGGACCGCCGGCCGGCCGGTCTCGAGGAGCCAGAACGGCACCGGGCGCACGCCAGCATCGTGGCACGCAGGGTCCGGGCGTGACAACGACGCCCGACGCCGCCCGGCCGCGGATCGTCGCGCACCGCGGGGCGCGGCGCGTGGCGCCCGAGCACACGATCGCCGCGTTCGAGGCCGCCGTGGCCAACGGCGCCGACGCCCTCTGGCTCGACGTCCAGCCGACCGCGGACGACGCCCTCGTGGTGTTCCACGACGCGCGGCTCGAGCGGACCACGGACGGCCGGGGGCTGGTGCGGGAGCGCGGGCTCCGGGAGCTCAAGCGCCTGGACGCCGGGCGCTGGTTCGGCCGCCGCTTCCGCGGCCAGCGGATCCAGACGCTCCCGGAGGTGATCGAGCGCTTCCGCGGCCGGGCCGGATTCGTCGTGGCCCTCCCGGCCGGCTCCGATGTCCACCCCGGCATCGAGGACCGCCTCCTCGGGCTCCTCGCCCTCGCCCAGGCGCCGCCGGACACCGCGGTCGCCTCGTCCGACCACCACGCGCTCGCCCGCTGCCGCGCGCTCGACGCTGACGTTCCCCTGCTGGCGTGCGTCGGCGCGCGGGTCCTGGCCCCCGGCGGGCTGGCGCCGTCCGGTGTGCTCAGCGGCCTGTGCCTGGACGCGCGGTGGACGCTCGAGGCGGACGTCCAGGCGTGCCGCGCGGCCGGCCTGGACTGCTACGTGGGCGTGCTGGCGGACGCCGCCGCGGCCGGGCGGGTCGGCCGCTGGCGTCCCGCGGGGCTCGTGGTGGCCTCCGAGTTCGCCGCGACGCGCGGCATGATCGCCTGAGAGCCAGCGCCGGGCGCCTCCCTGGACGCGCGGGATCCCCGGCGACGCGCGCCTGCTCGTGGGCCCTGGTCGGCCGGTCGTCGGCCGGGATCCCGACGGCCCGGTGCCGCGCGCCCGGGACAGTTCCGGTGGCGCGCGGCGCACGCGCCGAGAGCGCGCCCCGGCGAGATGGCCTCGCACCGGCCCCGGGCGCGGCGACGGTCAGGCGGTGAGCCGGGCCGCGGCCAGCGCGCGGCGGATGGCCTGGCGCTCGGCGTCCGCGATCGGCGTGAGCGGCGGCCGCACGTGCGCCGCCGGCAGCCGCCCCAGGAGCACCAGGGCTTCCTTCATCCGGTTGTGCATGTCGACGAACGGCGCCGCGTAGAAGACGCGCACCAGCGGGTCCAGCCGGTCGTTGAGCCGGCGGGCGCCGTCGAGATCGCCCTTGCGGCACGCCTCGAACAGCTCGGCCTGGAGGTCCGCGACCACGCTGCCCATCCCGGAGATCGCGCCATCCGCGCCGAGGAGGAAGCTCGCCATCAGCGACATCGTGAACGACGAGAGCACGGCGACGGGCCGGCCGGTGGCCCGGAGCGTCCGGAGGTTCCGCTCGAACGCGACGATGTCGTTGGACCAGTCCTTCACGGCCGCGACCTGCGGGATCTCCGCCAGCCGGGCCAGCGTCTCGGGCGCGTAGCCGATGCCCGAGGCCGGCGGGTACTCGAAGACGACGATCGGCAGGTCGGCGCCGGCGGCGACCTCGCTGACGTGGCGGACGGCCATCTCCGGCTTGACCTGGGCGCCCCACATGAACAGGGTCGGCGGGAAGAGGAGGATCCCCGCGGCCCCCTCGCCCCGGGCGTCGCGGGCCAGCCGCACCGCCTCGCGCGTGCCGTCGGCGTAGACGCCGGCCACGACGGGGCACCGGCCCGCCACCTCGTCGAGGGCGATCCCGAGGGCGCGCCGCCGCTCGTCCCGGTCTAGCGAGGAGACCTCGGCGGCATGGCCATTGACCACGAGGCCCGTGACGCCCCGGGTGTCGGCGAGCCAGCGGAGGTGCCGGCGGTACGCCGGCTCGTCGATCTCGAGCTCGGCGGTGAACGGCAGGAGATTCGCCGGCATCACGCCCTCGAAGCGCAGCGGCTCTCGCATGGCTTCCTCCTCTCCAAGCAGGCCCAGTATACCGGCCGCCAGGCGCCCGGAAGGCGGGGGCCCCGGGCATGCTTCGGCCAGCTCCTGGCGACGCGCGGAGGGACTCCTCGGGCGCCCCGACCGCCGCGGAAGTGATCGCGGCATGCCGGCCGGGGTCGGGCCGATCGAGCCCGCCCCCGAGCGCCCGTCAGGCCGCGGCCCAGGCCTCCCGGACGTAGCGCACGGCCTCGCGGAAGCCCGCGGCGCCGGTGTGGCTGAACTCCTCGACGACGATCCAGCCGTCGTAGCCCACATCGCGCTTCAGGTACCGGAACAGCTCGGGGAACGGCACCAGCCCCCGGCCCACGACGCAGAACTCGAATCGCCCGCGGGTCCGGGAATCGTTCGCGTCCACGCAGACCACGCGCGGGGCGACGGCCCGCAGGAGGGGGAGCGGGTCGTCGCCCTGGACCAGCGGGTTGCCGGTGTCGAAATTCACGCCGATGCCCGCCGGGGTGGTGGCGCGTACGATCTCGAGGAACACGTCGGCGGGCGCGGAGAAGTCCCGGTACTCCCACACGGACGCCTTCGTGTGGTTCTCGTACGCCAGCGTGACGCCGGCGGCCCGGGCCTCCGGCGCCAGGGCCACGAGCCCCTCGACCGCCCACCGCACGCCGTCCCCCCGGTCGACGCCGGGGTGCGCCTGCCCGGCGGTCACCCGCAGGAGCGGGGCCCCGAGCGCCTGCGCGACCTCGAGCAGGCCGCGCATGTCGTCGAGCGTCGCCCGGCGGATCCGCGGGTCCGGATGCGTGAAGTCGGGCGCGCCGCGGATCATCCCGGCCCGGAGCCCGCACGTGTCGAGCCGTCGCCGCAGCCCCTGGAGCGCCGCGGGCCGCCGGTCCCGGACCCACGCCTGGCCGAGGTCGACCGCGTCCAGCCCGAGCTCGGCGCCGAAGTCGATCCAGCTCTCGATCGACCGCCGCCCCTCGGCGATGTCCATGAACCAGGTGCCCGGGACGCAGCTGAGCTTCACGCGCTCTCCCTCGGAGGCGGTCCGGACGCCCCCGGCCCGGCGCCGACCGCGGCGACGAGCGCTCCACCGTAGCGCCGGGGGCGAGCGCCTCCGGACCCCGGCGCGGCGGCCGCGCCTCTCTCGGCCGCTCGGCCCGGGCGACGGGGGCTCCGCGAACCGGCCCGACCGGGGCCGCCCCGCGCGCTCCCCGCTCGAGGGGCCACCTCCCCGCGGTGAGCCCAGCCGGCGGCCGGCCCGGAGACCGGGCCGCCGGCGGACCGCCGGCCCCCCCGGGGAGAGACGCCCCCCCTCTTGACCCCGGCGGCCTTTTCGGAGAATCCTTGGCGCACCGAACGACCTCGGCGTCCATCTCCAGCCCGCACCCGGACGGAGGACCCGCGCACGGCGGGGACACAGGATGGAGCAGTGTCGGACGTCCGCCGGGCCGGTGCGGCGCGCCCCCGGGCGCGCGGGCACCGACCGGCCCATGATACCGGAGCCTCCCTGCGAGTTCGCGTCGCGCACGGCACGAGGCAGTGAACCCGAACCCGACATCAGGAGAGGAGAGCCCCATGCCGGCACCGAACGTGTCCCTCAAGGAGCTGCGCCGCGTGGTCGTCGCGGCAGCGGTCGGCAACGTCATCGAGTGGTACGACTTCTACATCTTCGGCAGCCTCGCGTCCATCCTGGCCGTCAAGTTCTTCGAGAAGACCCACCCGGTCGCCGCGTTCCTCAGCACCGTCGCGATCTTCTCGGTCGGGTTCCTGATCCGCCCGCTCGGGGCGTTCCTGTTCGGCTGGCTCGGTGACAAGGTCGGGCGGAAGTACACGTTCCTCGTCACGCTCAGCGGGATGGGACTCGCGACCGCGCTGATCGGCTTCGTCCCCACCTACGCGTCGATCGGCATCCTGGCCGCGATCATCCTGTTCCTGCTCCGCCTGATCCAGGGCCTCTGCCTGGGCGGCGAGTACGGCGGCGCGATCACCTATGTCGCCGAGCACATCGCGGACGACAAGCGCGGGTACTACACCGGCTGGCTCCAGACGTCGCCGACGCTCGGGATCGTGGTCTCCCTGGCCGTCATCATCGGGACGCGGACCTACCTCGGCCAGGAGGCGTTCCAGGCGTGGGGCTGGCGGGTGCCGTTCATCATCTCGCTCCTGCTGGTCGCGATCGCCATCTACATCCGGCTCTCGCTGGGCGAGACGCCGATCTTCCAGGAGATCAAGGCCCGCGGCCGCACGGCTACCAATCCGTGGCGCGAGGCCTTCATGAGCAGCAACTTCAAGTACGTGGTGATCGCGAGCATCGTCGTCATCGGGCAGGGCTGCGTGTGGTACAGCGGCCAGTTCTGGGCGCTCTACTTCCTGCAGACGGTGAAGAAGCTGGACGTGCTGACCTCCAGCTACATCGTGGGGATCGCGCTCCTGATCGCGACGCCGACCCTGATCTTCTGGGGGTGGCTCTCGGACAAGATCGGCCGCAAGCCGATCATCCTGGGCGGGATGGCGCTCGCCGCCCTCACCTACTACCCGCTCTACTCGGCCCTGGGGACCTACGCGGAGCCCGGGAACGTCAACTACCCGATGGCGGTCCTGGTCGTCGTGGTCCTCGTCAACTACGTCGGGATGACCTACGGGCCGATCGGCGCCTTCCTGGCCGAGTTCTTCCCGGGGCGGATCCGGTACACGTCGGTCTCGGTGCCGTACCACATCGGCAACGGCTGGGGCGGCGGGCTGGTACCGATCGTCACGACCTCGATGTACCTGTCGTCGAACAGCATCGGCTACGCGCTGGTGTACCCGATCGTCGTCCCCGCGGTCGCGTTCCTCATCGCGGTCTTCGTGATGCCGGAGACGCGCAAGCACAGCATCTGGGAGGAGGGCGCGATCGAGGCCGCGCGCAGCCAGGCCTAGGCCGCGCGCGTCGTTCCGCTCCGTCCACGAGGGGGGCCTGCGGCCCCCCTCGTGCCGTCTCCGGCGACCGCGCCGGCCGGCCCGGCGCCGCCGCACCGACCGCGGCGGGCCGCGGCCGCGCCACTCCGGCTATACTGACCTTGCATGCGGTTCAAGCTGCGGCTGCTGGCCGCCATCTGGCTGCCGGTCACCGTCGTCCTCGGGATCTTCGCGTACGTCTCGGTGGGGCGGGAGCGCGCTCGGCTCGAGGCGGACCTCGAGCGCCGCGCGTGGCTCCTCAGCGAGGGGCTGAAGGAGGCGGTCGAGCCGCTGCTGGACCGCGGATCGCCGGTCCGGATGCAGCGTCTGATCGAGCGGTTCGGCTCCCGCGCGAGCGGGATCGCGGTGTACGACCGCTCGGCCGAGCTCCTGGCCGCGACCCCCGGGTGGACCGCCCAGCTCACGCCGACCCCCGGCTTCGTCGCCGACGCCCTGGTCAGCATGTCGCCCCAGCGCGGGCTCGGCACACTCGGGGGCCGCCGGACCTACTTCTACGCCGCCCCGGTCGTCGGCGGGGACCGGGCGCGGGGCGTGCTGCTCACGCTCCACGACGCGAGCCACATCGAGCGCGACGTCGACGAGCTCGTCCGGATGCAGGCCTGGCGGTACGTCGTGCTGCTGGCCGCGCTCTCGCTGGTCACGCTGGTCGTGGTCTGGCGCAGCGTCACCCATCCCCTCCGGCACCTCGCGGAATGGGCGCGGCAGCTCAGGGCCGGGAACCCGGTCCCGCCGCCGGCCCTCGCGGACGCGACGCTCTTCGAGCCGCTGGCGACCGAGATGCGCGACCTGGGCCGGAGCCTCGCCAAGGCGCGGGCGGCCATGGTCGAGGAGGCGCTGCTGCGGCTCCGGGGCGAGGCGATCTGGACCGAGGAGCGGCTCACGCAGTTCGCGCGCGCGCGGCTCGGCGAGCGCCCGCTGGTCGTCGTCTCGAACCGCGAGCCGGTGACCCACGTCTGGCGCGGTCGCCGCATCGAGGCGCTGATCCCGGCCAGCGGCGTGGTCACCGCGCTGGAGCCGGTCATGCGGGCCTGCGGCGGGGTCTGGGTCGCCCACGGCAGCGGCGACGCCGACCGCGAGGTGGTGGACGAGGCGGGCCTGGTGCGCCTGCCACCGGAGGCGCCGCGCTACGCGCTGAAGCGGGTGTGGCTCTCCGAGCCGCAGGAGGCCGGATACTACTACGGCTTCGCCAACGAGGGGCTGTGGCCGCTCTGCCACATCGTGCACGCCCGGCCGACGTTCCGCGCCGAGGACTGGCGGCACTACTGCGACGTCAACGCCAGGTTCGCCGACGCGGTCCTGGAGGTGGTGGCCGACACCGCGGACCCGGCGGTGCTGATCCAGGACTACCACTTCGCCCTCCTGCCCCGCCACATCAAGGCCAAGCGCCCCGACGCCCGCATCGCGCTCTTCTGGCACATCCCGTGGCCGAACCCGGAGGCGTTCGGGATCTGCCCCTGGCAGGCGGACATCCTGGACGGGATGCTCGGCGCCGACCTGGTCGGCTTCCACACCCAGTTCCACTGCAACAACTTCCTGGAGACGGTCGACCGCGTGATCGAGGCCCGCATCGACTGGGAGCGCTTCTCGGTGGTCCGCGGCCAGCACGTGACGTCGGTGAAGCCGTACCCGATCAGCGTCGCCCCGCGGTTTCTCGAGGAGCCGCCGCCGATCAGCCGGGCCGGGCTCCTGCAGGAGCTCGGCATCGAGGTGGAGTTCCTGGGAGTCGGCGTGGAGCGCATCGACTACACCAAGGGCCTGCCGGAGCGCTTCGCCGCAATCCACCGGTTCTTCGACCAGCATCCCGAGTACCGGGGCCGCCTCACCTTCGTCCAGCTCGCCTCGCCGAGCCGCAGCCGGATCCCGCGGTACCGGCTCCTCGAGGAAGAGGTGGAGGAGCTCGCCGGCCGGATCAACGGCGCGCTCGGGGACAAGCAGTGGCGGCCCGTCCTCCTGCTGAAGGGCCACCACGACCACCAGCGCGTGTGGCCCTTCTACCGGTGGGCGGACTTCTGCATGGTCACCTCGCTCCACGACGGGATGAACCTGGTCGCCAAGGAGTTCGTCTCGGCGCGCGAGGACGGCGACGGCGTGCTGATCCTGAGCCGGTTCACCGGCGCGGCCCGGGAGCTCCGCGAGGCGCTGCTCGTGAACCCCTACGACGTGGACGAGACGGCGGAGGCCATCCGGGCCGCCGTCGAGATGCCGGCCGGCGAGCGGCGGAGCCGGATGAGCCGCCTCCGCACGACGATCCTCGAGCACAACATCTACCGGTGGGCCGGGCTCCTGCTCGGCGATCTGGCCGAGCTGCCCGGCCCCGGGGAGATTGGCGCGGGGCCGCTGCGCGACTGACTCCGGGGGCGGTCCCGGGTGGCCCGCGGCCGGCGCGGTGCGGGCCGCCGCCCGTGCCCGGTGCCGACGGTGCGGGGCGACCGTTGACGCCCCCGGAGGCCGCGGGTACGCTCAGCGCGGGGTGCGCCGGACGGCGCTCCCCGCCCCCGATCTCGCCGCGACCCGACGTCCGAAGGGAGACGCCGATGCTCGATCCGAAGACCGCCGATCAGGCCGTCCAGACCTACGTCCGGCCGCAGACGTTCCCGGTCGCGGTGCGGATGCTGCGCCCGGGCGAAGCGATCCCGGAGCGCGCGCGCCGGCCGGCGCGCGACTTCGGCAAGCTCTCGATGAACTGCCAGGTCATCGACATGGCCCGGCGGTACGGGTGGACGATCGCGCTGACGCGGGACGACAGCATCTGCTCGCTCGGCATCACGGCGCTGGGGCTCGACCGCCCGACCCACCTCTACAGCTCGGGCACGCTCTGCGAGGGCATGTACACCGCCACCAAGGAGGCCGGCGCCCGCTCCGAGGCGGCGGTCGACAAGTTCCCCCCCGGCCAGTACCAGGGGCTCCTGGTCGCGCCGCTCGAGCGCGCGACGTTCGAGCCGGACGTCGTCGTCGTCTACGGGAACCCCGCCCAGGTGATGCGCCTGACCCAGGCGGCCCTCTGGAAGACGGGCGGCCGGCTGGCGTCCTCGTTCCAGGGACGGATCGTCTGCGCCGACATCATCGTGACCACCATGCAGACCGGGCAGCCCCAGGTCATCCTCCCCTGCTCGGGCGACCGGATCTTCGGCCAGACCCAGGACCACGAGATGGCGTTCGCGATCCCCTGGGCGCGCATGGCCGACGTCGTCGAGGGGCTGGAGGGGACGCACCGGGGCGGGATCCGCTACCCGATCACGCAGTTCATGGAGTACGAGGCCAAGCTCCCCCCGCGGTACATGGAGGTGAACCGCCTCTGGGACGTCGAGCGCGGGAAGGCCCGCTACACCGGCCGCGACCACGTGGTCGCCGCCTACAAGCGGAGCTTCACCGATCGCGTCCCCGTCTACCCGATCGTCGCCTCCTTCGCGGGCACGCTGGACGGCCTCTCGATCGAGGAGTTCTGCACCTCCCCCTCGAAGGCCCTCGCGGCGATGCTCCGCTACCACGAGCGCTACCAGCCGGACGTGGTGCTCGCCTACAACGACCTCGCCAAGGAGGCCGAGGCCACCGGCTGCAAGGTGA
>Ga0070741_10008890_pt1 | contig 19882 bp, 14 predicted proteins | sample Coa_R1_4_FD_66440 | JGI IMG/M metagenome (GOLD analysis project Ga0070741, IMG submission 66440) | Surface soil microbial communities from Centralia Pennsylvania, which are recovering from an underground coalmine fire - Coalmine... | ecosystem: Environmental > Terrestrial > Soil > Unclassified ...
CCTTGTGCGTTTGCAGACTCAAACGCCATTGCGGGTGACGCAGGCAATAGTCGATCGCTTTTGACGTATTGGCGGCGGCATCGGGACCGTCCATCGGTTGCAGCGAAAAGCGCTCGAAGGCAAGGCCGACGAAATCCTGCGGTTCGGCGCCGGCCTGCGGATAAACGAGCTTCAGCTCATGGCCGCTCCGCACCCGCAGCTCGGTGCCCGCTTTGGGACTGACGCAAAGCCAATCGAGGCCGGCCGGCGGCGCGATGGTTCCGTTGGTTTCCACCGCGATGGCGAAAGCGCGCGCATGCAAAGCCGCGATGAGAGTCTCGTCGAGCTGCAGCAGCGGCTCGCCGCCGGTCAGCACCACCCAACGCTGGCCCGTGCCGGCGCCCCATTCCTCCTCGATGACGCGCGCGAGCGCCTCCGCGCTTTCGTAGCGGCCGCCGCGCGTGCCGTCGGTGCCGACGAAATCGGTATCGCAGAAGCGGCAGACGGCGGTGGCGCGGTCGGCTTCGCGGCCGGACCAGAGATTGCAACCGGCGAAACGGCAGAATACGGCGACGCGTCCGGTGTGTGCGCCTTCGCCCTGCAGAGTGAGAAAGATCTCTTTGACGGTATAGCTCACGGCTTCACTGCCGGCGGCCGCGACCGGGCGGCGACTGAGGCTGGACCGCACCCAGCGCCGACCGCAATTGGCCTAGACCATCTTCGTAAGGTCTGTTGCTAAGTGCTTGGATTAATGGCGGGAGCGACGGGACTCGAACCCGCGGCCTCTGCCGTGACAGGGCAGCGCTCTAACCAACTGAGCTACGCCCCCGCGGGCGTGGCTGGGACTTAAAGGCCACTACCCCCTAAGTCAAGGAGAGCCGGTTTTGCGGTCATTGCCGGGCAAGAGACCGGGGATAACCAGCCATCTACCGGCTTTATTTTCCTGCTCGATGCGAAAAACCCCCATTTTTAGCGAAGAATCCGTGGTGCATTGCGGCCGAATCGTTTAATTCCGCCGTCGTAAGCCGATTTCTCGGCTTACCTTGAGGAGGACCTATCGATGGCAACAAAACCGGCGGCAGCCGCTACCGTCACGACTCGGCATCTCGCAGCCAAGCTCGCTGAAAATCATGAAATGTCGAAGAAGCAGACGGAGGCCATTCTCAACGACCTCGTCGACCTGATCACCAAGCACCTGAAAAAGGGCGACCGCATTCGCATCGGCGGCCTTGGCATCCTGGTGGTAAGGAAGCGCGCCGCCCGCATGGGACGCAATCCGGCGACCGGTGAGGCCATTCAAATCAAGGCGAGCAAGAAAGTCGCCTTCCGTCCGGCTAAGGATCTCAAGGAAGCGGTCTGATCGGTCCTTCGTCTGTGGGGTTGTCGATCGCGCCGCGCTGCCGGCGGAATAGCCCCATGGGCGGCGGCCCGAGCCCATGGCTGCCGAAGGCGCGGTCAAACCGCGACTTTGGCCAGAAAGCCTTCGACCTTTGAGCGCAGGTTGGAGACTGCCGCTTCGACCGTTTCCGAGGCGTCCAGCACGACTTGCGCCGATGTGCGCGTTTCCGACGTTGCTCCGGCGACGTCGTTCATAACGGACATCACGACCCCCGTTCCTTTGGCAGCGCTGGCAACGCCTTGCGATATTTCCCCGGTCGCGCTGTTTTGCTGTTCGACGGAGGCGGCGACGGCGGACGTGGACTGATTGATCTCCTGCATCCTGTTCACGATGCGGCGGATTGCTTCCACGGCGCCGACGGTCGAATTCTGCACGGCAGATATGTGACTGGCGATTTCCTCGGTCGCCTTGGCCGTTTGCACAGCAAGGGTCTTCACCTCGGAGGCAACCACCGCAAAGCCCCTGCCCGACTCGCCGGCGCGCGCCGCTTCGATGGTGGCGTTGAGCGCCAACAAATTTGTCTGGCCGGCAATTTTGCGGATGAGCTTGACGACATCGCCGATCTTCTGCGCGCGCTCGTCAAGCAAGGCGATTTCACGGTCGGTGGCGAGCGCTTCGGATGTTGCAAGCTGCACGATCTCGTTGCTGTGCGCCAATTGCCGGTCGATTTCGGCAATCGAGCGGGAAAGCTCGCTGGCGGCGGCAGCCGCGGTCTCCACGTTGGCAGAGGCCTGATTGAAGGCCGCCGCAGCCCCTTCGGCGCGCTGCGACGTCTGTTGCGAGGTGCCGAACAGCGACGTCGCTGTCGCGCGCAGGGCACTAGCGCGGTCGCTGACGCTTGCAAGCAGGCTTTCCACCTCGCCGCGGAAGCCGGCGATGGCTGCCTCGATGGCGGCACGCCGCTGCTCTTGGTTGCGGATGGCCGCCCGTTCCTGCTCCAGCATCTGGCGTTCGGTGATGTCTTCGTGGGTCGATACCCAGCCGCCCCCCGGCCGCGGCTCGTTGTTGACGGCAATTTTGCGGCCGTCTGGCAAGTCGAAAATGTGCCGAAAGGCTTTGGCAGCGGCGACGCTGCCCAAGGCGCGCTTTACGAATTCGTCGGGGTCTTCGTTGAGCGTCCCAGCCTTGAGCCGCTCGCTCAACATTTCACGCAAGGTCATGCCGACGCGCAGCTTGCCTTGGATGCCGTAGATTTCCGCATAGCGGCGGTTCCAGAAAACGAGCCGCCCCGCCGCATCAAACATGCACAATCCCTGCGACATGTAGCTGAGGGCGCCGTCGAGAAGCGCGTTCTGCACGCGAAGATTTTCCTGAGACGCACCATCGGCGACGCCCGCGACCCAACGGGTGCCGACCGCGGCGGCGACACCGCCGACCCCCGATACGACGGCCAATATCGCATTATCCAATTCGCCGGCCATAACGCCGGCGATCCAGATGCCGCATAGGGTCGTGACTGTCGCGCTTGCAATCCAGATCACGCGGGCGCTGCCGGTGCTGGCCCGAGCGCGGCCGGTCTGGCCCAAGATAGCCATGCCTACAACAAAGCACGCGGCCGCCAGCACGAGGGCATGATCCCATTGGCTGTGCACCGGGGCTGAAACGAAGGCGGACAAAGACATAGCGCTGTACCTATTGGCCGCAATCATTAGCGCATTAGGATTTCCTCAATGTTAATTCCGGATTCGCCGACTTTTCCGGTGGTTTTGCCAAAGAACCCGGGCGCCAGCCCGCAGGCATTCTTCCACCGGGCGGCAGCAGGCCGGTCTGAACCCCCGCTGAGGGCGCAATCGCAATATCGGGAGGTTGCGCGCCACGCGCGCTGGTGGGCGGTGACGGACTCGAACCGCCGACCCTCTCGGTGTAAACGAGATGCTCTACCAACTGAGCTAACCGCCCGGCCCTTTATCGCCCCGCCCCCGGCGGCATGGCAAGCCGCGTGCCCGCCAAAAAAATACGCCCCTGCCGAGGCCGGGGCGTAGAACGCAAAGGCCTTGCGCGGGGATTTGCGTCAGCGGTTTACCGCCTCCTTCAATCCCTTGCCGGCCGAAAAGCGCGGGCGCTTGGCGGCCTTGATCTTCACGGGAGTTCCGGTACGCGGATCGCGTCCTTCGCGCGCTGCACGCTTGACCACTCTGAAATTACCAAATCCCATGATCTTCACCTCGCCTCCCCGTTTCAGCGTGGAGGTGATCGCGTCGAAAGTGGCCTCGACCGCTGTCGCCGCGGCCGTCTTAGTCATTTGAGCCTTGCCGGCCACCGCAGCGATAAGTTCGTTCTTAGTCATCGAACCCTTCCTTTCCTGCGCTGCTGCCATCGAATCAACGGCGCGTCTGCCGTTGCAGGGCGCAGGGTTTGCTCAAACCCCGATCATTGCAAGCCGATTCTTGCAATCGATCGTACCCTGATCGCGAATCGCAGGCATCAAACAGAGTGAATTGCAAGCGGGGACGGCGACGGCTGCGGGATTTTCTTTGGCCAGCGAAAAAGGCGGCCGTGCGAGGGCCGCCTTTGTCTTTCCGAATCAGGCCTGGGGCGGGCCTGGGCCATCGCGTCAGTGCGCCGTCAGGCCGGGCGTGTCCTCTTCGCCGGCCGTCGTCTCCGTCGGCTTGGCGCTCAGCTCGTCCCACACGATTGGTTCCGGCTTGCGCACCAGCGCCTGGGCGAGAACCTCGTCCATACGCGACACCGGCACGATGTTGAGCCCGCTCTTGATGCTGTCGTTGACGTCCACCAGGTCCTTGGCGTTCTCCTCCGGGATCAGCACCGTCTTGATGCCGCCACGCAAGGCGGCGAGGAGCTTCTCCTTGAGCCCGCCGATCGGCAGCACGCGCCCGCGCAGCGTGATCTCGCCGGTCATGGCGACATCGTGGCGCACCGGAATGCCGGTCATCACCGAAACGATCGCGGTGACCATGGCGACACCGGCGGACGGTCCGTCCTTCGGCGTCGCGCCTTCCGGCACATGGACGTGAATGTCGCGCTTGTCGAACAACGGCGGCTCGATGCCGAAATCGACGGCCCGCGAGCGCACATAGGATGCCGCCGCGGAAATCGATTCCTTCATCACATCGCGCAGATTGCCGGTGACCGTCATACGACCCTTGCCCGGCATCATGGCCGCTTCCACGGTCAGCAATTCGCCGCCGACCTCGGTCCAGGCCAGCCCGGTGACCACGCCGATCTGGTCGCTGGTCTCCACCTCGCCATAGCGAAACTTCGGCACGCTGAGATAGTCGCCGACGTTCTTCTCCGTGACCTTCACGGCCTTCTTCTTCGAGATCGTCAGTTCCTTCACCGCCTTGCGGATCAGCGTGGACAATTCGCGCTCGAGATTGCGCACGCCTGCTTCCCGCGTATAGCGGCGGATGAGCAGCAGCAGCGCGTCGTCGTCGATCGACCATTCCTTGGGGTCGAGGCCGTGCTTGACGATCGCGTGCGGAATCAGATGCTTGCGCGCGATCTGCACCTTCTCGTCCTCAGTATAGCCGGCGATGCGGATGATCTCCATGCGATCCATCAGCGGCGGCGGAATGTTCAGCGTGTTTGCCGTGGTGATGAACATCACGCTGGAGAGATCGTAATCGACCTCGAGATAATGGTCGTTGAAGGTGTGGTTCTGTTCCGGATCGAGCACCTCGAGCAGGGCCGAAGACGGATCGCCGCGGAAATCGGCGCCCATCTTGTCCACTTCGTCGAGCAGGAACAGCGGATTCGACGACTTCGCCTTGCGCATCGACTGGATGATCTTGCCGGGCATGGAGCCGATATAGGTGCGCCGGTGGCCGCGGATTTCGGCCTCGTCGCGCACGCCGCCGAGCGAAACGCGCACGAATTCGCGCCCGGTCGCCTTGGCGATCGACTTTCCGAGCGAGGTCTTGCCGACGCCGGGAGGCCCGACGAGGCAGAGGATCGGCCCGGTCAGCTTGTTGGCCCGCTGCTGCACGGCAAGGTACTCGACGATCCGCTCCTTGACCTTTTCCAGGCCAAAGTGATCGGCGTCGAGAATCTGCTCGGCGAGCTTGAGATCCTTCTTCACCTTAGTCTTTTTGTTCCACGGAATGGACAAAAGCCAGTCGAGATAGTTGCGCACGACGGTCGCCTCGGCGGACATCGGAGACATCTGCCGCAGCTTCTTCATCTCGTGCGTCGCCTTCTCGCGCGCCTCCTTGGAGAGCTTGGTCTTCTTGATCTTCTCCTCGAGCTCGGTGAGCTCGTCCTTGCCCTCCTCGTCGCCGAGTTCCTTCTGGATCGCCTTCATCTGCTCGTTGAGGTAGTACTCGCGCTGGGTCTTCTCCATCTGGCGCTTGACGCGCGAGCGGATGCGTTTCTCGACCTGAAGCACCGAAATCTCGCTTTCCATCAGCGCGAGAACCTTCTCCAGCCGATCGGTGACAACCGGCGTCTCCAAAATCGCCTGCTTGTCGGGAATCTTCACCGCAAGGTGCGAGGCCACCGTGTCCGCGAGCTTGGCATAGTCCTCGATCTGCTGGACCACGCCGATGACCTCGGGGGACACCTTCTTGTTGAGCTTCACATAATTTTCGAACTCGGTGACGACCGAGCGCGCCATGGCCTCGGCCTCCACCGGATCGCCGATGCCATCGGCGATCACCACGGCGTCGGCCTCGTAGAACTCGGTACGGTCGGTATATTTGGCGACCTTCGCGCGTTCGGCGCCTTCGACGAGAACCTTCACCGTTCCGTCGGGCAGCTTGAGCAGTTGCAGCACGCTGGCCAGCGTTCCCAATTCATAGATCGAATCCGCCGCCGGATCGTCGTCGGAGGCGTTCTTCTGCGTTGCGAGCAGAATGTAAGTATCCGAGCGCATCACTTCCTCGAGCGCGCGGATCGACTTCTCGCGGCCGACGAAGAGCGGGACGATCATGTGCGGAAAGACCACGATGTCGCGCAACGGCAATACCGGGTACGCCCGGGTTTCTCCAGGTGTGAGAGCTGGGCGCGGTTTTGGGGTCGTCATGGCCCGCAGTTCCTTGTTGTTGTGCCCCTCGAACGCGGCCCGAATCTACGCTGCCGCATGCGAGTGCTGGTGGGCCGGGAAGGAACATCACCGGATGGCGATGCGCCGAAAGGGCGGGTACGAAACCTTGCCCGGTCGATCGTTACGCAGTCGTCGTACGCTCACCATTAGGTGGCGATGGCCTGCCTAAGTGTCAAGCAAGCCTGCATTTTCAACATAATTAGGCCTGTGCGCGCCGGGGCGCGTGCTGCCGGCAGCCGAATCGTGCGGCAAATTCGCCGGGCTCGGCTAGGCACTCTGGCTGCTGCCCTCGCCGGTGCGGTCGGCGCGGTCGGCATAGATGTAGAGCGGGCGCGCCGTTCCTTCGACGACTTCCTTGGAGATCACGACCTCTTCGACACCCTCCAGGCTCGGCAGATCGAACATGGTGTCGAGCAGGATGCCCTCCATGATCGAGCGCAGGCCCCGCGCGCCGGTCTTGCGATCGATCGCCTTGCGCGCGATCGCCCCGAGCGCTTCTTCGGCGAGCGTCAGATCGACGCTCTCCATCTCGAAGAGCCGCTGATACTGCTTGACCAGCGCGTTCTTCGGCTCGGTGAGGATCTTCTTCAGCGAAGGCTCGTCGAGATCTTCCAGCGTGGCGACAACCGGCAGGCGGCCGACAAATTCCGGGATCAGTCCATACTTGAGCAGGTCCTCGGGTTCGACCTCGCGGAAGATTTCGCCCGCCTTGCGGTCCTCCGGCGCCATCACCTGCGCGCTGAATCCGATCGACGTCGACCGGCCGCGCGCCGAGATGATCTTTTCCAGGCCGGCGAAAGCGCCGCCGCATACGAACAAAATATTGGTGGTGTCGACCTGCAGGAATTCCTGCTGCGGGTGCTTGCGGCCGCCCTGCGGGGGCACCGAGGCGATGGTGCCCTCCATGATCTTGAGCAGCGCCTGCTGCACGCCCTCGCCCGACACGTCGCGGGTAATCGAGGGGTTGTCGGACTTGCGCGAAATCTTGTCGATCTCATCGATATAGACAATGCCGCGCTGCGCGCGCTCGACGTTGTAATCCGCCGACTGCAACAGCTTGAGAATGATGTTCTCGACGTCCTCGCCGACATAACCGGCTTCGGTCAGCGTCGTCGCATCCGCCATGGTGAAGGGCACGTCGAGGATGCGCGCCAGCGTCTGCGCCAACAGCGTCTTGCCAGAGCCGGTGGGGCCGATCAGCAGGATGTTGGACTTCGCCAGTTCGACGTCGTTGTGCTTGGTCTGATGATTGAGCCGCTTGTAGTGATTGTGCACGGCGACCGACAGCACCTTCTTGGCGTGATCCTGGCCGATCACGTAGTCATCGAGCACCTTGCGGATTTCCTTCGGCGTCGGAATGCCGTCGCGCGACTTCACCAGCGAGGACTTGTTCTCCTCGCGGATGATGTCCATGCAAAGCTCGACGCACTCGTCGCAGATGAAGACGGTCGGGCCGGCAATGAGCTTGCGCACCTCATGCTGGCTCTTGCCGCAAAACGAGCAGTAGAGCGTGTTCTTTGAATCGCTGCTGCCGACCTTGCTCATTCCCGTCTCCGTCCAACCGCCACTATGGCGGCGTCACGCTACTGTCACTCAAAAACGTCACCTTTTCCTTCCCGCTCTCGACTACGGGGAGGTAAGGCGATCTTGCTGCTCCGCGCCCGTCCGCACGCTACAATAGTACAAACGAAACATGCTAACGGGCCTCTAATCAAGAATCCATTAACGATAATATCGCGGAAGCCGCCGGGTTTATTCCTCTGCCATCGACCTTCCTGGCCCGAAATCCCGGCAGGAAAAGGCTGGAATCAAGGCACGCGCAGATAGCAATAAAGAAAGAAGACGCGTTCCTGGCTAGGCCTTGGGCGGGATTTCCTCCAGCCTTTTGTCGATCACACTATCAACCAGACCGAAATCCCGGGCCATCTCCGCCGTCAGGAAATAGTCGCGCTCCAGCGCGTCCTCGATTTTCTTCAGCGACTGGCCGGTATGCTTGACGTAAATTTCGTTGAGCCGTTTCTTCAGATTCAGGATCTCCTGCGCGTGCAGCATGATGTCGGTGGCCTGCCCCTGGAAGCCACCGGATGGCTGATGCACCATGATCCGCGCGTTGGGCAGCGCGAAGCGCATGTCCTTGGCTCCCGCCGCCAGCAGCAGCGATCCCATCGACGCGGCCTGGCCGATGCACAGCGTCGAGACGCCGGGTCGGATGAATTGCATGGTGTCGTAGATGGCGAGACCGGATGTCACCATGCCTCCGGGCGAGTTGATGTAGATCGATATCTCTTTTTTCGGATTCTCCGCCTCGAGGAAGAGCAATTGGGCGACAACGATGCTCGCCATGCCGTCCTCGATCGGGCCGGTAATGAAGATGATGCGTTCCTTCAGCAGTCGCGAGTAGATGTCATAGGCGCGCTCGCCACGGTTGGTCTGCTCGACCACCATGGGAACGAGATAATTCATGTAGGTATCGACCGGATCGCGCATTTCTCACCTGACTGGTCGGGCCTGGCTCACAGCCGGCCGAGACTGAATTCCCCGACGGCGATCGAAGCCGGCCGCCTCTGGAATCACATAATATATGCCGTGCCGTCGGCAATCCAAACGTTGCCAATCACGCTTTCGGTGATTCAGGGCCATGATGGGCATGATCATGGTCGTGGCTATGATCATGCCCGTGGGCGTGCTCGTGGGCTTCGTCGCGATAAAGCTCCTCGCGCGAGACCTTTTTCTCGTTGACCTGGCCGAGCTCGACCAGGAAATCGACGACTTTTTCCTCGAAAATTGGCGCGCGCAGGCTGGCCAAGGCCTCCGGGTGGTCGCGGTAATATTGCCAGACCTGCTGCTCCTGTCCGGGGAATTCGCGCACCCGTTCCATCAAGGCTTTGCTGACTTCCTCATCGGTGACCTTGATGTTGTTGCGGTCGCCGATCTCCGCCAGCACCAGCCCGAGCCGCACGCGGCGCGAGGCGATGTCGAGATATTCGGCCTGGGCGGCCGCTTCCGTCGTATTTTCATCGGCGAAGGTACGCCCATGCGCCTTTAGATCGGCCAAAACCGTATCCCACACGCTCTGGAATTCCCGCTGCACCAAGGTCGGAGGCGCCTCGAACTGATGCATGGCGTCAATCTGGTCGAGCAATTGCCGCTTGAGACGCTGCCGCGAAACCGCTGCGTGCTGGCGGTCGAGGCGGTCCTTTACCGCCTTCTTCAGAGCGTCGAGTGACTCCAGGCCGAGCGATTTTGCGAAATCGTCGTTGATTGTGACTTCGCCCGGCGTCTCGATCGATTTGGCGGAGATTTCGAACACGGCCGGCCTACCCGCGAGCTTTTCGTTGCCGTAATCCTCCGGGAGGGTAATTTTGATTGTGCGGCTTTCGCCCGCGCTCATCCCGATCAGCTGCTCCTCGAAGCCGGGAATGAAGGTGCCCGATCCAATCTGCACCACCACGTCCTCAGCCGACCCGCCTTCGAAAGCCTCTCCGTCCACCTTGCCGGCATAGGACACGGTGATCCGATCGCCGCTCTCGGCTTTAGCTCCCGCGCCTTTGTCGGCATAAGGCCGGTTGTCTCGGGCCACTTTCTGCAAGGCTTCGTCGATTTCCGCATCGGAAGCCTCGGCCACCAGTTTTTCCAGCTTCAGCGTTTTGAAATCGCCGAGTTGAATTGGCGGCACCACTTCCAGCGCCACCGTATAGGACAGATCACCCTTGCCTTTGAGTACGCCTTCGACCTCGCTTTGGTCGGCAAGGGTGATCTTCGGATCCGTAGCAAGCTTGAGACCGCGCTCGGTGACTAGCTGAGCCGTCGCCTCGTTGACCGCCGCTTCGATGGCTTCCAGCATCGCGCCCCGCCCGTAAACGCGCTTGAGATGCTCGACCGGCACCTTGCCCGGGCGAAAGCCCTTGAGTTGGACCCGGTCCTTGAGCTGATTGAGCTGGGCGTCGACCCTGGCTTCGAGATCGGAGGCCGGCATGACCACCCGGAACTCGCGTTGAAGGCCCTCGGCGCGGATTTCAGTGACTTGCATCGTTCAATCCAGTGTCCATTCGTTACGTTGCCGGCGCCGCGTGATCGCGACCCGCGGCTTCTATCCGGATTAGGCCCATCGCGCCATGCAGCGGCGCGTTGGTGCGGGCGGAGGGACTCGAACCCCCACGACTTGCGCCACTGGAACCTAAATCCAGCGCGTCTACCAATTCCGCCACGCCCGCACGGGCATCGCACCCGCGGCGCTCGGCCGGAGGTTTTGGGCGATCCCTCCAGATGGGCAGGCCCGACGGTCTCGCAAGCGGCGCGGCTTATAACACGCCCCTCCCGCCGAGCACCATGAAAATAAGGCCGGCAAAGGGTTTAGCCGATAGCCGCCCCGAGGCAAGAATGTTAGCCTTGGTTCATCCTTGGGAGAAAAGAAAGCATGCTTTGGAGACATTCTTTGCGGCGCGCCATCGCCCCGGCCATCGCGCTCGCAGTCTTGGCCTTCGTCCGCCCCGCCGCTGCACAGGAGCCGAAGGCCTTCTTCGCCGGCAAGCAGATCCGCATCATCGTCGGCACCGATACCGGCGGCAGCTACGACACGACCGCACGGCTGCTTGCCGCGCATCTTGGCAAGTTCATCCCGGGCAATCCCACGCTGATCGTGGAGAACATGCCTGGCGCCTCCGGCATCAAAGCGGTGAATTACCTTTACACCGCGGCGCCGAAAGACGGCACTGTCCTCGCCGACTTCAACAATTCCATTCCTTTTTACGAGGCGATCGGCCAGGCCGGCGTGCAATTCAAATCGGCGCAACTGTCCTGGATCGGCACGCTCTCGCAGACCGCGAGCGTCGTTGCCGTGCTGGCAAGCACGGGCGTCAACTCCATCAAGGACGCGCAGCAGAAAGAGGTTGTCATCGGCGCCACCGGCGCGGCGGGGACCAAGGCCGGCTATCCGGCCCTGCTCAACAGCACGCTCGGCACCAAGTTCAAGATTGTCACCGGCTATCCCGGCAGCAAGGCCGTGCTGCTCGCGATGGAGTCGGGTGAAGTGCAAGGGGACGGCAGCAATCCCTGGAGCACATGGCTGCGTGCGCGGCCGGACTGGGTCAAGGACCACAAGCTCGTGCCGCTCGTGCAGATCGGCCTGAAGAAGGAAAAGGATTTGGCCAATGTCCCGCTCCTCACCGAGCTCGCCACCAACGACGAACAGCGCGCAATGTTTAACTTCGTTTGCGCGCCGGTCGCCATCCAATGGCCCTTGGCCGGACCGCCCGGCGTGCCGGCGGAGCGGCTCGCGGTGCTACGGGAGGCTTTCGACAAGGTGCTGCAGGATCCAGGCTTTATCGCCGATGCGCAGAAGCAGAAGCTCGCACTCGACCCGCTGCACGGCCCCGAGGTGGTGAAGATCGTGCAATCGATCGTGCAGACCCCGCCGCAAATCGCCCAAAAGGTGCATCAGGCGATGACGCCGGTGTCCGCCACATCGGCGCCCGGCGCCAAGCCCGGCGGCAAAGGCAGTAGCGAGGAATAGGCGCGCAAACCGCGCCGGCGCGCTGCAGCGGCGGCTTGCGCGCCTTTGCAAGAAACGAAACGCATTTTAGATTTTGCCAAGGCGCGGCATTGGGCTATGTCTGCGCCGGGACAACGTTTCACGTGGAAATCAGAGAATGCGATCCTATTGGCCGACGCTGCGGAATTATGTGGAGGCGCTGGATAAAGCTGGCAAGTTGCAGCGCGTCACAACGCCCATCAACAAGGACACCGAGCTGCATCCGCTGGTGCGGCTGCAATTCCGCGGCTTGCCGGAAAAGCAGCGCAAGGCCTTCCTGTTCGAAAACGTAGTCGACAGCCGCGGCCGGCGCTACGACATTCCGGTGCTCGTCGGCGCGCTCGCCGGCTCCGCCGAAATTTACGCCATGGGAATGTGCTGCGACTTAAAAGACATCGAAAAGGTTTGGAAAAATGCACTCGCCAACCAGATCCCGCCGACCGTCGTCGAGAACGCCGGCTGCCAGGAGGTGGTCATCACCGGCGACGAGCTGACGAAGCCCAATGGCGGACTCGGCCGCCTGCCGATCCCGATCTCCACCCCCGGATTCGACAATGCCCCTTACACCACCGCCGGCCACTGGATCACCAAGGATCCGGATACCGGCATGCACAACATGGGCAATTACCGCGGCCAGGTGAAAGCCGAGGATCGCATCGGCGTGCTGCTGGGCCGGCTCAATTGGGGCATGCGCTATCACATCGATAAATGGCGCGAAAAGGGCGCGGAATATACACCCGCCGCCATCGTCATCGGCGCGCCGCCGCATGTCACCTACGCTGCCGTGACCCGCATTCCGAACGATCAGTGCGAATACGACGTCGCCGGCGGCCTGATCGGCCAGCCCATCAACGTGGTGAAATGCGTCACCCAGGACCTGCTGGTGCCTGCCGATGCGGAGATCGTCATCGAAGGCCGCGTGCCGAACGAGATCGTCGAGATGGAAGGCGCCTTTGGCGAATTCCCCGGCTATATGGCGCAGCGTGACTACAGCTTCTTCATGGAGGTCACCGCGATCACCATGCGCAAGAAGCCGATCTATCTCTCGATCCTTAGCCAGATGCCGCCGAGCGAGAGCAGCAAGATGCGCAATATCGGCCGCGCCGCGGCCGGCCTGCGGCTTCTCAAGAACGCCGGTATCGAGAGCGTGCAGCAGGTGGAATATTTGGAATCCTCCGGCTCCAACGCCGTCGCCGTGGTCAAGCTGAAAAATCCCGCCGAAGGCGAAGCCAAGAAGGCGCTGCATATCCTCGCCGAGAAGTTCATGGGCAAGATGCTGGTGGCGGTCGATGAGGACATTGACGTGAAGGACGCCGATAACGTGCTTTGGGCCATCGCCTATCGCGCGCAGCCCTTCCGCGATGTCGAGGTGGTCGAGGCGCCTCCTTTCGCGCTCGATCCCGCGGCGGTGCCGCCGGGCGAGACGCGTGGCCTGATGGGCGGCAAACCGCCGCGGTCCACCGCGGTCCTGATCGACGCGACGATGCCTTGGCCGTATCCGCCGCTATCGCTCCCGAAGAAGGAATTCATGGAGCGCGCCATCGAGATCTGGCGCGAGCTGCAGCTTCCGCCGCTGAGCCTGAAGGCCCCGTGGTACGGCTATTCCCTCGGCCACTGGACCGAGGAGGAAGACAAGGAAGCCGACCTGGCGACCCAGGGACGCCATTTTGAGACCGGCGAAAAGCAGAAGGCGAACCGGCGCCGGTTCGGCGATCTCGGCTAGCTATCTTCGGCGGCATACGGCGAGTCAGCGGCGGCCGCCGCCCAGCAGATTGCGGTAGACCCGCGGCAGCATTTCCGGCAGGTCCTCCGAAATCAGCCCGGGCCCGAAGGCCTCGGCCGCCTCGCCATGCAGCCAGACCGCCGCCGCCGCGGCTTCAAAAGCTGGCATGCCTTGCGCCATCAGGCCGGCAATCATGCCGGACAGAACGTCGCCGCTGCCGGCAGTTGCAAGCCAAGGCGGGGCATTTTCCGCGATAACCGCGCGGCCGTCAGGAGCGGCAACGACGCTATCGGGGCCCTTGAGGAGCATAATGGCGCCCATTTTCCTGGCGGCTAGACGCGCTTTTGCAACTTTAGATTCCGCTTGAACAACTTTATCCGAATTCTCAAATAGCCGCGCGAACTCGCCTTCATGGGGCGTCAAAATGGGGGCCTGCCCGGCCGCTTTGACGATCTTGGCCAGCGCATCAGAATCGCCCGCGAAGCTGGTCAGCGCGTCGGCGTCGAGCACCACGCCACGCGCCCCCGCGCCGAACGCCGCACCCACCAATTCCCGCATCGGCGGACCGACGCCGCCTCCCGGGCCGAGGACGAGGGCGTTGCGCCGCGGATCGCGGAGAAATTCCGCCAGCTCCGCGGCGCCATCCACCGGGCGCACCATGACCGCGAGACTTGCGGCGGCATTGACGGCGAGCGCCTCGCGCGGGCTCGCGAGCGTCACCAGCCCCGCCCCCGCGCGCAAGGCCCCGCGCGCGGCAAGCCGCGCTGCGCCTGAAAACGAAATGCCGCCCGAAACCACGACGGCATGGCCGCGGCTGTATTTGTGGCCGTCCGCTTTTGGGACCGGCAAATGTTTTTGCCAAAGAGGCGGCGCGTTGACGAAGCTGCGCGGGGCGACCTGCGCGAGAACGCTTTCAGGAATACCGATGTCAGCAACCGTCACCGCGCCGCAATGGGCCCGGCCCGGAAGCAACACGTGCCCGAGCTTGCGGCGAAAGAAGGTGACGGTCGCCTCCGCCTTCACCGCGATGCCCATGACCGCGCCGGTCGTGCCATTGATGCCGCTCGGCAGGTCGGCGGCCAGAACCGGGGCCGGGCCGGCATTGATCGCCGCGATCATTTCGGCGGCGAGGCCGGTCACCGCGCGGTCGAGGCCGGCCCCGAACAGGGCATCGATGATCAGTCCTGCGCCCGCGAGGCCCGCGGGCGTCGCGTCCTCCGTCATGCCCGTCCAGCGCCCCGCCGCTTCTGCGGCGTCGCCCTTACTCGCCGCGCCCGCGCGCAGAACGCGCACGCGGTATCCGCGCTCGCTCAAGAGACGCGCTGCGACATAGCCATCGCCGCCGTTGTTTCCCGGGCCGGCCACGACCGCCACTGGCATAGCCGGCGAATAGCGGCGAGCGACCTCGTCCGCGATGGCGCGGCCGGCGTTCTCCATCAAATCGCGGCCCGATATGCCGGCGGCCTGCGCCAAGCGGTCAGCCTGCGCCATTTCGGCGTTGGTCAGCAGTTCGATCACGCGCCTCGCTCCATCGGCCTGCGCGGCTATAGATCGAAGGCAGGCGGTTTCTCAATGCCATGCCAGCGAATGATCATGGTTTAGGCATTCTGCCTAAAAAAAGACCAGTTACGCTCAAGGCTTTCGGCCAAGAAATGACCAGTCCTCGCTATGTGCCTGAAAAGACGGCCTTACGTCAGATCATCCGGTTGGCACGAACCCTGCTAACCGCAACGGGTCACAAAAGTTCTTTGGGGCTGGGGGCGGAGCAGGAAGCGCGATGAAAAAGATCGAGGCGATTATCAAGCCCTTCAAGCTGGACGAGGTGAAGGAGGCGCTGCAGGAAGTCGGCCTGCAAGGCATCACGGTGACTGAGGCCAAGGGCTTCGGCCGCCAAAAAGGCCATACCGAGCTGTATCGAGGCGCCGAATATGTCGTCGATTTTCTTCCCAAGGTGAAAATCGAGATTGTGCTCGGCGATGACATGGTTGAAAAAGCCATCGAAGCGATACGCCGCGCGGCACAAACAGGGCGTATTGGCGACGGGAAGATTTTTGTTTCCACCATCGAAGAAGCAATCCGGATCAGAACGGGGGAATCCGGGCTGGACGCCATCTGACAGTTCCGGTTCGGCCGGAAGTTTGGTACGCGCCAGTTATTACGAAAGGGGTAGGTAATCCATGAAGACGGCCAAAGACGTCCTGAAGATGATCAAGGACAACGACGTGAAATTCGTCGATTTCCGATTTACGGATCCGCGCGGCAAATGGCAGCACGTCACTTTCGACGTCTCCATGATCGAGGAAGACACGTTTTCCGAAGGTCAGATGTTCGACGGATCGTCGATCGCCGGCTGGAAGGCGATCAACGAGTCCGACATGAATTTGATGCCCGACCCGGCAAGCGCCACCATCGATCCATTCTTTGCGGAAACGACATTGGTTCTGGTCTGCGACGTGCTCGAGCCGCTGACCGGACAGCCCTATAGCCGCGATCCGCGCGGCATCGCCAAGCGGGCCGAAGCCATGGTGAAGTCGAGCGGCGTCGGCGACACCGTCTTCTTCGGCCCCGAAGCCGAATTCTTCGTTTTCGACGATGTGAAATACAAGGCCGACCCCTACAACACGGGTTTCCGCCTCGATTCCACCGAGCTGCCGTCGAACACCGATACCGATTACGAGGGGGGCAATCTCGGCCACCACGTCGGCACCAAGAAGGGCTATTTCCCCGTGCCGCCGCAGGATTCCATCCAGGACATGCGCTCGGAAATGCTCTCGGCCATGGCCCGCATGGGCGTGAAGGTCGAGAAGCATCACCATGAAGTGGCTTCCGCCCAGCACGAGCTGGGCATGAAGTTCTCGCCACTGACGATCATGGCCGACCAGATGCAGATCTACAAATACTGCATCCAGCAGGTCGCTAATATCTACGGAAAGACCGCCACCTTCATGCCGAAACCGGTCTATGGCGACAACGGCTCGGGCATGCATTGCCACCAGTCGATCTGGAAGGACGGCAAGCCGGTCTTCGCCGGCAACAAATATTCGGATCTGTCGGACACCTGCTTGTCCTACATCGCCGGCATCATCAAGCATGCGAAGGCGATCAATGCCTTCACCAACCCGACAACCAACTCCTACAAGCGGCTGGTGCCCGGATTCGAAGCGCCGGTGCTGCTCGCCTATTCGGCGCGCAACCGCTCAGCGTCATGCCGCATTCCCTATTCGGCAAGCCCGAAAGGCAAGCGTGTGGAAGTGCGCTTCCCCGATCCGCTGGCCAATCCCTACCTCGCCTTCGCCGCGATGCTGATGGCGGGACTCGACGGCATCAAGAACAAGCTCGATCCCGGCCCCGCCATCGACAAGGATCTCTACGACCTGCCGCCGCAGGAGCTAAAGAAGATTCCGACGGTGTGCGGTTCCTTGCGCCAGGCGCTGGAGGAACTTGACAAGGATCGCGCCTTCCTCAAGGCGGGCGGGGTTTTCGATGATGACTTCATCGACAGCTATATCGAGCTGAAGATGACGGAGATCATCCGCTTCGAGCACACGCCGCATCCGGTCGAATTCGACATGTATTATTCGGCGTAATCCGCCTTGGCACAAAACATCAGGGCGCCCCTTCGGGCGCCCTTTTTTTTCGCAGCGCGGCCCGTCAGAGAATCAGGGCCGCGGCAACAGCGATGAAAAGCATGGCGGCGGCAAAAAGCATCATCCGGCGCTGCCTTCGCGGCCCGTAAATGCCCGCGGCGCGCCTAGCCTGTATGACGGAGGCTTCGTATTCCGCCGAACTCGCGAAGGGGCAGGCCATGGCGCTGCCGGCGCGCTCGGCGGTCATTTCCAGCGCATGAAACTGGGCCGCCGGGTGGGCGATTCCACGCAAATGCCACATGCCGCCATGGTAGTGCGGCAGGGTAAACGAGCCGTTGCCGGCTCAGGCGCCCGAGGCCGCGACGCCGAGCGGCGGCAAAATCGGGCGTGCTGTCAAGTCCTTGGGCGCATCGCCCGGCGCCGGCGGTGACGGCAACATCTCGTCGGCGGCAAAGGCGACACGGTTTCGGCCGCCCTCCTTCGCCGCGTAGAGCGCGGCGTCGGCGCGCGCCAGCAGGCGTTCGATATTGCAGTCGCGCGCATCCGCGTCGGCGGCGCCGATGCTCACCGTGGCGTTCATCCGATGGCCGCCGATCTCCACGCCGACCCGCTCGAAGGCGGCGCGCACGCGTTCGGCGGCTACGCCAGCGTCACGGGCCGCGCCCGGCAACAACGCCGCAAATTCCTCGCCGCCGAGCCGCCCGATGATGTCGCCTTCGCGCATCGTGGTGCTGATCGTTTGCGCGAAGACGCGTAACGCCTCGTCGCCCGCCGCGTGGCCGAAACGGTCATTGATCGATTTGAAGTGGTCGAGATCGAACATCAGCGCGGTGACTCGTTTACTGCGCAAGGGCCGGCGCGCGATCAGCGCCTGGGTCTTTTCCAGAAAGCCGCGGCGATTGAGAACGCCGGTCAGCGTATCGGTCGCCGCCGCGGTCTTGTGCATCCGCTCGGCGCGCTCCTTCGTCATGACCAGGACGATGAAGGCGGTGCCGACCGAGTAGACCAGCATCTCCAGGGTGAATGCCGCCATCCAGCTATCCGACAGCGGCGCGCCTTGCATGAGCGTGAGCGCGATCGGCGGCAAGAAGACCACCGCGTGCAGCAACGGCACGAAGACCGCCGCCCAACGCGCGCGTCTGCGGTTGCGCCGTTCGCGCCACAATTCACGCGCGGTGAGAAAGGCGTAAGCGGAGAGAATGACCGAACTCAGGATGATCCGGTTGCCGGTGGATTGGGCAAATATCGGGAACTGGCAAGCGACGAACCAGGCGATACCGCCGGCGGCCGTGGCCAGCGGGCGTGACCGCTGCCCCTGAAACAGACGCGCGCCATTCCACACCATCCCGCAAGCCACGAACAACACGGCGCTGGGGAGTCCGAACGGCACCGACAACGATGCCGCCGCCGTCTCCAGGACGCGCAGCCCGACGCCAAGCCCACCGAGGAGATAGGCCGATCCCCACCACGCCAGCGCTTCGATCTTGCGGTCCTGAATCCAAGTGAAAAACAGGAAGAGTCCAAGCAGGGCCGCAAGGCAGACCGCCACGACAAAAAGAGTCAAAACGTCCAACGGCACGGGTCTTCCTCTGGCGCGAACGCTGGCTTTGGTCGGCAGAAACCCTATCAGCAAATCACCTGATTGTGCGTGGAGCTTGCAGTCAGGCTTTGCGCCATGTTGCGACGGTCGTGCAAATTTTTATGCAATTTCATGAAATGGCGCGGAAAATAAAAAAGGGGCGCAAAAGCGCCCCTTTCTCGACCCATTCGCTGGAAATCAGCGTTTGGAGAATTGGAACGAGCGGCGTGCCTTGGCGCGCCCGTATTTTTTGCGCTCGACGACGCGTGAATCGCGGGTGAGGAAGCCGCCGCGCTTGAGCACCGTGCGAAGATCCGGCTCGTAATGCGTCAGCGCCTTGGAAATGCCGTGACGCACGGCGCCGGCTTGGCCGGAGAGACCGCCGCCGGAGACCGTGCAGATGACGTCGTATTGCGTCTGCCGGTTGGCGGTCACCAGCGGCTGCTGGATCAGCATGCGCAGCACCGGCCGCGCGAAGAAGACTTCGACCGACTTGGCATTCACCGTGATTTTTCCGGAACCAGGCTTGATCCAGACGCGGGCGACCGCGTCCTTGCGCTTGCCGGTGGCATAGGCGCGGCCCTGACCATCGATTTTCTGCACATATTTCGGGGCTTCCGGAGCAGCCGGCTTCAGCGTTCCCAGATCTTCCAGCGTTTGCATGGTTTCGGCCATGATCAAGCGCTCCTCATGTTCTTGCGGTTCATGGCGGCGACATCGAGCGGCACCGGCTGCTGCGCCTCATGCGGATGGTCCGGTCCCGGATAGACGCGCAGATTGCCGAGTTGTTGGCGCGCCAAAGGGCCGCGCGGCAACATGCGCTCGACCGCCTTTTCGACGATGCGCTCGGGAAACTTACCCTCGAGGATCGACTTGGCGCTGCGCTCCTTGATGCCGCCGATGTAGCCGGTGTGATAACGATAGATCTTCTGCTGCACCTTGCGGCCGGTGAGCACCGCCTTCGCCGCATTGATGACGATGACATTGTCGCCGTCGTCGACATGCGGGGTATAGGTTGGCTTGTGCTTGCCGCGCAGCCGCATGGCGATGATCGAAGCGAGGCGTCCGACGACAAGGCCTTTG
>Ga0070741_10008891_pt1 | contig 19874 bp, 22 predicted proteins | sample Coa_R1_4_FD_66440 | JGI IMG/M metagenome (GOLD analysis project Ga0070741, IMG submission 66440) | Surface soil microbial communities from Centralia Pennsylvania, which are recovering from an underground coalmine fire - Coalmine... | ecosystem: Environmental > Terrestrial > Soil > Unclassified ...
GATGTCGAAGCCGAACTACCGCGTGATCCTCACCTACGACGCCGAGCGAAAGATTTTCCACGCTCGCGCACCCGAGCTCGAACACTGCGCCGCCGAGGGCGCCACGCGCGCGGAGGCCATCGGCCGCGTCGAGGAGGAGATCGACGCGCAGCTCGCCAACATGCTGTCGCACGGCACCACGCCGCCGCGCTCCGTCGACGAAGAGACGTTCTCCGGCGAGTTCGGCGTCAAGGTGTCGAAGAACCTGCACCGCGATCTCGTGTACCAGGCGCGCGCCGAGGGCATCGATCTCGATCATCTCGTCGGCGAATTGCTCGCGTCGGCGATGGAAGGCCGCAAGCAGCATCGCGCGCAGCGCGGCGGAAATCGCGTGGCGCAGGAGCACATGCCGCACGACAACATCGGCAATCGTCACGACGGCGGCGGCGCCGGCGGACCACGCCGCGGCGGATTCGGCGGCGGGCGCAACAACAACAACTATCAACTGCTCGACGACCGCGCCAACTTCATCGAGTACGTGCGCGGGCTGGAGCAGGGCGGCGGGCACGCGCACGGCGGACACGGCGGGCGCGGACCGCAAGGCGGCGGGCCGGGGATGGGCGGCGGCGGAGATCGCCGTCGCCGTCGCGGCGGACGCGGCGGGCAGCAGGGTCAGGGCCAGGGGCAGGGGATGAACGGCGACCGCGGCAATTTTCGCCCGGGCGGCTACGGTAACGGCGGTCCCAACGGCGGCAACCAGCCGCGCAACGGAAATCCCGGCGCGCCGATGAATTCCGCGCCCGCGCCCATGAACGCGTCGGCGCCGCCCTCGGCTCCGCCCGCCTCCGACTCGCACGGCGGCTCGCACGACGACGGCGACGGAAACGCCTGATCCAAAATTCTCGTAATCGCGCTTCCCGCGATTCTCAGCGACGGAAAATGCGGCCGGCGGTGATATAATCCGCTCGGATGCCGCCTGACGCACCCCCAGCCTTCGTACCCTGCGGCTTCGGCCGCTACCAACTGCTGGAGCGCCTCGCCGTCGGCGGGATGGCGGAGATCTTCCGCGCGCGGCAGACGGGCGCGCACGGCTTCGAGAAGATCCTGGTCATCAAGCGCATCCTGCCGCACCTCGCCGCCGATCCCGAGTTCCTCGCCATGTTCATCGACGAGGCCAAGCTGCAGTGCGGGCTGCAGCATCCGAAGATCGTCCAGGTGCTCGAGTTCGGTCAGGCCGACAACCAGTACTTCATCGCGCTCGAGTACATCGACGGCATGGACGCGCTCGGGCTGTTGCGCGCGTGCGCTCACCGACGGCAGCGGCTGCCGGTGCGCCTGGCGGTGCACGTCGCGTGCGAAGTGCTCGACGCGCTCGACTACGCGCACGGCAAGCGCGGCGACGACGGCGCGCCGCTCGGCATCGTGCACCGCGACGTGTCGCCGTCGAACATCTTCATCTCGCGGCGCGGCGACGTGAAGCTCGGCGACTTCGGCATCGCGCGCGCGATCGAGCCGCAGCGCCAGTCGAAGACGCAGTCGGGCACGCTCAAGGGCAAGTACGGCTACATGGCGCCGGAGCAGGTGATCGGCTCGCACGTCGACGGGCGCGCCGATCTGTTCGCCGTCGGCATCGTGCTCGCCGAGATGCTGATGGGGCGGCGGCTGTTCACCGCGCCGAACGATCTCGACGTCCTATTAATGGTGCGCGACGCGCGGCTCGATCGGCTCGATCGGCACGGCGGCGACATTCCGCCGCCGCTGCGCGCGCTGCTCAACAAGGCGCTGGCGCGCGATCCGCTCGAGCGTTTTCCGACGGCGGGCGCGCTGCGCGACGCGCTTCAGGAGTTCCTGTTCGAGGCGCGGCAGCGCGTGAGCGCGGGCGATCTCGGCGCGTTCCTCGAGACCTTGCGCGACGAGGTGCTCGAGGTGACGCCCGGCGATTCGGGGCTGCTGATGATGGGCGAGGACACGCGCGCGCGGCAGGAGGCGGCGTCGCGGCAGCGCGCGGAGGTGTTGCAGGCGGCGCGCGAGCATCCCAACGCGCACCCGCCGCAGGCGTCGCAGTCGTCGCCGTCGTTTCAACCGGCGCCGTCGTTTCAAGCGCCGCCATCGTCGCAGCCGTCGGCGGGCGCGGCCGCGCCGTCGACGGGGAGCAGCAGCGCGCCGCGCGAGCTCGAGCTCTCCGACACCGGCCCGTTCATCGAGCCCGCGTCGGCGCCGCGCCCGCCGACGCCGATCCTCGGCACGCCCACGCCCGTCGAGGATCCCGACGCGCCCGATCAAAAGGGCGAGTTCGCCGACGTCAGCCCCGCGCGCCTGTTCGCGCGCCTCGCCGCCGAGCGCGAGACCGGCCAGCTCGTGATCGAGCGCCCGCCGGTGGTGAAGGAGATCTTCCTCGTCGACGGCGCGCCCGAGTTCGTGGCGTCGAACGCGCCCGCCGAGCGCTTCGGCGAGTACCTGGTGGCGCGCGGCGTGATCTCGCCCGGCGAGCTGTCGATGGCGCTGGCGATCCTGCCGCGCTTTCAAGGCAAGCTCGGCGACACGCTGGTCGGCTTGAGCCTGCTGCGGCCGCTCGAGGTGTTCCGCCACCTGACGCGCCAGGTGCGCGACAAGATCATCGACGTGTTCGGATGGCAGAGCGGACGCTACCGCTTCTATCGCGGGCGCGTGAATCAGCGCGAGGCGTTTCCGCTCGGGCTCGACGCGTTCGAGATCCTCGGCGCGGGCGTGGCCGGGCTGCCGCTCGACTTGGTGCGCGGGCGGCTCGACAAGCTGTCGCCCAAGCGCGTGCGGCGCGTCGAGCGCACGCGGCCGACGCCGGAGGCGTTTCGCGTCGGCGCCGGGCCGCGCGAGCTGTGGCAGCGCCTCGACGGCAAGCGCACCGTCGGCGAGTGGATCCGCCGCTACGAGCAGCCCGAGCAGCTGCTGACGCTGTGCCGCACGCTGTACCTCTTGATCGAGTCCGATCTCGCCGTCCTCGAGTAGCCGCCGCTCGCCGCGCCGCCGGGCAATGGTTTAACCATTGCGCAAATGGTTTAACCAATCCGATCCGACCAGCGAGGCGATGAGCGCGGCGCGCTCGGGCGGCAGCGGCGCGGCGATGGTGAGGCGGCGCCCGTCGCGCGGATGGGGAAAGGTGATGCGCGCGGCGTGCAGCACGTGGCCGCCGCTCGCGCCCGCCGGCAGCGGCGGCCCGCCGTACAGCGCGTCGCCGTAGAGCGGATGGCCGGCGTGCGCCAGGTGGACGCGCACCTGGTGCATGCGCCCCGTCGAGGTGAAGGCGCGCACCAGCGCCGCGCCGTCGCCGCGCGCCAGGGTCTCGAAGCGCGTGCGCGCCTGCCGGCTGCGCAGCTCCAGCGAATCCTCGTCGAGCGCGCGCATTTTTTTTGCGCCGGCGTGGGCCAGCGGCGCGCGCACTTCGCCCTCGTCGGGCGGCGCGCCGTCGACCAGCGCCCAGTACTCCTTGTCGACCTGCCCCGACGCGAAGGCGCGGCGCAGCGCGCGCCAATCGTCGGGCGAGCGCGCGGCCAGCAGCACGCCCGAGGTGTCGGCGTCGAGGCGATGGGCCACGCCGCCCTCGCGCGGATCGTCGGAGGCGGCGGCGCACTCGGGAAAGCGCGCCACCAGCGCGTTGGCCAGCGTGCCGCGCTCGCCGCCGCGCAGCGGATGGGTCGGCATGCCGAATGGTTTGACCATTGCGACGAGCGCGTCGTCCGAGTACGCGACCTCGAGCGGCAGCTCCGGCTGCGGCACCGGGCGCCGCTCCTCGATCGCCTCGGGCGCGCGCTCGAGCTCGACGGTGGCGCCGACGGCGAGCAGCCGCCCCTTGACCGCGCGCCGCCCGTCGACGCGCACCGCGCCGCCGTCGATCAGCCGCCGCGCCTCGGCGCGCGAGCAGCCGGCGCGCCGCGCGACGAACTGATCGAGCCGCGCTCCGTCCTCGGCGGCGGCGACGGTCCAGCGCAGCGTCGCGCTCAGCTGACCAGATCGTTGCGCGCCGACGAGCGACCCATCAGCGCGAGCAGGATGACCGGGAACGGCGCGTAGAACATGAGGCTCATGATCACCACCAGCCCCTTCTGCATCCCCTGCATCGACGACATGAACCCCGACGGCATCCCCGACGACGCCATGGTGTCGCGCATGACCTCCATCATGCGCGGCTGGATGATCGCGATCTGCAGGTAGATCTGCACCGGGATGAACGCGAGCGCCGCCAGCGACCACATCACCGACGCCGGCCGCGACCACGGCTGGCGCCGATAGAGGCCGAGCCCGACGGCGATCAGGATCAGCGACAGCGCCACCATGCCGCCCGAGATGGTGTGCATCACCGGCGCGAGCTGGTCCTGCGCCGCCGACATCTTCTTCATCATCTCCGCCGGGTCGGGCCCGCGGTGCGGACCCATCGCCGCCATCTCCGCCGAGAAGTCGCGGATGCTGCGCTGGAGCAGCATGCTCACCGCGCTCCACAGCGCCACCACGCTGCCGAAGATGATCGAGAGCACGCCGAGCACCACCGGAGTTTTCCGCATCGCTTCCCCTCTCGACGGCAGTCTACTACGGGATTCGCGGCGCGCGCGCTACCATCGGGGAATGGTCAAACCATTGCGCCGCTTCCTGGCGCTCGGCGACGCGCACGCCGAGGACGCGCTGGTGGAGGCGGCGATCGGGTTCGCGCGCGCGCGCGGCGTCGAGGCGATCCTGCAGGTGGGCGACGTCGCCGACGGGCACGGCTCGCTCGATCGCACGTGCGCGCTGCTCGCCGAGGCGGGCGCGCTGGCGGTGCGCGGCAACCACGATCGCTGGTTCCTGGCGAACGAGCTGCGCGACCTCGAGCACGCCACGCCGCCCGCCGCCGTCTCCAAGACGACGCGCGCGTTTCTCGCCGCGCTGCCGGCGACGCGGCGCCTCGAGACCGCCGCCGGGCCGCTGCTCCTGTGCCACGGCGTCGGCGAACGCGACATGGTCGAGATCGATCCCGACGGGCGCTTCCTGCATCCGGAGCTGGAGGCGATCATCGCCGCGCGCGACTACCGGCTGCTGGTGAACGGCCACTCGCACAAACCGATGGTGCGGCAATTTGCCGCATTGACCGTCATCAACGCCGGCACGCTGCACCGCGACTATCAGCCGGGCTTCGTGATCGTGGAGCTCGACGCGCGCGAGGCGAGCTTCTACCGCATCGCGCTCGACGGAACCATCGCGCTCGACGAGACGCTTTCGCTGGCGTCAGGGTGAGCGATCGTCGACGGGCGGCGGCCGCGGCAACGCGCGCGGCTTGAGGTCGGGCTCGCGCGGCTCGCCGCTGTCGCCGCTGGCGTCGAGATCGGGATCGGCCGCGGGCGGATCGTGCGCCGCGCGATCGATCGCCGCGCGATCGGCCCCGCCGGGGACGATCCGGCACGCCGCCTTGACGCGCTCGGCGGGCGTCATCGCGCGGTACACGGTGAGCTTCTGCCCGACGGTGAGGTTGGTGTGGCCGGCGCCGAAGCGGTTGATGCGCTCGAGGTCGGCGACCTTGAGCCCGAACTTCTTGCCGATGCGCTTGAGGTCGTCGCCCTTCTTGACCACGTAGGTGAGCCGCGCGCGCCCGTGCTTCGCCTCGACGAGATCGAAGAACTCGTCGGAGCCGGTGGTCACCACGCGCACGATCGACGGATCGACGAGCGCCGCCTTCGACGTGTCGAAGTCGGGCGCGACCCAGAGCTGGAGCACCATGCCCGACGCCAGCCGCGCGTCGAGATCGAGGTGGTTCCAGCGCGCGAGATCGATTGGTTTGACCTTGAAGAAACCGGCCACGTCGCCGATCGCGTCCTGCGGCAGCGTGCGGTAGAAGACGCGCCGGCGCCCCGCGACCACCGCGTCCTTGTCGGGCACGGCGACGATCACGGTGTCGCACGGCAGGGGCGGCAGCGGCTTTTTGCCGTCGGGGACGAGCAGCGTCAGGCCGGGGCGCACCTCGGCCGAGTCGTCGACGCCGTTGAGCGCGCGCAGCTCTTTGGGCGTGAGGCCGTACTCGCGCGCCAGGTCGTCGAGCCGCTCGCCGAAGCGCACGACGAATGGTTTGACCAATTCGCGGTGCGCGAGATAGTTGGCGGCGAAGCGCGCGCCCGCGCCGCGCGGCACCCGCGCCTCCCACGCTTCGGGCGGCGTGCGCTTGCGGCGCAGCTCGGGATTGAGCGTCTCGATCTCGGCGACGCTCGTGCCCGCGGCCTTGGCGATTTGCGCGAAGCTCATCGACGTCGGCACGCTCACGGCGTCGAACGCGTAGGCCGCCTCCGTCGGCAATTCGTCGTAGCCGAACAATTTGCGGTTCTCGCCGACGATCGCCGCCGCCATCGCCTTGGGCACGTAGAGCAGCGTGTCCCACGGCAGCCCGTCCTCGTGGCGGCACAGCTCCCAGTAGTCGTTGGTGTTGTACTTCTGCATGGCGCGCAGCACCGCGCCGTAGCCGGCGTTGAACGCGGCCAGCGCCAGCGGCCACGCGCCGAAGCGCTCCTTGAGATCGGCGATGTAGTGGGTGAACGCCTCCGTCGAGCGCTCGGGATTTTTTCGCTCGTCGACCCAGTAGTCGATGCGCAGGCCGTAGATCTTGCCGCCTTCGGGCATGAACTGCCACAGCCCGACGGCGCCGGCGTGCGAGCGATCGTGCGGATCGTAGCCGCTCTCGATCATCGCTACATAGATGAGGGCGAGCGGCAGGCGCGCGCGGCGCAGCGCGTCCTCGAACAGCGCGCGCCAGCGGCCCTGCTTGCGCAGCCACGAGGCCATGATGGCGCGGCCGCGCGGATCGGATTTGTAGAACTCGAGGTAGCGCAGCGTGCGCGGGTCGAGGCGCACCGGGAGATCGGGCAGCTTGATTTCGCCGAGCCACGGGATGGCGGCGGTCGGCTCGACGGGGCGCGCGCGCGCGGGCTCGGGGGAGCGCAGCTCGTCGCGGATCGCGTCGGGGCCGACGCCGCCGGTGAGCGAGACGCGGCGCGCGTTGCCGCTCGACGCGCCGCCGGTCGAGCCGCCGGTCGACGCGCCGCCGGTCGACACGCCGCCGGTCGACGCGCCCTCGCCGGCGGTATCGTCGTCGTCGCCGCGCGCGCCGGGGCCGCCAATCAGCGACGGGCGCGGGAAGCTGGCCTCGTCGAACTCGCGCAGCGCGCGCAGCTCGTCCGATTCGCGCGCGGCGTCGGCCGGCGCGCCGCGGATCGCGCGGCGGCCGACCGCGTCCTCCGGCAGCGGCGCGGCCGGCGCGCGTCCGCCGCCCAGCGCACCGACGAGAAATGCCGCGAGCAGCCAGCGCCACATGCGAGCCCAAGGTAGCCCGCGCTCCCGAGCGCCTCAAGTTTTGTGGTAATCGTCGAAACGTGGGCGAGCCGATCTTTCGACCGAAGAGCTGCTTCGTGTGCGGCACCGACAATCCCGGCGGGCTCAACCTCGCGCTCGAGCGCGACGGCCACAAGGTCACGCTGCGCTTCACGCCCGGGCGCACGCACCGCGGCTTCTCGCGCGCGATCCACGGCGGCATCACCGCCAGCCTGCTCGACGAGGTCGTGGGCGTGGCGTGCGGCCTGCGCACCGACGGCAAGTGCGCCACCGTCGAGCTCAACGTCACGTATCGCCGCCCGCTACTCGAGGGCGTCGAGGTGCGCGCCGAAGGTTGGTACGTGCGGCGGCACGGGCGCTTCGTGTTCGGCGCGGGTAAGTTGATCGATCCCAATGGTTTGACCATTGCCACCGCGCGCGGGCGCTTCATGCCGCTCGAAGAAAAGCAGATCGCGCGCTTCGTCGGGCCGGACGGCGACTGAGGATCACTCGGCGGTCGCGGACGGCGTGAGCTGCTCGCTCCAGATGTAATCGTCGGCCGCGCGCCTCGCGTCGCCGTGGCACACGTTGCACGGCTCGACGGCGCCGCTGTCGAAGTAGCCGCCCGCCGCCGACGGCAGGCCCATGTCGGGGCCGCGCCCGTCGTCGGTCGGCGCCACGCCGCGCGAGGTGATGTGCGCGCGGCCGTCCGCGCCGATGCGCAAGAGGAAGAACTCCCAGCCGACCGCGCCGGCCGCGTTGAAGTCGCCGCCGCGTTTCGCGCGCGCGAAGATCTCCCAGTCGCTCGGGCCCGCGCCGAGCTCGATCGCCTTCACGATGATCGTGCCGTTGGGATAGCGCGTGGCGCCGCGCGGCGGCCGCTGGTCGAGGTACGCGACGCGCGCGCCGGCGGGATAGACCAGGTCGGAGACCGGATTCGTCGACGGCAACTGGAACGACGTCCACTCGCGGAACGACGCGAAGTCGGAGTCCTCGGCGATGAACTCGGCGGCGCCGGCGGGCGCGGACGAGCGCGCGCCGCACGCGGCGAGCGTCAGCGCGGCGACGGCAGCCAGGGCAGCGCGCATTGAAAAGATTGTACGCGGTCCACTTGTCTTGTGCGCGTCACCGGCGGAGACTGGAACCATGGACGAGGGTCGACGGAAATTTTGTCAGGCGTCCGGCCTGATCGTGGCGTCGAGCCTGCTGCCGGTGCAGGCGGGCTGTCTCGGCGGCGGCGTGCAGTACTACAACGGCGGCCCGGCGTCGGCGGTGGCGATGAACGAGGCGATCGAGGTGCAGATCCCCGATCACTTCGTCTACGTGTGCCGCGATCAAAACGGCTTGTACGCGATGACCGCTTACTGCACGCACATGTATTGCCCGGTGTTGTTCAACTCGATGCAGAGCGGTCTGCCGTTCGGGTTTCAGTGCAACTGCCACGGCTCGACGTTCGACTTCGGCGGGCAGAACCCGACCGCGCCGGCGACGGTGCCGTTGACGCACTTCAAGCTGATCGTCGACACCAACGGCAACCTGTTCATCGATCCGTCGACGACGGTCGATCCCACCGAGCGCGTCAAAGGCTGATCGCGAAGCGGCTGCGTTAGAGCGGCTGATTGGCGGCGATCCAGCCGGCAATGGTTAAACCAATCGCGTGCGGCCACAGCGCGATCGCGGCCAGCCAGGCGGCGAGCGGAATCGCGAGCACCAGCCGCGCGCGGCCGATGCGCAGCGCGCGCGCGATCGTCCAGTCGGCGAGATAGGTGACGAGCGTCGTGAGCATGCCGGCGAGCAGCGCCTCGGGCGCGCGGTAGCCGACGAGCAGGAAGCCGCCCCACAGCATCAGCACCGCCGACAGGTTGGCGCCGTCGCGCGCGTAGCCGAACCACCACGGCTTGCCCGGCTCGGCGCGCCGCAGCCGCGCCAGCAGCTCCACGTGCACGGCCAGCCCGACGGCGAGCGCGAGCACGGCAAGTGGAGGGCTCATTCGTTCAACCATTGTATCGCGCGCGCGCGGATTCGACGAGGGCGGGGAATGGTGCTACTACTGGAGCATCGGAGGGCTCCATGGGGCTCGGCTTCGGCGAACTGATCATCCTGCTGATCATCGTCCTTCTGGTCTTCGGCGCCGGCAAGCTGCCGCAGATCGGCGACGCGCTCGGCAAGAGCATCAAGAACTTCAAGCGCGCAGCGTCGGGGAACGACGAGATCGACGTGTCGCCCAAGAAGAAGGAGATCTCGTCCGAGGCCTCCAGCGCCGCCAAGCCGCCCGCCGACGTCAGCAAGAACTCCTGATCGCGCGTCTCCTCCCGCCCTCCGTAATGGTTTAACCACTACCGCAATGGTTTAACCAATTCGCGCGCCGCCTGGCGCACGGGATCGGCCAGCTGCGCGTCGTCGGCGATCGCGCGCAGGTCGGCCCTGACCAGCATCGGCACCAGCCGCGCGGCCAGGTCGCTCGGCGTGTACGGATTGAGCGCGAGCGCGCGCTTGACCTGGTAGCGGGCGATGAAGCGCTCGCAGCGGAAGATCGCGCGCTGCGCCGCCGCGGTGGTCGGGCGGCGCGCGGCCAGGCGCACCACGTCGGCCTCGGTGACGCGCGGGTTGCCGAGCAGGATTTGAATCACCGACGCGTCGGGATCGCGCAGCAGGCGATCGAGGATCTCGCGGCGGCGTCCGCGCGCGAGCGACTTGCGCTGGCCGAGCGTCAGCTCCGACTGGCCGGGGATCGGCGCCGCCGACGGCGCGCCGGGCGGCGGCTTCTGCGCCGACAGCAAGAGGCGCGCGAGCGGCTCGTCGCCGGCGCGGCGCGCCTCGGCGTACAGCTCGCCGTGGCGATCGTAGCCGAGCTCGCCGGCGTCGAGCACCGCGCTCAGCGCGATCAGCCCGAGGTCGTACGGCGCGCCGTCGCGGCCGCGGCGCACCAGCTCGCCGCAGAGGCGCGCCGCCGCCTCGACCGGGAGCGCGGCCAGCGTCTCGCGCACCAGCGCCTGGCGCATGGCGAGCGCCGGCAGCGCGGCCAACCGCCGCGAGAAGGTGAGCGCGTCCACCGCGCCCGATCGTAGCACCACCTCTCGACGGACGGCTGGCGGCGTGATAGTCGTCGAGGATGGCCGAGACCCGGGTCGTCAAGCGTTACGCCAACCGCAAGCTCTACGACACGCAGCGCAGCCGCTACGTCACGCTCGATCAGATCGCCGAGATGATCCGCTCGGGCGAGGACGTGAAGATCGTCGACAACAACTCCAAGGAGGATCTCACCGCCATCACGCTGGCGCAGATCATCTTCGAGGAGGAGAAGAAGGCGAGCTTCCTGCCGCTGTCGGCGCTGCGCAACATCATCCAGACGTCGGGGCAGTCGATCCAGATGTTCGCCACGCAGGCGGGCGAGAAGGTGCGCGCCGTGTTCCGCCGCGACAAGGAAGAGGGCGGCGGCGACGGCGGCGAGACGCCGGTCGAGGGCGGCGAAGGTCAGGCGCAGCCGGCGGGCACCGTGCGCGAGTTCCTCGAGCGCTCGCAGCAGACGTTCGACGAGTGGCAGAAGCGCGTCGACGAGCGCATCCGCCACGCGGTCGAGGCGGTCTCGCCGCTCGCCGGCCTGGAAAAAGAGATCCGCGCGCTGGCGCAGCGCCTCGGCGACATCGAGAAGCGCCTCGACGAAAAAGAGTAGCCGCGCGTCAGAAGAGGACGGAGCCGGAGAAGGAGATCTGCGCCTGCCCGTCGGAGCGGTCGGGGATCTTCGCCGACTTGTTGACGCCGCAGTCGCCGCCCGAGTCGTTGCACAGCGTGTACGCGAACTCGCCGGTGAGCGCGAACTTCCAGTAGACCAGGCGGAAGCCGGCGAACAGGCGCCAGCGCACGATCGTGTCCTGGTCGAGGAACGTGGTGTTGGCGTTCAGGTCCACGCCCATCGGCCCCTGCTTGAACGCGTCGACGTTGGGCGACGTGTCGATCACGCCCGAGCGCACGATGTTGAGCAGCACGTTGGCGCCGAGATACGGATCGAGCTTGAGCACGCCGGCGATGCCGAACGACTTCGAGATCGACGCGTCGACCGAGATGATGGTCATGTCCACCTGCGACGAGCCGAACAGGTGCGACACCGCGCCGCGGAACGCGATCGACGGCATGATCACGCCCAGCCACGAGTCGTGGTGGTGGAAGCCCTCGTGCAGCGCGAACTTGATGTAGAGCTGCAGCGCGTAGATCTCCGAGTCGAGCAGCTTGGTGCCGCCGGCGCCGATCTCGATCGACGGCAGCGGCAGCCACAGCCCCTTGCGCGCGAACACGCTGATGGTCGGCAAGAACCCCGACGAGACCTTCTCGACGCCTTTTTGCCAGTAGTCGGCCTTGTTCGAGATCGCCGTGAAGCTGGTGTCGAACGAGAGCTGGAACCCCGACCAGCCGAGCGTATCGGCGGGCGAGAGGAACTTGGGCGACATGACGACGCCCATCTCGCTCATCAGGCTGCGGTAGCTCGACTGGATGGCGATCGTCGACGGATCATTAATAGTACCCGGCACGACCGGCGGCCCGATGAGCCGCTCGAGCGTAAAATCGTTCTGATCGGCGCTCGCGGGAGCCGCGCACGCGAGCAGAACAGCCAGCGCCAGGGTGGCGCGCATGAGAGCGGCACGCATCTTCCGTCGCACCACGCTACCGCCGCCCGTCGCTGCGTGTCAAGAAACGTCGCGGGCGCCCTTTCTGGTAGATTCCCGCCCATGGCGTATTCGGAGATTTTGTACGAGGTGCGCGGCGCGATCGCGCGGGTGACGCTCAATCGGCCGGAGAAGCGAAACCCGCTCGGCCCGACGACGATCGGCGAGCTCTTGCACGCGCTCGAGGCGGCGCGCGCCGACGAGGCGGTGCGCGTCATCGTGCTGACCGGCGCCGGCAAGGTGTTCTCCGCCGGGGGCGATCTGTCGTCGATGGGCTCGGGCGGAACCCCGCTGCAAGCGACCGGCGGCGCGGCCACCCGGCCGGGCACGTTCGTCGATCTCAACCTGGCGCTCACCCGCGTCGGCAAGCCGACCATCGCCATGGTCAACGGCCACGCGCTCGCCGGCGGGCTCGGCCTCGTCGTGGCGTGCGACGTCGCGATCGCCGCCGACGACGCGCAGCTCGGCACGCCCGAGATCAACGTCGGGCTGTGGCCGATGATGATCATGGCGACCATCTTCCGCAACGTGCCGCGCAAGCGCGGGCTCGAGCTGGTGATGACCGGCGACAAGATCTCGGCGGGCGAGGCGGCGTCGATGGGGCTGATCACGCGCGCGGTGCCGCGCGAAAAGCTGGAGGCGGAGGTCGACGCGCTGGCGCAGAAGCTGGCGTCCAAGTCGCCGGCCGTCATGCGGCTCGGCCTCGAGGCGTTCTACCGCGTGCAGGATCTCGAGCTCGAGCCGGCGCTGCGCCACCTCGAGCAGCAGCTCGTCGCGGTGCTCTCGACCGAGGACGCGCGCGAGGGGCTCACCGCCTTCCTCGAGAAGCGCGCGCCGAGCTGGAAGGGTCGCTGACGCGGCTCGTAGCTTTGCACGTGCGTCTCTCCATGGCCTTGATCGCGCTCGCCACGCTCGCCGGCTGCCCGCACCTCTTGGCCAGCGACGGCGCGGGCGCGGACGGCGGCGCGGACACGAGAAACGGGGCGGGCGGCGATTTCGGCGCGCCGGGCGACCTGGCGATCCGCTCGGATGGAATGCAGCCAATCGCCGATCTGGCGCATGCCCCCTCGGACTTGTCGCAAGCCACGCCCGCCGATCTGTCGCGCCCCGCGCCGGCTGATCTATCGATGGCGAGCGGCGGCGCGCTCGATCCCGGCCTCTCGCTCCCCGATCCCAGCGGCCCCGCCTGCACCACCCCCGGCAGCCTCGGCGAGTGCCCGTTCCTCGACGTGTGCCGCTTCTACACCGCCACGCAAGGCCGCTGCGAGTCGTGCACCTCGTGCAACAACCTCGGCGCCGCGTGCAGCGCCTCCTCCGACTGCGACATCCTGTTCATGTGCTGGCAGGGCAAGTGCACCAACTTCTGCACGCTCGGCACCACCGAGTGCGGCCCGCCCGCCAACTGCCTGAACATCGGCCACCCGACCAAGGGCGTGTGTAAGTAACCCGACTGTGCTAAGGGTCTAGCGCCCCATGGCGCTCGCCGAGTACGCCGAAGCCTTCGTCGCCTGGCGCTACCTCTATCGCCGCCGCCACAGCCGCGCGGTCATGATCGTCACCCTGGTCGCGCTGCTGTCGCTGATCGCGACGCAGGTGGCGTTCTTCGCGTTCGGGCAGGCGCAGGTCGGCGCGATCCTCACCATCCCGACGGCGCTGGTGTTCGTCGTCTTTCTGCTGCTGAACTTTTTTTCGGTGTTCACCACGGTGTCGATCATCGGCGTGATCCTCGGCGTGGCGGCGCTCACCGTCGTGCTGTCGGTGACGTCGGGCTTTCAGCAGTCGTTCCAGCAAAAAGTCCTCGGCGTGAACGCGCACATCCTCGTGCTGAAATACGGGCAGGACTTCACCGAGTATCGCAGCGTGATGGAGAAGGCGGCGTCGGAGCCGCACGTGAAGGCGGTCGCGCCGTTCCTCTTCAACCCGATGATGATCTCGCGCGGCCCGCAGACGTCGGGGCTGGTCGTCAAAGGCATCGACACCAAGCTCTCGCCCGGCGTGCTCGACATCGCCGACAAGCTCACCGACGGCAAGATGGCCGATCTCGACGTGGCGCTCGCGCCCTCGGACGGCGGCGCGCCGCTGCCGGCGATCTTTCTCGGCAAGGAGCTGGCGAAGAAGCTGAAGGCGAAGATCGGCGATCGCGTGCGCGTGCTCGCGCCCAAGTCGGAGCTGGATCCGAAGGAGTGGACGCCCGACGGGCTCGGCAAGGGCAACCAGCCGACGCTGCGCGAGTTCCGCGTCGCCGGGATCTTCTACTCGGGGTTCGACGAGTACGATCGGCGGCTGGCGTACGTGACGCTCAAAGAGGCGCAGGCGTTCTATCCGCTCGGCGACACGGTGACCGGCGTGGAGATGAAGCTCGACGACGTCGACGCCGCCGCCGACGTGGCGCACCGCCTCGAGAGCGATCTCGGCGGCACGCCGTTCAAGGTCATCGACTGGGAGTATCTCAATCACAACCTGTTCACCGCGCTGCGCATGCAGAAGGTGGCGCTGGTGATCTTCCTGACGCTGATCATCCTCGTCGCCGCGTTCAACATCGTCGCGGCGATGACCATGCTCGTCGTCGACAAGACGAAAGAGATCGCGATCCTCAAATCGATGGGCATGCGCGCGGCGGCGATCGCGCGGGTGTTCCAGATCGCCGGGCTCACCATCGGCGCGGCGGGCACGGCGGCGGGGCTCGCGCTCGGCGTGCTCCTGTGCGCGGTGGTCGAGCGCTACGGCTACAAGCTCGACGCGCAGGTGTACCTGATCGATCGCCTGCCGGTGCAGGTGAACCCGCTCGAGCTGGTGCTGACCGCCGGCATCACGCTCGCGATCTGTTTTCTCGCGACCGTCTACCCGTCGCTCAAGGCGGCGTGGCTCGAGCCGGTCGAGGGATTGCGCTACGAATAGCTACGGGGAGACGTGCCGCTCGTCGCCGGCGCGCACGTGACGCTGTAGCACCTCGAGCAGCTCGTCGAGATCGAACGGCTTGCCGAGCACCGCCACCGCGCCGATCTCGACGCCGCGCTCCTGGGCGCGATCGTCACCGGAGGTCAGCACCACCGGCACGCCGCGATCGCGCAAGAGGCGCGCGAGCTCGTCGGGATCGCCGTCGGGCAGGCACCAGTCGAGCAGCACCAGGCTCGGCTCCTCGTCGTCGACGGCGAGCAGCCCGTCGCGCATCGAGGTCGCCCGCCGCACGCGGTAGCCCTCGGTCCCCAGCACCTCTTCGATGACGATGCCGAGATCCTCGTCGTCGTCGATCACGAGCACGTCGCCTTCGCGCATGGCACACACCGCCGATCAATCGAAGTTGCAAACCGCACACCGACGACGGCGGGCGCGCCCGCGGCCCGCGGCCGACGGAAAACGCGCGGGAGATGAACGGCGCTTCCCTTTTCGCTCCTCGAAAGAGGCAGCGCGCGGAATGGCCGGCGGGCGATCGCCGTTGGAGGAGCATGGCCAAGCAGACGCTCAGCTGGATCCTGTTCGTGACGCTCGCGCTCGGGTCGGTGTCGTGCGACCAGGGCTCGAAGACGTGGGCGCGCCGCTCGCTCGACGGGCGGCCGCCGGTGACGGTCATCGACGGCTTCTGGGAGTTTCACTACGCCGAGAACCCGGGCGGGGCGTTCAGCCTGTTTCGAGGGCTTCCAGCCGGGCGGTTTCTGCTGACCGGGATCGGCGCGGTGATCCTGATCGCGCTCGCGGGCGTGGTGCGGCGCTCGGCGCGCGACGGGCGCGCGGCGACGTGCGTGGCGCTCGGGCTGGTCGCCGGCGGCGCGGTCGGCAACTTGTACGATCGCGTGGTCTACGGACGCGTCACCGACTTCGTGCACTGGCACGTGCACGCGCACGACTGGCCGGTGTTCAACGTCGCCGACGCGGCGCTGCTCGCCGGCGCGCTGCTGCTCGTCGCCACCTGGCGGCGCGCGCCCGCGGCGTGACCGCGCCCGCGGCGTAAGCGCGGACGCACCCGAGGAGCGCGCACCCCACGCCGCCGCTGCGAAGCCCGCGTCCCGTCGAGGACGCCGCCGCGGCACGCCGCTCGCTAAGGGCGGCTCCATGCACAAGCTCGCCCTCGCGCCGCTGGTCTTCATGCTCGGCGGCTGCCTCGGCCTCGCCGCCCCCGATCACCCGCACCCCGATCAGCCGAAGGGCGGCGCCGGCGATCCCAACATGAACCCCGATCCCGGCACGCAGCCGCCCGGCTCCGGCATGCCGAGCTGCGGCGGCATGGACTTCGCGCTCTCGCGCGTGCCGCCCAACGTGATGCTGGTGCTCGACCGCTCGGGCTCGATGGGCGATCCCATCGCCGCCGCCTCGAGCACCGCCAAGTGGGACGACCTCAAGAGCGCGCTCCAGTCGACGGTGACGAGCTACGACGCGAGCGTGCGCTTCGGCGTGTCGCTGTTCTCCGATCCCGCGTCGGCCGATCCCGACGGCTGCGGCGCGGGCAAGGTCGACGTCGCCGTCGGCCCGTCGAACGGCGGCAAGGTCCTCGCGCAGGTCAACGCGCAGTCGCCGGGCGGCTCGACGCCCACCGCCGCGTCGCTCGCCGCCATCGCCGCCACCGCGATGCTGAACGACCCGACGCGCGACAACTACGTGGTGCTGGCCACCGACGGCCAGCCCAACTGCGCCGACACCGACGTCGTCGGCAAGATCACCGCGCTCTACAACGCCAAGCCGCCGGTCAAGACGTTCGTGATCGGCGTCGGCGACGGCACCGCCTCCGATCCGCAGGCGCTCGACTCGTGGGCGGTCGCCGGCCACACCGATCGCCCGGGCGCGACCAAGTACTACCAGGTCAACTCGCCGGCCGATCTCAAGACCGCGTTCGACACCATCGCCGGCGGCGTGGCGACGTGCAGCTTCCACATGTCGCAAGCGGCGCCCGATCCGTCGCTGCTCTACGTCTGGTCCAACATGCAGTCGGTGCCCGCCGATCCGGCCAACGGCTTCACCTACGATCCCGCCACGCAGACGGTCACGCTCCACGGCGCCTCGTGCGACGCGATCAAGGCCAACCCGAGCGCCAAGGTGCAGGTCGTCTACGGCTGCGCCTCGCCTCCGATCGGCTGATCCGCTCGGTTAAAAGCGATCCGGCCCCAAGCCGGTAAAACGCGATTCCGCCCCCAGGTCGGTTGTCCCCATCCGACGCGCAAGTGCGCGATTGTCGTGAGGCGCGCGACGGCACTCCGCTGGCTATGACCGGCGCGCATGAAGAAGCTCGCGCTCTCGGGTCTCACGCTTTCGGCGCTCTCGCTCGGCGGCTGCCTCGGCGGAACGATGACCGGCGACTCCCACCACGCGCCGCCCGATCTCGGCAAACCGCAACCGCCGCCCGTCATGCAGCCCACCGTCGACGCCGGCCCGACGAGCGGCGACGACGCGAGCTGCGGCGGCATGGAGTTCGCGCTCGCCCGCGTGCCGCCCAACGTGATGCTGGTGCTCGATCGCTCGGGCTCGATGAACGAGTCGATCGGCGGCGGCTCGGCGACCTCGAAGTGGGACGACTTGAAGAGCGCGCTCACGTCGACGATCGGCGCGTACGACTCGCAGATGCGCTTCGGCGTGTCGCTGTTCTCGCATCCGGGCGGCGGCTCCTGCGACCCGGGGCAGATCGACGTCGCGGTCGGCGCGATGAACGGCGCCAACGTGCTGACGCAGGTCGGCGCGGCGTCGCCGGGCGGCAACACGCCGACGGCGGCGACCATGGCGGCGGTGGCGGCGAGCGGCAAGCTCAACGACGCCGCGCGCGACAACTACGTGGTGCTCGCCACCGACGGCCAGCCCAACTGCGCCGACACCGACGTGACCAGCAAGATCACCGCGCTCTACAACGCCACGCCGTCGGTGAAGACGTTCGTGATCGGCGTCGGCGACGGCACCGCGTCGAACCCGGTGCTGCTCGATCTGTGGGCGGTCGCGGGCCACACCGATCAACCCGGGCTGGTGAAATATTATCAGGCGAACTCGCCGACCGATCTGAAGACGGCGTTCGACACCATCGCCGGCGGCCTGGTGTCGTGCACGTTCGCGATGGCGCAGGCGGCGCCCGATCCGTCGCTGCTCTACGTCTGGTCGAACGGCACCGCGGTTCCCGCCGACGCGACCAACGGCTTCACCTACGACGCGGGCGGGCCCTCGGTCACGCTGCACGGCGCCGCGTGCGACGCGCTCAAGACCAACCCGTCGACCAAGGTGCAGGTCATCTACGGCTGCTCGACTCCGCCCATCAGCTAGCGCGCGATCGGGTCTCGGCTTTGCACTGCGTTCGACCATGCTCGAGCGGTCGCTCTATGTCGCGCTGGTGGCATCGTCGGTCACGCTCGTCGCTTGCGGCTCGGGCGGATCCTCGTCGAGCGGCGGCTCGCCCGGCACTCCGCCGGGCGCCGGCCCGCCGAGCGGCTCGCCGAATAGTCCGCCGAGCGGCGCGGTCGACATGGCCATGGCGCCGCCGATCGTCGACGGAGGCGCGCCGGCGGATCTGGCGGCCGCGCCGCCGAGCGATCTCGCGCCCGGCGCGCCGCGCTGGAGCGCCGAGCCGAGCGGCGTCGCCGACGATCTCGCCGCCGTGTGGGGCTCGGGCGCGAGCGATGTGTTCGCCGTCGGCGCGAACGGGCGCATCCTGCACTCGACCGGCGCCGGCGCGTGGACGCCGCGCGCGAGCGGCCGCGCGACCGCGCTCACCGCCGTGTGGGGCAACGCCGCGAGCGACGTCTTCATCGCCGCCGCCGACGGCGCGACGCTGCACTCCGACGACGGCGCGAGCTTCACCGCCGCCGGCGCCACCGCCGCCACGCCGTTCCTCGGCGCCAGCCGCGGCGACGACGTGCTGGCCGCCACCATGCAGCCGCTCCAGCTCTTCCACTCGACCGACCACGGCCTGCACTACACAGTAGTGCAAGTGAACGTGCCGACCGCCGCCGTCGGCCCGGAGACCCTCTTCGCACCCGGCGGCCCGACGGTGTTCGGCGCCGGCTGCTTCATGACCTTCGCGTGCCAGGCGTTCCGCTCCGACGACAGCGGCGCGACCTGGAACCACACCACGCTGATGACCGGCGGCGCCGGCCACGTCTACCCCGACGTCGTCGCGATCTTCAGCCGCGGCGACGACGTGTACATCCTCATCAACATCGTCGGCCCCGACTCGGCGGGCTCGCCGGTGTCGAGCTACGTGGTGCACTCCGCCGACGGCGGCGCGAGCTACAAGGTCGGCACGGCGATGATGGGCACGCTCGGCGCGCTGTGGAGCTCGGAGCCGGGCGACCTGTGGCTCGCGGGTGACGCCGGGCTCGTCGCGCACTCCACCGACGGCGGCATGACGCTCGCGCGCGTGACCGTGCCGTCGGCGGCGAACCTGCGCGCGGTGTGGGGCAGCGCCGCGGACGACGTCTACGCGGTCGGCGCGGGCGGCGCGATCCTCCACTTCCACCGCTGACCGCGTATGATCGCGGCGTGCGCGCCACCCTCGTCCTGCTCGCGCTCGCCGCGACGGCGCGCGCCGACTCGAGCGTGCCGCCCGACCCGGCAGCCGCCGCGCGATGCCGATTCCCGTCGAGCAGCGCGCGCTCGCCGGTGACGCTGGCGTCTTCGATCGCAGGAACTCGCGCGTCGAGATCCCCGATCGCCCGGCGCTGCACGTTCGCCGCGCGCTGACGCTCACCGCGTGGGTCAAGCCCGCGCGCATCGCCGGCACCGGCACCATCGTGGGCAAGTGGTACGCGCCCGACTCGTACCTGCTGCTCGTCGAGGACGGCCGGTTCGTGTTCTCGGTCGCGATGCCCGGCGGCCGCTTCGGTGTGGCGCATCGCTTGACCGCGTGAACGGCGAGCGCGTGGCCAGCACGCCGCTCTTGGGCGAGCTGCAGGATTCGAATCGCCCGCTCGTGATCGGCTTCCACCCCGACTGGAACGCGTACAGCGGCGTGATCCGCGACGTGCG
>Ga0070741_10008892_pt1 | contig 19872 bp, 17 predicted proteins | sample Coa_R1_4_FD_66440 | JGI IMG/M metagenome (GOLD analysis project Ga0070741, IMG submission 66440) | Surface soil microbial communities from Centralia Pennsylvania, which are recovering from an underground coalmine fire - Coalmine... | ecosystem: Environmental > Terrestrial > Soil > Unclassified ...
CGGCTGAAGGAGCAGGCGGCCAACGTCATCGCCAACCAGAAGCAGACCGAGATGCAGCTGAACCGGGCCATGGAGCGGCTGGAGGACCTGAACGGCAAGGCCCGGCAGGCCGTGCTCATGGCCGACGACGCCCAGAAGAAGGGCGAGGACATCAAGGCCACCGACTACACGCGAACGGCCGAGGCCTTCGCCAACCAGCTCATCGCCACCGAGCAGGAGGTCGAGCGCCTGAAGACGCTCAGCCTCCAGGCCACCCAGGCGGCCGACCAGGCCAAGGCCGCCGTCAACCAGAACGCCATGGTGCTGCAGCGCAAGCTGTCCGAGCGCCAGAAGCTCCTCTCCCAGCTCGACCAGGCCAAGATGCAGGAGCAGATCAACACGGCCATGCAGAGTCTCACGGAGACGGTGGGCCAAGACGTTCCCACGCTGGAAGAGGTACGGGACAAGATCGAGGCCCGCTATGCCAAGGCGCTGGGCACGAGCGAGCTCACGGGCACGTCGGTCGAGCACCGCATGCTCGAGGTGGAGCAGGCCCAGTTGAACACCGAGGCCAAGGCCCGCCTCGACCAGATCCGGTCCCAGCTGGGCCTCGAACCCGGCGAGGCCGGCAGCTAGTCCCGCCGCCCACCGGTTCTGTTGCAACTCAGTTCCGGCCCCCGAAACTCAGTTGCATGAGAACGGGCGGGACGAGGTGGGGCTAGGCCGGGAGGACCACCAGGTCGTCGCGGTGCACGACCTCGTGGGGCAGGTCGGCGGGCAGGTCGGTGGTGCGCCGTCCCCGCCACTCCTTGACGACGGCAGCCGGGTGGCGGACCAGGCCCTTGGCGAACACCCGCCCGTCGGTCCCGGCGATCTCCACGGCGTCGTCGGCGTCGAACGACCCGGTCACGTCGACCACCCCGGCCGGCAGCAGCGACGCATCGCGCTCCAGCAGGGCCCGGCGAGCCCCGTCGTCGACCACCACCGTGCCGCGCGCCCCGATGGCGAACGCGATCCACAGCTTCCGGGCGGTGAGGCGGCGGTCGTGGGGCCGCACCACGGTGCCCACGCCGGGCTCGCCGGCCACGGCGGCCCGCAGCACGCCCGGGCGGTCGGCCCCGGCGATCACCGCCCGCACGCCCGACCAGGCGGCGATCTTGGCCGCGGCCAGCTTGGACGCCATGCCCCCGCTCCCCCGGTCCGACCCGCTGCGCCCGGCGCTGCGCTCCAGCTCGTGGTCGACCTCCACGATCTCCTCGATGAGCGACGCCGACGCGTCCAGCCGGGGGTCGGCGGTGAACAGGCCGGGCGTGTCGGTGAGGAGCACGAGCACGTCGGCCCGAACCAGGTGGGCGACGAGGGCGGCCAGGCGGTCGTTGTCCCCGAACCGGATCTCGTCGTCGGCGATGGCGTCGTTCTCGTTGATGACGGGGACGGCGCCCAGCTCCAGCAGGCGATCGAGCGTCTGGCGGGCGTGGAGGTACTGGCTGCGGTGGACGAAGTCGAGCGGGGCCAGCAGCACCTGGGCGCCGACCAGGCCGTGGTCGCCCAGCAGGCGGTCGTACACCCGCATGAGGCGGGACTGACCGATGGCGGACACGGCCTGGAGGGTGAGCGTGTCCGTGGGCCGGCGCTCGCCGTCCAGCCCGATGGCGGGCAGGCCGGCGGTGATGGCGCCGGACGTCACGATCACCACGCGGTGGCCGTCGCCCCGGAGGGCGGCCACCTCCGTGCACAGGCGGCGGACGGCGCCCTCGTCCACGTGCCCCTTGGCGTCCGTGATCGACGACGTGCCGATCTTGGCCACCACCGTCTGGGGTTTCGCCCTCATTCGGGTTCGTACTCGAAGGTGAAGCCGCCGATGTGCACCAGGTCGCCCTCCCGGGCGCCGGCCCGGGCCAGGGCTCGATCGACCCCCAGGCGCTTCAGCCGGTTCTGGACGTAGGCCAGGGCGTCGGCGTTGGTGAGGTCGCTGACGGCCACGGCCCGCTCGGCCGGGCGGCCACGCACCACGAAGGCGCCGTCGTCGCCCCGCTCCACGGACACGCCCTCGGGCTCGGGCCGGTGGATGACGAACCCGTCGGTCCGGGGAGCCTGCTGGCGGGCTTCACCGACCACCGTCGCCAGCCGCCCGAGCAGGGGCTGCAGGCCCTCGCCGGTGGCGGCCGAGATGCGTTCGCCCTTCCAGTCGGTGTCGGGAACGGCGTCGGCCTTGGACCCGACCACCACGCGGGGCCGCTCCAGCAGCTCGGGCCGGTAGTTGCCCAGCTCCCGCAGCAGCACCCGCTCCTGCTCCTCGGCGTCGGCCGTGAGGTCGAGGAGGACGACCAGAACCCGGGCCCGCTCCACGTGGCGCAGGAACCGGTGGCCCAGGCCCTTGCCCTCGCTGGCGCCCTCGATGAGGCCGGGGATGTCGGCCACCACGAACTCGGCGTCGTCGTAGCGGACCACGCCCAGGTGGGGCTCCAGGGTGGTGAAGGGGTAGTCGGCGATCTTGGGCTTGGCCGCCGAGATGCGGGAGATCAGGGTGGACTTGCCGGCGTTGGGGAAGCCCACCAGGGCCACGTCGGCCATGAGCTTGAGCTCGAGGTTCAGCCACCGCTCCTCGCCCACCTCGCCCTGCTCGGCGAAGGCCGGAGCCCGGCGCTTGTTGGACAGGAAGCGGGCGTTGCCGCGGCCGCCCCGGCCCCCCTCGGCCGCCAGCCAGCGATCGCCCTCCCGCATGAGGTCGGCCAGCACGGCGCCGTCACGGTCCTTCACGACCGTGCCCTCGGGCACCTTGACGATGGCGTCGTCGCCTCGCGCCCCGTGGCGGGCCCGGCCCTGGCCGTGGGTGCCGTTGCCGCCCCGGCGGTGGGGGTGGTCGCGAAAGCTCAGGAGGGAGACGACGTTGTGGTCGGCCACCAGCCAGACGTCGCCGCCCTTGCCGCCGTCGCCCCCGTCGGGGCCACCCTTGGGGACGTGCGCCTCCCGCCGGAAGCTGACCGAGCCCGCGCCGCCGTCACCGGCTTTGGCGTGGAGCTGAGCTTCGTCGACGAACGCGGACGTGGCTAGTCGCCGAGGACGTCGACCAGCTTGCGGCCCTTGCGCGACCCGAACTTCACCTTGCCGGGCGCGAGGGCGAACAGCGTGTCGTCGCCACCCCGGCCGACGTTGATGCCCGGGTGGAACTTGGTGCCCCGCTGGCGCACGATGATGGCGCCCGCCTGCACAGCGGTGCCGTCGAACACCTTCACGCCCAGGCGCTGGGCGTTCGAGTCGCGGCCGTTTCGGGTGGAGCCGCCACCTTTGGTCTTTGACATGGCCTAGCCCTCCGCCCTGCTGATCCCGATGATCTCGATGGTGGTGTAGTGCTGGCGATGGCCCCAGCGCCGCCGCTGGTTGGACTTGTTCTTGTAGGTGAAGCCCCGGATCTTGGGGCCCTTGGCCTCACCGACGATGCGGGCCGTCACGGTGGCGCCGCCGATGGCCGGACCGGCCAACACGTCGTCGCCATCGACCAGCAGGACGGGCGTGAAAGTGAGGTTCTCGCCCTCGGCCGGGGCCGGGACGCGCTCGACGTCGAGCCGCTGGCCCTCGGCCACGCGCTCCTGCTTCCCACCGGTTTGGATGACTGCGTACATAAGGTCGACGATGTTACAGGAAGCGCCGCCCGCTCCCCCACTCGTGGCTAGAGCAGCGTCTCGTCGAACACGATGCCCCGGCCGTTGCACATGGGGCACATCTCCGAGAACGACTCCACCAGGCCCTCGCTGATCCGCTTGCGGGTCATCTCCACCAGGCCCAACTCGGAGATGTCGAACACCTGGGTGCGGGTCTTGTCCCGGGCCAGGGCGTCCCGGAACGAGCGGATGACGTCGTTGCGGTTCTCGGCGATCTCCATGTCGATGAAGTCGATGACGATGATGCCGCCGATGTCCCGGAGCCGGAGCTGGCGGGCGATCTCCTCGGCCGCCTCCAGGTTGTTGCGGTAGACGGTCTCCTCCAGGTTCGACTTGCCCACGTTCTTGCCCGTGTTCACGTCGATGACGGTCAGCGCCTCGGTGCGTTCGATGATGAGCGACCCGCCGGACGGGAGCCAGACCTTGCGGTCGAGGGCCTTGTGCAGCTGCTCGTGCACGTGGAAGCGCTCGAAGATGGGCAGGGGGTCGTCGGCCGGGTCGTAGTACTCCACCCGGTCGGCCAGCTCGGGGCTGATACTTGCGACGTAGTCGCGGACCTCCTCGTACAGGCCCGGGTCGTCGATCACCACGCCCCGGTAGTCCCGGTTGAACTCCTCCCGGATGACCCGCACGGCCATGTCCGGCTCCCGGTACAGGAGGGACGCGGCCTTGGCCCGCTTGGCCTTGGCGTCGATGTCGTCCCACTGGCGGAGCAGGCGCTGGACGTCCCGGCGCAGCTCGTCGGCGGTGGCGCCCTCGGCCGCGGTGCGCACGATGATGCCGTGCTGCTCGGGCTTCACGTCGTCGAGGATGCGGCGCAGGCGCTTGCGCTCGTCGTCGGTCAGGCGCTTGGAGATGCCGTACGTGTCGCTGTTGGGGATCAGCACGCAGAAGCGGCCGGGCAGCGACACCTCCTGGGTGAGGCGCGCCCCCTTCGTCCCGATCGGGTTCTTGGTGACCTGGCACAGGATCGTCTGGCCCGCCCGCAACAGCTGCTCGATGCGGGCCTCCTTCTGGTCGCGGCCCTTGGCCGACCCGCCCTCGACGTCCTCCTTGTCGTAGCGGACGTCGCCCCGGTACAGCACGGCGTTCTTGGGCGTGCCGATGTCGACGAACGCGGCCTCCATGCCGGGGAGGACGTTCTGCACCCGGCCCAGGTAGATGTTGCCGTCGATCTGGGTGGCGTCGTCCTGGGGGCGGGACACGTAGTGCTCGATGAGGGCCCGGCCCTCCAGCACGGCGATCTGGGTGGCGTGGGGACGCACGTGCACGGCCATGAGGTAGCGGCCGACGGGCCGGCCCTTGCGCTCCCGGCCTCGGCGCCGCTCCAGCGTCTCCTCGTCCAGCTCGATGGGCTCGTCGTCGATCAGGTCGGCGGCGCTCGACAGCGCCGCCCCGGCCCGGCCGCCACTCCCGCCCGAACCCCGGCCCCGCCCGCCCCGGCGGCGGCGCTTCTTGGCCGTGCCCGCCTGCGCCCCCTCTGCGGGCGCGGGCTTGGCGTCGCCCGGGGCCGTGGCCGGAGCCGGCCGGCTGTCGCCGATCTTGGGCCGGTACGGCACCTCGGCGCGGGCCGCGGCCTCAGGGGAGGCCCTGCCCTCGCCGGGCGGGTCGGGCAGCTCTTCGGGGTTGCGGCCGGCGCCGTTGACCGGGGCCTGGGCCAGGCCGCCGCCGTCCGGACCGGCACCGTCCGGGCCGGCACCACCCGCGCCGGCACCGCCCGCGCCTCCCGCACGGCTCCGGCCCCCTCGGGAGCCGCGTCGGCGGCGCCGGGGCTGGCCGTTGCGGTTGGCCGCGTTCTGGTTAGCGGGCCTGCTCGGGCCCGGCTCTCCAGTGGTGTCGGCGGGCCCTGGCACACCAGGCTCTGGGCGGGGCTCCGGCGCGTTGGCGTCGGCGCCGGCAGTCGTCGGGTCGGACATCGAGGTGGTCCCTTCTCATGACGCACGCTCCGCGTGCGGCGCGGCCGTCGCGGGGAGCGGGATCGGTTCCCGCTTCGCGCCGTCGCGCTGAATCCATTGGTGCGTCCTGCGCACCGACGCGGCCTCGAGTTGCGGGTCGAGGGCGGCGAGCAGCTCGGAGGGGCGAAGGCCTCGGGTGAGGGTGGCCAGTTCGCATTCCAGGAGCGCGCCGCTCTCACCGGCACCGAGTGCGGCGAGCGACAGGATGGCGGGACGGACGTCGTCGGTGACCGGCTGACCTTTCCGTTCCCGCGTGACGACGAGCGAGTCGGCGGCCAGCACGTGGGCGATGCGCGCAGTGAGCGCATCGACGCCGGTGCCGGCGGCCTCCATCTCCCAGCGGCAGGAGGTCACGATCTCCTGCAGGGAGCCTCGCTCTTCGCAGACGGCGGCGGCCAGGACGTCGATCCCGGCCGGCAGGGCCGCGCTGAGGCGGCCCGGTAATGCGGCGACGTCGGGCTGCGCACCGTCAGCCAGCTCGACGTCCAGGTACTCGGCGACCGATTCGGCGCCGGTGGGAAGGGCCAACCCGAAGCTGACCTTGGGACGGGGCGAGAAGCCCTCCGTCCACGCCAGCCGCAGGTCGATCCGGCGGAACGCCCGCTCCCACATGCGGGCCACGTCACGGTGGCTGGTCCAGCGCACCTTGCCCACCTTGGAGAACCGCATGCGGACGCGGCTCACGGCAACCGGCCCAACGTGACGGGCACCCGAACCCCGGTCCCCTGGCTCCCACCCGCGGGCGGGACGGGCGATCCCACGACGTGCTCGATGCCGTAACCCGTGCACGCGCCGCAGTCGTAACAGGGCGTCCAGCGGCAGTCCTCCAGGCCCGACGCGGCCAGCGCGTCCTGCCAGTCCTGCCACAGGAAGTCCTTGTGCAGCCCGGCCGAGACGTGGTCCCACGGGAGCACCTCGTCCTCGGTCCGGTGCCGGTGCACGAACCAGTCGATCGACAGGCCGCGCCTGGCCATGGCGTCCTCCCACAGCGAGAGGTCGAAGTGCTCCGACCACTCCTGGAAGGTGCCGCCGTGGCGCCACACGTCCTCGATGACCGGCCCGAGCCGGCGGTCGCCCCGGGAGGCGATCCCCTCGGCCAGCGTGGCCCTGGGGTCGTGCCACTTCAACTGCACGCCGCGCTCCTTGCGGGTGGCGTCCCGCAGGAGGTTGACCTTGCGCTGCAGTTCGGCCGCCGTGTTCTGGCCGAACCACTGGAACGGCGTCTGGGGCTTGGGCACGAACCCGCCCACCGACGCGCTGACCGTCACCCGGTTGGTGTGGCGACGGCCCACCTCGGCGCACTTGCGGGCCAGCTCGGCGATGCCCAGCGTGTCCTCGTCCGTCTCCGTGGGCAGGCCGGTGAGGAAGTACAGCTTCACCCGGTTCCAGCCCTGAGAGAAGGCCGACTCCACGGCACCGAAGAGGTCGTCCTCCTCGATGAGCTTGTTGATCACCTGTCGCATGCGCCAGGTGCCGCCCTCGGGGGCGAACGTGAGGCCGGTGCGGCGCACCTTGGCGATCTGGGCGGCGATGCCCACCGTGTAGGCGTCGACCCGGAGGCTGGGCAGGCTCACGCCCACCGAGCCCTGGCACATTGGGTCGTTGATGATGCCGCCCACCACGTCCTCGATGCCCGAGTAGTCGGCGCTCGAGAGGGACGTGAGGCTGACCTCGTCGTACCCCGTGCGCTTCAGGCCGTCGCTGACCATGGTGCGGACCTGCTCGTTGGAGCGCTCCCGCACGGGCCGGGTGATCATGCCCGCCTGGCAGAAGCGGCAGCCCCGGGTGCAGCCCCGGAAGATCTCGACGTTCAGCCGGTCGTGCACGACCTCGGTGAGAGGCACGAGCTGCTGCTTGGGGTAGGGCCAGTCGTTGAGGTCAGCGATGGTGCGCTTCTCGACCCGCTCGGGCACGTCGGGGTAGCGAGGCGTGACCGAGACCAGCGGCCCCGCCGGCCCGTCGTACTCCACGTGGTACATGGACGGCACGTACACGCCCGGGATGTGGCTCAGCTCCCGCAGGACGGCCTGGCGGGATCCCTCGGTGCGGCCGCTCGCCTTCCACTCCCGGACGACCTCGGTGACGTCGGAAACGGCCTCCTCGCCGTCGCCGATCACGAAGAAGTCGACGAAGTCGGCCAGGGGCTCGGGGTTGAACGTGCAGTGGCCGCCGGCACAGACCAGCGGGTGCTCGGGACCCCGTTCGACCGCCCGCACGGGGACGCCGGCCAGGTCGATGCAGTTCAGGAGGTTGGTGTAGACGAGCTCGGCCGAGAGGTTGAAGGCGAGCAGGTCGAAGGCGCCGGCGGGCTGGTGGGTGTCCACGCTGAACAGGGGCACCCGGCGCTCCCGCATGAGCGCCTCCATGTCCACCCAGGGCGCGTAGGACCGCTCGGCGAGGGCGTCGTCGCGCTCGTTGAGGATCTCGTAGAGGATCTGCAGCCCCTGGTTGGGAAGGCCGATCTCGTAGGCATCCGGGTAGACGAGGAGCCACGCCACCTTGCTCGGCCCATGGGTCGGGGCCTGCACGCCGTCCTCGCACCCGATGTACCGGGCCGGCTTCTGCACCTTGGCCAGGAGGGGCTCTATCCGTGGCCACAAAGAGGTCATGTTCGACCGCCAGTGTAGCGGTGTAGGCGTTTTCCCGGTGGTTGACCCGTTCTTGCCGGGCCCGGGCCCACCGCCGGGCGCTACGAGTACCGGCGCATGTGCACGTTCAGCACCAGCCCGATCGCCGCGAAACAGGCAAGCGTGGACGAACCGCCATAACTCATGAAGGGCAACGGGATGCCGGTGATGGGCATGATGCCCATCGTCATGCCCACGTTCTCGAAGATCTGGAACACGAACATGGCCATCACGCCCACGCATATGAGGGTGCCCGACAGGTCGCGCGCCAGCACCGCCGCTCGCCACATGCGCCACACGACGAATCCGTACAGGGCGAGCAGCAGGCCCGACCCGAGCAGCCCCAGCTCTTCCCCCACCACCGTGAAGATGAAGTCCGTGTGCTGCTCGGGCACGTACGAGAGGTTGGTCTGGGTGCCCTTGAACAGGCCCTGCCCGGTGACGCCCCCGTGGGCGATGGCCAGCTTCGACTGGTTGAGGTTGTAGGCCGACCGCTGGACGTCCCCCTGGGGGTCGAGGAAGGCGGTCAGCCGTTCCCGCTGGTAGTCCTTCAGCAGGCCGAAGTGGAACACGGCCACGACGGCCGTCACCGCCAGCGCGCCGAGCACCGCCATGTGGCGCACGCGGGCGCCGGCCACCAGCAGGGTGAACAGGAGGATGGCGCCGAACACCAGGTCGGTCCCCAGGTCGGGCTGCAGCTCGATGAGCACCATCGGGAAGCCGGCCAGCACGAGCAGGGTGAGCAGGCGGCGCCCGTCGAGGTCGCCCCGGTGGTTGGCCGCGTAGGCGGCCACGCACACGATGAGGACGACCTTGGCCCACTCCGAGGGCTGGAACTGGAACGACCCCACCTGGAACCAGGCCTGGGCCCCCTTGCTGTTCTTGCCCACGGGCGACAGCACGAGCAGCAACGTGAGCGCGGTGACGACGTACAGGGCCGGCGCGAAGTCGCGGAACAGGCGATAGTCGATGGACGCCACCAGCGCCATCACGCCGATCCCGAGGACCACGAACAGGGCTTGGCGCTTCAGGTAGAACGACGGGTCGGCCTCGAACCGGTGCTGGGTGGCGGAGTAGATCATCACCACGCCCAGGGCGGCGATGGCCATGACGGCCGCGATCATCGTCACGTCGAGATGGCGGAGCACCGACGCCTCCCGGCGGGAGCCGCCGAGGGTGCCGGTGCGGGCGGGCGACGACACGGCGCGGGTGGCCATCAGTCCACGCCCTGCTGCACGGCGATGGGGCCGGGCGTCTTGCCAGCCAGGCCCTCCATGATGCGGCGCACCACCGGAGCGGCCGACGAGCCACCGAAGCCGCCCTCCTCGATGACCACGGCCACCACGTACTGCGGGTTGTCGGCCGGGGCGAAAGCCACGAACAGGGCAGTGTCCTGCTTGCCGAAGACCTGGGCCGTCCCCGTCTTGCCCGCCACCGGGAAGCTGGACAGCGGGAAGCCGATGAAGGAACCGTGGGCCGTGCCCTTGTCGCTCGCCACCACGCCCTTCAGCCCGGTCAGGATGGCGTTGCGGACCGTGGGCGCCAGGTCGATCTTGCGCTCGGGTGCCGGCGTCACGTCCCTGATCACCTTGCCGTCCTGCTGGAGGATGCGCTCGGCCACGCGGGGCTGGTACACGGTGCCGCCGTTGGCGAAGGTGGCGTAGGACTGGGCCAGCTGCAGCGGCGTCACCACCATCTCGCCCTGGCCGATGGCCAGGTTGACGTTGTCACCGGCGAACCAGCGGCCTTCGGGAAACGCCTTCGGGTTGGCGTCGTGGAGCTTCTTGCGCGACTCGGGGTCGGGAATGCGGCCCTTCGCCTCCGAGTCGAGGGGGATGCCCGTCCGCTCGCCGAAGCCCAGCGTCTTGGCCGTGGCCTGGATGGCGTCCCCGTGCTGCGAGCGGGTGTACCAGAACTGGGCACCCAGGTTGTAGAAGAAGGCGTCGCTCGACACGGTGATGGCGGTGGGCAGGCTGATGGTGCCGTAGGCCCGGCTGCCGGCGTTCTTGAACAGCCGGTTGCCCACCTGGAGCGAGCCCGTGTCGGTGAACGGCGTCCCCGGCGTGATGAGCCCGCTGTCCAGGGCGGCGAGGGCGGTGGCCAGCTTGAACGTCGACCCCGGCGCGTACAGGCCGTTGATCACCCGGTTGTTCAACGGGAAGTGGCTGTTGGGGTCCTGCATGGCGTTGAACAGCTCGGGCTTGATGCCGTTCACGAAGTCGGCCGGGTTGTACGTCGGGTTGGACGCCATGGCCACCACCGAGCCGTCGCGCGGGTCGAGCACCACGGCCGCCCCCGCGGGCGCCAGGAAGTCCTTCTTGTTCTCCTTGTCGTAGCTGTGGCGGGTGGCGTCGAGCCCTTGGGCGAGCGAGTCCTCCACGAGCTTCTGGATGTCGAGGTCGAGGGTGAGCTGGACGTCGGCGCCCTGCTGGGCCGGGCGGGCGTCGAGCGTCTGGAGCACGCGCCCCTGGGCGTCGACCTCGAACTTGGTGAGCCCGGCCACGCCGTGGAGGTCGCTCTCGTAGCTGAGCTCCACGCCCGACTTCCCGATGTTGTCGCCCAGTTGGTAGCCCTTGCCCTTGCGGTCCTTCAGCTCCCGGTCGTTGATCTCGCCCACGTAGCCCAGGAGGTGGGCGGCCACGTTGCCCTGCGGGTAGGCCCGCTCGGTGAGCTCCAGGGCCTCGACTCCAGGGAAGTCGTCCTGGTGCTCGGCCAGGTACACGACCATGTCCTTGGGCACGTCGGTGGCCACCGGCACGGGCTTGTACGGGCTGAACCGGGGGTCGCTCATGCGCTTGACGAGGATGCCGGGCGGGATGCCGAGCAGCGCGGCCAGGCGGGTGACGTGCTCCACGTCGTTGTTGAACTTGGCCCGGTTGACGGTGATGGCCTCCGACACCCGGTTGTCGACGATGACCTTGCCGTTGCGGTCGAGGATGCGGCCCCGGGGCGCCTCCTCGTGCACGAAGCGCACCTGGTTGTTGGTGACCTTCACCTGGGCCTGGGCGTTGGACGCGACCTGGAGGTACCACAGGCGCGCGTAAAGCGCCGCGAACAGCGACACCACCACCATGGCGAGCACGGACAGGCGCAGGCGGGCGTTGTCGCCCGCCCGGACGGGCGCGGTCATGTGGTCACGCTCATCGGGGGTACACCCGCTTTTCCCGGGGGCCGAGCGCCCAACCGGTGACGCGCACGAGGGGGATGGCCAGCGCCGCGTCCATGAGGGCCACGAGGATGGCGGTCGTCAGCAGTTGCGGGCGCACGAACTGGGTCTGGCCCACCACCGCGCCGAGCACGCCGTACAGCAGCACGCCCATCGAGCAGGCCACCAAGGCGGTGGCCGGCGGGATCCACCAGGCGGCCCGCAGGAGGCCGGCCTGCAGCGCGCCCACGGCGAAGCCCACCAGGGCGAAGACCATGGCGCTGAGGCCGAGGGGGGCGAGCACGAACATGTCGGCCAGGAGCCCGGCGGCGAAGCCCACCACCGCGCCCACCTCGGCCCCGCCCACCAGCCCGGCGCACACGGCCAGGAGGAGCAGGGCGTCGGGGCGCACGTCGTGCACGTGGATGTCCTCGAGCACCGACTTCTGCACCATCAGCACGAGCAGCAGGACCAGGGGAACGCGGAGGCGCGCGGTCACGACGTCACCGTCATGACTTGGGACTCCACTGGAGCACGGTCACGAACTCGAGGCGCTGGAGGTCGACCACCGGGTCGATGGTGACGTTCTGTTGCAGGGCCCCGGGCGGGGTGTGGGCGTCGACCACCTTGCCCACGGGGATGCCGGGCGGGAACACGCTCTGCTGGAGGCCGCTGGTGACGACCACCTCGTCCTTCGACACCTTGGTGTCGCGGGAGATGAGGTCGACGTCCATGGGGCTGCGCGACCCCTCGCCGTTGGCCACGCCCACGTCCTGCGAGGACGACAGGCGCACGCCCACGCTGAAGGTCGGGTCGGTGAGGAGCAACACGGTGGCCCGGTGGTGCGACACCTCGACCACCCGCCCCACCAGCCCGGCGCCGGACACCACGGGCATGCCCTTGGCCACGCCGTTGCTGGTCCCCCGGTCGATCTCCACGCTCAGCTCGAAGTTGGAAGCGGCGGTGGACACGATGCGCGACCGCACCTTGGGGATGTCGCCCACGTAGGTGAGGTCCAGCTGGTCGAGCAGGGCCTGCCGTTCGCGGATGGCGTCCTGGGCCTGGCTGGCCTGCCCCCGCAACGACTGGTTCTGCTCCCGCAGGCGGGCGTTCTCGGCCTTCAGATCGCCGTAGTGGATGACGCCCTCGAAGAAGTTGCCCACGGGTTGGAGCACGGAGTCGGTGGCGTCCCGCACGGGAGCGAAGGCATCCCTGGCGTCGCCCCGCACCCGGTCGATGACGTGCGATCCCGTCCCCCGCTCGTCCAACGTGAGCAGGGTGATGGCGGTCAGGACGAGCAGGAGCAAGACGAAGCGGGGGCGGACGGCTCGCCGCTGGACGGCCACGCTCGGGAGTGCCCCTTAGATGTCGCTCGAGGCGTCCAGCACGCCCTTCAGCGCGGAGAACTCCTCGAGGTACAGGCCTCCACCAATGGCGACGGACTGGAGCGGGTTGTTGGCGATGACGATCGGCATACCCGTCTCCGACGACAGCCGGGCGTCGAGCCCGTGCAACAGTGCCCCGCCGCCGGTGAGGACGATCCCCTGCTCCATGATGTCGGCAGCCAACTCGGGGGGCGTCTTGTCGAGCGTGACCTTCACGGCGTCGACGATGGCCGAGAGCGGCTCCTCGATGGCTTCGCGGATCTCCTCGGTGGTGGTGACGATCGTCTTGGGGAGCCCGGTGATGAGGTCGCGGCCGCGGATCTCGGCGTGCAGCTCCTCCTCGAGGGGGCAGGCGGAGCCGAGGGCGATCTTGATCTCCTCGGCCGTGCGCTCACCCAGGGCCAGGCTGTACTCCTTCTTGATGAACTGGATGATGGCCTCGTCCAGCTCGTCCCCCCCTATGCGAACGGACTGGCTCACCACCATGCCGCCCAGGGAGATGACGGCCACCTCGGTGGTGCCACCGCCGATGTCGACCACCATGTTGCCGGTGGGCTCGTGGACGGGGAGGCCGGCGCCGATGGCCGCGGCCATGGGCTCCTCGATGATGTAGACGCCCTTGCGGGCTCCCGCGTACTCGGCCGCCTCCTGGACGGCCCGCTTCTCCACGCCGGTGATGCCCGAGGGCACGCAGATCACCATGCGGGGCTTGGCAAAGCGCCGTTGGTGCACCTTGTGGATGAAGTAGCGGAGCATCTTCTCGCAGATCTCGAAGTCCGCGATGACGCCGTCCTTCAGGGGACGGATGGCCTGGATGTGGCTGGGCGTGCGGCCGATCATCCGCTTGGCCTCGACACCCACCGCGAGGGGCCGGCCGTCCTTGACGTTGACGGCCACCACCGAGGGCTCGTTCAGCACGATGCCGCGACCCCGTACATAGACGAGGGTGTTGGCGGTGCCGAGGTCGACGGCCATGTCGCGACCCAGCACTGATGAGAAGAAGTTGTCGGACACGGCGGAATGGGCCTCCTCGGGGAATTGGAGGTCAGCCGGACAGGCTAGGCCCTCTTCCCCTCCGGGCGCCAGCCGCGGCGGTCATGCGAGATCCGGAAAGAAGATCCCGATCTCGCGCTCGGCTGATTCCGGGCCGTCCGAACCGTGCACCAGGTTCTCGGTGACGATGAGGCCCAAATCGCCCCGAATGGTGCCCGGGCCGGCGTCCTTGGGATTGGTCACGCCCATGAGCGTGCGCACCACCTTCCAGGTGTCGCCCGGGCCCTCGACCACCATGATCATGGACGGCGAGCGGGTGATGAACGCGGCCAGCTCGCCGTAGAACGGCTTGTCCCGGTGCTCCTCGTAGTGCCGGCCGGCCGTGTCGGCGTCGATGGTGCGCAGCTCGGCGGCCACCAGCTTCAGGCCCTTCCGTTCCAGCCGGGCGATGATCTCGCCCACCAACCCCCGCTCCACGGCGTCGGGCTTGCAGATCACGAGGGTGCGGTCCATGAGGCCCGCACGATAGTGGTCGTCGTTACCGGCTGAGCAACGCCGTTCTGGCCGCCCCGACCACGTAGAGCGAGCCGGTGACGAGCACCAGGTCGTCGGGCTCGGCCAGGTCGACGGCCCGATCCACGGCCTCCTCCACCGAGCCCGCCTCCACCGCGGGGATGCCGGCCCGTTCGGCCGCGGCCACGACGGCAGCCGCGGGCAGGGCCCGGGGCGACGGCGGCGGGCAGGCCACCACCAGGCGGACGTTGTCCGGCTCCAGGGCCTCCAGCATCTCGTCGGGGTCGCGGCCGCCGAGCAGCCCGACGACCAGCACCCGCGACGCCGAGCCGGGGAACTCCTCGGCGAGGGTCTCGGCCAGGGCACGGGCGCCCGCGACGTTGTGGGCGCCGTCGAGGATGCAGAGAGGCTGGCGCCCGACCACCTCCATGCGACCGGGCGAGCGCACGGACGCGAAGGCCTCCGCCACCACGTCCTCCTCGATGGGGCCGTCGAAGAACGCCTCGGCCGCGGCCAGGGCGGCGGCCGCGTTGTCGCCCTGGTGGGCGCCGTGCAGGGGGAGGAACACCTCCTCGTACCGGGTCCCGGGTGTGCGCAGGTCGAGCAGGCGCCCGCCCACGGCCAGCCGGTTGGCCTCCACGCCGAAGTCGCGGTCGCGCAGCCAGATGCGCTCGGCCGGGGTGGCTTCGAAGATGGGGACGAGGGCGGGGTCGGTCTCGCCCAGGATCAGCGTGCTGCCGGGCTTGACGATGCCCGACTTCTCCCGGGCGATGCCGTCCCGCGTGGGGCCGAGGTACTCGATGTGGTCGATGCCCACGTTGGTGACGACTGCTACCGAACCGTCGGCCACGTTGGTGGCGTCCCACTGCCCGCCCAGGCCCACCTCGACCACGGCCACGTCGATGGCGATGTCGGCGAACCACCGGTAGGCGGCGGCGGTGAGGATCTCGAAGAAGCTGGGCCGGTCGTCGAGGAGCGGCTCCAGGGCGGCGATGCCGGCCACTACCTCGGCCAGGGCGCCGTCGGAGATGGGCTCGTCGTTCCAGGCCAGGCGCTCGTTCACCCGTTCCAGGTGCGGGCTGGTGTACGTGCCCACGGCCAGGCCCTTGGTGCGTACCAGGGCGCCCAGCATGCGGGCGGTGGAGGTCTTGCCGTTGGTGCCGGTGAGGTGCATGACCGGGTACTGGCGCTGGGGTTCGGCCATCACGTCCATGAGCTGGCGCATGCGGTCGAGGGTGGGGGCGTCCACCCGCCGGGCGGAGACGGCCTCCAGGTTCACGTGCGCATCGAGGTACGCGAGCGCGTCGGCCAGGTCCCAGTCCATCAGCGGGCGAGCAGGGGTGCGACCAGGGCGCGGACGTCGTGCGTGCCGGCGGCGGCCGCGATGGCGCGGTAGGCGGCGCCTGGGTCGGCGTTCTCGAAGGCGGCGGCGACCTCGGCGGCGAGCTCGTCTGGAAGCGTTTGACCGACGGCTGGTCGGTCCAGCGCGGCCAGAAAGGCGCGGGCGGGTTCGAGGTCGAGCGACCCGGCCACCAGCGCGGCCCGCACGGCGGTGGGACCCTCCTCGTCGAGGAGGGCGTCGAGGTCGTGGGCCAGGCGGGGGTCGGGGTCCTCGGGCGTGACTGCCACCTCGGCCACTGCTACCCGGGCGAAGGGGAAGGTAGCCATGAGTCTCTGCGACAGGGCGACCATGGGGAGGGCCCAGCGGAACAGGCCGGTGGGGGTGGTGAGGAGGGTTGTGGCCGCCACTTCCTCGGGGGTGGGCGTGCGATCCGGCCAGCCGGCCGCGGCCAGGGGCCAGATGGCGCCGACGAAGCGGGCGTCGAGCACGGAGTCGTCGTTCACGAGCTCGCCCATGCACTTGCCGCATGACGTGGACGGCTCCACGGCCACGGCCAGCTGGCCGCAGTCCAAGCACGTGGCCACCGGGACCCGGGTGCCGGCCCACACCTGGTGGCTGAGGCACCACGTGCCGCCCGCGCCGGCCCGGGCCAGCAGCTCGTCCCGGGCCGTGGGCGGGGTCACCAGGATGTCGCCCTCCCGGAGGATGTCGGCGGCCGCCACCTCGAGATCGCCCATGTCGAGGAACCAGTGGAGGCCGAGGCGAGGGACCAGGGCGGTGCCGCAGCGCCGGCACCGGGACGACGGCTCGGCGACGGCCTCCTCGGCGGCGACGACGGCGCCCTCGGCCGCCAGCGCCTCCCGGACCGCAGCCCGGGCCGCGAACCGGGCCAGCCCGGCAAAGGGCCCCGCTTGGGACACCTCGCCCAGGTCGTTCAGGACCTCGATGGGCGCAATGCCAAGGCGGCGGGCCGTGTCGTGGTCGGCGGCGCCGTGGGCGGGGACGAGGAGGGCGGGCGCTTCCGCGAGGGCGTCGGCGATGACGGGCACGGCCCGGCCGGCCACCGGGATGGTGACCTCGCTGCCCTCGGCGGGATGGTCCGGGGGGACGGCCACGGCCACCACGCCCAGGAGCAGTTCGGGGGCCAGCGTGTCGATGTCGATCGAGTCGCCCTCGCCGCCGGCGGGCCACAGCCGCACGGTCAGCCGCTCGCTGTCGATCACCACGGGGGTGGCGTCGGCCGTGTCCACCACGGTGGCGCAGCGGGGGCAGGTGTCGACCACCCGCTCGCTGCGGGTCAGGAGGCCGGCCTCGTAGAGCTGCACGAAGGCGGTGCGGGCGGCTCGCACCACGTCGTCCCGGTCGATGGCCGCGGCTTCGAGGTCCAACTCGATGCCCAGGCGGGCGAGGGTGGCGGCCATGCGCTCCCGGCACATGACCTCGAAGGCGCGCACCCACGCCACGAAGTCCTCCCGGCCCAGGGTGGCCCGGTCGTGGCCCTCTCGGGCCAGCTCCCGCTCGGCTGCGTACTGCCCGGCCAGGTCACCGGCCAGGGTGGCGGGGAGCCAGGCCACGGCGTCGCCCGCAGCCTGGTCGTGGCGGACGATGGCGTCGGCCCACACCAGCGCGGTGAGCTGCGCCACGGACAGCGGCCCGGTCAACCGGAGGGGTGTGGTGAGAATGCGAGCGCGTTCGGGCACGGCGCGCCGAAGCGTAGGCGCGGGTCGCGTGCGGGCGTCAGGGCCAGATGGTCGGCCAGGATGGTCAGGCCAGGCTGATGACCAGTTGCTTCACCGAGTCCGCCGCCTTGGAATCCCCCACGGCGGAGGCGGTCCGGTCCCGCAGGTCGAGGACCTTGGGCCGGGCTGCCTCGGTCAACTCGGTGAGCTTGGGCCGTGCCGCCTCGGCCGCATGCTGGGCCGCCCCCCGGGTGGCCTCGGTCAACTCGGTGAGCTTGGGCCGGGCGGCCTCGGCCGCATGTTGCGCCGCCCCCCGGGTGGCCTCGGCCGCCTGGCGTACCACCGGGGTGGCCTTCTTGGCCGCCTTCTTGGCCTGCTTGCGGGTGAGCTCGGCCGCGTGCTTGGCCGCGGGCCGGGCCGCGTCGGCCGCGTGCTCCAGCTTGGGCCGGGCGTCATGGGCCGCCTCGCTCATGGCTTCGAGAGCCCGCTCGATGGCGGGCTTGGCCGCCGCCGCGGCGGCGGTGAACTTGCCCTTCCGGGCCAGGGCCACGGCCGCCTTGATGCGAGCCTTGCGTCGAGCCCGCCGGTCCAGCACGAGGCCGACAGCCGCCCCGGCAGCGGCCACCTCGGCGCCTGTGGTGGCGGCCCGCCGGGCCACGGTCTCGATGGTCTCATCCTGCTGGAGGGCCCGGTAGCCGGCGTACCCGGCTCCGGCCGCTCCACCGAGGAACGCGAACGTGAATGCCTTGCGCATGGGGCAAGCATGCCCCGCTTTGCCCCCGCTCACACCGCGATCGCCGCCTCGGCACGGGCAATCGCCTGCTGGACGGCAGCAGCGACACGGGCCGGACGGCACACGACGTCCTCCCAGGTGAAGCGCAGGATGGTCCAGCCCGCCGCCACCAGCAGGTTCTGGCGCTCCCGGTCGGCCTGGAACGCGCCCCGGCCCGCGTGGGCGAGGTAGCCGTCGACCTCGATGGCCAGCAGCAGGTGCGGGTAGGCGAAATCGATGCGGAACCTGCCGAACTCGAACTGGAACACGGGCTCGGGCAGGCCGTAGCGCCGGACGAGCTGCGCGAACCGGGGCTCCAGCAGCCCCTCCGGCCGGGCGTCACCCAGGGCCCGGCGGTCCAGCACCTGGTGCAACACGCCCGACCCCCGCCGCCCGGGCCGGGCGATGCGGGCCAGCTCCCACTCGACCGCGACCATGGTGCAGAGCCGCTCGATCAGGGCCCGATCGAGGGCGTCTTCGACCGTGTACGCCGGGCACACCGCGCCCAGGTCCACGATCGTGCGCATCGGGTTGGTGGTCGGGACCCCCTGCCGCCGGGCAATGGGAATGTCGTCCCGGGTGGCGTGCACGGTGCCGGTCCACAGCCGGGCGCTGCGGCCCCGGGGCACGACGATCTCGACGTGCGGTTCGCCCTCGTACAGCTTCCAGAGGCGGCCGGCGGCACGGTGGGAGGCCGCCGCCCCCGGCCCGGCGCTGAGCACGGCCGCGAGCAGTTGTTGCTCGAACGTCACGGGCGCACCGGCGACCCGGTCCACCCGGGGCTGCACGGGGATCAGCCGCCCCCGCTCGCGCCAATCGCTGGCGGTGCTGCGGGACACGCCGATTCCGCGCAGTTGCGCGCCAGTGACGAGCCCGTGCTGGGCAGATGCGATGCGATCGAGGTCCACGCGACCCCTCCTGTTCAGGGTTTTGGCCGCGCTATGTCCGGAATGTCGGACAGAGCGCGGGCAAACGGCTCTGGGTTGGAGGGGGAAGTGGGGGGAGGGGTTAGGAAGCGGCCCGGCGGGGGCGGGTTTCCTTCTCCGAGTCGGCCCGGGGCACGAGCGTGGGGTTCACCCGCTCGAGCACGACCTCGCGGGTGATGACGCACTTGCCGATGTCCGACCGGCTGGGCAGGTCGTACATCACGTCGAGCAGCACCTCTTCGAGGATGGCGCGCAGGCCGCGGGCACCCGTGCCCCGCAACAGCGCCTGCTCGGCCACGGCCTCGAGGGCGTCGTCGCTGAACTCGAGCTCCACGCTGTCCAGCTCGAACACCCGGCGGTACTGCTTGACCAGGGCGTTCTTGGGCTGCACGAGGATCTCAACCAGCGCACCCTTGTCCAGGCCGGACACGGCCCCGATGACGGGCAGCCGGCCCACGAATTCGGGGATGAGGCCGAACTTCAGCAGGTCCTCGGGCAGGACCTGGGCCAGCAAGCGGCCCTCGTCCTTGTCCGACGCCCGGGCGATGTCGGCCCGGAAGCCGATGCCCTTCTTGCCGATGCGGCCCTCGATGAGCTTGTCCAGCCCGGCGAAGGCGCCACCGCAGATGAACAGGATGTTCGTCGTGTCGATCTGGATGAACTCCTGGTGCGGGTGCTTGCGCCCGCCCTGGGGCGGCACCGACGCGGTGGTGCCCTCCAGGATCTTGAGCAGGGCCTGCTGCACGCCCTCGCCCGAGACGTCCCGAGTGATCGACGGGTTCTCCGACTTGCGAGCGATCTTGTCGATCTCGTCGATGTAGATGATCCCGGTCTCGGCCTTCTTGACGTCGTAGTCGGCCGCCTGGATCAGCTTGAGGAGGATGTTCTCGACGT
>Ga0070741_10008893_pt1 | contig 19871 bp, 22 predicted proteins | sample Coa_R1_4_FD_66440 | JGI IMG/M metagenome (GOLD analysis project Ga0070741, IMG submission 66440) | Surface soil microbial communities from Centralia Pennsylvania, which are recovering from an underground coalmine fire - Coalmine... | ecosystem: Environmental > Terrestrial > Soil > Unclassified ...
CAGTCGCACACGATCGGCGTCATCCCGGTCGACTCGATGTTCTCGCCGATCCGCCGCGTCTCGTACGACGTCGAGGCGGCGCGCGTCGGCCAGCGCACCGACTACGACAAGCTGATCCTCGACATCACGACGAACGGCTCGATCGACCCGAAGGACGCGATCGCGCAGGCGGCGGAGATCCTCATCCGCCAGCTCGCGATCTTCACCGACCTCGAGAAGATCGAGGGCTTCGGCGCCGAGGCGGCGTCGTTCGACGGCGGCGGCGCGGTCGACGTGGCCGGTGCGCACGGGATGGAGAACTTCCCGATCGAGGAGCTCGAGCTCGGCGTCCGGTCGTACAACTGCCTCAAGCGCGTCGGGATCGAGACGATCGGCGATCTCGTCACGAAGACGGAGCACGAGCTGGCGTCGATCCCGAACTTCGGCAAGAAGTCGATCGAAGAGGTCAAGGAGACGCTTGCGCAGCACGGCCTGCGGCTGCGCGGCGACAACGGCTCCTCGGTCGGCTAGGGGCGGGCTTGCGCCATCAGCGCACAGGCAAGAAGCTCGGCCGCGACGCCGCGCATCGCCGGGCGCTGTACGCGAACCTGGCAGGTGCGCTGATCGAGCACGGGCGGATCAAGACCACCGTCAGCAAGGCGAAGGCAGTCAAGCCGATCGCGGAGAAGATGATCACGCTCGGCCGGCGGGGCGACCTGCACGCCAGGCGCCAGGCGACGGCGTTCCTGCGCTCGAAGGACGTCGTGCACAAGCTCTTCACCGACGTGGCGCCCAAGCTCGGCGACCGGCCCGGCGGCTACGCGCGGATCGTCAAGCTCGGCCCGCGCGACGGCGACTCGGCCGAGATGGTCTACCTCGAGCTCGTCGACGAGCCCGTCGTGGCGCGGCGGGGGCGGCGCGTTGCTGCTGCTCCGGCGGGTGCGACGGCCGCCGCGCCTGCTGCGGTCGAGGAGACCGAGGAGATCTCCGACGAGGCTCCTACGGAGGAAGAGGCGGTTGCCGAGGCGCCCGAGCCGACCGGAGAGCAGGCGGACTCGCCCGAGGGCGAGTCCTCGGCCTAGGCAGTCGCGCCGAGCGCGGCGCTGATCGCGACGATGACGGCGCCCGCGAGCGAGACTGCGGCAAGCGAGGTCACGAAGCTCGTCCGGAAGAACCGCCAGCGCAACGTCGCGAGCGCGATCAGCTCGAACGCGACGACGGCGAGCGCCGTCACGAGCGCCGCGTGGTAGCTCGGGATCAGGAACGGCAGCGAGTGCAGGATGCCGCCGATGAAGGTCCCGATCCCCGTGATCCCGCCGCGCACGAACGGGTTGCCGCGCCCGGTGAGCTCGCCGGTGTCCGAGAGGCCCTCGGAGAACGCCATCGAGACGCCCGCGCCGATCGACGTCGCAAGGCCGGCGACGAACGCGTAGAACGGCTTGTGACTCACGAGCGCGACCGAGAAGATCGGCGCGAGCGTCGACAGCGACCCGTCGATCAGCCCGACCATCGCCGGCTGGACGCGCTGGAGCAGGAACGAATGCTGCTCGGGCACGACTAGAGTGTATCAGGAGATACGCAAGAGACTAGAGCATAAGGCAGACCTGACAAACGAGGTCAGGACGACCTGACGTGCGCCTGAAGCTGACGCTCGCGTACGACGGCACGCATTTCCGCGGCTGGGCGCGCCAGCCGGGCGAGCGCACGGTCGAGCAGGCGCTGCGCGACGCCCTCGCCCAGGTCTATCCCGGCTTCGAGGGGCTCGCGGTCGCAGGGCGCACCGACACCGGCGTGCACGCGCTCGCGAACGTCGCCTCCGTCGAGGTCGACCGCGGACCCCGGCCGGAGCGCGCCCCCGAGGCGCTGAACGCCCTCCTGCCCGAAGACGTCGCCGTCGTCCAGGCCGAGGAGGCGCCGCCGGGCTTCCACGCGCGCTTCTCCGCCCGCTCGCGCACCTATCGCTACCGCGTCTGGCGGGCGCGCGTACGGTCGCCGTTCGAGGTGCGGCGCTCGCTCTGGCACCCGCGCCCGCTCGACGCGCAGAAGCTCGACACGGCGGCGGCGACGCTGATCGGCGAGCACGACTTCCGCGCGTTCACGCCGACGGAGACGCAGCACGAGGCGTTCGTCCGGGTCGTCGAGGACGGGCGCTGGCACCGGCGCGGCGACGCGCTCGAGTTCGAGATCACGGCCGATTCCTTCCTGCGCCACATGGTCCGCACGCTCGTCGGCACGATGCTCGAGCGCGACCCGGACGACTTCGTCGAGCTGCTCGCCGGCGCGCCCCGTTCGGCCGCCGGCTCGACCGCGCCGCCGTGGGGGCTCTACCTCGCCGACGTCGGCTACGCAGACGGCTGATGTTCGCGCCGGAGCGTGGGGAGCCCCGGCGCGGGGCGAATCGTCGCGGCGGCGGCGCTCGCCGTCTCGCGCGCGGCGAGTGGCGACGGCGGTGAGCATGAGCAAACGGGGCCTTGGTCGCGCACGGCAACCGGGCGGAATCATGCCGTCGAGCTACGCGAGACGCTGTCGGCGAAGCGGGTCGCGGACCCGGTCGCCTTCCTCCTCGGGGGCCGACGCGCCGGACGCCGGCGCGGAGAATCGGCCTCGCTACGATCGAAGCGTGCGGTACCCAGTCGTGCTCTTCGACCTCGACGGCACCGTCGTCGACTCGGGAGGGATCATCCTCGCCTCGATGCGCCATGCGACGCGGACGGTGCTCGAGCGTGAGATCCCGGACGCGGAGCTGATGGCGGCGGTCGGCGGCCCCGGGCTCGAGGCCCAGATGCGGGCGTTCGCGCCCGAGCGGGTCGATGAGCTCGTGCGCGTCTACCGCGAGCACAACGAGCCGCTGCACGAGCAGCTCGAGTGCTGCGCGGGCATGGACGACGTGCTCGTCCGTCTGAAGGAGGAAGGGCGGCAGCTCGGCCTCGTCTCCGCGAAGCGGCGCCGCACGGTCGAGCTGGCGTTCGCGCAGGTGCCGCTCGGCCACCTGTTCGACGTCGTCGTCGGCGGCGACGAGACGGAACGGCAGAAGCCGGCGCCCGATCCGCTCCTGCTCGCGCTCGGCCGGCTCGGCGCCGGAGCGGCCGAGGCCGCCTACGTCGGCGACTCGCCCTACGACATGGAGGCCGCGCGTGCGGGCGGGCTGTATGCCGTCGGCGTCACGTGGGGCCGTATCCACGCACGCGCGGCGCTGGCCGACGCCGACGTGGTCGTCGAGTCCGCAGAGGAGCTGCTCGACGTCCTCTGAAGCTCGCATCGCCGAGCTGCGGGAGCTGCTGGCGCGCTGGAGCTACGCGTACTACGTCCTGGACGAGCCCGAGGTCGCGGACGACGTCTACGACCGCCACTTCGACGAGCTCGTCGAGCTCGAGCGCGAGCATCCGCAGCTCGTGACGCCGGACTCGCCGACGCAGCGCGTCGGCGCGCCGCCCTCGGAGCGCTTCCGGAAGGTGCGCCACGTGCAGCCGATGGGCTCGCTCGAGAAGGTGACGACGGACGAGGCGCTCCGCAAGTGGGTCGACGACGTGCGCAAGCGGCTCGGGCCGGACGAGCCTCTCGCGTTCGTGCTCGAGCCGAAGATCGACGGACTCGCCGTCAACCTCACATACGAGCACGGCGTCCTCGTCCGCGGCGCGACGCGGGGCGACGGCGTCGAGGGCGAGGACGTGACACCGAACCTGCGCACGATCTCGAGCATCCCGTTGCGGATGCTCGGCGAGCCGCCGCCGCTCGTCGAGGTGCGCGGCGAGGTCTACATGCCGCTATCCGGGTTCCGGGAGTTGAACGAGCGCCTCGCCGGCACGAAGCAGAAGGTCGCGCCGAACCCGCGCAACGCGGCGGCCGGCTCGCTGCGGCAGAAGGACTCCTCGATCACCGCGTCGCGGCCGCTCGCGGTCTGGGTTTACGGCGTCGGCGCCTCGGAGGGGCTCGAGCTCGCGAGCCACTGGGACACGCTCGCGTGGCTGCGCGAGCACGGTTTCCGCACGAACCCGTTCGTCGAGCGGCTCGAGTCCGTCGAGGAGGTGGCGCGGCGCGCGGCCGAGTGGGAGATCCGGCGGATCGACCTCGACTACGAGATCGACGGGATCGTGATCAAGGTCGACTCGCTCGACCAGCAGCGGCGGCTCGGGGCGCTGCACGAGCGCCCGCGCTGGGCGCGCGCCTACAAGTGGGCGCCGATGACGGCACAGACGAAGCTCGTCAAGATCCACATCCGCGTCGGCCGCACCGGCGCGCTGAACCCCTGGGCGCAGCTCGAGCCGGTCGAGGTCGGCGGCGTCACCGTCTCGACGGCGACGCTGCACAACCAGGAGGACATCAACCGAAAGGACATCCGCGAGGGCGACACGGTGATCGTGCAGCGTGCCGGGGACGTGATCCCGCAGGTCGTCGGCCCAGTGCTGCCGCACGCGAAGGGGACGAAGCCGTTCCGGATGCCGGAGCGGTGCCCGCTCTGCGAGACGCCGGTGGTGAAACCGGCGGGCGAGGCGATGCACCGCTGCCCGAACCGCGCCTGCCCGTCGCGCGGGCTCGAGACGCTGATCCACTGGGTGCAAGCGGCGCTGGACATCGAGGGCGTCGGCGAGCAGTTCGTCCGCCGGCTCTGGGCCGAGGGCCTGCTGCGCTCGATGCCCGACCTCTACCGCCTGACGCCTGGGCAGCTGATGGGGCTCGAGGGCTATGCCGAGATCTCGGCGCGCAACGCCGTCGAGGCGATCGCGCGGTCGAAGCAGCAGCCGTTCTCGCGCGTCCTCTTCGGGCTCAACATCCCGCGCATCGGCTGGGTGCTCGCCCGGAACCTCGCGCAGCACTTCGGCGACGTCGACAGCCTGGCGGCCGCGAGCCAGGAGGAGCTCGAGCAGGTGGAAGGGATCGGTCCCGATCGCGCCGAGGGGGTCGCCGAATGGTTCGCCGACGAGCAGAACCGCGCGCTCGTCGCCGAGCTTCGCGACCTGGGTCTCCAGTTCCGGCTCCCGCGGGAGGAACGGGCGCAGGAGGGACCGCTCGCCGGCCGGCAGTACGTGATCACCGGCACGCTCGAGTCGCTGACCCGTGAGCAGGCGGCGGCGGCGCTCGAGGAGCGTGGCGCCAAGGTCTCGGACAACGTCTCGAAGAAGACGACCGCGCTCGTCGTCGGCGAGGAGCCGGGGGCGTCGAAGCTGAGGAAGGCGCAGGCTGCCGGCGTCCCGCAGCTCACCGAGGCGGAGCTCGTCGAGCTCCTGCGCTAGGAGCGTCGGTCGATGCCTCGAGCTCGGCGACGTCTGCGACCCACCCCTCCAAAGCCTCGGCGTCGAGGGTGGAGCGCGCTCGCCGAACCACCGGTCGCCGTACGCCGGCGCGCGGGCCCGGAGCAGCGGCGCTGGTCGGAGAGCGGGCGCTCGGCCGCCGGCTCGTCCCGCGGCGACTCTGACTCGAGCTCGATCGTGCGCCGCTGCCGGCGATGACCGTCCGTCGGCGAGCTCGCGCTCTCGCGGCTCTTAGGCGGCGGCGCGCGCGACGAGCGCGTTCACGAAGCGGTCCTGCGCCTTGTGCGCCGCCGCCCAGTCGACCGGGTCCCCGTTCTGGAGCACGACGAACGCGAACCGCGTGCCGACGTAGCCCGACAGCGCCGAGGCGGCGTCCGTCGTGCCGGTCTTCGCCCGGACGAGCCCGCGGGCCGGTTGCCTGAGGAACCGGTGCTCGAGCGTGCCGTTCGTCCCCGGCGTCGCGAGCGAGCGCCAGAGGACGTCGCGGAGCGTCGGCTTCTCCCACATCACCTCGAGCAGCCGGCCGAGCTCGCGCGCGGTGACGCGGTCGTCACGCGAGAGGCCGGAGCCGTCGACGATCCGGACGCCGGCGAGCGGAATCCCCGCCGCCTGCAGATCGCGCGCGACGATCGTCGCGCCCGCGGCCGAGCTGCCGCTGCCGAGCTTCTCGGCGCCGAGCTCCTTGAGCACGAGCTCGGCAGTGAAGTTGTCGCTGTCCCGGTCCATCACCTGCAGCAGACGCCAGAGCTGCCGCGAGTAGGTTGTCGCGAGCGGGATCGGCCGCCCGCGAGCGGCCCGCGCGACCGCGCCGCGAGTGACGATGCCGCGCGCCGTCAGCGCGCGGTAGAACTGCGCGGCCGCAGCGAGCGGCGGATTCGCGACGACCCTCTGGTTCCGCTGCGCCCGGTCGACGACCAGCGCCGAGAGCGGCGGCGACTCGGTGTCGTAGAACGACGGGCGCCAGCCCGTGACGCCCCGGTCGTCGTCGAACCACGAGGCGTCACCGACGACGTGGCCGGTGATCCGCCGAATGCCGGCGTCCCACAGCTCGTCGGCCAGCAGGCCGAGGCGGCGCGAGCTCAGCGTCGGGTCGCCGAAGCCCTTGAGAACGACGTTCCCGTCCCAGACGTCGCCGCGCCGGACGCCCTCCCCGAGCACCTCGGTACGGAACCGATAGGTGGGGCCGAGCTCTGTCAACGCCGCATAGGTGACGCCCAGCTTCTCGTTCGACGCCGGCTCGAGCGACACGTCGGCGTTGCGCGCGAAGACGGTCGCACCGGTCGCGAGGTCGACCACGAGCCCGGCCGAGATCCAGGGCACGGCGCTCTTCGTCGCGAGCGCGCGCTCGAGCTGCCCCTCGAGCGTCGGTGCCGCGCCGCCGGCCGCGACCGGCGCGAGCAGGGAAAGGCAGACCACGGCGACAGCCAAGCGCCCGCTCGAGCTCACGCGGCAATTGTGCCCGCGGTGTGCTGCGGACGGCAATGGGTCGCCTGTCATCGGAAGATGGGCCGCTCGGCCCATCCCGCAGCGTTGTCCAGGACGCATACTCCGGCGTGGTGGGCGAGCACGAGGCCGTCATCGACGAGATCAATGCCGTGCTCGCGAGCAGCCTCGACGACCGGGCTCGGATGGAGCGCATGCTGACCGACGGCTACGCGCACGCGCTCTCGCTCGAGGCGGAGCGGTCGCGGGTGCTGAAGGAGCTGCGCGCGCTCGCCGCGGCGAGTCAAGGCGGCGACCTCGAGGAGAAGACGCGAGAGCTTTCCGAGCTCGCGCGGCGCATCGAGCTGCAGGACGTCGAGCTGACCCGGCTGCGCGAGCTGCTCGTCCGCCTGCGGGCGCAGTACCGACGGGCCGACGCCGCTCCGAGCCGCTAGCTCAGACGAGCCCGGAGCGGACGGCGTAGACGGCCGCCTGGATCCGGTTCTCGATCTGCAGCTTCATCAGGATGTTCGAGATGTGGTTCTTGACGGTCTTCGGGCTGATGTGCAGGTCGGCTGCGATCTGGGCGTTGTCCTTTCCGTTCGCGATCAGCCGCAGCACCTGCACCTCACGCTCCGAGAGCTCGGAGCGGATCAGCTCCGCCTCGTGCTGCGAGGAGCCGGTCGCGCGGAGGCGCTGCAGCATCTTGGTCGCGATCGCCGGCGAGACGAGCGACTCGCCGGCGGCGGCCGCGCGGATACCGGTGATCAGCTCCTCGATCGAGGCGTCCTTCAGCAGGTAGCCGCACGCGCCGGCGAGGATCGCGTCCATCACGTCCGCGTCCTCGTCCGAGATCGTGAGCACGAGGACACGCGTCAGCGGCGCGATCATCGCGATCTGCCGGGTCGCCTCGACGCCGCTGATCCCCGGCATGTTCAGGTCCATGACGACGACCTCCGGCGCCACCTCGCGCATCTTCCTCAGGGCCTCGGTGCCGGTGTCCGCCTCGCCGACGATGTGCATTCCCTGCTCCTCGAGCAGGTTGCGGAGACCTGTCCGGAACAGGGCGTGGTCGTCGACGAGCAGCACGCGGGGCGAGCTGTTCTCAGGCGTGTCGGATGATCCGCTCACTCGGCGCTGGGCAAGCCGCCGAAGTCTAGTGCAGGGCGATCGTCAGTGTCCGCAGCCCCCAGCTCGCGGCCTGCGAGGCGGACGGGAACCACAGGTCGATCCGATCGCCGACGATCGCGCCGCCGACGTCGGCTGCCACTGCCTCGCCGTACCCCGGGACCCAGATGTGCGTCCCGAGCGGGATCACCCTCGGGTCGACGGCGGCGACTCCCCAGCCGACCGGAAGGCCGGTCGCCGTCCGTCCCGGCAGCGCGTAGCCGCTGATCGTGACGGTGAGCGTGGCGCCGCCGGCGGACGCGTCCGCGAAGGTCGTCGGCGGCGCGGCGGCGACGATCGCCGCCGCCGGTGCGGGAACCAGCTGCTGCGCCCGCGCCTGCGCGTGCTCCGCCTGCGCCTCGAGCTGCTGGATCTGGGCCTCGTTGAGCCGCCGCCGGCTCGCGAGCCGAGCGATGTAGGCCGTTCGATCCGCGATCGTCTGCGCGAGCGAGGCGTCGAGGGCCGCGGCCGCGCGCACGGCGTCCTCGACCTGCCGCGTCCGCAGCGCGAGCGTCTGCGCGGCGGCGAGCGTGCGCGCACGCGCCAGGCGTAGCTGTGCGAGCACGTCGTCGTTCAGCGACGCGACCCTACGCACGTCGTCCAGCTGCGTCAGCGCGTCGCTCAGGGAGCTCGCGCCGAACACCACCTCGAGCGGGCTCAGGTCGCCCTGGTCGTACAGCTCGCGGACGCGGGAGACGAGCTGCTGCTCCGAGAGCCGCTCGCCGAGGCGGGCGACGCGGAGCTGTTCGCGCAGCACGCCGCGCTCGGCGCGGAGCCGCTGCAGGTGCGTGCGAAGGCGGGCGAGCTGCGAGCGCGCCGCCGCCAGCCGCGCGTCGAGCGAGTACAGGTTGAGGACGGCGGAGCGCGATCTCGCCTCGAGCCGCCCGTTCTGCGCGCGAAGGGCGGAGGCGGTCCCGGGTGGGTTCGAGGATCCGAACGCCGGCAGGACCGCGACGAGGAAGGCTGCGCACGCGAAACCGAGCAGCCGTGCAACCGCTCTGTGTGCCCGCCCAGGCACCGCGTGACCCTAACACAGCCCCGCGGTCCGGACCACCTGTTCCTAGAGGTTTCGCCACCCTCCGAGAGGTTGCCGGCCAGTTTCCGGTTGCCTTCGTCCGAACAGATTGCTAACGTCCTGGACTCGTGACGTGCCGGGCCCCCGCGGTGCGCCGGTCCTCGAGGGTTATGGGCGTCGTCGGCAGACGGCGCTTTGGACTGACGCCGTACGTGCTTCTCGGGATCCTCGCGGCCCTCGCGGTCGCCGGTCCGACGCCGGCGCAGCCGCCGCTCTCGGCGAAGCGCGCCGAGGCGCAGCGGATCTTCGCCGAGGTGCAGCAGCTGGACGCGAGCCTCGGCCGCGCCGACGAGCGCGTCAACCTCGCGAACCTGCGGCTCGCCGCCGTGCAGCGCGACCTCGTCGTCAACAAGCACGAGCTCGCGGTCGCGAAGCGGAACCTCGTCAAGAGCCAGAGGGCGATCGCGCAGCGGCTCGTCTCGCTGTACACGACGCCGCAGGACTCGACGCTCGAGGTGATCCTCGGCGCCTCGAGCCTGAACGAGATCCTCACGCGCGTCGACAACGCGAACCGCATCTCCTCGCTGGACGCCGAGGTGCTGAGCCAGGTCAACACGTTCAGGAGCGCCGTCAAGCGGCACGAGCTCGCGCTCGTGAAGGCGCGCGCGGCCGCGAAGCGGCTCCTCGCCGAGCGCGCAGCGGAACGGCGGTCGATCGCGAGCCAGCTCGCCGAGCGGCGGCGGCTTCTCTCGTCGATCCAGGACCAGATCGCGTCGCTCGAGGCCCAGCAGCAGGCGCTCGAGGCGCAGCTCGCGCGGCAAGCGCGGGCGCGCATGTTCGAGGCGCAGGCCGCGATGCAGCAGAACTACTCGACGAGCGTCGTCGGCGCCTTCGCGTCGACGCCGGAGGGAGCGTCGGTCGTGCCCCCGTCCGGCTACTCCGGCGCAGTCGGGGTCGCGATGTCGTACCTGGGGACGCCGTACGTCTGGGGCGGGGCTTCGCCGGCGGGCTTCGACTGCTCCGGGCTCGTCATGTTCGCCTACCAGGCCGTCGGCGTCTCGCTGCCGCACTCGTCGTACGCCATGTGGAGCGTCGGCGTCCCGGTGCCCGAGAACCAGCTCGAGCCCGGCGACCTGCTCTTCTTCGACGGCCTCGGCCACGTCGGCATCTACGTCGGGAACGGCGAGTTCATCCACGCGCCTCACACCGGCACCGTCGTGCAGGTCTCGCCGCTCGCCGGCTCGTACGCCGCCTCGTACGTCGGCGCGCGCCGGATTCTCTAGTCGGGCCGGCAGGAGCCGCGTCGCGGGACGCGAATTCAGGGCGTCCCCGACTAGACTGCGACGTTGCGATGCGCACGACCTGGAACGGCTCGATCAGCTTCGGTCTCGTCAACATCCCCGTCGGCCTGGCGCCGGCGACGACGGCGTCCGCCCGCCAGTCGGACGTCTCGTTCCGGCTGCTGCACCGCGCGTGCCTGACGCCGATCCAGCAGAAGCGCTGGTGCCCGGTGCACGACGTCGAGGTCGGGCCCGACGAGCTCGTCCGGGGCTGGGAGGTCGCGAAGGGACAGTTCGTCCCGGTCGAGGACGCCGAGCTCGAGGCGCTCGAGCAACGCGACACGTCGCGGACGATCGCGATCACGCGATTCGTCAGGCTCGACGAGGTCGACCCCGTCTACTTCGACCGAACGTACTTCCTCGTACCGGCCGGGGCGGAGGCGCAGCGGCGCCCGTACGTGCTCCTGCTCGAGGCGATGAAGGAGACGCAGGTCGCGGCGCTCGGATCGTTCGTGCTCGCCGGCAAGGAGAAGCTCTGCCTGATCCGCCCGAAAGGCGACGCGCTCGCGCTCGAGACGATGTTCGTGGCCGAGGACGTCAAGAGCCAGAACGAGATCGAAGAGGCGGTCGCATCGTCCGAGGTGCGCGCCCCCGAGCTCGAGCTCGCCCGCCAGATCATCACGAGCCTCGAGGGCCCGTTCGAGCCGGAGGAGCTGCGGTCGGAGTACCGGTCGAACCTGCGCGAGCTGCTGCAGGCGAAGCTCGAGGGGCACGAGATCGAGGCGCCGGCGCCTGCAGCGGCCGAGGCGCCCGTCGTCGACCTGATGGAAGCGCTGCGCGCGTCCGTCGCCGCCGCGAGCAGAGGCAAGCAGCCCGCAGCGAAGAAGCCGGCCGCCTCGCGCAAGCGGGCAGCGGCGGGCCGCAAGTAAGGATCAGCGACGCGTCAGTGCTTCGGCGGCACGGCGCCGAGCGCCGTCAGCTGCGCCTGAAACAGCGTCTTGTCGATCTTGCCCTGGTAGATCGGGACGTGCTCCTCGAGGCAGATCCGGATGACCTCTTCGCGCTCGATGCCCACTTCCTTCGAGAGCTCTTCCGGGGTCAGATGGTTCGCCATTCCTCCTCCTCTCGTCGCACGAAAAAGCCCGCCGCGCTCGCTGCGCTGACGGGCCCTAGGTCGGTAGCTCCGTTGCGGTCTCGGGGCGGCTCCTCACTCGCCGCTCCTTGTCCCTGGCCTGCTCATGGTGGCAAGACGATAGTAGACGACCGGGGCGGATGCAAAACCCGCGCCCGTGCCGCGGAAGAGGCCGGTGTGCGGGGGAAACCGGGTTTCCCCCGCACCTATCGGGGTGCCCAGATTTGAACTGGGGGCCTCTCCGACCCGAACGGAGCGCGCTACCAGGCTGCGCCACACCCCGCGGTGCAGAATCGTAGCGTGCTGCGGGCGGTCGTCTTCGACGTCGACTTCACGCTGGCCAGGCCGGGCCCCGACCTCGGGCCGGAGGGCTACCGCTTGCTGGGAGCCCGCTACGGGCTCTCGCTCGACCCGTCGCTGTACGAGTCGGCGCGGGCGGCGGCGGTCGCGGAGCTCAAGCGGCATCCGGAGCTCGACCACGACGAGGAGATCTGGGTGCGGTTCACGGAGCGGGTCATCATCGGCATGGGCGGCCGCGGCGACACGTACGCCGCCGCGGTCGAGATGGAGCGGCGGTGGGTGCATTCCGCACACTTCGAGCTCTACGACGACGCGCTACCGGTGCTCGACTTCCTGCGCGAGCGCGCGCTCCTGATCGGGCTGCTGTCGAACTCTTCGCGTGACCTGCACGAGTTCGTGATGCACCACGGGCTCGTCGTCGACGCGGTGCTGACGTCGCACGCGCACGGCAAGACGAAGCCGCATGAGGCGATCTTCCGGGCGCTCCTCGAGCGGCTCGGCGTCGCGCCGCACGAGGCCGTGATGGTCGGCGACACGATCGAGGACGACGTCGAGGGTGCGCGCGCCGTCGGCATGGGCGCAGTTCTGCTCGATCGCGAGGGACGGTATCCGGAGGTGGAGGGCCGCCTCGACGACCTGCGCGAGCTCCCGATCGCGCTCGGGCTCGTCTAGGGTCTCGACGTGCGTCGGGTGAATCTCTTCTCGGTCGAGTTGACGGCGGGCTTCGATCGCGACGGCTACCGCCGGCGGCAGGCGCAGGTCGGGAAGCTGCTGGGGTCGACGCTGATCGGCGCCTCGCTGTACGAGCTGCCCGAGGGCGAGCGAACCTTCCCGTACCACTTCCACCACGGGATGGAGGAGTGGGCGATCGTCGTCACCGGAACGCCGACGCTGCGCACGCCGGACGGCGAGCGCGAGCTTCGCGAGGGCGACGTCGTCTGCTTCCCCACGGGGCCTGCGGGCGGTCACCAGCTGCGCGGGCCGGGGACGGTGCTTCTCCTCTCCGCGACTCGCTCGCCCGAGGTGACCGAGTACCCGGACAGCGGCAAGATCGGCGTGCGGCCGCCGGGCGCGATCTTCCGCGCCGCCGACCGCGCCGACTACTGGGAGGGCGAATGAACCTCTACGACGTCGAGACGACGCGCGATGCCGACGATCCGCCGGGTTACGAGACGCCGTACGCGCGGGTCGGGCCGGCGATCGGCGCCTCTGCGCTCGGCCTCACGGTCTACGACCTCGCGACCGGCCAGAGCGTCTGCCCTTACCACTACGAGCTCGGTTGCGAGGAGTGGCTGTTCGTGCTGCTGGGGCGGCCGACGCTGCGCGATCCGGACGGCGAGCACGAGCTGGAGCAGGGCGATCTCGTCCTGTTTCCGGAGGGTGAGGAAGGCGCGCACAAGGTCACCAACCACGGTGAAGGGATGGCGCGGATCGCGATCCTCTCGAACAAGACAGAGCCGTCGCTGGCGTTCTATCCGGATAGCGGCAAGGTCGGCATCTGGCCGTCCGGCACGCTCTTCCGCCTGGCCGACGAAGTCGACTACTGGGACGGCGAGCTCTGAGGGCCCTCCCTGGTGCCCGCGCCCGTCTCAGAGACGGCTCAGAGACAAAGACCCTGCGAGCAGGCGTTTCACACGCGCGTTACACAGCGGCTGTCTCAGAGACGTCTCCGAGAGGTCTCTGAGCCTGCGGCTACCCGCGCGTGCACGGGCGCGAGCGCGGGCGCCCACGAGCAGAGCGGCGAGACCTCGCCGCCGCGGCCGTTCAGCTCGCGATAGCCGAGCGCGTGCTCGGCCTGCATGAGCTTGTGGATCTGCGTCGTCCCCTCGTAGATGATCGGCGCGCGCGCGTTCCGGAAGTACCGCTCGATCCCGACTTCCGCCGAGTAGCCGTACGAGCCGAAGACCTGGACTGCGAGGTGCGCGGCCTGGAACGCCGACTCTGTCGCATGCCACTTCGCGAGCGACGTCTCCCGCGTCGAGCGGCGGCCCGCGTTCTTCATCCACGCCGCCTGCATGACGAGCAGCTTCGACGTCTCGTAGCCGAGCACCATCGACGCGATCATGTCCTGCACGAACTGGTAGCGGCCGATTTCCTGCCCGAAGGTCCGTCGCTCTCGCGCGTATTCGACCGAGCGCTCCAGGCAGGCGCGAATCACTCCGCACGCACCGGCGGCGACCGTGAACCGACCCTGGTCGAGGCCGTACATCGCGATTTCGAACCCCTGCCCCTCCTCGCCGATCAGGTTCTCGGCCGGCACCTCGACATCCTCGAAGAAGAGCTCGCCCGTCGAGCCCGCCCAGACGCCGAGCTTGTGCTCGGTCTCCCGCGACGACAGCCCGGGCATCCCTCGCTCGACCACGAAGGCGCTGATCCCCTTGTGGGCGGCTGCCGGATCCGTCTTCGCGAAGACGAGGGCGTGGTCGGCCACAGTGGCGTACGAGATCCAGTTCTTCTGACCGTTCAGGACGTATACGTCGCCCTCGCGGCGCGCGGTCGTCCGGATCGCCGCCGCGTCGGAGCCGGCGCCCGGCTCGGTGAGCCCGAAGCAGGCGAGCTTCTCGCCCCGCGCCTGCGGGACGAGCCAGCGCTGCTTCTGCTCCTCCGTCGCGTAGCGCAAGAGCGACAGCGAGTTGAGGCCGACGTGCACGGAGATGAGCGTCCGAAACGCCGCCTCGCCGCGCTCGATCTCCTCGCACGCGAGCGCCTCGGCGACGAAGTCGAGGCCGGCACCGCCGTACGCCTCGGGAATGACGATTCCGAGGATGCCCAGCTCCGCGAGCCCGGCGATCAGCTCGAGGTCGAGCTTGTGCTCGAGGTCGTTCTGCACCGCCACCGGCAAGACGCGCTCGTCGACGAACGCGCGCGCCGTCGCCTGCGTGAGCCGCTGCTCGTCGGTCAGCTCGAAGTCCACTACAGGGCTGGCAGGCCGTCGATCGAGACCGCGTTCCGCTCCCGGACGTAGTCGCGCACACCCTGGGCGCCCTTGCGCTGCAACCACAGGTCGCGTTGCGGGCGCGTGCCGACGGGCTCGAGCAGCGGCACGCCGTAGCCGCACGAGTCGGAGATCCGCTCGAGGTGCACGCGGATGACGCCGCGCACGCCGTCACGGCCGGGATCGTCGCTCGGGATCACCTCGCCCCGCCCGTGCAGGCGAAGGATGCGCGGTGGCCCCGCGAACGCGCAGAACATGACGCAGACGCGGCCGTTCTCTCGGATGTGGGCGATCGTCTCGGCGCCGCTGCCGACGTGATCGTCGTACTCGATCGTGCGCCCGTCGACGATCCGCAGCGAGTCGATCGGTCCCTTCGGCGAGACGTTGACGTGCCCGCCTACGCGCGGGGCCGTCCCGACGAAGAACAGCGGCTGGGCGCGGATCCAAGCCGCAAGTCGCTCGTCGATGTGCTCGTAGACCTTCCCCATTGCGAGTCCGAAGCCTACCCCCGGTACCATTGAGTCCTTGGCCGCGCCAGGGTCCACGACGGCTGGTCAGCTTCGCCGCCGTGTCGGCAGCAGGGCACGCTCGGGCCGGCTCCGCTTCGCGGCGGCCGCGCTGCTCGTGCTCGTCGTGGCGGTCGGGCTGGCGTTCGCGGGCTCCGGGTCCCATCTCGCCGCCGGGACGAAGATCGGCGGCGTCGACGTCGGCGGCATGACCCCGGCTCGCGCGCGCTCCGTGCTCGCGGCGCGCGCCGCCGCGCTCGCGAAGGTGCCCGTGACGTTCTTCGCCGGCACTCGTCGCGTCCGGATCAGCGCGTACGAGCTGGGTGTGAAGGCGGACTGGCGCGCCGCCGTCGCCGCGGCCCGACGGGAGGGCGACGGGTTCGCGTTCGTCCGCGGCTACCGGCGCCTCCTGCTCCGCCTCTCGCCGCCGAGCATCAACCCGCGCGCGACCGCGTACCGCGCGGCGGTGGACTACGAGGTCGGCGTCCTCGCCGCCGCGGTCGACCGGGCGGCGCGCGACGCCCGGCTCGTCCGGCGCGGGCTGCGGCTCGACGTCCAGCCCGGTCGCGCCGGCGCGGTGCTCGACCGGAGCCAGGCTGCGCAGACGATCGTGCAGGCGCTCGCCGGCTTCGACCGCACACCCGTCGCGCTCCCCGTGCGCAGGACGGCGCCGCGCGTGACCGCGGACGAGCTCGCCGCGGCGGCGAAGCTCGACCGGCGCGTCCTCTCGGCACCGGTGACGCTCGCACTCGGCGCCCGGCGGTGGCGGCTCTCGCGCTGGCGGCTGGCGTCGATGCTGCTGCTCCAGCACGACGCCCGGAGCCCCCTCCGGCTGGGCGGGCGGTCCGCGAACGCCTACTTCGCCCGTCTGTCCCGGCTCGTCGGCCGTCCGGCGCGTCCGGCCGGCTTCGCCGTCGACGGCCCGTCTGTCCGGGTCGTGCCGGCGCGCCCTGGGCTCGGGCTCGACGTGCCCCGCACGATCGACGGTGTCCTCGCTGCGGCGCAGCGGCCCGGGCAGCGCGTCGCACGCCTGGTGATCGCGGAGACGCAGCCGAGCCGGTCGACGGCCGAGGCGCGGGCGATGGGAATCACCGGTCTCGTCGGCTCGTACGAGACGTTTTACGGCGGGATTCCGAACCGCATCCACAACGTCGAGCTCGTGGCCCACCTGATCGACGGCAAGCTCGTCGCCCCGGGCGCGACGTTCTCGTTCAACGCCGCGACCGGGGAGCGGACGGCGGCGAAGGGCTTCCTGGAGGCGCCCGTGATCATCAACGGCGAGCTGCAGACGGCGCTCGGTGGCGGCGTCTGCCAGGTCTCGACGACGGTCTTCAACGCGGCGTACGAAGCCGGCCTGCCGATCACGGAGCGGACGAACCACGCGCTCTACATCTCGCACTACCCGCTCGGCCGCGACGCGACCGTTGACTATCCGAACATCGACCTCAAGTTCGTCAACGACACGAAACGCTGGCTGCTGCTGCGAACGTTCGTCGGCTCGTCGTCGCTCGTCGTGTCGCTCTACGGGACGCCGCAGCATCGCCGCGTCGTCAGCGAGACGGCGCCGCTGCGGGTCGTCGCCCGGCCGCCGGTCAAGCGCAGCGTCGATCGGAGCCTCAAGCCCGGCGAGGTCGTCGTCGACGACCCCGGCGTGCCGGCGCAGACGACGTCGGTGCGGCGCCGGGTCTACGCGCCCGACGGCAAGCTGCTCTACGACAACACGTGGTACTCGAGCTACCGGGCGGAGCCGGAGCTCGTGCGGGTCGGGCCGAAGAAGAAGAAGCCGCCGACCGCGATCCCGCTCACGCCGATCGCGCCGATGAAGGCGCTGCCGTAGCGATCGCCTCAACGAGCCACGCCGGCAGCCGGGTCGGCCGAAGCGTGACCGCGTCGACGGCCGCGTGCGACGTCCAGCCGTCCGCGATCTTCGTTCCGTCGCGCTCGACGACGTAGTCGAAGCGGAAGCGCGCGCCACGCACCGTGTGGCAGTGCGCGTGGACGAGCAGCCGGTCGTCGAAGAACGCGGGAAGAATGAATCGTGCGTGCGACTCGAGCACGACCGACTCGAGGCCTTCGTCGCGCAGCCGCTGGTAGCCGCCCGCATAACGCTCGAGGAATTCGACGCGCGCGACCTCGAACCAGATGAAGTAGTTCGAGTTGTGCGCGACTCCCTGCGCGTCGGTGTCGGCGAAGCGGACGCGTATCTGCGCGGCGAATTCGTAGCCCTCCATGCGGAAGAAGCTAGACCAGCTCGAGCTGCGCGTGCTCGGCGAGGCCGGAGACCCCGACGCCGACGAGGCGCAGCGGCCCCGGCCGCTCGCTCAGCGCGCGGTCGAGGAGCCCGCACGCCAGCTCGCCGATCCGCGCGCCGTCATCGGTTCCGGCCGGCAGCGACGAGGAGCGGGTGCGGATGGCGAAGTCGGGATAGCGCACCTTCGTCGTCACCGTGCGGGCCGTCTGGCCGCGGGCGTGAAGCTGCTCCGCGAGCCGCTCGGCCATCCGCCGCAGCTCGCCGTGCAATCGGTCGCGGTCGGCGACATCGCGCTCGAACGTCTCCTCGTGCGAGATCGAGACCCGCTCCGCCGAGACCTCCAGCTCGCGCGGGTCGACCCCGCGCGCGCGGTCGCGGAGCACGCGCCCGACCTTGCCGGCGAGCTGCGGATCGTCCTCGGGCAGCGCGGCGAGTGCAGCAAGCGTCTCGATTCCCGCGGCGCGCAGGCGCTCCTCAGCGCGGGGGCCGAGACCGGGGAGCACGCGCAGCGGCAGCGGCGCCAGGAACGCCGCCTCGGTGCCGGGCCGCACGACCGTCAGGCCGCCGGGCTTGCGCCGGTCGGAGGCAACCTTGGCGACGACCTTCGACGACGCGACGCCGAGCGAGCACGAAAGTCGTGTGCGAGCACGCACGACTGCCTGCACGGCCTCCGCGAGCGCGCGGGCGTCGTCGAACGCCGGCACGACCTCTCCGAGGTCGAGGTATCCCTCGTCGATCCCCGTCTGCTCGACCGTCGGCACGACCTCGCGGACGAGGCGCCAGACCTCGCGCGAGTAGTCGCGGTAGAGCGACATCCGCGGCCTGACGAAGACTGCTTGCGGGCAACGGCGGCGCGCCTCCGCGCACGGCATCGCCGAGACGATCCCGAAGCCGCGCGCGGCGTAGCTCGCCGTCGAGACGACGCCGCGCCCGCGTGGGTCGCCGCCCACGACGAGCGGCAGGCCGCGGAGCTCCGGGTTCTCGAGCTCCTCGACCGCGGCGAAGAAGGCGTCCAGGTCGAGATGCGCGACGATGGTCGGCACTCGCGTATCGTTACGCGGGCGACCGGACGGGAAAGGAGGAGGACGTGGCACGAGGCACGGTCATCTCACAGCTCGCATCCGCGGGCGAGGAGGCGCTGGGGACGCTGGTGCAGAACCCGGTCACCCGGAAGGCGCTCGAGGGCGCGCTGCAGGTCAAGGAGCGCGTCGAGAAGCTCGTCACGGGCGTCGCCGACATCAACAGCCGGCTGGCCCGCCTCGAGCAGCGGGTCGACGCGCTCGAGAAGTCGGCGACGACCACCGCCCGCAAGCGCACGACGGCGACGCGGTCGACGACGGCGAAGCGTTCCGCGGCAAAGGCCTAGGCCCGCGGCACGCGCACACGCAGCGCGCGCGGGACGACGTCGAAGCGGGCGGGTGTCGTCCCGACCGGCTCGCCGTCGACCTCGATCGGCAGCGGCTCGGCGGCGTCGACAGCGACGGACGCACTGCGTACGACCTCGATCTTGGGATGACGCACGTGGCCACCGCTGTAGAGCTTGGGCGCCGTCGTGACGAAGTCGAGCTTGTTCACGTTGCCGATCAAGACAACATCGAACAAGCCGTCGTCGAAGGAGGCGTCGGGCGCGAGCTTCATCCCGCCGGCGTGCCAGCGGCCGTTCGCGACGACGACGTCGTGCATGCGGCCGCGCTTCTCGCCGTCGTCGAGGCGCACCGTCACCTCGGTGTTGCGCCAGGCGAGGAACTCGCGCGTGAGCGCGTAGAAGAAGGTGACACGCCCCCCGAGTGCTTTCGACATCCCGTTCGCACGCCGCGCGACTGCGCCGCTCATCCCGACCGAGCCGACGTTCGCGAACAGGCGCGCTCCGTCCTCACACTCGACCCGGCCGAGGTCGATCGAGCGCGGCTGTCCATCGAGGACGATCCGCACCGCTTCGTCGAAGGCCGCGGGAATTCCGTGCGTGCGGCCGAAGTCCTGACCGGTGCCGGCGGGCAGCACGGCGAGCTCGGCATCGGTCGCCGCGGCGCCGTTCACGACCTCGTTCAGCGTCCCGTCGCCGCCGACGACGACGAGCAGCGCGTTGCCCGCTTCGCGCGCGACCTCGCCGAGGTGGCCGGGATGCTGTGAGACGACCGAGTCGCCGTGGAGGCCGAGCTCCGCCGCGCGTCGCTCGAGCGCGGGCCAGTGCTTGCCGGTCGAGCCGTTGCCGCTCGCCGGGTTCACGAGGAAGAGGACGCGCGGGTTAATTGGAGACGGCCACGTCGAGCGCGAGGCGCGTCATCCGGTCGACGGCGGCCCGCAGCTCCTCGTCCGTGATCCGCGTGAAGACGCCCTCGACGATGATGTCGCTGACGGTGAGCAGGCATGCCGACTCGATCCCGCGTAGAGCGCCGACGGTGAAGAGCGCGGCCGCCTCCATCTCGACCGCGAGCAGACCGCGTTTCGACCAGCGTTCGTACTGGCCCTCGTTCGGGTTGTAGAAAAGGTCCGTCGAGACGATCGGCCCGACGTGCAGGTGCTGGTCGCGATGCTTTGCGAGATGCACCGCTTCGTGGACGAGCGACCACGAGGCGGTCGGGCAGTGGGGCTCGTTGTCGACGAGGTGCGTCGCCGTCGCGTCGGCCGGAACGGC
>Ga0070741_10008895_pt1 | contig 19862 bp, 22 predicted proteins | sample Coa_R1_4_FD_66440 | JGI IMG/M metagenome (GOLD analysis project Ga0070741, IMG submission 66440) | Surface soil microbial communities from Centralia Pennsylvania, which are recovering from an underground coalmine fire - Coalmine... | ecosystem: Environmental > Terrestrial > Soil > Unclassified ...
TTCGCCCTCGGCAAGCATTTCGCCATGCAATGCCATGTCGAGATGACCGAGGCGCTCGTGGCGAGCTGGCTCGCGAGCGGAGCGGACGAAATTGCCGCCAGCCGCAAGAGCGCCGCGGTGCAGGGGCCCGACGAGATCACGCGTGACCTCACGCCGCGCCTTGCGGCGCTCCACGAGGTGGCGAACCGCATCTACGACCGCTGGACGGACGGGCTCCCGCGCGGCTGACGCAGGGGCGCCGCGTGCCTAATCGCGGAAGTTGATGAACTGGAGCGGCAGCTCGGTCACCGACTTTTTCACCAGTTGAATCGCCGCCTGCAGATCGTCTTTCTTCCCGCCTGACACGCGCACTGCGTCGCCCTGGATCGACGCGCTGACCTTCAGCTTGGAATCCTTGACGAGCTTCTGGATCTGCTTGCCTTTTTCCTGCGGCACGCCGACTTTTACCGTGATCGGCCGCTTCACCTTGTCGCCGGAGATCTTCTCGATCGCGCCAGGCTCGAGCGAGCGCACATCGACATTGCGCTTCGCGAGGCGCGCGCGCAGCACGTCGATCACCTGGCCGAGCTTGAATTCGTCGTCGGCGTAGACCGTCAGCAAGAGCTCGTTCTGCTCCACGCGTGCGTCCGAGCCCTTGAAATCAAAGCGATTGGTGATCTCTTTGTTGGTCTGCTCGACGGCGTTCTTCACTTCCTGGCCGTCGACCTGCGAGACGATGTCGAACGAAGGCATGGGATGCAATTTTACGACGCCGTACGGTAAGCTCTTTTTCGGCGAAACCACGGGGAGGACCGGCGGCGATGGAAGAGCAGCGCGCGAACGCAGGCGTGTGCGAGCCGTGTGAGACGGCTGCCGTCTACGGAAAGGTGGAAAAGCCGGCCGAGCGCGAGTTCCGGCCTTATACCTTCTTCAAGATGACCATGAGCACGTGCCCGGAGTGCCTCAAGGTCATCCCGGCGCAGGTCGTGTTCCAGGACAACAAGGTCTACTTCCTCAAGCACTGCCCGCTGCACGGCGCGAGCCGTGCACTGGTCAGCGAGGACGCCGAGTACTACCGCAATGCGTTTTCCTACATCCGCGCCGGCAGCGTGCCGCTGCACTTCTCTACCGCGGTGAAGGAAGGCTGCCCGACCGATTGCGGCCTGTGCCCGGCCCACCAGCAGCACACCTGCCTGCCGATCGTCGAGATCACCGACCACTGCAACCTCGAGTGCCCGATCTGCATCGTCGACAACCAGTACTCGAACCACATGTCGCGCGCGGACTTCCAGGGAATCATCGATCTGATGCTGAAGGCGGAAGGCACGCTCGAGACCATCACGCTCTCGGGCGGCGAGCCAACCTCGCACCCCGAGTTTCTCGAGCTCGTCGACATGGCGACGCGGCCGGAGATCGGCCGCGTCTCGGTGGTGACGAACGGCATCCGCATCGCGCGCTCGCGCGAATTCTGCGAGCAGCTGAAGAAAAAGAACGTCTACGTGATCCTGCAGCTCGACGGCTTTACCGACGAGATCCAGAAGACCATCCGCGGCGTGCCGCTGATGGAGGTGAAATGGAAGGCGCTCGAGCACCTTGCCGAGTTCGGCATCGCCACGCAGGTCGCCTATGTGCCCGCGCGGGGCGTGAACGAGCACCAGCTCGGCGATGCCGTGCGGCTGATGCTGAGCCGCGATCACATCCTGTCGCTCCTCATTCAGCCGGTGGCGCGTACCGGCCATGGCGGCGGCACCTTCCCGGTCGATCCGCTGGACCGCCTCACCATTCCGGGCGTGATCCGCGCGATCGACGAGCAGACCCAGGGCCAGGTGGCGCGCGAGGACTTCATCCCGCTGCCGTGCTCGCATCCGCTGTGCGTCTCGCTCACCTATCTGCTGAAGATGGATGACGGCAGCTATCTGCCGTTCCCGCGCTTCGTCGACATGAGGAAGCACCTCGACCTCTTCCAGCAGACTGCGACGCTCGAGCCCGGGCCGAAGACCGAGAGCGCGCTGCAGGAGTCGATCGCCGATTTGTGGAGCGCCTCGGGCGAGATCCCGAACAGCGAAAAGATCATCAAGGCGCTGCGCCGTGCGCTCCTCGAGATGTTCCCCAGCCGGCAGGTCAGCCGGCAGGACCTGATCCGCATCGCCGAGCGCCAGGCGAAGACCATCTTCATTCACCACTACATGGACCGGCACGACTTCGATCTCGAGCGCCTGATGAAGTGCTGTCACCACTACCCGCAGATCGACGGCCGCATCGTGCCCGCCTGCGGCTTCAACATGTTCCACCGCGGCGCGGCCAAGGGGCCCGGCACGCCGGTGCCGTTCTTCGGCAAAGGCGCCTTCAAGCATTGATCCCCGCCGCCGGGCAGGAGGCGTATCGGCTGCACCCTGCAGTGGCGCAGTACGCGCGCCACGTCAACCCGGCTTTCATCGAGCTGCTGAACGTCCTCGGCTACGGGCGCCTTTACTCGCGGGCGCTCGACGTCTGGGTGTGGGATCACGCCGGAACCAAGTACCTCGACTGCCTCGCCGGCTTCGGCAGCATCAACCTCGGGCACAACCACCCACGCCTCGCCGCGCGCCTGAGCGCTTTTCTGCAGGCGGAAGCGCCGAACCATTTCCACATCGGTCCCTCGCCCTACATGGCCGCGCTCGCCGCGCAGCTCGCGACGGATGAGCTGGAGGTCACGCTCTTCTGCAACAGCGGCGCCGAGGCGGTTGAAGCCGCACTGAAGCTCGCGCGCGCGGCCACTGGCCGCCGCAAGTTCGTCTATTGCTCCGGCGGCTATCACGGCACGACTCTCGGCGCCCTTGGCGTCATGGGCGACGAGCGCAAGCGCGCCGCCTTCGTGCCCGACAGCGAACACATCGAGGTGCCCTTCGGCGACCTCAGTGCTTTAAAGCATGTGCTCGGCCGCGACGTCGCCGCGTTCATCGCCGAGCCGATCCAGGGCGAAGGCGGCGTACGCGTGCCGCCCGCGGGCTACCTCGAGGAAGCGAAGGCGCTCTGCCGCCGGCACGGCGTGCTCTTCATCCTCGACGAAGTACAGACCGGCATCGGACGCACCGGCACGCTTTACGCGGAGATCATTCCGGACGTGCGCGTGCTCGCCAAGGCGCTCGGCGGCGGCATCGCGTCGATCGGCGCGGCGCTGACGACTCGCGAGCTGCATCGCAAAGCCTATGGATCGATGGCGCGCTTCGACTGGCACAGCTCCACCTTCGGCGGCAACAGCTTCGCTTGTGTGGCGGCGAGCGAGACGCTGCGCATCGTGGACCATGAGAAGCTCGCCGCCAACGCGGCCGCCCGCGGCGCTCAGCTCATTTCCGGTTTGCGGGAGAGGCTCGCCGATCATCCCTACATCCGCGACATCCGCGGCTGCGGGCTGCTGGTCGGCGTCGAAATCGGCCCGGCGGACAACGGCTGGCTCGGGGGCCTTGCATCGAAGAAGGTGTTCGGCCACTGGGTATCGCTCAAGCTCCTCGAGCGCGGCATCATTTGCCAGCCGGCCGCGCTGCGCTGGGACGTGCTGAAGATCGAGCCGCCCCTCAGCATTCGCGAAGCCGAAGTTTCGCATTTCGTCGAAACCCTCGCGGCGATCTTCGCCGACTATCGCAACCTGCCGGCGCTCGTCGCCGACGTGGCGAAGCGCCTGGCGAGGCTTGGATGACGCACGAGCTGCGCTTCGCGCTCGGCATCCTGCGCCGGCGGCCGTTCCAGTGTCTCGTGCAGGTCACCAACCGCTGCAACATGCAGTGCAGCTTCTGCGACTTCTGGCCCAACGGCGTGCCCTCGCGCGAGGAGCTGACGCTCGCCGACTTCCAGCGCATTGCGGGCGAACTCGCAGAGCTGGGCTGCTTCCTCGTCTCGGTCGAGGGCGGCGAGCCATTCGTGCGCCCGGATCTTGTCGACATCGTGCGCGCCTTTGCCGCGCGCCACCTGCCGCTTCTCTATACCAACGGCTGGTATGTCGATGAAGCAAAGGCGCGCGCGCTGTTCGACGCCGGGCTGACGCAAGTCGGCGTGTCGATCGACTTCCCGGACGCCAGGCGGCACGACGCCAAGCGCGGCTGGCCGCGCGCTTTCGAGCAAGCGCGCCGCGCCATAGCGACGCTGCGCGATGCCGCGCCGCATGGCGGCAAGCAGGTACACGTCATGACCGTCCTCGTGCAGGACAACCAGGAAGACCTCGAGGCGCTGCTGCAATTGAGCAAATCGCTTGGCGTGGGCCATTGCTTCACGCTGCTTTCCGCGACGGGTTTCCGCCGCGGCCATCGGGATTGCTTGCCGACGCGATCGCTCTCTCGCGAGCTCGGCGAAGCGTGGCAGCGGCATCCGCACATGAGGATGTTCCGCGACTACCTCGGTCGCATCGACGCCTTCCGCGAGGGCGGCGACATGCCGCGCTGTCGCGCCGGCGTGCAGAGCTTCAACATCGACCATGTCGGCAATGTCGCGCCGTGCATCGAGAAGATTGACCGCCCGGCCGGCAATGTGCGCGGCGAGCGGCTGCGCGACATCGTGGCGCGCATGCGCGAGCTGCCCGAGGTGGCCGGCTGCCAAGATTGCTGGACGCTCTGTCGCGGCTTCGGCCAGGTGATGGGGCAGGGCGGCGGCGTGAAAGCATGGAGCGATCTCGCGCTGCGCATGAGGTCGCACTGATGTGGTTCAACGGCTTCATCGTCGTCGTCGACAAGGCGCTCGAGGCCCTCGGCGAGCCGCTGGTGCAGCGCCACCGCGACGCGATCCTGATGGGCGCGTTCCGCGAGGACGTCTGCTTCCTCGGGCGCAGCGGCAGGGTGATTCCGAGCGCGTCGATGACGCATTTCCTGCGGCCGGGATGGCCCGGCGGATTCATTCCATTCGTCTGGCAGGACGCCGCGCAGCGCGCGCGCATGTTCTTCGATCGCGCCGTACGCGAGCAGCGGCAGGGCCGCCAGGCCTCGGCGTTCGTGCAGCTTGGGCGCGCCGCGCATCCGCTCATCGACATGGCGTGCCCGGTGCACGCGCAGGGCGTGGCGCACAAGTCCGATCCGTTCGAGTGGAACGTCGAGGCGATGGCCGCAGAATTGCGCCGGCTGCCGGCCGAGCCATTTGCTTCAAAAAATAATGTAGAAGCCATCGTGCGCGGCCTGGCAGCGTTCGGCCAGCGCTATGCCGCCGATAAGACCACGAGCCCCTGGGGCCGCGTGATGCGCCGCATGGGACTGCGCAAGCCGATGCGCAAAGCCGAGGTGCGCGAGCAGGCGCGTATTCTGATTCCCCGAGCGGCGGGAGCTGCCGCGCAGCTCTTCAAGCTGTTCCTGCAAGAGGTGCGACCGTTGAGCGAGGCTGACCCGTCGCCCACGCCGCACCTCGAGATGTCGCCGGCGGGACTGCGCACCTGGCTCGCGCAGCTCGAGCAGTTCTGCGCCCGGCACGGCGGCGCGCGCCATTACGCCGACATGCTCGAGCTGCTCGCGCGGTGCCGCGCGCCGTCCTGATCGTGGGCGCCGGGCCGAGCGGTCTCGCCACCGCCGCGTGCCTCAAGCAGCGCGGCGTGCACGCCGATCTGCTCGACCGTCACGGCGTGCCGGGCGGCGCCTACCGTCGCATCTACGACGGCATCACGCTCGCCTCGCCGACGTGCTATGCGGCGCTGCCGGGACTCGCACCGAAGGCGGGCGAGTACATCACGGTGCCGCAATATCGGGCCTACCTCGACGATTACGCCGCGCACCACGATCTGCACGTTCGCAAGGCGACGGTCAACCAGTTGCGGCGCGAAGCCGACGGCTGGCATGCGCACTTCGACGGCGAAGCGCAGCGTTATGACGCCGTGGTGGCAGCCACCGGCATGTTCGACTTTCCGCGACGGCCACAGCTCGATGGCAACGTGGCGCTGCCGGTCCTGCATGCGGCCCAATGGCGTGGACCGGCGGCACTCAGCGGGCCGCGTGTGCTCATCATCGGCGGCGCGACCAGTGCGATCGAGATCGCGGAAGAGTGTGCGCGCGCTGGCCTGCGCCCGACTTTGAGCGTGCGCGGCAGGCTGAAGATCGCGCCGCAGAGGCTGCTCGGGCGCGATCTGCATCACTACATCGTCGGGCCGCTCAAGTGGCTGCCGCGTGCGCTGGCGCGCGCTTATTGCGCCGGCCGGCAGAGTCTGCCGGGCACCGATCTCGGGTTCCGCGACTGGCAGCGGCGCGGCGCGATCACGCTGCGCGGCGCGCTGACGCGCAGCGAGGGGCGCCGCGTGCGCTTTGCCGATGGCGCGAGCGAGGAATTCGACGTCATCATCGCGGCCACCGGATATCGCTTCGAGCGCCCATATCTGCCGGCGGACGCAAAGGCGCCGGGCCTTTACCTCGTCGGTGCCGCGTGCGCGCACAGCCTGGCGAGCGAGTTCCTTTACGGCATCGCGGACGATGCGCAAAAGGTGGCGCGGTGCCTAAGCTGAGCAAGCTCCTCGTCTGGGGTGTGCTGCTCGCTGCAACCGTGGCTGCGGCCATTTGGGCAGTGGGCTATTTCGCCGGTGGCTATCGCAACTTCGGCGCGCTGTCGGCGCGGCTCGACGGTCGGCATTGGGCGCTGCTCGCCGCGACGACCGCACTGTTCTATCTCCTGGACTATGCCCGGCTCTACACGCTGTTTCGCCTGCTCGGCGTGCGCATCCCGCTCGGCACCGGTCTGCAACTTACCTGCGTGAGCTACTTCGTCTCGAGCCTCACGCCGACCGCCGAGCTCAACATCCCGGCGATGATTTTCATGCTGCGGCAGAAGGCGATCCCGGCGTCGGGCACCGCCGCCGTGGCGATCGTGAAGACGATGTACATGACCGCCTGGGTATGCGTCTTCGGCCTCGGAACGCTGCTCTGGCGCGCCGACGTGGTACTGCCGCCGGCGGTAGCGGGCAACGTGCTCCTGCTCACTGGCCCGGCAATTCTTCTGCTGCTTGCTTTCCTGCTCGTCATCGTGTTTCCAGAGCAGGTCTTGGGCTGGACGTCGATCGGCTTCATCCGGCGCTGTGCCGCCGCCATCTCGCAAATCGGCAAGTCGCCGGCGCCGAGCCATCTCGCGAGCCACGCCGCGTGCATCGCGTTCGTACTGGTCTATGTCTTTATCGGTGCCGTGGTCTGCCATGGACTCGGTATCGCGCTCGACGCGGGCAAGGCGCTGACCGTCTTCAGCAACAGCCTGATGGTTTCGTATCTCGCACCGGTGCCGGGCTCGATCGGCGTTACCGAAGTGGCGACGAGCTATCTCATCGACCCGCAAATGACCGAGCGCGGCATGGTCGCGGCGACGCTGCTGCGCTTTCTTTGCTGGTACAGCGTGGCGGTCCCGGGGCTGCTCTTTCTGCTGAACGCGGTGCGGGTAGAAGGGTTGCGCCGGTGCTGAAAGGCAAGCGCGCTCTGGTCACCGGTGGCTCGCGCGGACTCGGCCGCGCAATCTGTGCGGTGTTAGCCGAATACGGCGCCGACGTGGCGTTCAACTATTCCGGCGATCAGGAAGGCGCCGAGGCGACCCTGCAGGCGATCCGCGCCCGCGAGCGGCGGGCCCGCGCCTTTCGTGCCTCGGTGCTCGACGAACCCGCCCTCAACGCCATGGTGAAGAACATCGAGGGCGATTGGGGCGGCATCGACATCCTGGTGAACAATGCGGGCGTCAGCCAGCCGCTGCCGTTGCCGCTGATGGAGGAGTCGGACTGGGACCTGGTGATGGACGTGAATGTGAAGGGCCAGTTCCTCGTCTCGCGCGCCGTGCTGCGCGGCATGATCCGCCGGCGCGCGGGCGCGCTGCTCAACATCGGCTCGCTCGCCGGGCTGCGGCTGATCGAGGCGCCGGTGCATTACGCCGCGAGCAAGGCGGCGATCAAGGGCTTCACGCAGGCGCTCGCCAAGGAAGTGGCGCGCTACCAGATCCGGGTCAACTGTCTGGCGCCAGGGCTGCTGGAGGAAGGCGTCGGCCAGAGCCTGCCCGAGCACCGCATGAAGGAATATCTGCGGCACGTCTCGCTGCGGCGGCTCGGCACGCTTGACGAGGTGGCGCGCTTCGCCGCCTTCCTGGTCTCCGATCGCAACAGCTACATGAACGGTGAGACCATCGTCATGGACGGCGCACTGTGACCGTCAAGGCCTTCGCCAGCTACGTGAATCCGCCGCTCGCGAAGTTCCTCGCGCTCTCGGGCCGCGCGCAGCGCTTCGTGCGCGCGCAGGGGTGCACCGTCGAGACCGACGAAGGCGAGCGCTACGCCGACTGGATCGCGGGCTTCGGCAGCCTCAATCTCGGCCATAACCCGCCGGCGCTGCTCGAGGCGATGAAGCGCCATCTCGATGCCGGCGCACCGAATCTGTACGTCGAGGCGCTCAATCCTCACGCCGGACGGCTGGCGGAGCGGCTGGTGCACGCCGCGGGCGACACGTTCGGCACCTGCTATTTCGCTAACAGCGGCGCCGAAGCCGTCGAAGCCGCCATCAAGCTCGCGATCGCCGCGACCGGGCGCCGCGGCATCGTGTACTGCCAGGGCGCGTACCACGGTACGACGCTCGGCGCGCTCTCCATGATGGCGCGCGGTGACTATCGCCGGCCGTTCGAGCCGCTGCTCACGCAGTTCTGCGAGGTTGCGTTCGCCGATCTCGGCGCGCTCGCAGCCGCGCTCGAGGCGAAGCCCGCAGCGTTGGTCGTCGAGCCGATCCAGGTGGAAAGCGGCGTACGCATGCTCGATGCCGGTTTTCTCGCGGCGGCCCATGATCTCTGCCGCGCGCACGGCACACTTCTCGTGCTGGACGAAGTGCAGACCGGCATGGGTCGCACCGGGCGCCTGTTCGCCTTCCAGCATGACGACGTAGCGCCGGACATTTTGGTGCTCGCGAAGTCGCTCGGCGGCGGGCTGATGCCGCTCGGCGCGATGGTGGCGGGCAAGGGCCTTTTCGAGCGCGCCTACGGCGACCCACTGCGTTGCGAGATCCACAATGCCACCTTCAGCGGCAACGCGCTCGCCTGCTGCGCCGGATATGAAACGCTCGCGGCGCTGCAGGCGCCGGGATTCCTCGCGCAGGTTGTCGAGCGCGGCCGGCAGCTATACGACCTCTTGCAGACCAGGCTGGCCGGGCATCCGTTGGTCGCACGCATCGCGGTCCAGGGACTAATTGGCGGCGTGACACTGAAAGAAAGCGCCCACCCGTGGTTCTCATGGGCGCATTGGGGTGTCGACGAGCTATGCGGTCGGCCCGCGACCGGCCCGCTGCTCGTGCACCGGATGCTGAGGCGTAAATTTCTCATGCAGGTATGCGGCCACGACTGGAGCACGCTGCGCATCGAGCCGCCCCTCATCGTGAGCGAGACAGAGTGCCGCAGGTTTGTCGCGGCGCTGGCCGAGGAGCTCGACTGGATCCACCGCCATGGCTAAAGGCAAACGTTGCTTGGTGCTGGGTGGCTCCGGCTACGTCGGCGGCCACGTCTGCCAGCTGCTTCTCGAGCGCGGGGCACGCGTCGCCTTTACGTTTTGGCGCAATGAAGCGCGCCACTCCGGTGCGCTCGGCCTGCGCGTCGATCTGCGCGATTTCGCGGCGACTGAAGAAGTCGTGGCGCAAGCGACGGACCGGCTGGGCGGACTTGACGCGCTAATACAGTGCGCCGGCACGGCCGGCGATCCGGCGCTATACCAGGGTGGCGACGTGGACAAGCTGCAGGGCATCAGCGAAGCGGGCTGGGACGAGATGATGGCGATAACCGCCAAGAGCACGTTTGCCGCGTGCCGGGCCGCGGCGCGCGTGATGGCGCAACGAGGCGGGCAGATCGTGCTCGTCGGCTCCATGGACGGCGTCAAAACCGTGCCGGCGCCGATTCACTATGCGGCGGGCAAAGGCGCACTGCGCGCCATGGTGCAGGCACTGGCGAAGGAGCTCGGCCCCAAGGGCATTCTCGTCAACATGGTGGCGCCCGGCATCCTCGACGGCGGGCTGGCGAAGCTGCTGGCGGACGAGCTCCTGCAGGAGTACCTGAAGCATTCGTCGCTCAAGCGAACCGGCACGGCGCGCGAAATCGCGGAGCTCGTCGCTTGGCTCGCGCTCGAGAACAGCTACTTGTCCGGACAATCGATCGTGCTGGATGGTGGCCTGTGACGCGCGCATTCCCGGCGCTCGGCATCGTGCCGCTCGCGCTCTTCGGTACCTACGCGGCCGTCGCGGCGCAGCGCGGGCGCGCTGCGGATGCGTTGTGGATGTGCCACGTAGCGAACCTGCTGCTGGCGATCGGCATGTTTGCATGCTCGCCACGCATCGTCGGCATCGCCTTGCTGTGGATCGCGATCGGCATCCCGCTGTGGGCCATGGACGCGTGGCTAAATCGCACACTGGCGCCAGTTTCGCTCGCCTCGCATCTCGGCGGCCTTGCGGTGGGGATATACGCGGCATCGCGCCTGCGGCTAAGCTCCAATCCTTGGCTTGGGGCATTGGCGCTGTTCATTGCGCTCCAGCAGGTCTGCCGCTGGTGGACGCCGCCGGCGCTGAACGTGAACCTGGCGCATGCCGCGTACACCGGGTGGGAGGGTGTCTTCGGCAGCTATGCGATGTATTGGCTCGCCACGACGCTCGCGGCCGGCGCATGCCTCTGGGCGCTCGGACGCCTGCTCGTGATTCGGTCAGAGAGGGGAGGACATGACGACAAGCGTTAGCGCCAAGCCCGCGGCCAGGCTGCTCAGTCGCACGAGCAGCCTGTGCATCGCCTGCAAGCAAGGTATCCCCGCCGAGATCGTCGAGCTCGAGGGCCGCGTGCTGATGCGCAAGCGCTGCCCGCGCCACGGGCCGCAGGAAGTGATGCTTGCCTCGGATGCCGCCTGGTATCACCGCACGCTCGCGTACGGCGCGCTGCTCAAGGCGCCGCGCCAAGTGAAGAACGAGGTGAAAACCGGTTGCCCGTACGACTGCGGCGCCTGCAGGAGCCACCAGCAGTCGGTCTATCTGCCGGTGATCCCGATTACCAGCGCCTGCAACCTCGACTGTCCGATCTGCTACACGATCAACAAGAACGAGGGCGCGTTCCACATGTCGCTGGACGAGTTCGCGCGCACGCTGGACGTGATCCGGCGTAACGACCCCGACATGAAGATCATCAACCTGACGGGTGGCGAGCCGACGCGGCATCCGCAGCTAACCAAGATCGTGCGGCTGTGTCACGAGGCGGGTATTCACCGCGTCACTATCAGTACGCACGGCCTCACCTTCCTGCACGACGAGGCGATGCTGCAGGAGCTCGCCGAGCTGCGCGCGCGCATGGTGCTGTCGTTCGACTCCTTCGACGACAAGGTCAACATGCGCATGATCGGCGCCAACTGCGCAAGCGCCAAGCTGCGCGTGCTCGACCAGTTCGCGAAGTACAACGTCGACACGACCCTTATCCCGGTGATTGCCCTCGGCGTCAACGACCACGAGCTCGGCCGCCTGGTCGAGCTGGTGCTCGGGCGCGAGCACATCCGCAGCCTCGAGATCCACACCATGACCTTCACCGGCCAGGGCGGCACCGGCTTCGATGCGCGCTCGCGCATTACCCCGCCCGACGTCTTGCGCGCCATCGAGGCGTCGACTGAAGGGCGCATTCGCGTGGACGATTTCGTGCCCTCGCCCTGCGCGCATCCGCTCTGCTACCAAACCTGCTACCTGCTCGAAACGAACAGCGGCGACCATGTGCCGTTCGCGCGGTTCATGACCAAGGAGAACATCCGCGAGCTCCTTGCCGACAATCTCTACATCGAGCCCGGCGAGAAGATGGAGCGCGTGCTGCAGGGCGTGATCGGCGACCTGTGGGCGCTGGAAATTCCGTCCGACACCGCGACGCAGGTCCTCGCCACGCTGAAACGACTCATCCAGGAGCTTTTCCCGTCCCGGCCGCTGCCCTACGCCGAGCAGCAGATCCGCGCCGAGCGCGCCTCGAAGGCGATTTACCTGCACTCGCACATGGACGAGGGCAACTTCGACACCGACCGCATCCGCCAGTGCTGCGTTGGCGTGCCGTCGGCCGACGGCGGCAACATTCCGACGTGCTCCTACAACATCCTCTACCGCGCTCGCGACTCGCGCTTTTCCGCGGTACCGCAAACGCCGCTCGCCGAATTCCCCGGCGGGCGCAAGGAGTGGTAGCGCGATGCGCTTCTACTGCGTCGATCGCGTGTTGGAGGTGCGCCGCGGCGAGTTCGTGCGCGGCGTCAAGAACGTCGCGCTGAGCGACGACGTTTTCAACGAGCACTTCCCCGACAACCCGCTTTATCCCGGTACGCTGATCGTCGAGGCGCTCGCGCAAGTCGGCGGCTTCCTGGTCGAATGCAGCATGCGCCACGGCGCCGCCGACCTGCGGCGCGCGGTGCTCGCGCAGATCGACAAGGCGAAGTTCCACCAGCCGTGCCGTCCCGGCGACCAGATCGAGCTCGGCTGCTCGCTCGTCTCCACCCTCGAGGGTGCGGCGCGCGTCGAGGGCGAGGCGCGCGTGCGGGGTGGACTCGCCGCCGCTGCAACGCTCACCTTCAGGCTGGTGGAGGTCGCCTCGGAGGCCGTGCACGCGCAGCGCCGGCAGCTCTACCGCTTATGGACGCAAGATCTGAACCTCGGCTTCGCGATCCCCTGATCGCTACCGGCGTCGGCGCTTGCGTGCTGCGGGCGGGAGCCGGGGTGCAGGACGAAGTCCTGCCCTGGCTCAAGTCGCGCAAGATGCGCAAGTACATGGGAAAGCAGGATGAGCTCGCGCTGATTGCCGCCGGACGGGCGCTCGCCAATGCCAAGGTGGAGATCGAAGACGGTTCGCGGATCGGCGTCTACCTTTGCGTCGGTTACATCCCCTTCGAGCGCGCCGATATCGACGCCATCACCGCCGGCTCGTTGCGCGACGGGCAATTCTCCATGGCGGAGTTTTCGACGGTCGGCATCGAGCAGGTAAATCCGCTCCTCACGTTCCGCTGCCTGCCCAACATGCCGGCGTTCCACGTCTCGCTGAACCTCGGGCTGCGCGGCCCGTACTACGTCACTTACCCAGGCATCGGCCAGTTTTATCTCGCGCTCGAGGCCGCCGCGGGCGCGCTCCTCGCCGGCGAGATCGACTATGCGCTGGTCGGCGGCGTGGCCGACCAGCGCAATTTCCTGGTCGAGTACCACTACAGCCGCCTGCCGCAGCGCACCGCGCTCGAGCGGCAGGACGCCGCCGCGCTGCTGTGCCTGGAGACCCGCGCCCACGCCGCGGACCGTCGCGCGCCCGCGCGCGCCGAGCTCCTGGATTTGGAGGTCAGCTACGAGCCGCACGATCCCCTGGCGGCGCCGTCATTCGTGTTCGACGACGATGCGCTCGGGCCCGCGTCTCTCGCATGCGCGCTGCAGCAGGCACGAGCCGGGGAATTCACACACCGCGCACGCACGCGCGACGGCTTCCGCGTGCAGAGCCGCTGGAGTGTGGCGTGAAGCGCCGCGTCGCCATCACCGGCCTCGGCGTGGTTTCGCCGCTCGGCAATGATCTGCCGCAGTTCGTCGAGCGCCTGCTCGCCGGCGAGTCGCCCGCGGGCCCGATCACGGTCTTCGACCCTGCGTCACTCATCACGCGCATCGCCGCGCAGGCCGAGACGCCGGAGGTGACCCCGGATCGCAAGGTCGGCTTCGCTTTGGCCGCGGCGCGCGCGGCGATCGAGGATGCGTTCCATCCTGGATCTCATTACCCGGCGGGGAGCGGAGGGCTCAGCTTCGGCATCGGCCTCGAGCTCTTCTCCATGCCCGACATGGTGCGGCTCCTGAACGGCCAGCCGGATACGAGCAAGCATCCGCTGACATTCCTGCAGACGCCGTCGGACCTCTGCCTGCATCTCGTGAGCCGCGAGCACCGCCTCGGCCGGCCGCCGCTCTTGCACGTGTCGGCCTGCGCCGCGTCGACCGACGCCATCGGCGCGGCGTTCCGCATGATCCGCTCGGGCGAGCGCGAATGGATGCTCGCCGGCGGCAGCGACTCGATGATCAACCCGATGGGCGTGGCCGGCTTCTGCAAGATCCAGGCGATGACCTCGCGCAACGACGAGCCCAAGCGCGCCTCGCGGCCGTTCGATCGCGACCGCGACGGTTTCCTCCTCGGCGAGGGTGCCGGCGTGCTGGTGCTCGAGCCGCTGGAGGCGGCGCTCGCGCGCGGCGCGCGCATCTACGGCGAGATCCGCGGCTACGGCTGCTCGTTCGACGCGCATGGCATCAGTGAGCCGCATCCGCAGGCCGAGGGCGCGGTGCTCGCCATGCAGCGCGCGCTCGCCGACGCCGGGGTCAAGCCGACGGAAGTGGGCTATGTCAACGCGCACGCCACGTCGACCCCGAAGAACGACCCAATCGAGACGCTCGGCATCCGGCGCGTCTTTGGCGGGCACGCCGAGCGCCTCAAGGTGAACGCGACGAAATCGATGATCGGCCACCTCATCTCGGCCGCGGGCGCGGTGGAGACCATCGCGCAGCTTGCGTGCGGCGCGCACGGCTGGGTACATCCGACCATCAACCTCGAGAACCCGGACCCGGCGTGCGACCTCGACTATGTGCGCGAGCCGCGCCGCGCGCACCGGCAGGTATTTCTCAAGAACTCGTTCGGCTTCGGCGGCCAGAACGCATCGCTCGTGGTGCAGACGGCATGACGCTCGAGGACGCGATCCGCCTGCGGCGTTCGATCCGGCGCTATGCAGCCGACAAGCCGGCGCGCGAGCTGATCGAGCGGCTCCTCGAGATGGCGGTGTGCGCGCCCTCGGCAAGCAACAAGCAGCCGTGGCGCTTCTTCGTAGTGGATGAGCGCGCCGCGATCGAGCGCATGGCGCAGGCCGTCGAGGCGGCAGTCGAGCGCATCGCGAGCCACATCGAGCCGCGCTTTGGCGATGCGTTCCGCGCCTATGGCGACTACTTCGTGCGCTTCCGCGAGGCGCCAGTCGTGATCGTGGCCGTCTTTCGCGAGCTGGTCGTGCTTTCCAACCTGGTGGACGCGGCGACGTCGGCCGCGGACCGACAGACGATCCGCGTCATGGAATTCAATTCGGGCCTCATCAGCACGTCGCTCGCGCTGCAGAACCTCATGCTCTATGCGCATTCCATCGGTCTCGGCAGCTCCTGCATGACCGGGCCGCTGGTCGCGGCGGGCGCGATTCGCCGCCTGCTCGCCATCCCGGAATCGTGGCACATCGCGGCGTGCGTGCCGGTCGGCTATCCGGCCGAGGCGCCGCAGCCGGTCGGTCGCAAGAGCGTCGACAGCGTGGTGCGCTGGGTCGGCCCGGAGGGCGCATGAGCGCCGATGTGCTCTCCGGCGTGCGCGCGTGCCTGGCGGAAAGCCTGGCCCTGCAGCCGGAGGAGATTCAGCCCGGCTCGCGCCTGATCGAAGACCTCGGCGCCGACTCGCTCGACTTCCTCGACATCCTGTTCGGCCTGGAGCAGCGCTTCGGGCTGAAGCTCCGCAGCATGGACCTCGACGCGCTGCTGCGCGTCGATCTCAGCGCCGACAAGCTGGTCGAGAAGCGCTTTATCCCGCGCGTTGAAATCGACCGCATGGCGCAGTGGCTGCCGGCGCTCGCGGCGACGGCCGAGCGCGACCGCGTCACGCCGCGCATGCTTTACTCCTATCTGACGGTCGAGTCGCTGGTCATCCTTGTCCAGCGCAAGCAAAAAGAAGGTTGACGGCCGTCACGCCGCCCGCCGCGCGCTATGGCGGGGGCTGACCGCGAGGAGCGCCCAGCGCTCGTGGTCCCGCCAGCGGCCCCGAATCTTCAGGTAGCCGGGCGAGTAGCCCTCGCGCCGGAAGCCCAGCCGGCGAATCAGCCTCAGCGATGCCCGATTGCCAGGCTGGATGTTGGCCTCCAGGCGGTGCAGCCGCAGTTCGCGAAAGGCACGCCTGATGACGAGCGCAAGCCCCTCGCGCATTAGCCCTCGACCGTGGTGCGGGGCAAAGGCGTAATAGCCGAGATAGGCGCTGCGTAGCGCCCCGCGCACGATCTCGCTCATTGCGACGACGCCGACGAGCTCGCCCGTACCTCGCAACCGGATGAGGAAGGCGACATGGCTCGGGCTGTGGCTTCGCCGCACAAAGGCGCGATATGCCGCCTCGGTGCTTGGCGGCCGGATCCACGGCGCGTGCAGCTTCCGGCTGCGCTGCACGGCGGCGATGAATTCGGCTGCCGCGCGCGCGCTCGGAGGCTCGAGTCGCACGCGCGCTGGCACTTCAGCGCAGGTTCAACCGCTGCAGCTCCTCGATCCAGCGCAGCGTGGTGCCGCGGATCCATTCGAGGTCGGCATCGCCGGCGTAGCTGGTGTAGATCGCGAGGTTGAGCGGCTTGCCGCGCAGGAGCATCAGCGTCATCGACGAGAGCAGGTAGCGCGCCTCGTGCGAGCGCGGCGCATCGGGCAGCCGCGCGCCCTGCAGCACCGCCGTCACGTCCTGGTCTTTGCGCAGCTCGGCCAGCAGTCCCGGCCGTCCGCGCGGTTGGGCATCAAGGTATTGGCGCACTTCCACCGACCGCGGCGCGGGCTTGCCAAGCTCGCGCAGCGAGTCGGCGACCAGCGCGTGGAAGGCGGCGAGCGTGGTGCGCGCGTCCTCGAGATTTTTCGGCGTCACCACGATCACGTAGCGGCGCAGCTCGAGCGAATCGCCGAGGCTGAAGCGGCGCACATCGGCGTCTTCGAGCGCGAAGAGCAGGATGCGGTTGGAAGGCGAGGTGAGCGACTCGGCGAGCTCAAAAAGCCGCGGCGACCCCGTCGCCTGCACGTCGGCGAAACCGGGCGGCGTGTCGAGCGCGAGGCGTGCATCGCCCACCTGCACCGCGAATGGCGCGGCGACGGCATGCATCGCGCAAAGAAGGAGAGCGGCCAGAATGCGCACGCGGCGGATTATGATTGCTTTTTGGCGGAGGCGAGGGTTTGGCGAAGATCCTGAGCAAGTTGCCCACGGGAGAGAAGGTCGGCATCGCCTTCTCGGGCGGCCTCGACACGAGCGCGGCGGTGCATTGGATGCGCGCCAATGGCGCGATCCCGTACGCGTATACCGCGAATCTCGGGCAGCCGGACGAGTCGGACTACGATGCGATCCCGCGCAAGGCGCTCGGCTACGGCGCCGAGAAGGCGCGGCTCGTCGAGTGCCGGCCGCAGCTCGTCGCCGAGGGCATCGCCGCCATCCAGTGCGGGGCTTTCCACATCTCGACGGCGGGCGCGATCTACTACAACACCACGCCGCTCGGCCGTGCCGTCACCGGCACCATGCTGGTCGTCGCCATGCGCGAGGACGGCGTCGACATCTGGAGCGACGGCAGCACCTACAAAGGCAACGATATCGAGCGCTTCTACCGCTACGGGCTGCTGGCGAACCCGGCGTTGCGCATCTACAAGCCCTGGCTCGACCAGCGCTTCATCGACGAGCTCGGTGGTCGCAAGGAGATGTCCGAATATCTCGCCGGCGCCGGCCTCGAGTACAAGATGAGCACCGACAAGGCGTACTCTACCGATTCCAACATCCTCGGCGCGACGCACGAGGCGAAGGACCTCGAGTTCCTCGACAAGGGCATCGCGATCGTCAAGCCGATCATGGGAGTCGCCTTCTGGCGCGAGGACGTGGCGATCAAACCAGAGCGCGTCAGCGTGCGCTTCGAGGACGGCCGGCCGGCGGCGCTCAATGGGCAGCGCTTCAAGGACGCAGTGGCGCTCTTTAGCGAAGCGAACGCCATCGGCGGTCGCCACGGGCTCGGCATGTCGGACCAGATCGAGAACCGCATCATCGAGGCGAAAAGCCGCGGCATCTACGAAGCGCCGGGCATGGCGCTGCTGCACATCGCCTACGAGCGCCTGGTCACCGGCATCCACAACGAGGACACCGTCGAGCAGTACCGGCTGAACGGCCGCCGGCTCGGGCGGCTGCTCTACCAAGGACGCTGGTTCGATCCGCAAGCGATGATGCTGCGCGAGAGCGCACAGCGCTGGGTGGCAAGCGCGGTCACCGGCGAGGTGACGCTCGAGCTGCGGCGTGGCAACGACTACTCGATCGTCGATACGCGCAGTCCGAACCTCACGTACCAGCCCGAGCGCCTGACGATGGAAAAGGGCAAGCAGTTCTTCACCCCGGGCGACCGCATCGGGCAGCTGACGATGCGCGATCTCGACATCAGCGATACGCGCGACAAGCTGAGGCTCTACGGCGAGGCCGGCCTGCTCGGCGATTCCGCGGCCGGCGGCGTGCCGCTCCTCGGCCCGGAAAAGAAAAAGCCGCGCTAAAGGCGCTGCGCGAGGAAACGCAGCAGCTTCGGCGCAAGGAAGCCGTTGGGATTGGTGTCGTCCACCGGGTCCCAGACCCAGAAGTGCGGCGCGCCTTCCATCGGCACCGGCCGCACGAAGTAGCCCGCTTGCTTCAGCGCTAACAGGAACGCCTCCGACTGGGTGGTGCGCTCGACGATGTCGTCGCGCGTGCCCCAGACGACCAGGAACGAGGTGGCGTTGTTCTTCGCCGAGACGTAGGAGAGCGGCGAGGCGTCGAAGTAGGGGCGCTTGTCGTCAATCGCGCTCACGCCGAGGAATTTCTCGACGATCGAGTCGCGCGGCCGGTGCTCGAGATCGTGCAGCCACTGCTGATACATGTCGAACACGCCGTAGATCGGAATCGCCACCTTCACCTTGGTGCTTTGGCCGCTGTACGGGTCGCTCTTGTACGCGCCAGCGAAGGCCGGATTGTCGCCGGCGAGCGCGACGAGCGCGGCGAGATGGCCACCCGCCGAATCGCCCATCACCCCGATGCGATCCGGGTTGATGCGCAGCTCGCCCGCTCGCCCCTTCAGGAACTGGATGGCAGCGCGCACATCGTGCAGCGCCTCGGGGTAGGTTTTCTGACCGGGCTTCGACAGCCGGTAGCCGATGGCGAAGACGCCGTAGCCGCGGGCCGCCAGATACGGGCCCCAGTATTGATATCCAAACGGACCGCCCGCCTGCCAGCCGCCGCCGTGGATGGCGACGATCGCGGGATGGGCGCCTGCGGCCTTGGGCAGGTAAAGGTCACCCGTGAGCCGCATGCCGTCGTGCGTCGCCTATTCGATGCCTTTGCGAACCTCCGGCTCGGTCTGCGCGAGCGCGAACGGTGCGATGAGGAAGAGCAGCCAGGAAATCCAGCGATGCACTCGCATCATGCGGTCCCCGTTGGTGGTTTACCTGCCGACGGCGAGCTTAACCCCGAAACCGAGCAGCATCAGGTCTGCACTTTGCCGAGGAGCAGGAATTCGAGCAGCGCCTTCTGCGTGTGCAGGCGGTTTTCCGCCTCGTCCCAGACGACGCTCTGCGGGCCGTCGATCACCTCGGCCGCGACCTCCTCGCCGCGGTGCGCAGGCAGGCAGTGCATGAAGAGGGCGTCCTTCGCCGCCGCCTTCATCATCTCGGCGTCGACCTGCCAGTCCTGGAAGGCGCGCTTTCGCTCCTCGTTCTCGGCCTCGAAGCCCATCGAGGTCCAGACGTCGGTCGTCACCAGGTGCGCGCCGCGCGCCGCGGCCATCGGATCGGTGTGGGTCTCGGCGTTGCGGTTGAGGCGCTCGGGCTCGACCTCGTAGCCCGGCGGCGTGGAAATATTCAGCTTGAAGTCGAAGATCGCCGCCGCGTGCAGCCAGGTATTGCAGACGTTGTTCGAGTCGCCGATCCAGGCCACCGTGCGGCCGCGGAGCGCGCCGCGGTGCTCGATGTACGTATAGAGGTCGGCGAGGATCTGGCACGGGTGGTATTCGTCCGTCAGGCCATTGATCACCGGCACGCGCGAATTGCGCGCGAAGCGCTCGATGATGTCCTGCTCGAAGGGGCACCATGATGATGTCGCACATGCGCGAGATGACCTGCGCGGCGTCCTCGACCGGCTCGCCGCGGCCGAGCTGCGAGTCGCGCGTGTAGAGATAG
>Ga0070741_10008896_pt1 | contig 19862 bp, 22 predicted proteins | sample Coa_R1_4_FD_66440 | JGI IMG/M metagenome (GOLD analysis project Ga0070741, IMG submission 66440) | Surface soil microbial communities from Centralia Pennsylvania, which are recovering from an underground coalmine fire - Coalmine... | ecosystem: Environmental > Terrestrial > Soil > Unclassified ...
CATCCTCCTGAAGGACGTCGACAAGGTCGGGCTGCGCGGAGACGTCGTCTCGGTCACGCGCGGCTACGCGCGCAACTTCCTCCTTCCGCGCAAGCTCGCGGAAGAGGCGACCGACGCGCGGGTCGCCGAGCTGCGCAAGCGCGAGTCGCAGCGCGCGCGGCACGAGGCGTCGACGGCCGAGCAGGCAGAGGCGATCGCAAAGACGCTGCGGGAGACCGTCCTGCGCTTCGAGGTGAAGGCCGGCCCGACCGGAGCGCTGTTCGGCTCCGTGACGCCGACGAACATCGCCGACGAGATCTGGCGCACGCGCAAGGTCCGCATCGACCGGCGCAAGATCGACCTCGAGAACATCAAGCGCATCGGGCGCTACGACGTGCCGATCGACGTCTTCCAGGACGTTCGCGTCGAGGTGAAGACGCTCGTCGTGCCCGAGGGCGGCGAGCTGCCATCCGACGAGGAGCTCGAGGCCATGGCAGCGGCGGAGCTCGCCGAGCAGCAGGCCGCCGCACCGCCCGAGTCCGGGCCCGCGGAAGAAGTCGAGGTCCTCGCGGAGGAGATCGACGCCGGGCCGGAGGACGTCGCGGTCGAGTCCGCCTCCGACGACTTCGACGAGACCGTCGAAGCCGCCGCGGAAAACGACGAGCTCTAGCTCGCCGTCGTAGGAGGTACCGCTTCGCGGAGCGCCCGCGGGCAAAGCCCGCGAACTCTTCCATTGTGAAGCGTCCACACCCTTTCCCTGAGGCTGTGGATACGCCACGAAGTTCCCGCTCCCTGCGGGGAATCCGTCCACAGCCGCACCGTCCGACCCCGGTGCGAGACTACTCGATTCCCCTGCAAATGGCGCGAAAAGACATGTTTACAACGGACCCATCACCACCTGGCGACAGGGCTGTTTCCATGCTGGAATCAGGGCGCATGGCTTCGCTGGCTCCGGTCGCTTCGACGGCCCCCCTCTTAGGCGTTCACCGCAGCAGGCGATGCTGAGTTGACCGGTCTTGCACCTTCCCTAACGAGCGTTACGGCGCCAGTTCCGCCCCAAAATTTGGAAGCGGAGGAGAGCGTGCTCGGGGCGATGATGATCTCGCCGGGGGCGATCGGGGCGGTCAGCGAGATCGTGGACGCGAGCGACTTCTACCGCGAGTCGCACGCGAAGATCTATCGCGCTGCGCTCGGGCTGTACGCGAAGGGCGAGCCCGTCGACGCGATCACGCTCACCGACGAGCTGGAGGAGCGCGCCGAGCTCGAGGCCGTCGGCGGCCGCGTCCGGCTGCACGAGCTCGCGGCGCTCGTCCCCGCGACCGCGAACGCAGCGCACTACGCGCGCATCGTCCACGAGACCGCCACCCTGCGCGGGCTCATCCGCGCCGGTGGGGAGATCGCGCGCTTGGGCTGGGAGCGCCCCGGCGAGACGGGCGACCTCGTCGACCAGGCGGAGCAGATCCTCTACGACCTCTCGCAGCAGCGCGTCACCGGCGAGTGGTCCGAGATCGAGGAGCTGCTCAAGGAGAGCTTCGAGCGCATTACGCAGCTGTACGAGTCCGGCGTCGACCTCACGGGCACGCCGTCCGGCTTCCGCGATCTCGACCGGCTGACCTCCGGCTTCCAGCCCGGCAACCTCATCATCGTCGCCGCGCGCCCGTCGATGGGGAAGTCGGCGCTCGCGCTCTGCATGGCGGCGAACATGGGCGTGCGCCACAACATCCCCGTCGGGCTGTTCACCCTCGAGATGTCGAAGGCCGAAGTGACGCAGCGCCTCATGTGCAGCGAGGCGAAGGTCGAGTCGCAGCGTCTGCGCAACGGCAAGCTCGCACCCGATGACTGGCCCCGGTTGACGGCCGCCTGCGACAAGCTCGCGAAGGCGCCGATCTACGTCGACGACACCGGCCTCCTGAACATGATGGAGATCCGCTCGAAGGCCCGGCGGCTGAAGGCTCGCCACCCGAATCTCGGGCTGATCATCGTCGACTATCTCCAGCTCCTCACCCCGTCGAATCGGCGGGACAGCGACGGGCGCGTGCAGGAAGTGTCGGAGATGTCGCGAAGCCTGAAGATCTTGGCGCGCGATCTCGACGTTCCGATCGTGGCGCTCTCCCAGCTCTCGCGCGCCGTCGAACAGCGCACCGACAAGCGGCCGATCCTCTCCGACCTGCGCGAGAGCGGCTCGATCGAGCAGGACGCGGACCTCGTCGCCTTCGTCTACCGCGACGAGTACTACAACGACGAATCCGACCAGCAGGGGCTCGCGGAGGTGATCCTCGCGAAGCACCGGAACGGTCCGACCGACTCGATCAAGCTCTCGTTCCTGAAGCGCTACGCCAAGTTCTCCGATCTGGCGGCCGGATGAGCGAGCCGTCGCAGGTGCTCTCGATCGCGCGCGGCGCGACCGCATTCACCGCCGTCTGCGAGGTCTGCCTCGGGGTCGACACCGCCGTCGGCCTCTCGGCCTCGACCTTCGCAGGCCGGCTCGACCTCGATCTCGAGGAGGCCGTCTTCCTGTGCCGCCGCGGCCACCAGGTGGCCATCGTCCGCGCCCCCGAGCTCCCCGTGGCGGGCGCCGACAGCGCGGCAGCATAGGAAATCCGCTGGGCAGGGAACCGCGTAGGAGGAGACATGCACGCACACAGGCAGAGGACGGCGTTCGTCGCACTCGGGGTCGCCCTGGCGCTCGCGCTCGCCGGCGCCGCAGTCGCAGCGGTCGCCGCCGGGGGGTCGGCGGGGACCGCCACGATCAAGGTCACCGAGCGCGAGTACCACATCGGCCTCTCGGCGTCGTCGAGCAAGGCGGGCAGCGTCAAGTTCGTGGTGCACAACGCGGGCAAGATCGTGCACAAGCTCGACATCGCCGGCGCGGGCATGAAATCGACGGTCAAGCTCCCGTCGATCGCGCCCGGCGCCACGCGGACGGTGACCGTGAAGGTGACCGGTGGAAAGCTTTCGCTGTGGTGCCCGGTCCCGGGCCATGCGGCATTGGGAATGAAGACGTCGCTGAAGATCAGCGGCAAGGCAGCCGGCTCGGGGGGCACCTCGACCGGCAGCGCTTGGGGCTGACCCATCGCGGGGGCGCGCCCCAACGAGCCGGGAGGCCCCACCAGAAGCCTCCCGGCTCACCTCCTGCTCGGGTTCGCGCTCGCGTCCATCGGCGGGCCGATCGTCCTGCTCAGCTTCCTGCCGGGAGTCGCCGGTGACGAGGGCGTCCGCTCGGCCGGTCTCGTCGTGGCGCTCTCGCTCGCCGTCTTCGCCGTCCCGCTCGCCATCTGGCTCGTCTTCTCCCGCCGGGTCGTATCGCCGGGCGGGCTGAGCGCCTTCGTCGAGGCCGCGGCCGGGCGGCGGGCGGCCGTTGCGCACGCGTGGATCTGGGCGCTCGCGTACTTCCTCTACCTCCCGTACACGATCACCTTCGTCGTGTACGACCTCCTGCCTCCGGTCTTCCCGGGCGTGCACGCGTACCGCGCCGCGCTCGAGCTCGTTCTGCCGGCGGCGATCGTCGCCTTCGTGTTCCTGCCCATCCGCACCGTGCTCGCATCGCTCGGCGTCCTGGCTGTCGCGCAGATCGTCGTGCTGCTCGTGCTGGGCGGCGAGGAGCTCTCGCACGCGGGCGCGCGCTTCGCCTCGCACCCAGGCGTGGACGCGACCGGCCGCGCGACCGGAGGCGCCGCCCTCCTCTTCGTCTGCGCGAGCCTGCCGTTGTACTTCGGCGGCGAAGTGAGCGGTGGAAGCCGGACGATGCGCCGCGCCCTCGTCGCCGCCGTGGCGATCGTCGGCGCTGCGTTCCTCGTCGCTGCGCTCCCGCTTGCGGCGGTGCCCGAGTCGCTGCGCAACACCGCCGTGCCGGGGGCGGCGATCGCGCAGGCCTACTCAGGCCGCTCACTCGCGGTCATCGTCGGCCTGCTCACAGCGGGCGGGACGGTCGCGCTCGTCGTCGCCGAGTATCTCGCCCTCGCGCGGCTGCTGCGGTGGCTCAACGGCGTCCCGCTCCGAACGTCGTACGCGTGGATCGCCGTCCCGTTCCTCGCCCTGGACGCGATCTCGATCGCCTTCCCGGATCGCTTCTACGACGACCTGCTGAAGCCGTCGCTGGGCGCGCTCTTCGTCTCCCAGCTCATCGTCTTCCTCGTCTTCCCGCGCTTCCGCCGCGGCCTCGCCGCCGTCGCCGGCGCCCTGATCGCGTCCGGCCTCGCGGGCTGGGGGTTGTACACGTTGATCGCTGGGTCAGCCGCAACGTAGGCGCCAACACCGGCTCCGACGGGAAAACCGGAGCGGAGGCGCCGAATGAATCGTCGCCTCCTCTTATGGTCGGCGTCCGCCAGCGGACGCCTCAGGCACACTGCGTCCGTGCCCGCGACCGTCGTCGTCGGAGCGCAGTGGGGCGACGAAGGGAAGGGAAAGATCGTCGACCTGCTGGCCCGAGAATCGGATCTCGTCTGCCGCTACCAGGGCGGCCCGAACGCGGGCCACACGATCGTCGTCGGTGACGAGACGTTCAAGATCCGCCAGATCCCGACCGGGATCCTCAACCGCAAGCCGTGCGTCATCGGCAACGGCTGCGTCATCGACCCCGAGGTCTTGATCGACGAGCTCGAGCGATTCGAAGCGCTCGGCTATTCCACGAGCGACGTGCACGTGTCGGGCAACGCGCACCTGATCATGCCGTGGCACGTGGCCATCGACCAGGCGAGCGAGAGGCGGCTCGGCAAGCTGCAGATCGGAACGACGAAGCGCGGCGTCGGGCCTGCGTACGCCGACAAGGCGTCGCGGATCGGCATCCGCGTGCAGGACGTGCTCGATCCGAAGATCCTGCGTCAGAAGATCGAGGTCGCGCTCGCGGAGAAGAACCTCTGGCTCGAGCGCATCTACGACGTCGAGCCCTTCGGCCTCGAGGAGGTCGCGAGCCGCTACGAGGAGTACGCACGCAAGCTGCGCCCGTACATCGCAGACACGTCGCTCATCGTCGACGAAGCGCTTCGTGCCGGCCGCGAGGTGCTCTTCGAAGGCGCGCAGGCGACGTTGCTCGACCTCGACCACGGCACGTATCCGTTCGTCACCTCGTCCAACCCGACCGCCGCAGGGGCGGCGATCGGCACGGGCATCGGTCCGACTCGGATCGACACCGTGATCGGCGTCGCGAAGGCGTACGTCACGCGTGTCGGTGAGGGCCCCTTCCCGTCCGAGATCGAAGGCCCCGACCACGATCGCGTGCGCGAGCTCGGCGGCGAGTACGGCACGGTCACTGGACGTGGACGCCGCTGCGGCTGGCTCGATCTCGTCGCGCTCCGCTACGCGGTGCGCGTCAACGGGATCGACCGGCTCGCGCTGACGAAGCTCGACGTGCTCTCGCACTTTGCGGAGATCCCGGTATGCGTGCGCTATCGCCTACCGGACGGCACGGAGACGGAGCATTTCCCTGCGCACCAGAGCGACTTCCACGCGGCCAAGCCCGTATACGAGACGCTCCCGGGCTGGGACGACGAGCTCGAGGGCTGCGCGTCCGTCGCCGAGCTGCCGGATGCCGCGCGCGCCTACGTCGACTTCGTCGAGCACGAGCTCGACGTCGCTGTCACGCTCGTCGGCACCGGCGCCGAGCGCGAAAGCGTCCTCACCCGCGCGTAACGCGCGCCGCCCAGGCGCGACCGGTCAGCGTGAACGGGCCGTCCGGTTCGTCCAGCTGGCGATACAGCTCCGCGCGCGCAACCGAGCGCTGCTCGTCGTCGAGCGAGGCCGCCCACGCGCCGGCGGGGCCGGCTCCGCCCAGCAGCGCTGACCAGAAGTCCTCGAAGTCCGTGTAATCGGCGTCCACCTCGAGCAGCTCCGACGTTGCGCCCGCGCCGATGAGTTGCTCGATCTCCTCGCGCGAGCGATACGGCGACTCCTCGCGCGCGACGCCGAGTGCGTCGCGCGTGCGGTTGAGCGCGGCGAGCATCTCCATGCCATCCCGGTCCCACATGCAGACGGCGACCGTGCCTGCAACACGCCGCATCTCGCGTACGCCGGCCGGTGCGTCGCTCATGAACGCGATCACGAGCTGCGCCAACGCCACGTCGAACGAGTCGTCCGCCCACGGCAGCTCCTCCGCGCCGCCTTCTCTCACGTCGACGCCGGGGTAGCGCGAGCGCAGCGCCGCGACGAATGCCGGCGACGGCTCGATCGCCCCCGCAGCCGCGTCGCGGCGGACGAGCTCCGCGGTCAGCGCGCCCGTGCCGGCGCCGACGTCCAGCGCGCGCATTCCCGGCTCGACGCCGGCGAAGTCCGCGAACACGGGAGCGAGCCGCGACGAGAAGCGGCCCATGAACCTGTCGTATGCGTGGTCAGAGGCCCAGATCCTGGGGAGTATTCACGTTCGCGAGCAGCTTGTCGTCGAGGTCGACGACGGCGACGTCCAGGTCGGCGATCGCGCGGTGGATGGAGAGCTCCCCGCTCACGAGTGCCGGAAGCGCCGACTTCCGGTAGGCGCCCGGCAGCGGGCCGGTCTGCGGAATCGCCGCGTCGCGGCACGCGTCCGCGAGCGCGCGCAGCGCGGCGGGCGTCATGTTCGGCGTGTCGACGGGCAGGACGATGCACACGTCGGTCTGCGCGGCGCGCAGGCCCGCGACGAGCCCGTGGATCGCCGCACGCTCCTCGACGCCGTCCGCCAGCACCGGGAACGGAAGCTCCTCGTCGCCCTTGCCGACGGCGATGCGCTCGTCGCACGTCTCGCCGAGGATCCGCCATGCGCGCTCGGCCAGCGTCTCGCCGTCGAATTGCGCGAATGCCTTCGGCGAGCCGAAGCGCCTGCTCGCGCCGCCGACGAGCAGGATCCCGGTCAGACGATCCGCCACGGCTCGGTGTAGACGTTGACCGAGCCGCCGCGGACGAAGCCGCACAGCGTGACGCCGCGGTCGCGCGCGAGCTCGACCGCGAGGCTCGACGGCGCGCCGACCGCGACGAGGATCGGGCATCCCGCGATCGAGGCCTTCTGCACGAGCTCGAACGAGAGCCTGCCGCTGACGCAGATGATCGACTGCGCGAGCGGCAACAGCCCGTCGAGGAATGCGCGGCCCACCACCTTGTCGAACGCGTTGTGCCGGCCGACGTCCTCGCGCGAGCAAAGCAGCGCGCCGTGTGCCGAGAAGAGGCCCGTCGCGTGCAGACCGCCGGTCGCTGCGAACGTCGCCTGAGCCTCGCGCAGCAGATCAGGAAGCGAGATGACGATCCCGACCGGTACGCGCAGCGTCGACTCGACGCGCGGCGCCTCGACCGCCACCGCTTCGAGCGCGCCCTTGCCGCACACGCCGCACGACGACGACGTGTAGAAGCTGCGCTGCAGCCGCGCAGGGTCGAATCCGACGGCGACGACGTCGATCGTGTTCGCGGCGAGGTCCTCAGGCACGCGCGCGCTCTCGGGCCGCAGGCCCTCCGAGAGACAGAAGCCGAGCGCGAGCTCCTCGTCGTGACCGGGCGTGCGCATCGTTACCGCGACTGGAGCGCCGCCGATGCGGATCTCGAGCGGCTCCTCGACGGCGACGCGATCACGCTCCGGCCCGCCGCCGGGGAGACGCACGACCTCGACCTCTGCCGCCGCGTACGGCGGAACGTCCATGAGAGGGATGCTACGACGAGCGATCGTTGCGGGCGACGACGTGGTCGAAGACCGCGCGATACCCGTTGATCGCGGCCGCCACGTCGCCGGGTGACACGCCGTCCGCGTCCTGCTCTACCGCCTGCTTGATCTCGCGCGCAGCGAGGAACTCGCTCACCACTTCGCGATCGTCCCCTTCGAGCGCAACGGGATCGTCGAGGTTGTATCCGCTCTCGACGAGCATGCGTCCGAGGAGCTCGTCGAGCTCCGGCAGTGACTCCTCCGGGTTCTCGGAAAGCTGCTCCTCGATGGCGCTCATCTCGCCTTCCCACTCGTGCCGGTCCAGCCCAGGCTCCATGCGTGCGTCCTGCGCAGGACGAGCGAACCGCAAACCCGCGTTACCATCGCGCGGTGAGGGTGCTCGTGGTCGGATCGGGCGGTCGCGAGCACGCGCTCGTCTGGGCGCTCGCGCGCAACGCCGCCGAGCTGCACGCAGCGCCCGGCAACCCCGGGATCGCCGCCCTCGCGAGCTGTCACCCGGTCCGCGCCGACGACGCAGCCGCGGTCGTCCCGCTCGCAGCCGAGCTGGGCGTCGATCTCGTCGTCGTCGGGCCAGAGGCGCCCCTCGTTGCCGGCCTCGCCGATGCATTGCGCCACCGCGGCATCCCCGTCTTCGGGCCGAGCGCGGCCGCGGCGCGGATCGAGGGCTCCAAGGCGTTCGCGAAGGACGTCCTCGAGGCGGCCGGCGTTGCCACGGCGCGCACGCTCGAGGTGCCGCAGCCGCCGTGTGTCGTCAAGGCCGACGGCCTAGCTGCAGGCAAGGGCGTCTGGGTGTGCCGCGACCAGGCGGCGGTCGACGCCGCACTTCTTGCCGCGGAGGCTCTCGGCCAACCCTTCCACGTCGAGGAGCTGCTCGAGGGGCCGGAGCTTTCCGTCTTCGCGATCGCTGCAGGCGAGCACGCGATCGCCCTCCCGGCGTCCCGTGACTTCAAGCGCATCGGCGACGGCGACACGGGGCCGAACACCGGCGGGATGGGCTCGTACAGCCCCGTCGCCGACGCGCCTGACGTTGAGACGATCCTCGACGCTGTGCACCGGCCGGTGCTGCGCGAGCTCGCACACCGCGGCGCGCCCTTCTTCGGGCTCCTGTACGGCGGCCTGATCCTCACCGAGCGCGGCCCGCACGTGATCGAGTTCAACTGCCGCTTCGGCGACCCGGAGACGCAGTCCGTCCTGCCGCTGCTCGACGACGGCCTGCTGGGCGTGCTCGCGGCGGCGGCCGCGGGCGATCTCGCGCGAATGGAGCCGCCGGTCGCAGCCGGAGCGGCCGTCACCGTGGTCGTCGCCTCGCGCGACTACCCCGAGCGCGGAGACGCCGGAACGCCGATCGAGGGAATCGACGCGGCCGAGCAGGGCGGCGCGCTCGTCTTCCACGCCGGGACGGCGCTCAAGGACGGCCGCGTGGTCACGAACGGCGGCCGCGTCCTCAACGTCGTGGGGACGGGCAGGTCGGTCGGCGAAGCGCGCACCGCCGCGTACGCCGGCGTCGCGCGCATAGATTTCGCCGGCATGCAATTCAGGAAGGACATCGCAGCCGGTGGCTGACGCAGTGATCGGCATCCTCGTCGGCTCGGAGTCCGACCGCGAGCGCATGCAGCCGGCGCTCGACGTCCTCGACGAGAGCGGCGTCGCCTACGAGTTCGAGGTGCGCTCGGCCCACCGCACACCGGACTCCGTCGCCGAGTACGCGCGCACGGCACGCGACCGCGGCCTGCGCGTGCTCATCTGCGGCGCCGGCCTTTCGGCCGCACTGCCGGGAGCGGTCGCCGCCCACACCGATCTGCCCGTGATCGGGGTGCCGTTCCGCTCGAGCCTGAGCGTCCTCGACGGGCTGGACGCACTGCTCGCGATCGCCCAGATGCCGCCCGGCGTACCCGTGGCGGCTGTGGGCGTGGACAACGCCCGCAACGCGGCTGCGCTCGCGTTGCGGATTCTCGGGCGCTAAGCCTCAGCCGTGGATGTTCGTGTAGGCGGCCGGCACGCGCGCGGGCGCATTGCCGTGACCCTGCACCGCTAGCTCGCGCACGAGCATGCGGTGGGCGTCTCGCGGCTTGACGCCGTGGTTCGACGAGGTGTGCTCGGTCATCACGCCGGAGAACTTCACGGGCCGGTGGTAGCGCTTCTTCGCGACCTGCGCGAGCGCTGCCCACTCCTGTGCCATCGTCCGGTTGTAGATCTCCGGGATCGCGTGCGCGTAGCGCATGCCGCCGGTGACGTAGAACGCCTGGTGCGCGTTCCAGTACCCGCTGACGATGCCCCCGTCGAGCGAGCCGTAGTTGTAGAGCGGATGGCCGACGCGGGAATCCGCATACCCGCGATAGAAATCGCGCGTTCGCCAGAACGACGGATCCCAGGCCGGCTCGACGTCGTCGGCCGCCGCAGCCGTGACATGCCCGTCGAAGTTGGCCGCGCGCAGCGAGCGCTGGAGCCGAAGGATCTCGCGCGCCCACTTGCGGCCCGCCTTGTAGACGCTCGGAACGCTCGGGTGGTAGTTGCTCGTGCCGCGCGCGAGATGGATGCGGTCGTCCGAGCCGCTGGGAAGGCAGCGGACATACCCGGTCGCGTACGCGGCCATCGCGTGCGTGATCTCCGTGTTTCCGGCAAACGCGCCTGAGAAGAGGATCGTGCCGTACGTGTGGCCGTTGTACGCCGGCTTGCCGAAGTCGAGGATGACGACGCCGGTCGCTCCGCGCTTCGCCGCGCCGCAGCCCTGCTTCCGGAAGACCCTCGGGGCCGTCGTGCGCTCGTACAGCGAGATCGTCGCGCGCGAGGGCGCCGTCGGCTTCGGGTCGTGCTTGCGCCGCACGGCGCGCACCTGCGCCTGGACATGAACGCGGACGTGCTCGACTGCGCTCGGGAGCGAGCCGAGGCCGGAGAGAAACGACACGGGACGCACGACGACTGCGGCACTGCGGGGCCCGGTCGCCGGGGCGGTCGTCGTCTTCGTGAGGGTGGCCGTGGCCAGGGCGCCGAGCGCGAAGCTCGTGCAACAAGCGAGGACCACGGGGCCTCGCTTGAAAAGAAGATTCTTACAATTTTCGATAGGCATATAGCCGACAAAGTAGCGTTGTCTTCGGCTGGTTGCCGTCCCTCCATCGAGGGAGCCCGCCAGGGCCGCGGCCGTCAGAGGCCAGCTCTAGACTGGGTTGAGTGATCGCCCGCTACTCCCGCCCCGAGATGGCCAGGATCTGGTCGGAGGAGGGCAAGCTGGCGACCTGGCTCGAGGTCGAGGTGGCGGCTACCGCCGCCTGGGCCGAGCTCGGGGTCGTGCCGCTGGAGGCGGCTGAGTCGATCTCTCGGGCCGGCGCACCTGCGCCTGAACGGGTCGCCGAGCTCGAGGCGACCCTCCACCACGACACCGCCGCTTTCGTCGATGCCGTCGCGGAGACGCTGGGCCCGGAGGGCCGGTGGTTCCACTACGGCCTCACCTCCTCGGACGTCGTCGACACCGCACTCGCGCTGCAGATCCGCGAGGCCGGCCAGCTCGTGCTCGAGGGGCTCGATCGCGCCTTCGCGGCGGTCGTCGCACGCGCCGAGGAGCACCGTCTGACACTCCAGATGGGCCGCACGCACGGCGTGCACGCGGAGCCGACGACCTTCGGCCTCAAGCTTGCGGGGTGGGCATTCGAGCTCGACCGCGGCCGGGCTCGCGTGGCGCGCGCGCTCGAGGGCATGCGGGTCGGAAAGCTCAGCGGGGCGGTCGGGACATACGCGGCGACCGACCCGGAGCTCGAGCGCATCGCCTGCGAGCGCCTCGGGCTCGAACCGGCGCCGACCTCGACGCAGATCGTCCAACGCGACCGGCACGCCGAACTCCTGTGCGCGCTCGCCGTCGTCGCGTCGTCGCTCGACAGCTTCGCACTCGAGATCCGCCACCTCGCGCGCACTGAGGTGGCCGAGGTGCAGGAGCCGTTCGGGAAGGGCCAGAAGGGGTCGTCGGCGATGCCACACAAGCGCAACCCGGTGGTCGCGGAGCGCATCTGCGGGCTTGCCCGCGTCGTCCGCGCGAACGCGCTCGTCGGCCTCGAGAACGTCGCGCTGTGGCACGAGCGCGACATCTCGCACTCGTCGGCCGAGCGCGTCGTGATCCCCGACGGGTTCCTCGCGCTCGACTACATGCTCGACCGCTTCACGTGGCTCGTCGAGGGTCTCGTGGTGAGAGCGGAGCGAATGAGGCGCAATCTCGAGTCGAGCCACGCGCTCTTCTTCAGCCAGCGTGTCCTGCTCGCGCTCGTCGAGTCGGGCCTCGAACGCGACGACGCGTACCGGCTCGTACAGCGCAACGCCATGCGCGCGTGGGACGAGGAGCTCGACTTCCGCGAGCTCGTCCGCGCCGACGACGAGATCGCCGGCAGCATCGACCTCGACTCCGTCTTCGAGCTCGGCGCGTACACGCGTCACGTCGACACCGTCTTCGCACGTCTGCATGCACTCGCCGCCAAGGAGGAGCCCGTCCATGCCTGAAGCAGTTCACGTCGGATCCGGAAAGGTCCGCGAGCTCTACGCGCTCGACGACGAGCGCCTGCTGCTCGTCGCGAGCGATCGCATCTCGACCTTCGACGTCGTCCTCCCCACGGAGATCCCGGACAAGGGGCGTGTGCTCACCGGCCTCTCCGGCTTCTGGTTCTCGCTCCTCCGGGAGCTCGTTCCGAATCACATGCTCGCGATTCGCGAGGACGGGCGGTCGATGGAGTGCCGCAAGCTCGAGATGCTCCCGATCGAGTGCGTCGTGCGCGGCTACCTCGCGGGCTCGGGCTGGAAGGACTACCAGGCGACCGGCTCGACGAGCGGGCACGCGCTTCCCGAGGGACTGCGCGAGTCGGACAAGCTGCCGCGGCCGATCTTCACGCCGGCGACGAAGGCGCAGACCGGTCACGACGAGAACATCACGCGCGACCAGGCCGCCGAGCTCGTCGGCGAGGGGCGCCTGCGCGACGTCGAGGAGATCGCGATCCGGCTGTACACGACCGCGGCGGAGCACGCGTGGGCGGCGGGGATCATCATCGCGGACACGAAGTTCGAGCTCGGCCTCGACGCCAACGGCCACCTCGTCCTCGGCGACGAGGCGCTGACGCCGGACTCGTCGCGCTTCTGGCCGGGCGACACGTATGAGCCGGGCCGCTCACAGGACAGCTTCGACAAGCAGTTCGTCCGCGACTACTGCGAGACGACGGGCTGGGACAAAACGTATCCGGGGCCCGAGCTCCCCGCCGACGTGGTGCAGGCGACGCGGGCGAAGTACGTCGAGGCGTTCGAGCGGCTGACGACGATTCCCTTCCAGGCCTACCTCGACGACCCGTCGGTCGTGCTCGGATGAGAGCGACCGTTCTCGTGCGGCCGAAGACGGGCATCCTCGACCCGCAGGGCGAGGCGGTCGAGCGCGCGCTCGAGCATCTCGGCTTCGCCGTCTCCGGCGCGCGGGTCGGCAAGGTCGTCGACCTCGAGGTGAACGCAGACGACGAGGCCGGTGCGCGCGCTCAGGTGGAGCGCATGTGCGAGCAGCTGCTTGCCAACCCGCTCATCGAGTCGTACGAGATCGAATTGCATGGCTAGCCCTCAACCGCGAATCGGAGTCGTCACGTATCCCGGGTCGCAGGACGACCGCGACGCCCTGTGGGCGCTCGGCGCGCTCGACGCCGAGGCGGTGCCGGTGTGGCACGAGGAGCGGGAGCTCCCGTCACTCGACGCGGTCGTGCTGCCGGGCGGGTTCTCGTACGGCGACTACCTGCGCTGCGGCGCGATCGCGCGCTTCTCGCCGGCGACCGCGGCCGTATGCGCATTCGCCGAGCAGGGCGGGCTCGTGCTCGGCATCTGCAACGGCTTCCAGATCCTGTGCGAGGCGGGACTGCTTCCGGGCGTGCTGCTCCGCAACGAGTCGCTGCGCTTCGTGTGCCGCGACGTTCCGCTGCGGGTCGAGCGCAGCGACATCCCCTTCACGACGCGATGCGATGAGGGCCAGACCCTTGTCATCCCGGTGAAGCACGGCGACGGCCGCTACGTGCCCCCGCCCGATCTCGACGCGGCGCAGGTCGTGTTCCGGTACCGCGACAACCCGAACGGATCGGTCGACGACATCGCCGGGGTCTGCAACGAGACGGGCACCGTGCTGGGGCTCATGCCTCACCCCGAGCACGCCGTCGACCCCTTGCTGGGGTCGGCGGACGGTGCTCTGATCTTGGCGTCGCTCGTCGACGCGGCGCGCGAGCGCGTGCTCTCTTCGGTCTAGCCGCGCATTCCGAACGGATCGACGAACACGTCGTCGACCTGCCACGTGCCGCTCGTCGCCGTCGACGTCAGCCGGAGCTGTGCCGCGTAGGTGAGGAGTGGGAGCGCGAGCGCCGAGGGCACGTTGCCGCTCGGCTGCCACGTGGTGTACCCGGACGGGCTGAAGCTCGTGAAGTTGAGGATGCCGGTGACGTTCCCGAGCAGACCGTAGAAGACGACCTGGGCCTGGAGCGGGCCGTTTGCGCCGTTCGAGTGCGCGAACAACCGCCAGCCCGGCGCGTTCAGCGCGGCGCAGACCTTGGGGCCGGAAGCGCTGCCGCCGGGGCCGATGGTGAGCGACGAGTCACCGCCACCGTTGACCGCCCACGGCTCGTTGCCGCCGCTCACGAACGCGTTCGCGATGTTCCAACCGGCCGTGCCGCTCTCGAACCCGTTGTTCGAGAAGGCGAAATAGTGATTCTGGTCGCCGAACTGTGCGAACGGCTGCAGCGACCCGGTGCAGGTGAGGGCAGCCTTGCCGCTCGGCACCGCGACGATCGCGGCTATGGCGGCCGCCGCCAAGATGAGAACTGAACGCTTGATCATGGTCGCCACCACGACCACCTCCTCGAATCGCCGCAGGACAGGAAACGCAGGTCGCACCCTTGTGCAGCACACATTTCGCAGCGATCCCCCTTCGTGGGGATTTCGCGCCGGATACCTCGACCGAGGTACTCCCGAGACATGAGCGCCACCGACAATCTGTTCGTGGAAGCCGTCGCGGCCGGTGATCCGCTTGCTGCCGATCTCGTAGAGCGCGCGCGAGACCGTGCGCGCCGCCGCATGGGCTCGCTCGAGGAACGGCTCGCGCTCGCGCTCGCGCTTTCCTTCGTCGCAGCGGCGACCGCGGCCGCGATCTTCCTTCCAGCCGGACGCGCCTTCTCGCCGAGCGCGGCGATCCTCGCCGTCGTCGCGTACGCGATCGCCGCGCGCGCGCAGTTCGAGGTCGGAGACGGCTTCGCCTATCCGAGCCAGCTCGTCCTCGTTCCGATGCTCTTCGCGCTACCCCCGCGCGACGTGCCGCTGCTCGTCGCGGCCGGGATGGTCGGCTCCCAGCTCGTCCGGCGTTCGCACCCGCTGACCCACACGCCGATCGACCTCGCCAACGCCTGGTATTCGATCGGGCCTGCGGTCGTGCTCGCAGCCGCCGGCCCGTCGGCGCCCAGCTGGCGCGACGCGCCCCTGTACGCCGGAGGCTTCTGCGCGCAGTTCGCCGTCGATTTCGGGACCACGTCAATCTGGTCCCGCATCGCCTACGGCGTCCGAGTCCGCGACCACCTCCGGTCGATGCGAGAGACGGCGCTCGTCGACGCGGCCCTCAGCCCGGTCGGCCTCGTGGTCGCGATCGCCACCATCGGCCGCTCATGGGGACCGCTGCTCGTCCTACCGCTCATTGCGCTCCTGCACGTGTTCGCCCGAGAGCGACAGCGACGCCTCGACCACAGCGTCGAGCTCTCGAACGCATACCGCGGCACGGCGCTCCTGCTGGGCGAGATGATCGAGGCGGACGACGAGTACACGGGCAGCCACAGCCGCGACGTCGTTGATCTCGTGCTCGCCGTCGCCGATCGCCTCGGGCTCGACCCGAGCGTGCGGCGGCAAGCGGAGTTCGCGGCGCTGCTCCACGACGTCGGCAAGGTGAAGATCCCGTCCGAGATCATCAACAAGCCGGGCCCGCTCGACGAGGACGAGCGCGCGCTCATGAACACGCACACGTTGCTCGGCGAGGAGATGCTCGCCCAGGTCGGCGGGATGCTCGGCAACGTCGGCCGCGTCGTCCGCTCCTCGCACGAGCGCTGGGATGGGAAGGGCTACCCCGACGGGATCGCCGGCGAGGACATCCCGATCGCTGCACGCATCGTCTCGGCCTGCGACGCCTGGAGCGCGATGACGACCGATCGCTCGTACCGGTCGCGCCTCAGCGACGAGGAGGCGACGCTCGAGCTGCGCTTGTGCTCGGGCACGCAGTTCGATCCCCGCGTCGTCGACGCGCTGCTCGACGTTCTTTCCGGCTAGAGGCTCTCACGCGATGACGTTCGTCGCTCCGGGCGCGATCGGCGAGCGCGATGCAAGGACGCAGGGAGGCCCGATAGTTTCGCTATCGGGCCGACTGAGGACGCGGCAGCGCGCCGCCGAGTGCGGCCGGGCGACACAATCGCTCATTGTGTGAGAGCCTCTCAGAGGCCAAGCTCCGCCGCCAGCGCCGGATGCTGCGCGAGCTGGTCGCGCAGGCGCGACAAGTCGCGAGCACGGAATGTCACAGGTCCGCGCCGCGCCTGTCCGTCGGTCGTGTATGCGAAGCGCACGAGCCGCTCGCCCCTCTGCGTCTCGAGCAGCTGGACGGTCGAGGCAAAGCGGCGATCGCCCGCCTGCTGGGGAATCTTCACTTCGTCGACGACGTCCGCCGATCCCCAGGGTGTCGCCGTTTTCGTCGCTGCGGCCATGAAGGCACCGTACGCGCGCGTATGTGACGGAGGTGTGCCGACTTCGTCACACTCTGCGACGTCGAGGCGGCTAGCTGCCCGAACGGTCGATCAGCTCGATCCGGTAGCCGTCCGGGTCGCGGACGAAGCAGAGCAGCGACCCGCCCTCGCGCACGCGATACGGCTCCCGCTCCGGCTCGATCCCCTGTGCCGCGAGCTGCTTCAGCGTCTGGCCCAGATCGTCGACCGCGAGCGCGATGTGCCCGTAGCCGCTGCCGAGGTCATAGGTGCGCCCGTCGTGGTTGTACGTCAGCTCGAGGACGGCCTTCTGGTCGCCGATGCCGAAGAAGTAGTTCGTCGCCTCGACCTCGCCGTTGCGGACGATGTCCATGTCCCGTTCGAACTCGAAGCCGAGCGCCTCGTAGAACGCGCGGCTCTTCGCCGGATCGGTGATCCGGACCATCGTGTGCAAGAACGCGGCCATCCTGGGAGGCTACTCGCGCGGGAGCTCGTCCTGCAGCATCGAGTAGAGCACCGCGTCCTGCCACTCCCCGAACTTCTCGTACGCCTTCCGCTTCACGCCCTCGCGCACGTAGCCGACCCGCTCGGCGTGCGCGACCGCGCGCTCGTTGAAGCCGTAGATCTGGATCTCGAGTCGATGGAAACCGAGCTCACCGAGCACGAGCTGCTGGAAGGCGCGCGCAATCTCGTCGCCGAGCTTCGCGCCGCGGAAGCGCGGATGCACCGCCAGCCTGCCGCCTTCGACGATCCGGTGCCGCTCGCTCACGACGCTGTACGACGCGCTGCCGACGCGCTCGCCGCCGGCCTCGGCCACGAGCCACCCGAACGCCTCCGGCTCGCGCTCGGAGCGCTCGATGTCGGCGAGGACCTCCTCCAGTGTCTCCGGCGGCCGCCCCAGGAACTCGCGGGTCTCGTCGCCGGTGACCAGCTCGAGCAGGAACTCCGCGTCGGATCGGTCAGCTCGCCGGAGCTCGACGGACACGCCGCGACGCTATCCGAACCGCCCCTGTGCCGAGCGCGACGCCGGCGAGGACGAGTGCGAGCCCCACGAACGCGGTCGCGCCGAACCGCTCGCCGAGGAAGATCGCCCCGTACGCGAGCGCGATCGGCGGGATGAGATACGTGACGAGCGACGCGTAGGCGGGACCGGCGTTCGCGATCAGGCCGAAGAAGAGGAGATAGGCCAGCGCGGTCCCGGGCACGCCGAGCGCGACGACCGAACCGATCTCCTTCCAGCCCGGCGTCGTGTGCGGCGCCTGGAGGATGCCGGCCGGTAACGCGACGAGCGTGGCCACGGACGTCGAGACGAACGCGATGAGCATCGGCCGGACATCACGAAGATGCCGGCCGACGAGCAGCCCGCCGACGGCGTAGCAGACCGCCATCCCGACGACGGCGAGCGCGCCGAGGATCCTCCCCGACGGCTGCGCGCCGACGAGCAGCGCCACTCCTCCGAATCCCACCGCGACGCCGACAAGCCGGAGGCCCGTCACCCGCGCTTCACGGAAGAAGGCGAACGCGAGCATCGCGTTGAAGACGGGCACACCCGCCTGGATGATCGAGGCGAGCCCCGAATCGATCCGCGTCTCGCCCCAGGACAGGAGCCAGAAGGGGACAGCCGTGTTCGTCAACGCCACGAGGACGAGCCAGCCCGCGTTCTCGCGCAGCTCGCCGACCGTCGCGCGGCTCCAGGGAACGAGAACGGCAAGCGTCAGCGCCGCGAGCCCGAGCCGTCCCGTGATCAGCGTCGCCGGAGCGAGCTGCCGGTCGGCGACCCTGATGAACATGAACGACGCGCCCCAGATGAGCGCCAGCGCGACGAGCATGCCGAGGTTCTTCTGCCTCAAGGAGCCATCTGTACCTGAGGCTAGACTGAATCACCTGACGCAGGTTGCGGAACAGCCGCTGCATCGGGCCCTCGGTCTCACCGACCGCGAAGCGGACCGAATCCGAGAGCTTCTCGGCCGCGACCCGAACCACTTCGAGCTCGCCGTCTTCTCCGTGCTGTGGTCGGAGCACTGCGGCTACAAGCACTCCGCGCCGCTCCTGCGCCGGCTTCCGTCCGCCGGCGAGCGCGTCCTCCAGGGGCCGGGCGAGAACGCCGGGGTCCTCGACCTCGGGGACGGCCTCGCGGTCGCGTTCAAGGTCGAATCGCACAATCACCCCTCTGCCGTCGAGCCGTTCCAGGGCGCCGCGACGGGAGTCGGCGGGATCCTCCGCGACATCGTCGCCATGGGCGCCCGCCCGGTCGCGCTCCTCGACGGCCTGTGGTTCGGCGCCGACGACCACGACTTCGACCGCGCCGTCGCCGGCATCGGCCACTACGGCAATTGCGTCGGCGTCCCCAACGTCGGCGGCCAGATCGTCTGGGACGAGGCCTACCGCGGCAACCCGCTCGTGAACGCGATGTGCGTCGGGCTCCTCGACGCGCACCGCCTGCAGACCGCGAAGGCGCAGGGGCCCGGCAATGTCGTCGTCCTCTTCGGCGCGACCACGGGCCGCGACGGCATCGGCGGCGCGTCCGTGCTCGCGAGCCAGGAGCTGGGCGAGGACGACGCGGACAAGCGGCCCTCGGTTCAGGTCGGCGACCCGTTCACGGGGAAGAAGCTCATCGAGGTCTCCGTCGAGCTCGTCGAGTCGGGCCTCGTCGAGTCGCTCCAGGACTGCGGCGCCGCGGGCCTCGCGTCCTCGCTCAGCGAGATGGCGAGCGAGGGCGCCGGGATCGACGTCCATCTCGACCGGGTGCCGCAGCGGGAGGAGGGCATGGAGGCGTGGGAGATCATGATCTCCGAGTCGCAAGAGCGAATGGTCGCGATCGTGCGACCGCAGATGCTCGATGCCGTGCACGCGCTGTGCTCGAAGTGGGAGCTCGAGAGCGCGGAGATCGGTTCGGTCAGTGACGACGGCTCCTTGCGCGCGTTCTACGACGGGACCGTCGTCGGCGAGATACCCGCTCGGTTCCTGACGGACGATTGTCCTCGCTACGAGGTCGACCAACGGAAGCCGGACACGTGGGTCCTCCCCACGCCGAGGGCGCGCAGTACGGGACCGTCGGTCGCGCACGTGTACGAGCAGTACGACCAGCTCGTCGGCTCGCGCACCGTGCGCCGGCCCGGGCTCGACGCGGCCGTCCTTCGGCTGCGCCCGTCGATGCGCGGCCTCGCTGTCTCCCTGCAGGGGCCGCGGCCAGGCGAGACGAACGCGTTCGCGGCCGGCATGCAGGCCGTCCTCGGCGCAGCGCGCAACGTCGCGTGCGCGGGAGGCGAGCCGATCGGCCTCACCGACTGCCTCAACTTCGGCAATCCCGAGAAGGCGGAGATCGGCTTCGAGCTCGCGCAGGCGATCGAGGGCATCGCGCAGGCCGCCGAGGCCCTCGGCATACCCGTCGTTTCCGGCAACGTCTCGCTCTACAACGAGACCGACGGCCGCCCCATCCCGCCGACGCCCGTCGCCGGGTGCGTGGGACTCGTCGAGGACGTGCGCCTCGTCCCCTCCGGCTGGCAGAGCGGCGACGCGGTGCTCCTGGCGGCGGCCCCGGAAGA
>Ga0070741_10008897_pt1 | contig 19862 bp, 8 predicted proteins | sample Coa_R1_4_FD_66440 | JGI IMG/M metagenome (GOLD analysis project Ga0070741, IMG submission 66440) | Surface soil microbial communities from Centralia Pennsylvania, which are recovering from an underground coalmine fire - Coalmine... | ecosystem: Environmental > Terrestrial > Soil > Unclassified ...
GCGCGCGATGGGCAGCAATGCGGGGCAGGGCAGTGGGCGTTGCGAAACGTGATTGCCTGCCGGCGAAAGCTGTCCAGATTCGGCTTGAGAACCGGGCTTTCGGAAAGCACCGTGGCGCCGTTCTGCTGATCGGGCATGAAGATGAGGATGTTCGGTGAGTCCGGAGACAGAGGCTGCGGCACGTTGGTATTAGTTGCGCCAGACACTTCCGCCGGTGCTGCAGAGCCGAGCGCGGCAGCGGCCGTAGCGCTCAGGCAGCCCTCCAAAAACCGTCTGCGGTTCATCTCGCTCTCCCTGGTTCAGAGTCCGTGTCAGCTCGGGTTGCGCCGATAAAGTATTACCGGCTGGCGGGCCCGGATCGCGACGGTCACGGTCCGGCCTTTCCAGGTTAGCTCTACCGGCCTCTTGTTCGTCGACGACAGAGCGTACCCGGTGACCTCCTTCACGTCCCATTCCTCGGGAATTGTAGCCGTCAGCGGACCGTCGGCGATGGAGTACATTGCAATCCGGCCGGTGCCCAGCGGGCAGTAGACCGCATTTTCTCGCGCGACCTCCGCACCATTCAGGAACACCGTGTAGCTCTGATTGTTCCAGTCGATCTCGACGCGATTGCCGTTGCCTTCAAGGGTCGTCACGGTGCGATCGCCGGTCCGCTCGAAGTCTTCGATGTTGAGCATGTGCAGCTTGAACCAGGGGACCATCGCAAGATAAAAGGAGTCGAGACGGCGCTCGATGGGAGCGTCGCCGTTGAAGATGCTGTGCTGGGCTTCGCCATAAAACATCATCAGAGTCAGCGGAAGCTCACCTGAGTTGCCGGCGCGTCCCCATACCGCACTCTTGCGATAGATCATCGACAGCATTGGAACGGGTTTACCGCCGAACGGGCAGGGCTTTGGACCTCCGGCATACCAGCACATGCTCATCTTGCCGATGAAGGGATAGCGCAGGCCCTCGGAGGTGACGTCGACGGCGTGCTTTTTGAAATCCTCGAGCACCTTATAGCGGCCGGCGACGAGGTTCCGGATGCCGCTCGCGGGCCGCTTGCGGTCCCAGTCGTTGCGGATGGCGTAGTAGGAGAGAACATCGACGTGAATTGTGCCGGGCAGCCTGTAGCGCTCGCAGGTGTACTTTACGCGCGCGGGGCCGGGGCCTTCCATGTACTTCGCGAGCCCCTGGATGTAGGAGACCTCGCCGGTCCATGCGCGGCTCTGCCATAGATCGCCGTCCGGTTTGCGCGCAATCATGGCCTCGTTCCATGCAGGACTGCTGCGATAGGCGTCGTCGTAGTTGTCTGAGAGGCTGATCGTTGCGTTCAGCGGCTTCATGGTCTCCATCAGGCGCATCATGCCGTCGTAGCCGCCGATGCGGTCGTCTACGACATTCACCGCCGGATATCCGGTGTCCTTGCCGCGAAACTGCCAGCCCCAGAGATGGACAAGCTGCGGAGCGCCGTCAGTAAGCGCATGCATCTGGCGAATCATCTCTGCGCAGTGCTCGAAGGTTGCCGAGGGCTGTGGGAACTTCGGCTCGTCGACGCGAATTCCGTAGATGAGCTTGTCGTCGTAGAAGTGATTCGGAATCGCTGGCATTCGGGAGCGGACAAGGCGCGCACCATCGAGCCAGGTGAGCGCTGCTCCTGCGGTCTGCGGCTCAAGGAAATCGAGCCTGCAGGAAGATTGCTGTTCGACGAGTAGATTTGGCGTAGTGCTGTTGCCGCAGTCCTTCGGTGCGCCTTTGCCGAGGTTCATGTCATAGCACGCGCTGCCGTCGACGCGATGCACCTTGGTGGTTCCCATGCGCGCGCGGCGCAACGGAGCTTCACCGGAAACGGACAACAGCGTGCCATCCATATAGGCGGTGGTTTCCTGCACGCAGACCGCACCCGAGTGACCTGTCATGATGACGGGCAAGATACCGTTGATCTCTCCCCAGAAGGAGTTCAACGGAAGCTTCGCTTCTTTCGCGTCTTTCAATGCGACGAGATCGCCGCCGTCATCGCCGTGCGCGAGCCATGCGTCAGCGTCGGTCTCGTCCACGGACACCAGGGAAGGCATGGAGAGCGAGATCAGCTGAAAGCCGTCGTGCTCGTTCATGGCTTCCAGCGTCACGCGCACGGTGCTTCCTTCGAGAGCGTAGTGCAGCGTGAAGTCCGCGGCGGGGGCGCCGTCATGTTGCGCGGTGAATCTGAAGTCCGCGCTGGCTGCGGTTGCGCTGTGTGTTGACGGCTTCAGGTCGACATCGGCGAAGCTCCACGGCGAGAGACGGCAGATGCGAGTCTTCAGCGGAACGGCCGGGTCGGCGCCGTGGAATACAATTCCGGAGCGGACCAGCCGATAGGACCACGGCACTCCATAGTTAGCATCGAGCGTCAGCTCGAGCGATGAATTCCGCAGGACCAAAGGCTGCGCCGGTCCAGCAGCATTCGTCGCGAGCTGCGGAAACATTTTCTTGCTTCCCACCGCCGCTACACCCGCAGCGCCGAGCTTCAAAAGACTTCTGCGACTAAGACCCATACTCTTGGTACCCATCCGTTCGGCTGTTAAGGTGGCGCGTCTACTGGACGGCCACAGGTCCTGTAGTTGCGGCCGTACCCTCTCCGGCTTCGTCTACGGCAGCAATGTGGAAGTTGTATGTGCCTGGCTTCAGACCTGAGATGACCTTGAACGTTGTGTGCTTGCCCTCGAGGGTGATGACGTTTCGGCCGGTGAACGTAACCTTTCGCCCGCTCGGCTCGATTGTCACAACGTAGGCCGTAATCGCATCCTCGCCCGCTCCTGGGCGATCAACCGCGGGACGCTGAAAATGAATGCTCACCTCGCCGTTGCGGCCGGGATGAGCAGACACCGCGGAGGGCGCCGGGAGTGGTTGCTCCTGCCGGTCCGATGGTGTGATGGAAAGCGACGGCAATGAACTTGTGCTCGTGCCTGCCGCATTTGTAGCTGTAACTGTGAATGTGACGGGCTTCCCAATCGTCAGGCCGGGCACGCGCAAGTAGGCGAACCTCGCAAAGTCCTCGGCAGAGATGGTGGCGGAAGGTCCCGTGGATGCAACGACCGTGTAAGAGCGCACGGCCGAGTTCCCCGTATTTACGGGAGGGCTAAATGTAACCAGTGCGAAACCATTTCCCGAAGCTGCGGCGACTCGCGCGGGAGCCTCAGGTGCTCGCGCTGGAACGAGTGCATCGAATCGCTTCTCGAGTGCTTTCTTGTACTCCGGGGTCAGACCAGCGTTCGCAAGAATAGAAGGTGGCACCTCGTCGAGCGAAGCGATGAGCTGATTTCCGCTCACCGTTACATTGCCCTTTGAGGAGTCCGCATCCCCTTGCTGCCAATAGTTATTTTCAATCGTGAGTGGATCGAAGTTGGTTCCGTCCTGGCCGTCGTAGTAGTCGTGATGACGGCTTCCCCAGTTGTCATGGTTCGTGTTGAACATAACGTTGCCGCTCACGGTGATCATGGATGAGCCATTGTCGGTATAGATCTCGTGGCCGGAACTGAACTGGTCGTAGATGACATTCCCAGTGATCTTCTCGCCATCAGCAAGGCTCTTTCCCGTAAGTCCCTGCGTATAAATTCCGCCACCGTCGGAGAGGTCGATCATCAGATCGTGGATCAGGTTCTCGCGTATGACGTTTCCAGTTGAATTGTTTGCCTGCCCGGCTTGCTTGATCTTGTCAGGCCATCCGCCCCATCCCATCGAGATCGCAGCATACGGGATGTGATCGATTTGGTTGTGTGCGACCACCGTGTTCCGCGCATACCCGACGACAATCGGAATGCCTCCGCGAAACTCCGCTCCGACGTTCCGAAACAGATTGTTGTCAATTTGATTGTCGGAGGTAAACTCAGCGATCGGTGCAAGCGGCGCGTCCACTCCGCCCAGTTGAACGCCATTGCCTGAGACGTCGGTAAAGATGCAGCCCCGCACGACATCATTCTGCGCGCCGTCGCCGAGCGTTAGTGCGGACGCACCCAAATGAATAAAGTCGTCGTCGAGAAACTGCACGTGATGCGCGAAGGAGAGAGTGATGTTGCCATGCGCCTGAGTCCACGCGCCGTAAGGACAGGTACCACCCGGTACAAGGTGGCACAGCGCCTGGCGTGAATATCCATCGGGGCCGGTCACCTGATAGTTGGCCTGAATTTCGGAGAACCCATCAGGTCCGCTCGGAGCGAGCCACGTCGCATAAGAAAACTGAATGCCGAAGAAGGTTATGTTGTCGATCGGCTGAGACGCGGTGCCCGAGCCTTCCACCAAGGTTTCGAGAACCGGCAGTTCGACATCTGCCGTCTTCAAGTCCTCTCCTGCACGCGGGACATAGTAGATCGTATGGCTGGGCCGATCGAAGTAGAACTGCCCCGGAGTGCCAAGCAACTCGTAGGCATTCTCTACGTATTCGGGGCGTTTGCCGACACTCATCGGACCGACAAGGTTCGCGGTCCGAGCGCCGTTCGGGAGCATCACGCGCTTTGTCGAGTTATCCCAGCACGGCTGGGCCATGGTGATCGTCGTCCCGCTGATGGACTGGATCGGGCAACGGGGCTCCGTCCACGAGCCCAGTCCTTCAGAGTGCTCAGACCAGATGCTGTTGCCTCCGGTGTAGACAAACTCGATGTCTGACGGATTTCTCCACGCCGACATCGTGGTGTCTGCCGCGATATAGCCGGTCGGTGTCTGCGAAAGTTCGACAGGAACGCGGCCGCGTGTACGAGTTGCTCGAACACCGTTTACATAGAGTTGGCGCGCGTTCAGGACAGACGCCGGCACGGCGGTCGTCCACACGTGCCGGGCAGAGTCCACCTGGCGCCAACCTGAAAGCCGAACGGCTCCGCTGATGACTGGGTGTTCGCCCGCTGCAGCGATCAGCGAGACACCTGAATCCGACGCAGATAGATGAATGGGTTCAGTGAGTCTGTAGGTCCCACTGCTCAGTACGATGTGGTGGTTGTTAGAACGTCGGCTAAGTATTAAAGCGTGCTGAATCGAAAGCGCTGGCCTGGCGGAAGTGCCAGGGTTATCGTCGCTGCCTCGCGGCGACACGTAGATCTGCGCGGAAGCCACAGTCGCAACAACAAACAGCCCGATCGAAAGGCGAAACCCACGGTGCATAATTACTTCCCCAAATGAATTTGTTGTGCGGTGGTATGTATTGAATAAATGGTCACATATTGAAGCATATGAGCCACATTGACTGAGCATTCAGCTAGAACGTCTTTTGACTTATGTTCGCTAGCTGCGTGTCAACCACATTACGCGAAGAGGCGACCTTGAAGTCTTCGACCTTCGTCAGAGCAAAGACAGGTGTTGATAGCTCTTTGGGGGTTTTGATTCGGAAGAAATCTGCCCCCTGCACGTTGTACAAGCCAATGGCCGGACGCGCGTCGGATTGCTTCCAGGCAAGTTCTACGTTTGTGAACTCAATGTTATTGACATTCCGCACATAGAACCCGCTGGCCGGCACACTGCCTACGCGGTAGGGTTCGGGATAATCGGTGTCCTTTTCCTGGAAGACGCGAGAAGCCATTTCTGGAGTGCCACCGCCTCGATGTTCCATGTAGATGTCATGGATCTTAACGTCTTCAATCGGATGATCCGCCAGTCCCCAGATAAGGCCCGCTCCGCCAAAAGTGGCGATGGAGTTGTAGCTCACCACGTTGGAGATGATGACGCGTTTCAAGGTGCCAACCGGAACACCCTCAGGTCCGCGCATACGCCGCCCCAAGCGCAGATAGAGCGGCACATTGGTACAGTCTCGCATTGTTACGCCGGTGAACGTAATGTCTTCGAGCAATGCGCCATCGACACTTTCGAGCGCGAAGCCGCGACAGCCATCGAAAACACAGTTCGAGATGGTGATGTTCTTGAAGCCGCCATTCGATTCCGTCCCGCATTTGATGCGGCCCGTTGGGCTGGTCATTTTGCTGTCGGCGGGCCAACGCTTCCAGGACCCGTCGAGCATAGTCCCCAGTTGGTACGCACCGGTGACGTAGCAGTTGGTGATGGTTACGTTCTCAGTAGCTCGGGCATACCCAAGAGCAAACGAGCTCTTCGGGCAGATGCCGTCGTCCCATGGTGAGTTGACGCTGCAGTTCGAGACCCGCACGTTGTGGCAGCAATCGAGATCCATCCCGTCGCGATCGGTGTCAATTTTCAGGTTGTCGATTGTGAGGTTGTCCACGCCAGTGGCAAGAATGCCGAACCAGCCACCCTTCAGGATCGAAAAGTCGCGCAGCAGAACGTTGTGACAGTTCTTGAGTGCGATGGATTTGTTGCCCATGCCTGGAATTTGCGATGGTTTATCGCTGCGCGTGAGGCCCTTGCCCCAGATCCGGCCGGGACCGAGGATTGCTACATTCTCCAACCCCTCTCCCCAAAGCAGGCTGTTGTGCCAATGATTGTGACCGTAGTCCTGATAGGCATCCCATGGAGTTTTGGGTTCCGGCAAATCGTAATAACTATTTCCGCCTCCTTCAGGCACGTCCGCAGCGAGTATGGTTGTGCCTTGTTCGAGATACAGAGCGACGTTGCTCTTGAGGTGGATGGAGTAAGACGCGTATGTGCCGGCAGAGAAGCGAACTGTGCCGCCGCCAGCCGCATTCGCGGCTTCGATCGCGCGATTGATGGCAGGTGTGTCGATGGTCGTGCCGTCTCCTTTGGCGCCATAGCTCTTCACGTCAAAGATTGCAATGACGCTGGCGTTGGGGATCGAAGCAGCCTGCCCGTGAGCACCGGGGGATAATACTGTCGCCGCAGCTGTACCGGCCGCGCCCTGAGAAAGGAGTTTCAAAAAATCCCTGCGGAAAAAATTCATGTGTTCCTCGATCGTGTTGGAAAGGTCAGTGCATCATGTGGGTAGATGTTATGTGGCGAGGCATCGAGACAGATACTTGCGGCGAGGGTGCGCTTGCACCGTTTGAGTTCTCTGCGACAACAAGGTAACGGTAGGAATGCCCATTCAGAGCGGCCTCGTCAGTGAACTGTGGTGTAGTGAGCCCACTAGCCATCGTTGTGAAGGCCTGGTCAGCCTTCTCAGCAATTTCCACGGTATAGGTCCTGGCACCTGGCACAGCGGCCCAGTTGAGCACGACGCGGTCATTGCTGGCTGTTGCCGTCGGTTGCTGCGGTGCAGTTGGCGGAGGCCCGTCGGGTAGTAATCCATAGACGCAAAGCTGACCGCTGCCGGTATTTGCTGTACCGAAACTGGCGAGATAGACCTTGCCATTCGCGATGGTTGGCGGCGCCATCTTCGAATAAAAGCCACAGTCATCCCGCTGTGCATTCTCGAGCGAATTCCAGAGTTCATGATTGATATCGTCCGCATCGAAGGCGTGAAGAATTCCTGGCCGCGATTCATGCCATGAATCACCAGTCGCGTGGATGGCCGCCCACAGGATGCCATCAACGCCACCGTTTGCGGATAAGGAAATCATCGCGCCCGGATGGCCCTCATTCACCTCAGGTCGCGCCATTACCGCAACCGGGTCAAACCTTCCGTTGGTCAGCGCATAAGCTTTGGTCCGATCACGTTGGCCCCACATATAAATGAGCCCGCCATGTTTGTCGCTATTCCAATAAACAATGCTGTGCAGATGAGACGTGGTCGCGGGAAAATGTTGGAGCGCATGCTCGTCGCCCAGATGACCGAGTTGGTTGCGGTCCAGCACATAGATGACGCCAGTTTTGCCTCCGCCGAGAACGAGATGGGTTCCGGGTATCAGGGCTGCGCCCGATGAATTCAGGTCATTATCTTTTTTGTCCAGGTCGAGATGGTTCGTGGGCGTAAACCAGTCGAGCACTTTGAGCACTGGGCTGAGGCGCAGAAAGCTTTCACCAAAATTGGCTTTGCCATCCCACGAGCCGTTCCCGGTTACAACATAGAGATTGCCGGCATTGTCTATCGCCGGAGCCTGCCCGGACTGCCAGATGCTGCCTTCGCGCCCTGTGGGTGTTGTATTTAACACGGCGACTTGTTGCAATGTGTTCTGATCAAATGCAAAGAGATAGCCGTGGTATGGTTCCTTGTCGCAATGAGAGGCGTATCCGACGTACACCTTGCCATCCGACAACGCCAGTGCGGGACGCTGGTTCTGCGCAAGCGCATCGAAGGCCGGCGCCTGAACGAGAGAAGGACTGTTGGGTAAATCCGCGCCGGTTGCGAGATCCAGTGCGTGCAAGCGCTGCGTGAAGCCGGTAGAGGACTCCGTTAAAGAAACGACATACAGTGCGTGACGGGCGAGATCGATAACGGGCGTACCAATGATGCCCATGTTGCCGTTAATATCAGTGCACCCGAATTTGCCGTCGCTTAGGCTGGCAGGAGTGCCAAAATTTACATGCCACAGCGGCGTCACGGCGGTGGGTTCATTGGCGTCGAAGGCATAGACGCTGTTATTCACGGTTGTGACATAGACCACATCGTGAGTGCCGCCGCGTACAAGCAGATTCGAGACGTAAAGCGGTTGACTGTAAACCTGATCGTCTACGATGCGCTTGAACAGCATGCCGAAGTCATGAACGTTCACGTTCTCAGGAGTCAAGACTGTCTCGTGAAGATTGGCTCCGGTGCGCGACAGGTTATTGTGCTGCGTCAGGACGTTTGTCTGAGCTCCAGCAGACAATAAAGGGAACATGACAAAGATTGCCGAAAATCCGGCGCAGCAAGAAAGAAAAGAGCTGCATGGGATTTGCTTCATAGGTTCAGCCTTGCCTCCACGGAATCACCTGCACCTACGGCGACCCGAACAAAAGACAAGGGCTTTCCGTTCGCATCGACTGCGGTTGTGGTTTTCACGGGCCTATCGTTCAGTACGATTGTGTTGTGTTCGCCCTCAAATACCGGACGCCAAATGAGAGCCGGGCCGCTCTGATTCGTGAGAATAGTTCGTTGCCTACCCTCATGACGCAGCGCGATTACTGAATCCCGGACTGGGAGATTCCGTATCTCGGCCCAGGCGATGTTAGCGCCGAGACCAGACATCGTAACCACTGTCATCTCGACCCAGCCGCCTTCTGTGGTCGAGAGCAGTGGTGAACGATACTCAAGCGTCAGCCCCAGGATTCGAGTCACGATGTTGCCTATGCGTGTGAACGGCACCTCGGGATATTCAAGGCGAGCATGGCTCAGGTCCAGCAGTCTTTCGACGACAGCATCCTGATCTGTTGGGACCACAAGGTCCGACGGATCGGCGATCACATCGCTTCGCCAGATAAGCGAACCGCCGGCGTCCTCGCGTCGCGCACCGCAGCCGATCAGCGTGTGATCGGGCTCGAGGCGAGCAGAAAAACATCCTTGCGCTTTGTTCCACCATCTCGTCTGCAGCAATTGCTGAACGGCTTTGGCCTTGCGAAGATATAGATCTGCGGCCTCGGCGTTCTGGCGGGCCTGCTGAATGTGCGCGTATGCCAGATATGCTGCCCGCTGCGTCTCCAGCACATCGAGCCCAACAAGGTAGGTGTGGTCTCCTTCGTTGTAGCCGGGAATACCGCGCGCTCGTACGAACTTCTTTGTTGGGTCATAGATGCCGCGCACGTTCAACAACCGTGGCCGCTGCATGATGTGGTCCACGTCCAGTCCCCAGCGCTCGACGTAGCCCTTCACCGTGCGATCGTACAGGTTGAGAAACACAGGGTCTTCAATGTACGTTCTATCGCCGCTCCAGACATACATTCGATAACAGCAGTCGACGAGGTCGAAATTCGCGGGCAGGTTGTACCAGAACTCGGCGTCATTCTTATAATCAACCGGTGCAGGCCGGTTATAGCGGTCGATCTCCCAATAGCTGCACCAGTCCCTGGAATCGGAAACGTTTTCAGCAAACCGGTGGAGCATGTTCCGGGTAAAGCGGGCCAAGCCCAAGGCATGCGCGCCGACAGATTGATGGCATGTATCACGTATACAGAAGCCTTCACGGCCTGGCTCGACTGCTTCATACCACGGCCCGACTGGATCGCCACAATCGAAGGCATAGGCCATGGATTGCCGTGAGGCCCATTCGAAAACGTCGATCAGTTTATTACTGGAAGAATCGAGTTCCAGCTTTGATTGCGTGCCGCGCGTCTGTGGAGCAAGCTTACTTACTCCGGTGACGAGTTGCGCAAGAGCAGAATGCCGTGCGCCACTGATTACTCCAAGAAGTGGGAGGGTTGCGCAAAAACGCCGCCGCGACATGGTATCGAAATGCTGTTGAACGCCGGTACGGACGGTCTGTCTCGAGCTGTGTTTTCCTGGCGAGATTTTCAAGGGAACTCCGGCGTTTGGATTTGTAGCCACAGTGGTGGCTGGAATGCGGTCAGAAATATTTCAGGTGAGACTCAATATTCGGCAGCAGGAGTTTAGAAAGTGAAAAGCATTTTCTGAGAACTCAGGATAGGAGCTGTAGATCGTTGTTCGTGGGATTTACCTCAATCATTATGTCCTTGTACTCGTCGAAAAGCCCGGCATTGTGCATCTGCCATGCGATTGGACCTACCTTGCCAGCGGATGGATCTTTGAAGTCGAGCACCTCTATCCCTTTATTACCGGGCGGCTGTGCTACCGCCATCCGCGCTGATCCTGCGGACGCGTCAGCGAGAATTTCGACGCGGCTCCAGTTGTGAACATCAAACTGGGGCTTTACTATGGTCGTGAACTCCTGCCCGCCGGAGTTGTTCTTACCTGGCCTGTAGTCCCAATGACCGCCATTCGGAACCTGAAACTGAATACCACCCAGTGCATCAAGCGGCTTCTCATCATGGCGGGGTCGTGAGCAAAAGATGAGGACACAGGCCTGATGGTCAGGAGCGCCGGAGACATGCCGCATGGTGAACATCAAGCGATAGCGACTGAAATCGTGAGCCGTGTAGATTACGCCACGACCGCTGCCCGTGCTTGCCATCGCATCGTCTTTCACCGCCCAACCTTCGGACGCGCTCCTCGCCGTCTCTTGGGGATATGCATCCTCTAGCAGGAGCTTGTTCAGCCGAGCTAATTGATAGCCGTGCGGATTGTGCTGCAGGAGTGCAACTGTGCCAGGCCGCAGATTTATTCCTTCAAAACGATCCTTCTCAAAGATGGCTGGCCCGGAGACGATGACGTTCAGGGCCTTCGCCAAGTTCGCCTGCAACTCCTTTGTAGCGGCCTGATCCGCCGCCGAGTATGTCGACAGCGTGTTCATCAGCTGTTGGTCGAGGCGGCTGCGAATATAACTGGAGACCCGGTCGGTGCTACTCAGCAAATTGTGACTGAGTGCTGCGGGATCGATAATGCTGTCGCCGGAGAAGGCTGTCGTGTTGCTTTCGATCTGTATCCATCCATTCAGCGAATGGCCATCAAACAAAGAGGTCATTTGATTAGAGGTTGGATCTGCGCGGCATAGGCCAGCGTAGACGTAGCTCACCGCCCCTCCGCCTACCTGCACAAAACGTCGACGACTAATAGTTTTCATTCCAACCTACGGGGGTTGACAGGCCAACGTGTACTGCCGCACTATTGGTTCGCTCGAAACTGTAAACGTTTCCAGTATTCAAAATCAAGTGTTCAGGTGTTGAATTAACGGGCACCACAGGACCAGGAGCCAGACGGATGAAATCCATGTTGCGATTGATTGCAATTTCGGTGTGGCTAGTTACGATGTGTTTTGGGGTTTCGGCCTCCGCGCAGTCTTCGAGCGGCACGATCAACGGACGCATGGTTGATCCGAGTGGAGCCGTCATACCCGGTGCGGCTGTGAAGCTGGTTGAGCAGCAGACGCACGTCGAGGCCACGACAAAAGGGGCGGGGAACGGAGACTTTGTCTTTCCTGTGGTTCAGCCGGGAACTTATTCGGTCATTGTCACGGCGCCAGGGTTCCAGCAGTTGGTGAAGCGCGACTTGGTGCTGACCGCGAACGAACGGCTTAATGCGGGCACGCTTACGCTGCAGGTGGGTTCGGACACGCAGTCTGTGGAGGTAACGGCGGCGCTGACGCCCGTGCAGACGACGAGCGCGGAGAACTCAGGGGACCTGGATGTGCACCAGCTCGACAATGAACTAGCGCAGGGGCGGGACTTCATGGCGCTGGTGAGGACGCTGCCTGGTGTCGTGGGGGACAATGGTTCCAGCTCGCTGGGCGGATCGACGACTCCCTACGTGAACGGTCTCCGCAATGTTTACAACTCGGCGAACCTGGACGGTGTGAGCGGCACTCCCCGGCCGGGGCAGTCGATGGACACATCACCGAACCTGGATGCGATCGGTGAGGTGAAAGTGCTGACGGCCGGCTACCAGGCAGAGTATGGCCAGGGCGCGGGCGGCGCTGTAATCAACGCCGTTACGAAATCGGGTACACAGCAGTTTCATGGAACCTTGTATTACTACGTGCGAAATGAGGCGTTCAACGCGAATGACTGGTTCAACAACTACACCGGTGTTGCGCGGCCGCAGTATCGGTACAACACGATCGGCGGCAATATCGGCGGCCCAATTTACATTCCGAAACACTTCAACGCGAACAAGACTAAGCTGTTTTTTTTCTATTCGCAGGAGTACTGGCCTGACAAAAGCCCGGGTGGGCTGAAGAAGTACATGGTGCCGACTGCGCTTGAGCGTACCGGTGATTTTTCGCAGACACCTCTCCAAGGTGTTATATCGCCGACCGCGAACCAGTACATCAACGTTAAAATGCCGGGGCAGCCGACGAGCGCGTGCCCTACCTCCGGAACAAGCGGAAATATGAGCGGATGCTATCCGGGGAACAAGCTGCCGGCCTCGGCCATTAACCCATCGATGAAGGCGCTCCTCGACCTCATTCCTTTGCCCAACTTCACGGATCGAACGATCAGCGCCGGAAACTACAACTACATCACGAACTACTCGAAGAACACGCCTATTACGCAGGAGATCGCACGTATCGATTACGATCCAACGGAGAAACTGCGCATCAACGGTCGCGTTCTGTTCACGGTCGTCAATAACGATGGCTACAACTCGACCGCGAATGATCTTCCATGGCTGATGAAGGTCAACTACCAGACGCCGCGTCAGAATATCGGACTGAACGTGTCGTATCAGTTGAGTCCAACGATGTTGAACGAATTCACATTCGGCACGTCCACTTTCGGCGAGAACCAGATCTATGATTCAGCGCAGTTGGCGCTCGCGCAGAAGAGTGCGTCCAGCTACAACCTGGGGCAGCTCTATCCGGCGAATAATCCGCTGAACCTCCTGCCGGCATTCAGCTTTGGCGGAGTGACCGACGCCGTCTCCTTCGGTTGGGATTCACGTTTTCCGATGTTCGATCGCACACGCTGGTGGAGTGCGTCAGATAACCTGAGTAAGGTGCTTGGGTCGCATAATCTGAAGTTCGGTGTGGATTGGGCGACGGACCACTATCTGCAGTCGCATTCCTCCTCGGGCACGCCAGAAGGATCATTCAACTATGGCACGAGCTCGAATAATCCGAACGACAGCTACAACCCATTCGCGAACGCCTTGCAGGGACTCTTTCAGACTTACAGCGAACCGACCGGCCGGAACGACTACAACCCGAGAATCTATGTATACGAGTGGTTTGGGCAGGACCAGTGGCGTGTTACACCGAAGCTGACGCTGGACTATGGCGTGCGTTTTGCATGGGTTCGTCCGCCATCTCTTCAGGTGGGTGCGAATTTCCTTCCGAACCTATATAGCGCGTCGCAGGCCCCTACGTTGTTCCGCTACTCGGCCGATGGGAAAAATGCGGTAGACCCGACGACCGGCCAGTTATACCCGAAGACGTTTGCCGGCTTGATCGTGCCGAACACGGGCAATTTGGCCAACGGCATCATTTCAACGAAGAACCATAACGGCTACCCGGAAGGCCTTGTGCACGGAATGGGACTGGAGGCTGGTCCACGGGTTGGCTTTGCGTATGATCCGTTCGGAAATGGCAGGACCGCCATTCGCGCGCATTTCGGTGTATTCATCAATCCGGCGACGCAGATGGGCCAGGAGGGTGATATGACCCACAATCCTCCCATCGAGTTTGTGCCGACGGAGTACTACGGGAGCGTCGATAACTTCCTGAGCACGACGGGGTATATTGGGCCTCCAAATTTTGGCAGCGCGTTTGAGGAGAATCCGAAGGAGACGAAGATTTACGGCGCCGGCCTGCAGGTTCAGCAGGAGATCGGTTTCGGCACGGTCCTCTCCGTTGGATATGTGGGCAATGCCACGCGACATCTCACCGGAGAAAAGAATATTAACGAAGTGCCGTATGGAGCGGAGTTCCTGCCGCAGAATCAGTATTGCTCTGCTCTGAACTCGAATGGGACCTGCAAGACTTACTCACCGCTTCCAGATAACTTTTTCCGTCCTTACCCGGGTTACGGCACGCTGACCTATCGGACGACGGGATTTACCTCGAACTACAACTCTTTGCAGGTGCAGATACAGCGCCGGTATCGCGGCGGTCTGGAGTACGGGCTGGCGTATACGTGGTCGAAGTATATGGACTATGCGGATGAGTATGACACCGGAGTGGCGACGTACCAGCCGCTTCGCCTGTGGAACTACGGGCCCGCCCTGGAAGACCATCGCAATAACCTCGTCATTAACTACCTGTGGGACATCCCGAAGGCGAGCCGCCTCTGGAACAACTTCGCGGTCAAGGGGATTCTGGATGGCTGGCAGCTCTCCGGCATCGTGTCCTATATCAGTGGATCGCCCCACTCGATCAGCTATTCGACTGCGGACAGCGTGAATATGACAGGCGGCGGTGATGGAGCACGTGTGGTGTTGACAGGGGACCCGATGGCGAAGGCACCGAGAACATTTCTTCAGTACTTCGATACCAGCGTGGTCCAGAGGCCAACCACCGGTGCTTACGACACAGCTACAGGTCAATTGATCTCTTCCAACGGAGTATCGCCGATGGATCCGATCATTTCGCCAGGTTATATGGACTTCCAAACTGCGCTGTTCAAGAACTTCAAAGTGAAGGAAAGATTCGATGTGCAGCTTCGTCTGGAAACCTATAACACGTTCAATAGTCCAGAATTCAACGCTGTGAACACCACCGCCAAGTTCAGCGCTTTCACCGGTGGACAAACCGTGCCCACCCTTAACGGACCGCTCATGATCAACGGTGTCAGCAACCAGATCAATGCTCAATTCGGTCAGATCAGCGGCAGCAATGGACCGCGCGTAATTCAACTCGCTGGAAGAATCAATTTTTAGCCGGATTGAACTAACGGAGGCGCCGGAGTCAGTGGAAAGGTGACTTCGGCGGCAACGTATCCGTTGTGCTGCAACTATTGCCATGCTGCGGTGAAGTATAGTGGGCTGAACGCATCACGCTCTCGTCGAAGATCTGGCTGAGAGATAACGCGATGTGGATGTTTCACGCCGGAATATTGTTAAGTTTGGGAGTTCCCACGATCACCCCACGAGGCCAGGATGGACATAGTTGACATCGCGAAGCTGGCCGGCGTGTCGATCGCGACTGTCTCGCGGGTGATCAATGGCTCAAACGAGGTTCGGCCGGCTACCGCGGAGCGTGTGCGCCGGGTAGTCAATGAGGTGAAGTTTGTTCCGAATGGGAACGCCTCTTTGCTGAAGCAGGGCAAGAGCAGCAGCTACGGTCTGATTATTCCGGATATTACGAACCCGTTTTTCCCGGAGTTCATCCGCAGCTTCGAATCGATTCTGGAGACCAAGAATAAGGACATGCTGATTGCAACGACTGATCTGCATGCCTCTCGGATGCAGAACGTGATTCATCGCATGCTCGCTCGGCAGGTTAATGGCGTTGCATTGCTTGCTTCGGAGATCGAAACGGAGCCGATCGAGACGCTGATTCGGAACAAAGTACCACTCGTCACATTGGATCGCCGGATTATCGGGCGCGGGTCGAGTGATGTTTCCGTGCATTATCCGAGTGGGATGCTTCAGGCGATCGCTCATTTGAAGAAGCTTCGGCACCGTCGGATAGGGTATATCGGGGGTTCGGCCGGACTTTCGATCTCGGATCATCGCGAACAGTCCTTCATTAAGGCCATGAAAAAGTGCGACCTGAGGGTCGACGAATCGTTGTTGCTGATCGGAAACTATCGCGTTAGCGGCGGAGAAGTCGCGATGGCGGAGATCCTCAAGATGAGAAACCCGCCGACGGCAGTGATGGCAGCCAATGACCTGACAGCTATCGGGACTTTACGCGTGCTTCACAGAGAGGGAATCTCAGTCCCTCGTGATTTTTCAATCGTCGGGTTCGATGATATTGAGCTTAGTGACATGATCTTCCCGCCACTTACGACCATACGGCTTTCGCGACATGAACTTGCCCAAGCGTTTGTCGATGCCCTTGAGGCTGCAGCTAAAGAACCTCACGCCCAGGGGCGGCGGTACTCTGTCAGGACTTCGCTTGTTGTGCGAAGTTCAACTGGACCGGCGCGGGCATCCATGGCGCTGTCTCGCGGGCGGAAGTAAGCGTCGGCGAAGCAAGACAACGTGCAAGCGCCACTGAGCAGCAAGCTCATCCATGATGAGAGAGTCGCCACGACCCGTGTGCATCAGAACAGAATCTTTCCTCCAAATTGAATTTGTCGTGTGGCTCCAGCAGTTCTTACCTGGCCGAAGGTTGTTGTGTTTACCGTCGTTCCAGGATTCGAGTAATTGACGATGTTCAAAGCGTTCGACGCCTCGGCGCGGAACTGGAACTTCACGCGTTCCATGATGTCGAAGGTTCTCGCAAGATTGAGATCGAGCGTATGAGTAGCGGGGCCCGTAAGAAAATCGCGGGGCGAATTACCGTCGACGGGATGACCACTGACGACTGGGTTCTGCACGAAGGCTGAGGTGTTGAACCAGTGATTCAGAGTGTGGTTTCCGGCGTTGGGATCGCCGACGGCGCTGGCACGGTCGTTGGTATTGCCGTCCAGATTGGCGTCCAGCGAGTTGCCGACAGTGAAGGGCGAACCGGAATGGAGGCGAACCAGGGGTGAGATCTCCCAGCCGTTTGCGAGATTGCGCACCCACTTGTTCTGTCCTTCGTAATAGCCAGGCTGCCAGACGATGCCGATTGTGGCGGTATTACGGTAGTCGTTGTCGGTGCGGCCTCTTTCTTCGCGCAGGTTGGTGGCGTTCTGGGCCGTGGAGCCTCCGACGCCGGAACTCTCAAGGCCTACCGTCGAGAGCGACTTCGCCCACATGTAGTAACCGTTAACCGACAGGTGCTTCTCCATCCGCTTCGTGAATGTGGCTTGGAGCGAATGGAACGAGGAGTTCTGCGGGCTGCCGAGCATGTAGATAGTGCCGAAGGGCTGGTACGTCCGCCGGCACTGAACATTCGCAGTTGTCGGAGTGATCGTCGACCCACCAGTGCAGCCTGACGAGCCGGCAACAGCACCATAGTTCGTGTTCAGAGACGGGTAGTTGAAGTCAGGCGCGAAGGGCTGTTCCTTGGCGAGAGAGCCCACGTATGCCAAGGAAAAAGAGATGGACTTTGTAAGCTGCTGCTGGACGGAAACGTTGAACTGCAGCGTGTACGGCCAGCGAGATTTCGGGCTGGTGGGCTGGATCGGTCCCGCAACCGGATAGAAGCTGCCGTTGTATCGAAATATGTCTCCCGACGGCTGGTCCTTATATGGATTGCTTAGAGTTGGTCCGGTCGTTTTGGAGATGTTTACAAAGCTGTAGCGGATTGCAAACGGAATTGTGTTTCCGCTAGCCATCCAGCTCTCTTCGGACATAGATCCCCAAAAGATTCCCGCGCCGCCACGGAACGAGGTCTTTCCACTTCCGAACGGATCCAACGCAAAGCCGACGCGTGGCGAGAAGTGGCGATACGAAACTGGCACGATACCACGCGTAATCCCTTTGTCTCCGGGGAAAAGAAGTCCGACTGGAGCATTAGGACGAACTGTGGACTGCTGCCCGGGTACGAAGGCAGATTCACGGTTAGCCGTGTCCACCGGTGGTGTCTGGATGTCCCAACGCACGCCGAGGTTAAGCGTTAATCGAGGATTCAGGCGCCAGTCATCCTGCAGGAACAACGAGCTCGTGAGAGTTACAGCGGAGACGTAGGCGGGGGCGTCCTGCTGTGCCGAGCTCGGTTTGCCAATGAGGAAGTCAGCGAATGCGTTCCCTGTGGCGCCGCCGTTGAAACTGTAGCTGCCGAAGTTCGTCAGGTTCGCGACCTTCTGCGATTTGTCGAGAACGGACTCGCCACCCCATTGAATGTTGTGGTTGCCCTTCGTCCACGTGACAAGGTCCCGTAATGCGTAGTTGTCTGTGAAGCCGGGGCCACCGTTCGAATCGCCGAGCGTGAAGTAGCCGGTGATGGAGATGTTGGGCAAAGCATGGAGGCCTTGCGGGGTGAAGGCCGAACCGAAATCTGCCAGTGATATCTGCGGTGTATTGACGCGATTGGAGAGAAAGCGGGTATAGGACGCCCAGATGTTGTTCACGATCGTGGGAGAGATCGTCCATGTGTGATTGATGACCGCATTCTGTTGGCGCCAGAACTGTTGCTGCGACGAGTAGGGCACGTTGCTCGAGCCGCCACGGGTAGAGGTGAACCCGCTGGAGTTGAAGTAGGTGATGGCCAACTGATGATTCTGATTCAAGGTGTGGTTGATCTTGATGAGGAAATCGTCTGTGTTGTAGGGAGCAGTGTAGTAACCCTGCCATGCTGGCAGGCCGTTGATGGTCGTGTTGCTCGCAGGAAGATATGCCTTGAGAAGATTGATCGCAACCGGGTCTTCATTGGCCGCGCAGAGTACGTTCTGCACGCCCTGGCAGGAGTAAGGGGAGTTTGTCAGCGGGTTGATGGGTTTTTTCGCCGAATTGCGAAAGTCTCCCGAAGCTTCGGCCGCGGTCGGCAGGATGGCGTTATTGAGGAAGGTTCCGCTGGTTTGGCGCAGACCGGCATAGGAGCCGAAGAAGAAGGTGCGGTTGTGAATAATGGGGCCGCCGAGGGTAGCGCCGAATTGATTGCGGTGCAGGGGGGCCTTGGGCAGTGTCGGTGAAGAGCCCCAATCGCGAGCGGTGAAGGCCTGATTCCGCGCGAACTCGAAGATGGTGCCATGCACGGTGTTGGTTCCCGATTTGACGAGAGCATTGACGATGCCGGAGGCAAACCGGCCGTAGGGAGCGCCATAGTTGCTTGTCTGAACGCGGAACTCCTGCAACGCGTCAGGGTTCGGCAAGATGTTGCCGGTGTTGCGCAGGCCAGTGAGATTCGGTGCGCCATCCAGGAAGTAATTGACGGAGCCAGCTCCATTATCAGAGCCGCCGTTGATCAAAGTGACCTGTGCGGGCGCGCCGAACGATTGAATGTTGGAGTTGGTTTGAACGCCCGGAGTAAGGTCGAGCAGCTGATAAGGGTTGCGATTAACAAGGGGTAGTTCGACCATCTCCATTGAGTCGATGGTTGTACCGACTTCGGCATTGACGGTGTTGATCAGTGGCGCGGAACTGAGGACCTCCACCTGTTCCGCCACGCTACCCGTGGTCATGCGAATGTCGATTGTCGCAGGCGCACCGGCATTCAACTGAATACCGGCTTGCTTGAACATCTTGAAGCCGCTGAATACGGCCGTAACGGTGTAGTTGCCGCTCAGCAGGAAGTCGATCCTGTATTCGCCGGAACTGCCGGTGAGTGCAGTCTTGGATTGGTTGCGATCAACATCGGTAGCTGTCACCTTGACTCCGGGCATAACAGCGCCTGACGGATCTGTCACAACACCCACGATAGAAGTTGTGGTGACCTGCGCTAGCAGAGGTAGCGAACCCGCGAAGGTCAACATCAGGAGGCAAACCGTAATGCGCACGTTTCTCATAAGATCCCCAGAGAAGCAGATTCTATATGCAACATCCAGATTTTGACAGCTGAAATCACTGCAATCCTGCGTCATCAACATCAGTTCCA
>Ga0070741_10008898_pt1 | contig 19860 bp, 16 predicted proteins | sample Coa_R1_4_FD_66440 | JGI IMG/M metagenome (GOLD analysis project Ga0070741, IMG submission 66440) | Surface soil microbial communities from Centralia Pennsylvania, which are recovering from an underground coalmine fire - Coalmine... | ecosystem: Environmental > Terrestrial > Soil > Unclassified ...
TATAGCGCTTGAGCAAGCCCTCAATGGCCTCCCTTGCATACTCGTTGCCCTGATCATCCAGCTCACGATAGTTGATGGTTGCCTTGAACGTTTTATGAGAACAGTGCTCGGACCACGTTTGCGCCAGCGTTTCCAATTCAACGTCCATGGGTTCGCGTCCCTGTGAGCGGTAGTGCTGCTGGATCGCGCGCATCTCGTCCAGGTTGAGGGAAAGCAGACCCGCTCGGCTCAGTTCGAGCAATTGCTCGTCGCTCATGTCCGAGATAGGGATCGTGCGCACGAGCGTCGTTGGCGCTTGTGCGCCGATTTGTGCAGCTCGTGGTTCGTGCAAAGCGGCCTGCTCATCCGCAGAGCGCAATTCATAATGCTGAATGACCGGATTATACAGAACGGCCTGAGCGATGGTACGTACTTCGTCCTCGCCGAGGCGACTATCAAGTACATAACGCCGCCCGGTCTCCACATGCTCTAACCCGCTAATACCCAACATCTGTGCACCCGTCAACACACTCTCGGCCAGAGTATCTGTCACGCCTGGATGAAAGAAGACATCAACAATGTGACCGCTGGAAAGTCGCTCAACAGTGCGGCTAGAGCTAGTCAAAGGAGTTGTTGCAGTAATTATCGGCTCTTGCACGACTGGATCGGCGAGTAACTGGTGGGTAAGCTGGTTGAGTTGGGAAGGACTGAGGTTGCCTGAGAGGTAAAAAAGTTGGGCGGTACGAATGCTAAGCGGAGAATCGAGCATTTCTGCTAGCGATGGAAGGTGGCTGGTAGATAACTGTAATATTTCACGAGCAAGCTGGTGAGCATGTACATCATGCCGCTCAGTGATTGCTCGAACCTCGATTAGATATAATGTCACGTTTCTGATCCTGACTGGTTGCCTCTATTTATAGAATAAATGCGGTAACGAGTCCATGCGTTAAATTGCGGTGGGTCTCATCCGATAAGACATGTTTATTGTAGCACCTTTTTTTGTGGCATAGCAAATTGAATCATCGCGCTGCGCGCTCACAAAAGTCAAGAGGGAGCCCAAGATCGTGTGAGCTTCCTCTTGACTTTTGTGAGCGCGCAGCGCGATGATTCAGCAGGGTTTGCATCCAACGATCTATCCTATTACGTAAAGGAAGTATCATTCCTGAAAATTGGAAAATAGTACACTGATTCGAGAGCACTATTGACAAATGAATCTGACCAGGTATAACAGGAAATAGGAGTAATTATATCTATTGTGTACAGGGGGTGTATCAAGCTAGTATAAATAGCTTGACATACAGCAGTTAAAAGGTGCATAATCAGAACAATACCTCCCCTGTTATTTTTCTGGAAGGATCGGTTATGGAAACATATGGACAACACCAATATCCTGGACGACTCTTTGTTGTAGAAGGGGTTGATGGTTCAGGTAAAAGTACACAAATTGCACTCCTGCGCCAATGGCTTATCAGCGAAGGATTTACTGTATTTTTCAGTGAATGGAATTCGTCTCCCCTGGTAAAGAAGACTACGAGTAGAGGAAAAAAGAAACAACTCCTTACACCTACAACGTTTAGTTTAATTCATGCCACAGATTTTGCGGATCGTACTGAGCACGATATCATTCCGCCGCTCAAAGCCGGTGCGATTGTGCTGGCTGATCGCTACGTCTATACCGCCTTTGCTCGCGATGTGGCGCGCGGTGTAGACAGCGAATGGGTACGCGAACTATACCAATTTGCCGTGAAACCAACAATGGCCTTCTATTTTCGTGTCCCCCTGGATGTTTCATTGAGCCGCATCCTCACTGGACGCAGCGAGTTGAAATACTACGAAGCAGGCATGGATCTGGGGCTGAGCAACGATCCCCACGAGAGCTTTAAGTTGTTCCAACAACGCATCGTGAACGAATATGAGTCAATGATCAATGAATTTGGATTGACCGTTATGGATGCGACGCTGCCCATTCCTGAACAACAACGCCAGATGCGCACACTTGTCTATCCCCATCTACAAGGTGTGCGCAGATTACGCAATTCTGCTCATGAAACGGTATGGGTCAGACCGGCACGCGAGATGCAAGCAGCGGAGGAACACGAAAACTGGAGCAGCGATAGATGACAGGCAACGGATCAAACGGCAGTGAGAGGAGTAAGGAACGCGCAGCATTGAATGGCTCATCAGCCACACCGAGTAAGATGGAGAGGGACATCATGACCAGGCTAAATTTTTACGGCATTGATGCCATTGGACTGAAAGCGCGTGACGAGGTATTACCCGGTCGCCTGATCGTGATCGAAGGACCGGACGGCGTTGGCAGAACGACACAGTTGAGCCTGCTGCGTCCCTGGCTGGAAAGCAGCGGCTATGCGGTAGTTGATACCGAAATGACGCGCTCGGTGCTGGCGGGCAACGGCCTCAAACGCGCCAAAGAAGGCAATACGCTTGGCCCGATCACTCTGACCCTTTTCTACGCCACCGATTTTGTAGACCGCTTCGAGGGCCAGATATTGCCCGCGCTGCGAGCAGGCTTTATTGTGCTCACAGATCGCTATATCTATTCGCTGATCGCTCGTGCGAATGTACGCGGCGTTGATAGCAAGTGGCTGCGCTCCATCTATGGCCTGGCCTTGAAGCCGGATGCTATTTTTTACCTCAAAGTGGGCCTGGAAGATCTCATTCCGCGCGTCTTACAGGGCAGCGGCTTCGATTACTGGGAATCGGGCATGGATATGCGCCTGGGCGAAGACCTCTTCGAGAGCTTCGTTAACTACCAGACGCGCATGCTCCAGGAATATGAGAAAATGATCGTGCCCTACAACTTTCAAGTAATCGACGCCACCCTCCCCGTAGAGCAAATTTCCGAGCAACTCAAACAGCGCATCCTACCACTCTTGCCACAAGGATAAGTAATTTCGTTTAAGAAGAGAGATAAAGACACAGATGCCAGACCCCCTGCGGGGGGTCTGGCATCTGTGTCTTTATCTCTCTTCTTAACCCTCTTCCCACTCGGCAAATGGGCGCAGGTGGCGCACAAAGTGGGCCTCCAGATTGGCTGCGTAGGCTTCGGGATGCGTACGCAAGACCTGCATGAAGCGATCATAGAAAAGCCAGCTGCCATCAGCATTGCGCGTTGTCAGGACCGAGCCAAAGGTAACATGCAGGATTTCTCGCGCATCAAATTGCTCCAGCAGCGTAGGCAATTCTGCATTGCTCAACGAGGCGGGTTGCGGAGCACGGTCCAGCTGGGCCGATACGTGATAGCTGGCACGATCGGTTTCGTAGCGCTCGCGAGCAAACACATAGATTGCACGAAACAGCTCGGGTTCAAGTGCGGCAATGGTGCGCAGGGCCTCCAGGTAGCTTGTACCTGCCGTTTTGAGGTGCACAACGCCACGCGTCTGCCGGACGGCAGGCTCGTAGACGCTGAACTTGTCCGAACCAGAGTGCAGACTGAGTTTGTAGGGGCCAAGCGTGCGAGCAATAGCCGCGTGCACACTGATATCCTTTTCAAATTCGTCCACGTCGCCGATGTAGTCAACGCCCTTCTCGAAGCGACCTATATAGCGCGGTGCAAGGCTGACCCAGCGCACGTCCAGGCGTCGTAACTCTGTCGCGATATAGACATGTTCGGCATGGGTCGTGGGCGTCTCCGTCTCGTCAACCGAAACCTCGACCTCCCAATCGCGTCCGGCCCCTGCCTGCACCAGATGCCGATACATCATGGCTACATGGGCGATGGCACGGCCATACTTGACGGCAGCGCGCATCAGCGAGGACTCATCGAAGCGGATCGTATACAGCTCACAGGTCACGGGTTCTTTAAGATAACGTGCTGCGAGCGCCTGCGGACTATCTTCCAGCCGATCCCAGGGCAGCGCGTCGAAGTTGGCACGCAGTACATCAGCAGGCGCGTTGTCTGCCGTGCTATCGACAAAATCGCCCGGATCAAAGGTGTAGAACGTGTAACCAGCAGCCAGACAACTGTCAATGTTCTCGGGCGTTTTCAGGTGATCGGCGTCCGCGCCAAAGCCACTGCGCCAGCCCTCGGCGAACACTCCCCACATGGCATCATCCATCACCTCTTGAGGGGTGCGACCCGTGCGCGTCATTTCGCGAATAGACTGCTGTGCGGGGAACGGCACCAGATCGCCGCCAACGTCTTGCACAGCGCGCAAGTGTCCAGGGGTAGCCAGTCCCAGCCGATCGCCAAGCCCTACTCCCGTGCGCAATCCCTGAACCGTTGGACGCAGCCACGAAAGCTGGTTACGCAGCGCCTCAGCGTTTTTTGCGCTTAGCGGACAGAGCAGCAGCGTATCCTCGCCAGATACATATGGCTGTCCGTCGAACGCCGCAAGCTGGGGTGAACCCGCTGGTGCGCTGACCGCAAGTTTACGCTGCCCATCTCCTGTATCGGCAAGAAAATACCATACTCCTTCATGGTTGGTTGCCGAGGACCCTTGAACATTAAGACCAGGGACTGCATTGATATAATTACTACTCATAACCTTTCCTCTTTTATAAAGATGTGACGACTGTTATGAAAATGAGACCACTCCTTTGATGATACCACTGTCGCGGTCGAGCCACCGTGGAAACTTATCAATAATCGTGTCGGCAGTTGCCCGGTGTGTGATCCAGGGAGCAAGATTGATCTGACCTGCCTCTAGATAATCGATGATACGACGGAAATCTGCGCCAGTGGAATTGCGACTACTGAGCAGAGTCAATTCGCGCCGATGAAAATCAGGATCGTGAAACGAAACATCGCCCTGGAACAGCCCGACAAAGATCAGACGACCACCATGACCAACATAGTTAAAGGCAGCACGCATCGAGTATGGATTGCCTGTTGCATCGAGGACAACCGGGGGCAAATCTTCGCCAACGAGCGTCTGCAGATTCGCCAGTGCATCGCCGCGTCCGTCAATCAGGGTTACCTTGGGCCACAATTGACGACAAAATGCCAGGCGCTGCTCGCTAATATCCATAACCATCACTCTCGTGCCTGCCAGCAGCGCAAACTGAGTGACTGCCAGGCCAATTGGCCCGGCACCCACCACGAGCACCTGTTCTCCCTCCGTCAGTCGGGCACGCGAGACCGCATGCGCGCCAATCGATAGTGGCTCGACCAGTGCAAGCTGCTCAAAGGAGAGGGTACGTGCCGGATGGAGATATGCAGCGGGAACAAGAGCAAACTCGCGCATACCACCATCAATATGGACGCCAAATACTTTGAGATTGAGACAACAATTCGTCTTGCCACGACGGCACGCAGGGCAACGACCACAATGAAAATACGGCTCAACAGCGCAGCGCATCCCCGCACTCAATTCCTGCACCTGCGAACCGACCTCCACAACCTCGATCCCCAACTCGTGACCCAGGATACGCGGATACGTGAAAAAGGGCTGCTCTCCGCGAAACGCGTGAAAATCCGTACCACATACCCCGATCTGCCGAATACGAATCAGAGCCTCATCGGGACCAGGAACTTGTGGCTCCTCCGTCTGGGTAAGACGAAACTGCCCAGGCGTATCCAGAACGATTGTTTTCATAACATGCCCACCTCTTTGCCAGAATAATGGATTTTTAATCCGTCATATTAATATTAATCATCATAACGACATCAAATGGCAAGAAAACCATTTCTTTAAAAAGATCCCACAGATCTCCGACTGGTGCTGTTGGCAAATGAATTATCATGAATAGCCGATAAATCGGCAGTGGACACGATAAATCGGCCCCTACGGTTTTAAAAGCGCTAGCGCTTTTAAAACCGTAGGGGCCGATTTATCGTGTCCACTGCCGATTTATCGGCCTGTGCCTGGTGAGCGAACAGCTATATAAACGTCTACCTCAGCATGTTGGGAATCATGGCTTCGGGCATCATACACCTCGAAATCTCCTGAAAAGCTGCGCGCCAGGCCATCGTGAGATGCTTGCCAGATTTCCTGCCATGTCTCAAGAATGATCTGTGGAACAGGGCCTTTACGAGAGGTAAATACCGTATAGCTGCTGGCAGGAAGCTCCTTCGCCAGCATGCCTTCGGGCACCTGCTCGAAACTGGCAACTTCAAACCCCAGAATATACGTATAGGCACCTTGTTCGTCGCTCTCGTAATCCGTATAGACCGCCAATACGCGGTCAGGATGAACCTTGTTGGGAACTTTCTCGCTGATATTTTCCTGATAGAATTTGGCCCACATGCCGGGGATCTTTGCTGTAGCAGAACTGGTTTCATCATGATTAGTGGTGCGCGTAGCAATACCAATTACCTTAATAGTGGGTTTGTGGACAGGTTCAGGCTGCTGCATTGTATATGCCTGCCTTTCTGTATTTTTTGAAAAGAGAACATACGTTCTTATATATTATTATGATACTCGCCTGATCGTCAAGAATGCGCTACTGATACAAAATATATTTGAAAATCAAAAAAAATGAGATGGCATCTCATTTTGGTCCCAAAACCTCTTGTTTTTCCCGACAGGATATGTCATACTATCCATGCTATAGATACACCGTATCATTAGACATTTACGTAGTGTGGAAATTGTATGAAAATAGCTTTTGTTGGAAAAGGAGGTAGTGGTAAAACCACGCTGGCCGCCCTTTTCTGCCGCTATCTGGCAACACAACAATGGCCTGTGCTGGCCTTCGATGCGGACATCAATCAGCATTTAGGGGAAGCCCTGGGTTTCTCTGAACAAGATTTGGCCGAGATTCCTGCGCTTGGGGCAGACATGGAGCGCATCAAGGAGTATCTGCGCGGAAGCAACCCTCGCCTTCCTCGCGCCTCCTCGATGACCAAGACAACGCCTCCTGGGAGAGGTTCGCGCCTGTGGTCTGTACGTCAGAGCAATTCCCTTCTGGGGCACTTTGGTCGCTCCATCGATGGAGTAACATTGCTGCTGACGGGACCATTGAGCGAGCACGATTTGGGACTCAAATGCTACCACTCCAAGGTTGGAGCAGTGGAGCTCCTCCTCAATCACTGCGTGGAGGGAGCAAATGAGTATGTGATCGTTGATATGACGGCAGGCGCTGACGCCTTTGCCTCTGGACTGTTTACCAGATTTGATCTCATGTTTCTGGTTGTTGAGCCGACAAAAAAGTCGCTAGGCGTCTACCAGCAGTACAAAGCCTACGCCGATGGCTATGAAGTCAAACTCAACGTCATCGGGAACAAAATCGAAACGCAAGACGATCTGGCCTTTGTGCGCGAACAGGTCGGCCAGGACTGGCTTACCGCAATGAGACGTTCCGAGTACGTTCGGGCGATGGAGAAAGGAAAAATACTGCCATTTTCCGATCTGGAGCCGGAAAATATCTCTGTTCTAAAGGCCATGCAGCGAGCGGTTGAACACTGTGAGCAAGACTGGGAGAAGTTTTATCGGCAAGCGGTCGAATGGCATCGCAAGAGTGCCATCTCCTGGCTCAACGTCACGATGGGAGAAGATGTGACGACCCAGATCGATCCTGACTTTTCCCTCACTGTTATAGTTCGTGAGCAATCTCTCCAGACGGTCGTCCCTTGAGGATCACGCTAGCATAGACAATTGGAAAACAGAACAACCGTAGCTCGTCTCTTGACAACATAAATAACTTTACCAGGTTGGTCCAGTGTACCAGCGACGTGAAAGGAACAAACACATGTCTTTAACCGTACCATCAACGCTACTTGAACAAGCCCAAACGGGAGAGATCCAACAGAGCGACTTTCTCGCTTGTATCAAGAACTCTCTGCCTTATGCCTGGCAACTCGTTGAGAAGCTGGCAGACAGGTTGCAACAGAGTGAGGCAAACTTTGTAGACAATCAGGTTCCTCCACCTGACGAGCAGGCGCGAGGACAACTCCTGCGCCTGCTTGCCAGCGATGCGATGCGCGGAGCCATCGAAGAGTACTTCGGGGTCAAGCTCGCCTTCCAGAATTGTCATCGCGTTGCCCTTTTCAGGAAAGATGGACTTGATAGTACATACAAAGAGTTTATTTCGCCCAGAAGCCAAATTCTCAACCAGAAGCCAGAACTGGTTGATTGCTAGTTGTTTCAACGTTTTTCAACTCCAAGCGGATTATGAAGAAGAAGTGGGCGAAAACGGGAACCTTCCCTTCTCTTTTCAGGCTACTCGCGCATCCAAATATGTCTGGTGACTTTGCACTAATCACAAAAATCAGTTCCCATTTTCTGCGCGCAGAAAATGGGAACTGATTTTTGTGGTTAGCAATCGACCTTATTTAAAGGGTTGCAGGTACTCGCGTTCGGCCTCCCACATCTCGTCGAACATGGCACTGATCTCCGCGGGCGAGCAGACGGCTGCGGTCAGCGGATCGAGCAACAGGGCATAGCGTGCTGCCTCTTTGTTGTGTGTAAGTAGCGCCTCGCTCATGAGGGTATGCACAGCTATATGGCTGCGATTGAGGGCCGCAAGCTGTTCGGGCAGAGGTCCAAAGTGGCAGGGTTGCACGCCATTTTTGTCAACCAGGCAGGCAACTTCGACACAACCATCTGGCAGATTGTCGATCAACCCTGTATTGCGCACGTTACCATAGATGACGGCCGGGCGGTTCTTTGTGATCGCTTCGATGATGTTGGAGCCATATTCAAGGCTGCGCTTGAGAGGGATCTCACGCGTGCCATTGAGCATCTCACGGATCGAGGCATCGTTATTTTCGCGCCAGGTCGGCCAGTTATTGGCGTAGAAGCCAGTCTCTCCCAGGTAGCGTGGGCGACAGTAGCGCTCAATCAGTTCTGGCCGCTTGCGGAAGTAGGGCACATACTCAGAGAAGTGGCCGCTGCTCTCGGTCACAAACGCGCCAAAGTAAAGCATTACTTCAAAGCGTACAGGGTCGCGCTCATAGATCTCGGGATCTTTGATGCGCTCGCGCAGACGTGGATACATATCCTGGCCCTGGTAGCGCAACTCGGTAAACCAGGCATTGTGGTTAATGCCGGCGCAGCGCCATTCCAGCTCTTCATAGGGCACATCCAGATAGCGTGCAAGCTGTCGTGAACTACCCTGAACGCTGTGACAGAGACCAACCGTGCGCATTTTAGTACCTGTGAGCGCAACATACGTCAGGATAGACATAGGGTTGGTATAATTAAGCACCCATGCCTCCGGGCAGAACTGTTCAGCATCGTGCAAGATATCCAACCAGGCCGGACCTGTACGTAAGGCTTTGAAGATACCGCCGGGTCCGATAGTGTCGCCAATACACTGGTTCACACCATACTTCATGGGAATGTCAAAATCGTGACGAACATTGGCAAGACCCGCCACCTCAATCGTGTTGATGAGGAAATCGCTGCCAGCGAGTACATCACGCCGGTCCGTAGAGGCCTGTATGCTCCAATTCTTCCCGCTCAACTCCACGAGCCGCTCAGCGATCTTTTGAGCCAATTCAAGGCGCGTGGCATCGATATCGACCAGCGCGATGGTGCCCTCGTTGAGCCCCTCAACCTGCAAGATGTCAGTAATGAGTTGGCGCGCGAACACGGCGCTACCAGCCCCCAGGAAGGTGATCTTCGGCATAATGGATGCAACTCCTTGCTTCTAGTATCTCCTTATACACCTCTCATCAGATAGAAAAAGATGGGAGGGCATAACCATTCATCCTTCAGTGTATTGCATTTGGGGCAATGTATGCAAGCCAGCAAGCAATCTTTTCCAGGCCGCGCCTGCGGCGCTCGCAAAATTTATTCTCATCAACACCTTTTCCAGGCTCGCGCCTGCGGCGCTCGCGAATTTTTTCATCAAAAAACACTTTTCCGCGCTTTCAGCGCGGAAAAGTGTTTTTTGATGAAAAAATTCGCGAGCGCCGCAGGCACTACTTTGCAGCCACATGGGCGACAGCCAGCCGCGAGAGCGGCGTTTGCGGCTGCATAGCAAGGTACGAGGATGCATTTACTGTATCTTACAAGTCAGCGTAAGGAAGTAAGCGCTTAAGGCGCTTCCTATCTCCTTTTGCCAGAGGAAACATCTTATCTTTGGCGCGTCTTGTTGCAGGAGATGCATCGCGCCGATACTTCTTAATTTCCACTTTGCGCCGCAACACCTTGCCAGAACCGGTGATCTTGACGCGCTTCGCCATAGCCTTATGTGTTTTCAACTTTTGTTTCGCCATTCCGTTTTCTCTCCTAACAAATTAAGTAATCTGTCCTACAGATGTAAACATCTCCCGACGTTTAGACGACAAACAGCCATAGCTCATAGGAAAGAGCTACAAAGTAGCGCCGTTGAACGTCTATGAGTATCAAAAAGGGCTAGTATTTTCCTTACATGCAAATAATCACAAACTCAAACAAAACATTAGATTAGCGCTTTTTGCATGCATATGGAAAGAATATATGTGTTGAGATGCCAGGAATGTGCGCAGAGGAATACTAGCGTCGCATTGTATTTGAAAGAAGCAGTGTGAGGCAACTTCATAAAAGAGGTCGGAATGGGAAGGAAACAAACGTTTAGAGGTTTGCCGACCAGGATACGGAAGCTGCTAACTCTCTGCCATACTGCTGTGATGGACATGACGAACCTACTGTCGCATGACGACAGTATTGCTCTTCAGTCACATTCTCTGGCATGAGTTAGCACTGACCTGGCATACACCTCTCCTTGTTGAATTAAGTTTGTTTGCCCTGCAAGTATACCTGAAGCCGCACGAAAAGTAAAGAGGAAAGCCCATCTTGCAGTAATTTCCAGAACAGAACAAAAAAGTTTCGCACACGCGTTTATAAACACAGCAAAGTGTGTTACACTTACAGCAAACGCATAAGGGCGTAGGTGCAGATATAGAGCATTGTCACTGCCTCCAGTGCTAGTTTGTGACAGACATGCACCTATAACATATCTGCATAAATACGCCAGAAAGAGGATACTATGACAACACAAACGGACTACACCCCACAAGAATGGGAGCAACTCAAAGACCTCCCCTACCTCGCTGCAGCAGGCGTCGTTGGTTCCTCACATAGGGGAGCCATCAAAAAGATCAAAGAAGCCTTCTCTATCATTTCCAGCGCCCGAAACAGCGCCAAACAATTTCCCAATAATGAGCTTATCCAGAGTCTGTCCTCCGAGCATAACATACAGCATGACTCCAAAGATCACGAGTCAACAACGCTTGACAATAATGAGGAGATCACTGCCTATGCCCTGGAGCAATGTCGCGAAGTTATCAGTATCCTCGAAAGCAAGAGCACACCCGAAGAAGCTACTGAATACAAACGCTGGATAGTGCTCAGCGCTGAGCATGTAGCCAACGCTGCCAAAAGCGGTGGTTTCCTCGGTCTGGGTCCCAAACATATCGATGCTGACGAAGCACGATTTTTGCAAAATCTGAAAGAAACTTTAGGGCTGCAAGAATAAGCAGATTTCAATCGAGATTATTTCCTGGGGAAGATAACTTCCTTCAAAAACTGCCGAGGGCAGTTTTTGAAGGAAGTTGTCGATATTTTAAGGCTTTGCGTCTGCACCAGAGTTTAAATCCTTGATCGCCTTTCTGATACCCAGGACGGTTTTTTAAATGAATACCTTGCCTTTGCATCGCAAGTGTGCTAATCTCATCATACAGTCAGGTGTTGGCATGCAAGTAGATTGGGTAGTGCCTCTTACGATGTGGAAGGTGATGCAAGATGTATGAGCCGATGCAGAATTATTCTCTGGAAGAGTACTGGAAGCTAGTTGAGGTGTTTCCAGAACGCAAGTACGAATATGTTGATGGCAATATCCGCATGATGACAGGGGGTTCTCCGGCACATGGGCAAATTGGAGCGCGTATTGCGGGTTTGCTTGATGCTGCCTTGCGTGGCTCAGAGTGTAATGTGTATAGTTCCGATGTCGCGGTACGAGTCGCTGAACAGCGGCTCTACTATCCCGATATCTCTGTTTCTTGTGATCCTCACGATTGGACGCGCAAGAAGGCGTTAGAGGCCCCAACGGTTGTGGTGGAAGTACTATCCCCGACGACGGAGAGGATAGATAAATCTGAAAAGCTTGAGGCATACAAACAATTGCCTTCTATTCAAGAAATTTTGTTTGTCGATTCCCAGAGGCACCATGTTGAGCATTATCATCGGATAGGCTCGTATAAATGGGAAGATTCATCCTACAAGAGCGAGGATGATGTGATAGACCTCGCAAGCATTGAGGTGTCATTAACTGTCCACGATATCTATTTCAAAGTATATCTGGAGTTGGAAGAGGCTGAGTCCTGAGAAAGGGAAAGAACTTTTTCTCTCAAAAGCTGCCGGAGGCAACTTTTGAGAAAAAAAGTTCTTTCCCTGTCCACTCCCGCCGCAGGTGGGGATAGAGCTAATTGGCAAGATCAATCTTGTCGATGTCAGGTGCCCAAAATGAGGTGGAAGTATTATAAATTTTGATGGTATTGCTGCCAGCATTGAGATGTACAGTTACCGGCAGGGTAGCCACCAGACCTCCCCCATGACTGCTGGCAAAACTAAACGTGGTAGCAGTACCTCCATTGACACTCACCTGAGCCTTTCGCGCCGCTGAATCTCCGTTAGCATAATAGATGATGAGCAGATAGTTGTCGCTGCTAGAAGCGCTTACTTTATTGAATTGCAGCGTACCACTGTTATTTCCGATGAAACCCACGTCTTTGCCACCAGAACAGTTAGAACAACTCATAACCACCGCCCCACCACTGAGTGTATTGGCTGACGACTCGGCCTCATAGGAGGTCGTAGAAACAGCGCTCCATGCGCCCGTTGTCACGTTGATATTCCAGGCATCATGGTACGACAGAGAGATCGCCGTCCCGTTGAAACTGAGGGGCAGCCAGATATAGCGCGAGTTGCCAAGCGCGGTGGAGTCCCAGCGATCTCCCATATAAATATAGGTGGTGGTGCTGGTACCTGCGACCGGAAGGATATAGGCATCCTGCGAGTCATAGGTATTAGGCGAGCTCGGAGCCAGGCTGGCTGTCGCGGCCCACGAACCGGTCAGCGAAGTAGTACTGGCATACATATTGGGATTGGGTGCCCAACCGGTCGGCGATGATGTGACCAGATAGTAGCGTCCGTTGGCCTTGAACATGCCAGGCGCTTCCCAGCGCACGCCGGAGAAGGTCTTGATGGTGCTACTATCGCTCAAATAGTCCGAGGAGAGCTTGTCGATCTTGAGATCGTTATTGCTGTTGGTGGAGTAGATCAGGTAGGCCGAGCCATCGCTATCCTCGAAGACCGTCATATCCCGACTTTGATTGCCCTGCGGATTATAACTTCCCCGATACGTATAGCCACCATCAACACTGCTACTGGTCGCAACCCCAACTTTCGCCTCACCATAGCTAGAGTTGTCGATATGCAGGTACATCACAAACGTTTGTGTCGAAGCATTGTAAATTACCTTGGGGCGTTCAACGACTCTGTTAGGGCCCAGATCGCCGCTACTCTGCAGTGTCAAGACATGATTACGAAAGGTCCAATGCACAAGGTCTGTCGATGCATAGCAGTTAATGTTGGCGAAGGCAGAGTTATTCTGGGTACGATCCTCACCAAACCAGTAATACGTACTCCCCACTTTGATCAGGCCTGCTCCATGAGCCTGGAGACTATTACCGCTGCTATCCGTCCAACTTCCTCCAGGAATAATCGCCTGCGGTACAGCAGCATGAGCCTCAAAGGTTCTCCCAAAACCAAAGAGAGCTATCAACGCCAGCAGAGCAGTTAGCGCTACAATGAGACGATGAGAGAGAGGTAAACATGCACGTGAAAAACGAGGTTGCCAGTATGAGATAATCTTCATTGAATCCCTCCAAAAATGGTGGCAAAACGGCTGCAACTAAGGGAGCGCTTCCATCCATGGAAGTCATAGTAATAGTATAAACACAAAGCTTACTTTCGTCAATGATAAAACAAAGCCAGAGCGCCATTCATTACACATTCACTTGTTCTCCGTTCGCAACGGAGAAACAAGCTAATAGGACAAATAAGCTATTTTACTGATGTGTGTAACAATAAATCCCAGCTTGTATGGTACACTCTTCACAGATTCACCATCGCTTCTTCATCAAATCACGCGAACAACGGCAGAAAGGATACAGAAGTTCTCCTCATAAGGTAGGTAGAAGATATGGTTGCCCAGTCGGTACAGATGATCAAAATTTTTTATTGCTATGCTCATGAAGATGATGCATTGAGGGAACAATTAGCAAGACATTTGAGTCCTCTCCGACGACTTAGATATATTACCGGATGGTTTGATCGCGATATTCGGGCTGGCATGGATTGGGAACAAGAGAGAGAAACCCATCTGCATACTGCCGACATTATTTTATTACTCATCAGTGCCGATTTTTTTGCCTCTGATTACTGCTATACCGTTGAAATGCAGCAAGCTCTTGAGAGGCATAGAGCAGGAACAGCTTGTGTGATCCCGATTCTTCTGCGTCCGGTCGAATGGGAGAGCACGCCCATCGGCAAGCTTATCGCTCTTCCTGGTAACAAAATCCCTGTAACACAATGGGTAGATCAAGATAAAGCCTGGCTCGATATCGTACAAGGAATTCGTGAAGTCATCAGAAAACTGCTTCCAAAGCAACTCCTTTCTCTCGAAGACATCGATATCCTTTACCCGGAGCAAGGTCCACTTTCTGGCCAAACTCTTGGAAATAGGTATCTGCTTGGTGAGTTAATCGGAGAAGGGGGATTTGCTCAAGTCTACAAAGCCAGACACCTCCAGATGCAGCGCCAGCAAGCCATTAAGGTGTTACTCGAACGTCATTTTCGCAAGCAAGAATTCCGGGATCGTTTTCTGCGCGAAGCTCAAACCGTCGCTTCCCTTGACCATCCCTCTATTATCCATTTGGATGATTTTTGGCTAGAAGCATCCCAGGCCTATCTGGTGATGCCTTTTATAAGTGGAGGAACACTTCAGGGAATCTTACAGAAACAACAGGGATTCCTGGAACCAGATCAAATTGTTTTTTACTTGGAACAAATTTGTGCTGCACTAGAGTATGCCCACAAGCGGGGAGTAGCGCATCTTGATCTCAAACCCCAAAACTTACTGATACATGAAGACGGTAGAGTACTCCTTTCGGATTTTGGTTTAGCGCATGTGATGAAGCGGGGAGCAATAGAAGGAGGCTCCAGTTTAAGAATAGGTACTCCCCATTATATGGCTCCAGAGCATATTAAAGGCTCTCCTGAGAAACGGAGCGACCTTTTTTCTCTCGGCGTTCTCCTATATCAAATGCTAGTAAAACAACTGCCATTCGAGGGGCTGTCCTATGAAACCATCCTGATGAAAAATATGACGGAATGGCCTACTGCACCACGAACGCTCCGACCAGACTTGCCACAAGCTGTAGAGGATATGCTAGGAAAGGCACTTGCAAAGCAGCCAGATCAACGCTATCAAACAGCAAATGAATTATTGAAAGCATTTAAACAATCTCTTCTATACAGTCCACATATGACTATGCATCGGTATTCCCAGAATATCAATACTCCTGATGCTCTTCTGTATGCTCAGCTGTACAATCCACACATGACTATGCGTCGGTATTCCCAGAATATCAATACTCCTGATGCGTCGTATGCTCAGCCTGTAGCTACTCCTCCAAGAGTAAATCTACCACGAGTCAATCAACCATCCTCGAAAAATGATCCAGACGATGAGGCGTATCAACTTCTACGTCAGGACATGAAGTCCTGGGGTAGCTCTCCTCACCATGCCTTACTCATTCGTACACATCTGAGTCAGATGGGAAAAATAGTGTATCTGCTTGAAGAAGATGATTGGAACAGGCATCCTGAGGATAGAAAAGAGGATGCAGAGATAAGAGAGATAACTGAATATACCATCAGGAACCGTTCCATCCCAATTGCTATGTTCAGAATACTAAAGCCAAATACTACGTATGTCGTTTGGATTGATATTCAGCAGCCAGTCTTTGTGACCACGAAGAAAAAGGTAGAGATCGTTGATCTTCGATGAAATACCGAAGCTTTTCGACCTCCACCGTTAGTTAAGACAGATCGAGGAGAGGTGCAATCTCTTCCCACTCGACGCTGGTCTGGCGGCCATGCTCAAATTCATTCAGGAGCCAGGCATACGCCTTTTGCAATCGTGCATCATCTTTGGGCAACTCACGGCCCGTATGCTGACGCACCAGGAAAATCAGGCCTGCCAGTCCGCTCTCTTTGGTGAGTGAAACCTCAAGTGGCCTTTCAAGCAGCGTGGGGACATTAAAGGGGGCATACATCCACCAGAATTTGTTGAGCCCGTCGGCGTGCACACCCGCTCTGGTACGATGTGCATCGCGCCCATAAAGCGGATACTTGGGCGCAACAGGCTCATTCATCTGGGCATAGAGGTCAACCAGTTCGTTGAGAGCAGGATAGTGCGGCTGCTTGTCGCGATAATAGCCCATGCCAATCAAGTGCAGCAAGACAGCTTCCAGCGGCGCATTACCCGTTCGCTCACCCTTGCCCAGCGATGTGCCATTGATGACACTACAACCAGCACGAACCGCCGCCAGACAATTGGCGACGACCAGCCAGGTATCGTTATGCGGGTGAAATTCCAGGTCGCTCTCTTGCAGGCCGAGCTTGCGCATCTCCTGGAAGAGGCGGGGAATGCTGCGCGGCAGGGCGACATCCTCGAAGGGCAGACCGAGCCCCATCGTATCGCAAATGCGAAATTTCGGACGCAACAGAGGTCCATAGGGCTCACTGATCTCCTGCACGTTCTGGATAAATGGGCGAAGAAAATCCATCGGAGCGCGTGTGGCATCCTCCAGATGGAGGCGTGGACGAATGCCCGCATCCAGGGTCATTTTGACGGCATCCAGGTAGATCTGCGCTGCCTGGTTTCTTCCTCCAGGCTTGAATTTATGGAACGTATGGTAGTCCGAAGCCGATGCCAGCATCCCCGTCTCGCGAACGCCCAGGCTCCTGATGAGTGACACATCTTTAGTTGTAGCCCGTATCCAGGTAGTCGGCTCAATGGGAGCACCGCTATGATAGCGCTCAAGCGCGCCAGAGAGTGCGGCCCGATCCGAGTCACGATACACAAAAAACTCTGCCTGTCTGATAGCCCGTGAATCGGCGGTGAAACGGCAGAGGATATCATAAATCTTCAAGCTCTGCTCTGTTGAAAGCGGTAGCCCACCCTGCTGACCGTCGCGATGAGTGGTCTCAGTGGTCCAGGCATCGCTGGGCAACGTCGCGGGCCGCTGCGTCCACTCATAAACGGGAAAAGCATCGCGTGGAAAGCTCGTCAGAAAATACTCAGGCTCTGTTGGCTCAGGAATCGTGTGCATCTTCTCTCTCCTTGCTAGAAGCAGCGATACAAACAACCCTCTTCCTTCCCACCATCTCTCTCAGTTGTACTCGATAGCTTGACAAAAGTCAATGGTCATCGACAATACTCGATATTACTCGATTCCCATCGATTCAATTTCTCATTGGCCAGAAATTTGACGTATGCACGCGGAAGCGGTTATAATCACTCGGATATCAACGATTTTTTCATTGAGATTGTGTTTGCTTAAAATACCGCGCTATTGGGGGCGGACAATTGCTCCTTCTGTATGCTTGAGGAAATTGACACATGCCAAAAATGTATGGCTGGGTGCGTGAGGTTGTAGAAGGCAGCCCTGCTGATCGTGTGGGACTACAACCGGGTGATCTTATTCGTACTATCAACGGTCATTTGATCCGCGACCTGGTGGACTATCGATTTTATGTTGCTGATGAAGAACTGGTGATTGGTTTTGATCGGCAAACGGAACAGCATGAAGTACGCATTACAAAGGGAATTGATGAGAACCTGGGTGTGCTGTTCGGCGAGGAACCTACGCCGTTTATCCGTCAATGCGCCAATAAATGCGTGTTTTGCTTTATTAAAGGATTGCCGGAGCGTTTCGCGCCCCAGTCGGGGCTGCCTCATGGCATGCGCTCCTCGCTCTATATTAAAGATGATGATTATCGCTACTCATTCCTCTTTGGCAACTTTATTACGCTGACCAACTTAAAAGAGCAGGACTGGCAGCGCCTCGATGAACAAAAGCTCACACCGCTCTATGTTTCTGTGCATACGACCAATCCTGATCTACGCCGCAAAATGGTCGATGGTCCCAGGGCTGGTGATATCATCGGCCATATTCAGCGCCTGGGCAGCATGCATATTACCTGCCACACGCAGCTCGTGCTCTGCCCCACGATCAACGATGGCCCGGAGCTTGACCGCAGTATTCGCGAACTCACCGAACTGCGCCCCCTCGTCGAATCTATCTCGGTCGTCCCGATAGGTCTGACGAAGTACAACAACATGATCAAGACGGGCGACCTGCCGCCGCTCCGCCACTACACGCGTGCCGAGGCCGAGGTAATCATCGACCAGGTCGAGGTCTATCAGCGCCAGTTCGAGGCAAGCAGTCCCGAAGGCGATCCCTTCGTTTATCTCTCGGACGAGTGGTACTATCTCACACAGCGCGAGTTCCCACCGGCCCAACATTATGGCACCTACGCGCAGATTGAAAATGGCGTGGGTATGACGCGCTTCTTGCTCGACTCGTGGGCACGCGCAAAACGTCGATTACCCGCTGCTCTGTCGGAGCCGCGCCGTGTTACGCTGGTAACCAGCACAATGGCACATCCCATCATCGAAGGGCTGGCGGACGATATCCGTAAGATCGCAGATATTGAGGTCACGGTCCTGCCCGTTGTCAACAAATTCTTCGGCGCAGAGGTCACCGTCGCCGGTCTCCTCTGCGGTCAGGACGTGCTTGACGCACTCACAGGCCATAACAACCCCGACGAACTGATCCTTCTACCACGCGTCATGCTGGACAACGAAGGCACACGCTTCCTCGACGACGTGACGGTCGAAGAATTCAAAGCGCAATTATCGCTTTCCCGCGTCGAGTTTGTTCGCAACGCGCAAGAAACCATCGACGCCATCCGCTCGCTCGCAGGAATTACTAACACAGGCACACGAAAACTGGTACGCCTACAATCCCGTTTATAGCGAAAATAAGTTTCAAACAACAAAAACACTAAATACCCTAAAGGTATTTAGTGTTTTTGTTGTTTGAAACTTATTTTCGCTGCTCTGGCTTGACCCAGTTCACAATTGACCAGGCTGTGGGCAGCAGCACGGCAGCAATCACTAGTTTGAGCAAGTCGCCAGGAATAAAAGGCAGCATACCCAATGCAATCGCCGTCAAGATTGGTGGATGCATGATCCCCTGTGCCGTAGGAATGCCCACAATAGCCAGCCAGGGCACGCCAAGCGCGTAAATAATCAGCGAACCCGGCAGCATAGCCAGCACCGATGTCAGGAAGTGCCGATCCAGTCGCCTTTCGCACAAAAACCCGGTCACAAACGCCGCAATCGGATAGGACCACAGATAGCCCCCGGTATAGCCCAGCAAATGAACAATACCTCCAGTCCCACTGGCAAAAACCGGCAATCCAGCAGCCCCTTCAGCCAGATAAGCCAGCATCGCCAATGCTCCGCGTCTGCTCCCCAACGCCGCACCAGTCAGCAACACCCCCAGCGTCTGTAACGTAATTGGCACAGGCGTAAACGGGATATGAAAAGATACCTGAGAGCACAGAGCCAGAAATACGCTAAAACCGATAACGAGTAACAAATCCCTGAGAAGATTCAAACTTCGTGACGAACGAGCAGGAACAAGATAATCAACAAGTGTCGTACCTGGGGCAATCGCCATGAGAAAGCTACTCCTTTGTTTGCTAGTAATACCACAAACTTCATCCATGCGGATATATTATACAATCATTTTCCGACCCTCGTTTGGAGTCATCGCGCTGCGCGCTCACAAAATTTTTTCATCATCAATCATTTTTTCTGGCGGAGCCAGAAAAAATGATTGATGATGAAAAA
>Ga0070741_10008899_pt1 | contig 19852 bp, 16 predicted proteins | sample Coa_R1_4_FD_66440 | JGI IMG/M metagenome (GOLD analysis project Ga0070741, IMG submission 66440) | Surface soil microbial communities from Centralia Pennsylvania, which are recovering from an underground coalmine fire - Coalmine... | ecosystem: Environmental > Terrestrial > Soil > Unclassified ...
GGTCGGTGGTCTTAATTCCATAGATCAGGTTCGACATCACCTGGCCAAGCGCGAGAGCAGCTACGGTTCCAGAGGCAAGGCCGAGTAACGTCGGCTTCATACCTTCGACGACCACCATACGAAGCACATCGGACAAGCTGGCCCCTAGAGCCAGACGAATGCCAATTTCCTGCACCCGGCGTCTCACGCTATACGAGAGAACGCTGTAGATCCCTATCGCGGCCAGAACGAGGGCCAGTGCGGCGAACGTGCCGAGAAGGATCAGATCGAATCGCTCCTGCGAAAGGGAATTGGAGACGAGGTCGTCCATGGTGACCACGTCGGTTACCGGGATATCGCGATCCAGTTCATGCAGTACGTTGGTCACTGCTGGAGTGATGTCGGCTGGATTCGTGCTCGTGCGTACAGCGAGGGTCATCGGGAATGACTGAAAGGACTCGTTCATTGCCGGTCCAATCTGGCCAAGCGGGACGTAGAGCGCGGAGGGCGGCCGGTCCTGATTCAGGCCATCGATCTTGACGTCGCCCACTACTCCAACTACTTCGCGCGCGACACCGGGAAAGAAAGTGAGCGTGATGTGTTTGCCGATCGGATCTTCATTTGGCCAGAATTGCCGTGCGAGAGATTGACTGACAAGAATGGCCGCTGGACGCCCAGCTGTATCAGCGCTGCTGAAATCGCGGCCTCGCAAGACCGGGATATGCAGCGCGCTTGTATATCCAGCGGTAATGACAGAAACGTCGACTTCAGGCTGCTCTGACATGGGAACAACCGGGCGGCCTTCAACTGCGATTGGCTGGTGGGAGCCATTCATTCCCAGGGGAATGTTGTTGATTGCACCCGCGGCAACCACCCCGGGCAACGCACGCACACGTTCCAGAGCCTGCTCAAAGTAGTTGACTTCCTGCATTGGTCCCGGAAACTTCGAACGCGAAACTGCGGCCGTCATGGTCAATACGCCATGAGACTCGAAACCAGGATTCACTTTGCGCAGCACCTGAAAACTGCGAATCATCAGTCCCGCTCCAACGAGCAATACCAGTGAGAGCGCAACTTCGATCACAACCAAGGTGTTGCGGGTACGGCCTCCACCGGAGTCAGAGTCCATGCGTCCCAGTCCCTGCTTCAGGGCCTGATTTACATTTTCCCGGCTCAAATGTAACGCCGGGAGAATGCCTGACAGGATTCCGGTGAGCACAGCAATGCCTGCGGTGAAAGCGAGGACCTTGGCATCGATGCTCACGTCAGTCGAGTGGGACAGACGGTCAGCCAGGAACGCCACGATCAAGCGAATGCCGGAGTGCGCGTAGGTGAGGCCGAGTGCGCCACCGAGAAGCGCGAGTAACACACTCTCGACGAGCACCTGGCGCACAATTCGTGCCGAACTCGCTCCCAGAGCAGTGCGGATGGCAACTTCTTTGTGGCGACTGAAAATTCTGGCCAGGGAGAGATTGGCGACGTTCACGCAGGCGATCAGCAGAATAAAGCCCACAGCTCCCAAAAGGACGAGCAGGGCCGGACGCACATCGCCGACAAGATCAGCTTGTAAGGGCAGCACAACCGCGCCCCATCCCTTGTCGTCTGCCGGGTATTGTTGCTCGAGTCTTGCAGAAATAGTGTTCATCTCCGCTTGCGCCTGGTTCGTGTCAGCGCCGGACTTCAGGCGCGCGATCACCATGTAGTTGTGGATACCTCGAGTCAGCTTTTCCTGATCGGTCCAAGCAAGCGGAGTCCACATCTGCGCGACATCGGGAAAGCGGAAATTCGCTGGCATGACTCCAGCCACCTGATAGTTGGTGCCGTCAAGCAGAATCTCGTGGCCCACAATTTCTCGATTTGAGGCGAAGTGTTCCTGCCAAAATCGGTAACTCAGGACAACAACACGCGAGCGTCCAGGCTGGTTTTCTTCAACTGAGAATGGCCGTCCGAGAAGAGGCCTGACGCCGAGCGTATCAAAGAACCCCGCTGAAACCGCACTACCGACCACCTGCTCCGCCTGCTCGCCGCCAGTAAGCGTGAAAATGCGAAACCCATAGATCGCCATGCGCTCAAACGCATGATTCTGTGCTTGCCAGTCGAGGAAGTTGGCTGGAGAAACCGAGAACTTCGTAATTCCCGGAAAACTTGTCTGTGGGGGCACATGCCAAACTCGAACCAGCCGGTCGGGGTCCTTGAATGCGAGCGGGCGCAAGAGAACCCCGTTTACTACCGAGAAGATTGCCGTATTTGCCCCGATGCCGAGTGCGAGTGTGATCACCGCCACCACCGCGAAGCCCGGCGCCCTCTTCACCTGTCGAATTGCATATCGAAGATCTTGAAGTAACCCGTTCATAATTTCCTCACTCGTATCTCAACGCCACCATGGGATCGACTTTCGCCGCACGGCGCGCGGGGATGAAGCAAGCAAGCAGCGCTGCACCTAGTAGCACCGTGGCCACGCTGCCGAAGGCCGAGACGTCAAAGCTGCCAACCCCGTACAACATCCCTCGCATTGCCCGGCCAACCAGGCTTGCGCCGATCAGTCCAATGCCCAGGCCGACCATAGCGAGCGCAAGGCCCTCTTTGAGAACCAGTGCGAGTACCTGCTCGCGGGCCGCGCCCAAGGCCATACGCAAGCCGATTTCATGTGTGCGTTGCGCCACCGAGAAGGCCATGACGCCGTAGATTCCGACCGCCGCGAGCAGCAGAGCAACCGCGGCGAACGTACCGTAGAGAAGGGCCAGGAAACGATCGCCGACCAGCGAGTCGTCGACGATCTGGTCCATGCTTTTCAAGTTGGCGAGTGCGATATCAGATTCCATGGAGTTCATTGCCGCGACAATGCTCTTGGTCATCGCGAGTGGATCGGCAGCTGTACGTACGGCAATCGATACTTGCGGCCAGGGGCTTTGGTCGAAGGGAACGTCGATCTCGGCGCGATCGTCGTTGCGGAGATTACCGCCACGCACATTGTGAAAGACTCCTATAATCTGCCACTCCACAGGAGGGCCGAAACCTGTCACGCCAGGAATGATCTGCTGTGCGGTGATGCGTTTGCCCAGCGGGTCACTGCCGGGCAGGTATCGGCGAACGAAGTTTTCGTTGACCACTGCCACGCGCGGGGTGCGCGCTGTATCCTCTTGATTCAGACTGCGGCCGTGAATCATTTGGATTCCAAGCGTCTGGAAATATCCTGGGCTCACCATCTGGAAGGCCGCATTGTTTTGATTGCCCGCCACTGCCTGAGGCTGACCTACAACGTTGAAGGCCATACCGAAATAGGTCCCTTGAACTGGCATCCCGGTCGAGACCGAAGCGTTCGTGACTCCGGGAATGGCCCTTAGCTTCTCCAGGACCTGGTGATAAAAGCCGATGATCGCTTCGGAGTTTTGCAGTCGCTTGTCCGTATTCGGATAGTCGAAGGCGAGGATGTGATCCGTACGGACCCCAAGGTCAACACGTGTGAGATTGAAGAAACTGTGCAACGCGAGCCCAGCGCTGGCCAGGAGCGCCAAAGCCAATCCAAACTCCGTGACGACCAACAAGCGTCGGACGTGGTGACGCGCCGATGTGGTGCCCGTGCGGCCACCTTCTTTGAGGGTCTCATTCAGATTCACTCCGGAAGCCTGCCAGGCCGGAGCACAGCCAAACAGTATCCCGGCCAGCAGTGTGGCGCCGAAGGTGAAGAGCAGTACTGGCACACTGATTTGAATGTCTGCCTCCGAGGGCAGCATGAACGGCGGCATCAAGAGAATGAAGACCTTGATCATGCCGAGCGCCAGCAAGATTCCTGCAGTGCCGCCCAATAACGAAAGCGTCAGGCTCTCCGTCAGGAACTGGGCAAACACTCGCCGCCGGGTTGCGCCCAGCGATGAACGCACCGCAATTTCTTTGCGGCGGGCAACGCCCTTGGCGAGCAGCAGGTTGGCGACGTTCGCACAGGCAATCAAAAGCACAAACCCAACCGCACCCATAAAGAGCCAGAGATTGCGAATCCGCTCGGGCGGGAGGAAGTCATCCTTCAGCGGCTCAACGCTTGCGCCGTATCCGGTGTTGGATTGCGGGTGGTCCTTCGCGAGGCGTCCGGTTATGACGTCCATCTCAGCTTGTGCTTGGTGTATGGTCGCGCCGGGTTTCAGGCGGCCCATTACTAAGAGCCAGTGAAAATCATGATTAATCTGCTCCGGCTTAAGGGCCAGGGGAATCACCAACTCGGTGGAGAGTCGGTCGGTTGGGCCGGGCGCCATCACGCCGACCACTGTGTAAGGCTCGGCATTGATGCGGAGTTGTTGACCGACGATGTCCCGCCGCGCCCCGAGCCGTTGCCAAAGCCGATTAAAAAGGATGACCTCGTGCTCTTTCCCCGGTTGGCCTTCTTCTGTTGAGAAGTCGCGCCCGAGAGCGAATCTGGTTCCCATCATCGAATAGAAACCAGGGGTCGTGTACTGTGCCTGAATCTGTTCTGGACGATCAGCTGTCGCCAGATTTACCGGGCCTCCAGTCCATGCGTTCAAGTCCTGGAAAACCGTGTTCTGGCGTTTCCAATCGAGAAAGTCGCCGGCAGCGACAACGTTGTGCGCGCCTTGCACTTTCGACCACACCATTACCAGCTGGTCGGGGTTGGGATAGGGCAGGGGAGCGATCAACGCCGAATAGACCACGCTGAAGATCGCAGTGTTTGCGCCTATGCCCAAGGCAAGCGTGATTACTGCGACGATTGTGAAACCTGGCGCTTTGCGCAAAAGGCGCAAGCCGTAGCGGAGATTCTGAAATACTAAGCTCACAACCGCCTCCTTTTCAGAGCCGAAAGCTTAAGAACGCCTCTAGGCGCCGGCCTCTTGCATCAACTTTTGCAGTTCTTCTTCGGCTACAACTTTGCCGTCGAACAGATGGATTTCGCGCTGCGCATGCTTGGCAAAACGTGGATCGTGGGTGACCATGCAGATCGTCGCGCCATCGCGGTGCAGATCTGCGAGCAGCTGCATTACCGCTTCGCCATTTCGTGAGTCGAGGTTTCCGGTGGGCTCGTCTGCGAGCAGAATCGAAGGATGACCTGCGAGTGCGCGAGCGACTGCTACGCGTTGCTGCTGACCGCCGGAAAGCTGCGATGGATAGTGGCGTACGCGATGGGCCATGCCGACGCGTTCAAGCGATTCCATCACACGCTTTTTGCGGTCCGCTGAGGGCATCCGCTGCCGGTAGGTAAGCGGCAGCTCGACATTCTCGTAGACCGTGAGATCGCCGATCAGGTTAAAACTCTGAAAGATGAAGCCAATTTCCTGATTGCGAATGCGCGAGCGCGCACCGAAATCGAGGTTCTCGACGGGATGTCCATTGAGCTGATACTTGCCGGCAGTCGGCGTATCGAGCAGGCCGATGATCGACAGCAGGGTCGATTTCCCGCATCCTGATGGCCCAGACATCGCCACGTACTCGCCTTTGCGGATCGACAGGTGCACGCCGGAGAGCGCGTGCGTCTCGATTTCATCGGTGTAGAAGACTTTGGTGAGGTCTTCAATCTGGATTAACGGCTGTGCGGAGTCTGACATGAATGCTCCTCGCGGAATTGAATCATTTAGTCATTGAGTCATTTAGGCACTGAAAAACGCGTGCGCAGGGTGTCCCGACAATGACTCAATGATTTCAATCGAGCCTTATGCGGTCCGTGTTGTCGTTGCGCGACATGTCAGACAAAATGACGGTGTCGCCCTGGTGCAGTCCTTCGAGAACCTGAATCGAGTTCACCGAAGCGCGCCCGACTTTTACCGGGACGCGAACTGCGCCCCTTCCATCAGGATCCAGCTTGAACAAAGTGATGGTGCTGTTTTCCTGGCCGAAAGCGGGACGTCCGACATAGAGAACGTCGGTGAGATTTTCCAGATCGATAGTTCCATCCACGCTCAAATCGGGGCGCGCGCCCCTTGGTAGCTCGCCAGTGAGCTTTACGTCGACGGTAACCGTTCCGTTTTGTACCGCTGGATCGACCCGCATGACCTCACCGTAGACAGTCCCATTGTGAGTGTCTACGAGAGACGGCTGGCCAATTTGCACGTCACGCGCCTGAGTTTCGGGAATTTTCAACTCCGCGATCAGGTGATTCGGCTGCACCACTTTTGCGAGCATCGCGCCAGGAGTCACGTGTTGTCCAACCTGCAGAGGCAAGTCCACCAGAACGCCTTCGATACCGGCGCGAACTTTCAGCGCGTCGAGTTGTTTTTGTTTTAGGTCGGCCAGTGCGCGGATTTGATCGACCTTGGCTTGTTGTTCCGCAAGTTGCGCCTCGATCGCCTTTTGGTTAACGTCCAGTCGTTCGGTCTCGATGTTGTTGCGCGTGGTAAGTTCGTCAGACTTGCTTTTGGAGTTCTTGTACGCAAGTCCGGAAATGACGCCGAGCTCGTAGAGAGCCTTATCCGTCTCAGCCTGGAGCTTTGCCTGGGTGAAATCGGAATTGACGGTTGCCGCTCCTGCTTTCTGGTTCATGAGATTGCTTTGCAGCGTGACGCGCAGACTCTGGTATTCGGCTTCGGCAGCTTTCAGTTGCAGCTTGGCGTCGACTGCTGCTTGTTCTACCTGCGAGTTGTTCATCTCCAACAAGACCGTGTCGGCCTTCACCTGAGAGCCCGGAAGTTTAAGAATGCGCACAACGGTAGCGTCTGTTTCCGCTGGTATTTGACGGGTGAACTCCTGACTCGGAATCAGCGATCCGAGGCCTCGTACCTGACGCAGCATGTTTCCACGCTTGACGGTGTCGGTCCAGACCGTGCTGCGCTCGACTTCAGGCGCAGCGGGTTTAAGGCGGGAAACTCCAAAAGTGACGCCCGCAAGACAAACGAGCCCCACCAACGACCAGATGATCTGGCGCCGGCGTTTCTGCTGTTTGAATTCCGGGCGAGCGATATCCATGTAAGCGGAAGAAGCAAATACCGGGCCACGGCAATGAGGTTTCTATGATATTGAGAAGTTGCGAGTTATCAATTCGCGATACTTCTCGAAAGCACACACGTTGTCCGCTTGCAGAATGCAATGTCCATTTTTGGACGCTGGAGGCAGCGGTTCCAGAGATGTGGACAGGCTTTGGAATTCAGGTGCTATCATGAATGTTGTCACGATTTGGGCGGGAGTAGTTCAGCGGTAGAACGCCAGCTTCCCAAGCTGGATGTCGCCGGTTCGATCCCGGTCTCCCGCTCCAATCCTCTCTGCTTGTCTTTTCTGGCGACACCTCATATAAAGGCGTTTTGGACTTCGGATCACAGGAGAGCCAATCTCTATGGTGTTCTCGTTTTCTCGAGCCATGGCGCCTCTGTTGGTGGTATGTCTTCTCGCCGCCATGTTTATCAAAGATCAGGCGTCTGCAAACTCAGCACCGGGGAAGACCGGATCGCAGGCTGATCTTCATCACCAGCAGTTACGCGCTTTACTCGATGAAGAGTGGCAATATGAGCTGCGGTCGAGCCCGGAATTGGCGACTTGGATCGGCGACAGCCGATACAACGACCGCCTGAGCGATATTTCGCCCGAGTTTGTTCAGGCAGATCTCGAGCAACGAAAGAAGTTCCTTTCGCGATTTGAGGCGTTTGATCCATCAGGGCTTTCGCGTCAGGATGCGTTGAGCCGGGAGTTGATGATTCGCGAATTGCGCGAGCAGATAGAAGGCGCGAAGTTCAAGAATTGGGAAATGCCGGTTGACCAGCGCAACGGGCCGCAGATCGATTTACCCTCACTCATCACGCTGACTCCTTTTAACAATCTGCAGGATTACGAAAACTACCTTGCGCGCTTACGGCAGATTCCGCGGTTCTTCGATCAGACGATTGCAAATATGCGGCAGGGAATGCGCGACGGCCTAATGCCTCCGCGCTATCTGCTGGAGAAAGTTTCAGGGCAGGCCGAGGAGGTCGCAAGCCAAACTGCTGAGAGCAGCCCTTTCTATGGACCACTAAAGCAGTTTCCGTCCAACGTGGCTGCGAGCGATCAAAACCACTTACGCGAGCAAGTGCTGAGCGTAATCGGCGCCGAGATCATTCCTTCCTACAAGAAATTCGCTATGTTTGTTCACGATGAATATGCGCCGCATGGCCGCAAGGAGCCGGGAGTGTGGGCGCTGCCGGACGGCGATGCGCGCTACCGATTCGCGGTTCGTCGCATGACGACAACAGATTTGAGTCCGGATGAGATTCATGAAATCGGGCTTAGAGAGCTGCACAAAACAGAAGCCGAAATGCTGGAGGTGGCGCGAAAATTTGGTTTCAACGATCTGGCGAGCTTTAACCAGCATATTAAAGATGACCGCAAACTGTACGGCAGTTCGGGGCAGCAGGTGCTGGATCTTTATGCAAAGTATGTGCGAGACATCGAACCGGAACTGCCCAAGATGTTTGGTCATCTCCCCAAGGCGAAGTTGATCGCCATTCCAATGGAGACGTCTCGTTCTCAGGCGGGCGTTCCTGCAGATTATTCTGCCGGCACACCTGATGGCTCGCGCCCGGGGCACATCAACGTAAATGAATGGGACCCTGAGCACCGCCTGCTGTTAAACGTGGAAGCCATCGCGTATCACGAAGGAATTCCCGGACACCATTTGCAGATTTCGCTCGCGCAGGAACTGCCGGATTTGCCAGCGTTCCGTCAGCATGGCGGATATACCGCCTATGTTGAAGGCTGGGCATTCTACTCGGAGCGGTTGGCGAAAGAGTTGGGCGAGTATCAGGATCCCTATAGCGAATATGGACGCCTGGAGAACGAAATGTGGCGCGATATTCGGCTGGTCGTTGATACCGGCGTGCACGCGAAACACTGGTCGCGCGATCAGATGGTTGATTACTTTCACAAATACACGGCCATGGACGAGCCGAATGTTCAGACCGAGGTTGATCGTTATATTGGATGGCCAGGGCAGGCACTGGCATACAAGCTAGGGCAGTTGGAAATTCTCAAGCTGCGCGACGAGGCACGGCAGAAACTCGGCAACAAGTTCGATATTCGCGCTTTCCATGATGAGGTGCTGGGAAGCGGGCCGCTCCCCCTGAATGTTTTACGTAAGCAGGTTGAGGCCTGGACCGAGAACCAGAGCGAGTCCGCCTCAGGCGCACAATAGAATTCCAGCGCCGGGCCGGTTGCATCCAAGAGTGTCGCGGAGGAATTATGGACCGCAGAAACTTTCTCAGGAATTCAGCCTTTGTGACGCTTGCCGCATCCTTGCATTCACAATATTCGCGAGCTTCAGATGCTCCCATTCGTCACCGGACGCTTGGCCGCACCGGCGAGAGTGTGTCAATGATTGGTGTGGGCGGATATCACATCGGAGCGCCTTCGGTGGATGAGCAGGAAGGGATTCGCATCATACGCACCGCGCTCGATAACGGGGTGAATTTTCTCGACAACTGCTGGGACTATAACGATGGCGAGAGCGAAGTACGGATGGGGAAGGCTTTGCGTGATGGCTACCGGCAGAAGGCGTTTTTGATGACCAAAATCGATGGACGGACTAAGGCTGCGGCGTCGCAACAGTTGGAGGAATCGCTGCGCCGGCTGCAGACCGATCACGTCGACCTTCTGCAATTTCACGAGGTGATTCGGCCCACCGACCCTGAACGTATTTTTTCTCGCGGCGGAGGTATGGAAGCCGTGCTCGATGCGAAAAAGGCTGGCAAGGTCCGGTACATCGGATTCACCGGTCATAAGAGTCCCGAGTTTCACAACAAGATGCTCGAGACCGGATTCGCGCATGGTTTTACCTTTGATGCTGTGCAGATGCCGTTGAATGTGATGGACGCGCATTACGACAGCTTTGAAAAGAAAACGTTACCGATTCTGGTGAAACATGGGATCGGCGTTCTCGGAATGAAGCCCATGGGCGACAAAATAATTCTTCAGAGTAAAACCGCTAGTCCGGTTGAATGCCTGCATTACGCAATGAACTTACCAACGAGCGTTGTGATTACGGGATGCGATTCCATGAAGATTCTGCAGCAGGCGCTCGATGCGGCGCGAGGCTTCAAAGCCATGAGCACGGAAGAAGTTGCCGCGATCCTCGCAAAAACTGCGCCTGCCGCCTCCAAAGGCAAGTACGAGGAATACAAGACAACTCACAACTTCGACGGGACGTATCAGAACCCGCAGTGGCTGGGGTGAGCGAAGTTTTCTCCTCTGTGTTTTTTCTCGGTGTTCTCCGTATCCTCTGCGGTGGTGGTTTATGTTTCTCCGGAATGCGAAACCCGATCTGATAGTGGAATGACTTTTTCGCCAGTACGCGTCGTTTCGTTGCAGCCGAGCGCGAGTGTGATTCTGCGCGATCTGGGCAAGCTCGGTGCTGTGGTTGGCTGCACGAAATATTGCCTGGACGTATGTCCTGAACTTGCGAGCGCAAGTGTCGCCATTGTTGCGGACTCCTGGACCGCGAAATCCGAGCAAATTTCGCAACTTCGACCCGACTTGGTTATTGCTTCTGTCCCATACCAGGAGAAGGCGATTGCAGAGATTATGAAATGTGGCGCGCGCTTTTTGGGGCTTGCGCCGAAATCACTGGCCGACATCTACGGCGACATTGCGGTCATTGCGGGAATCATGGATGCGCGCGATGAAGGAATCCTGGTCATCCGAAAGATGCAAGACGAAATCGACGCGGTGCGCGGGCGGTCAGAACGTCTGCCGAGACCGCGGGTGTTTTGCGAAGAATGGGGCAAACCTTTAATTATGTCGCAACCTTGGGTTGCCGAACTGGTAGAGGCAGCGGGAGGCGAGTTCGTCGGAAAACCTGGAATGCAGATTGCATTTGAGGAAGTTGCAGATTCAGATCCCGAGGTGATTATTGCCGCCTGGTGTGGCGCCGGTGACCGTGTCCCCCTTGAAAAAACAGTTCAGGCTCGAAAGTGGCAGGACCTTGCGGCCGTGAAAAATGGCCGAGTGTATTGCATTCGAGATGAGTACCTCAATACGCCGGCGCCAACTCTGGTGTTGGGCCTCAATGCATTGGCGAGTGCGATTCACCCGGAGTCTTTTCCCCCCGCCGGAGGACTTCGACGCATTAACATTGGTTAGTTTATTGTTTCGAATCGAGCAAATCTTTAGGTGGGTTGCAGTTGTACGATTCGCCGAACCTACAGTCATCATCACTTCTCTATGAAACGTGTCGTCGCAGCGCTTATCTGGAAAGACGGGAGCGTGCTGATCTGCCAGCGCACGCGTCACCAGACGATGCCGCTGAAGTGGGAGTTTCCCGGCGGAAAGATTGAGGAAGGTGAACAGCCGCGTGACGCGCTGCGCCGCGAACTCGAAGAGGAGTTGGGAATTCACGCTGTTGTGGGCGATGAGGTTTTGCGCTTCCAGCACGAATATCCGAACGGCGCTACTGTGGAATTGCGCTTTTATGATGTGCACGCCTTTTCAGGGGAACTCGAGAACCGCATTTTTCGTGACGTGCGCTGGGCCGATCCCAGTGACCTTCCTTCTTACGATTTCCTCGAAGCCGATTTGGCGCTAGTTAAGGACTTGGCGGCTGGGCGGCTGTCCTGATTTTCGCTCGCAGCCTCCAGTGTTCCATGCAGCCTTGACTACGGAAAATCGCGCACCTAAGCAGAGATTCAGCTGATCAATTTTGTTCTGAGCCAGCGGGCATTCGCCGGCGTAAGGTAGGATGGAAGCTCTTCTCGAACCGCAGTTGGCCTCGGTTCTCTAACTCCTCGAGGCGCGCTTTGGTGTCCTGAAAGTCTGAACTGTCGACTTTATATTGCTGCTGAGGCGGCAGCAGCGTATTGATCTCAGCCTGTGTTTTCTGAATTCGCTCAGGAGTTTGCGGATGGGTACGGAATGCCTTGGCGACTGCGCCCTCTTTGCGCCGGTCAAGACCCTTGATTTTTTCAAAGAAGCCGGTAAGCGCTTGCGGGTCATATCCGGCTTTGTACATGTACTGGATGCCCAGGAAATCCGCCTCGGACTCGAAGCGGCGAGAAAATTTTAGATAAGTAAGCGGAGTGGCCAGGGTCAGCGCCTCGTAACCCGCATAGCCGATAGGGCCACCAAGCACCATGAGCGGGATTGATGCCATATTCAGCAACTTCCCGCGAGTGTTTTGCCGGGCCACGTGGCATGCGGCAACGTGCGCGATTTCGTGCGCCATCACACCGGCCAACTCGGCTTCGTTGTCCGCCGCGAGAATCAGACCGGAATCCACGTAGAAGAATCCACCAGGCAGCGCAAAAGCGTTGATGTCGTCTGAATCGACTACCTTGATTGTGAATGGAACCAGTGAGTCGGAGTTGCGCACCAGGTTCTGGCCGATATTGTTGACATAGGCCGTGATTTGAGGATCGGTGATCAGCTTCGAGGTGGCTTCCACCTGGTCGGAGTACTGCTTTCCCATGGCGACTTGCCGCTCGAGGCTGTACCAGTTCCCGATGCCGCGGCCACAACCGATGTTTCGATCACCAATGGATCCAATGTCGCGAATGCTGCGATCGTGATAGGACTTGATCGCCGGCGAAGGCGGGGCCACGGCCGTCGCCGTGTCATCTGGCTCAGTCAACATTTGCGATGTACCTGGGAGCGCGCAGAAAGCAAAGACAAGGAAAGCGGAAACTCGACCAAGGCGGAGCTGCATAGTTGCTCCCGGGAGCCCAAGACGCGAGAGGCACCAAGTGCACAAAAATTAGCCCACTACGAGCCCGAAAGCAAGCTGAATTTTTGACAGAGCACAAGAGATTCAATGACTCAATTTTTTCACATTCCGTTCGGGCGCTGGCGAATCAGGGAGAGGAATTCAGTCCTGGTTTCCTGTTCATCACGGAAGCAGCCGAGCATTGATGATGTGACCGCTGCCGAGTGCTGCTTTTCCACCCCACGCATCATCATGCAAAGGTGTCGGGCCTCGATGACAACACCTACCCCCTGCGGCTGGATCACTTTCTGGATTGTCTCGGCGATTTGGGTCGTAAGGCGTTCCTGAATCTGAAGACGCCGAGAGAAGATTTCGATAAGCCGGGGAATTTTGCTGAGTCCGATGACTTTGCCGTTTGGAATGTAAGCGACATGAACTTTGCCGAAGAAAGGCAGCATGTGGTGCTCACAGAGGCTGAACATTTCGACGTCCTTTACGATCACCATTTCGTCGTAGGTGACGGTAAAGAGAGCATTCTTGAGCAGGGTTTCGGGATCTTCGTTGTAGCCTCGGGTCAGAAAACTGAGAGCCTTCTTTACCCGCTCGGGAGTGCGGATCAGGCCTTCGCGCTGCGGGTCTTCGCCGAGGCGAACGAGCATTTCCTTGACCAGGTCTTCAAAGGTCGCCGAGGTTAGGGTTGGAGTTTCGGTAGCTTGCTTCATTGGTGGAATTGAATCATTTAATCATTGAGTCATCGGATCATTGACGAACAAGCCAAAACTGTTCGCCTGGTCCTAATGGTTCAGCGACTAAATGACTCAATGATTCAATCCTCTTCGTACTCGAACGAATTCATCATTGTTTCTTCCAGCCGCACCCGTTCCAGATGCGCCTGAGTGAAATTTCGCTTCAAAATGTTGAAGATAACAATGCAAAGGCTCTCTGTGGTCGGGACCGCGTTTGCAAACTCCTTCACCGTATTTAGATTTTCCAGATCGAATTTGGTTACAACCTCCCGGTGTACGCAGTCGTCAAGATCGACCAGGTTGCAGATCATCCCGTTGCGGTCAACCTGACCACTGACAGTGACCTGCAAGACATAATTGTGCCCGTGACCGTGAGGATTATTGCATTTGCCGTAGGTTGCTCGATTCTCTGCGTCAGACATCTCGTCGCTATGCAGGCGATGAGATGCTGAGAAGCGGTAGCGGCGAGACAGATAGGCTTTTGCCATTGTCGTTAACTGGTACTGAACTCTGCTATTTTTAAGACCTCTGTGGTATTTCTCTGTGTGACTCAGTGTTCTCTTTGGTCGAGAAAACACCAACCACAGAGAGCACAAAGTTTCACCGAGAAATACCACAGAGGTGTTAAGACTGGCCTGGTCTCCAAATTACAAGTACTCAATATCCCCATCCTCTCCGTAGTAGTCCACAAACAAATCATGGTTTTCGTAGACGCGGACACGGTGTAATTTGGCGTTAGTTAACTTCGGCGCAAGGCGCTGCCAGATAGCGATGGCAAGATTCTCGGTCGTTGGGATACGCGTGACAAACTCGGGAACTTCTTTGTTTAAAAAGCGATGATCCATCGCGTCGAGCACCTCGCGGTTCATGGTTTCCTTTAACTGCTTCAGGTCAACCACGAAGCCGGAACGGGGATCGATCTCGCCCTTTACCGTCACCTCGAGAACGTAGTTGTGCCCGTGCCCGTTGGGGTTGTTGCACTTGCCGAATAGATGCCGGTTCTCCTCCGGGGAAAGCTCCGGATTGTGGTAATAATGCGAGGCGGCAAATTCAGCTTTGCGGGTGAGGTAGAGCAAGGAACGTTCTGCTCCTTTTCCTAAGCTACCCTTTTATTGTACTGGGAGCCGGCGAATCACGAGCCGCGCCGTCCTTGTTGCACCTGGAGGAACACGTGGCCGAACGTAATAGGCCGAGATTACGCCCAGCTGTTTATTTACGGCTCCGCGGAGCTGGCGTGACGAGTGGATGGCGGCTCTTTCGACGCAGTGCCGGCATAGGATCTGCCCTTCCAACTCACCTCGCGTTTTCGGTGCCGGACATCGGAAGCCAGCAGTAAATAAGCAAAGACTCCGAGACCTCCTAGGGCAAGCAGGTTCGAAGTAAACGGAAAGTGAGCGCGGCGCACTCGTGTCCATGCCCAAGAAGCGACCACAAACGCCAGAAAAATGGCTGTCCAGCCGAGTTGATCCCGGTCCAGTACAAACGCCAAAATTCCGGCGAGCAAGCCACCAAGAATCAGCGAAAATTCCGCAGTACGGGCCAAAGCCAGCGCGCGAAGTCTCGGAAACAGCAGCGCCAGATTTTTCGTCCATCCGTCTTTCATTTGCGACCAGGTTCGGTACATGCGCGTGCGGACGGCATCACCGCCGTAACGGAAGAAGATCTTGCGGCCCGAGGATTTAACCAAGCCGGCCAGCGCGACATCTTCAAGCAAGCTACTCGCTATTTTTGTGTGGCCACCGACTGCGTCATACGCCTTACGCGAAATGAGGAGATATTGGCCATTGGCGGCGGCAATCGGCGAGGCTGGATCATTCACTTCTTGAGGGGGATATGTCGCTGCGAGTTCGGCGAAGATTACCGGCATCACGGCCTTCTCCCAGAAGGTGCGGACCTCTTGCTCGGGAGAATAGGAAAGGAGCGCAGCCGCGTGCTCTTCCGCTTCGGCAACGGCGCGGACAAGAGAGCCAGGTTTATGCACGGTATCGGCGTCGGTGAAGAGCAGCCATTTGCCTTTGGCGATCTTCGCTCCGGCTGCCATTGCATTGTTTTTGCCGGTCCAGTTTTCGGGAAGCGGCGGAGCGGAGATGACAGTGAAGCCCGAGCAATGCTGTTTGGTATCGCCATCTCGCGCGTGGTCTCGCACGTCCTCGGCCGCGCTTGGGCGAGAGAGGGTACCCGCCCCTACACGAGAAGGGGAGAACGATCGCGCAATCTCAGCCGTGCGATCAGTTGAGGCGTCATCAACAACGATGATTTCGAAGTCGATACCGCTTTGGGCAACAAGAGATTCTAGGCATGAAGCGAGGCAGGCTTCCTCATTCCGGGCGGGAACGATGACCGACACCGCAGGATTCTGCTCAGCGCTCATGCTATGGGCTCCCCGGCTTAAGCCCGTCATTGTGCGGTCGTTTATTATATCGACGTGCGCCTGCTGTCCTCTCTCATTTGTCTTCTTATCCTGACCGGCTGTTACGGCCGCTCCAAGCCTTCCAGCATTGGGAACCCGGCACCGAACTTCATTATCGCGGACTCTGACCGAAGTATTAGCTTGAGCCAATTTCGCGGAAAAATTGTGGTGCTGAATTTCTGGGCGACATGGTGTCCGCCTTGCATCGAAGAGATGCCTTCGCTCGCCGACTTACAGAAGAAATTTCAGGGCACGGATGTAACCGTGCTAGCCGTTAGCGTCGATGACGATGCTGATGATTATCACAAATTTTTGAAGGACCATAACATTGACATCCTCACCGTGCGTGAGTCGGGGCGCAAGACCGATACCGGAGTCATTGCCCCGGTGTCATCCAGCTATGGGACGTTCAAAGTTCCAGAGACCTACATCATCGACCGCAATGGGGTGATTCGTCGCAAATTCATTGGAGCGGTGAATTGGGGCCAGCAGGAAATCGTCGAATATCTCAGCCGGTTGTAGAGCACACTTAAAGTTTTTCTGAAACTTGAGGCGTTCCGTTCCTCATGGTTCAGCGTGGGGAAGAATCTTCGCGGCGACCTCCTCCTGTGAGCATCGCATCCAAGAATGAAATTTCCATTCCATTTGACGAAGAAGGAGGAGCAATGATCGAACGAAACGTTACTCTGCCAGAGATGATCTTATGGACAGGTACTCGCGTTGCACTAGGAGTTGGAATCGGACTCCTGGTTTCGAGAAACCTGAGCAAGGATGCCATGAAAGCGGCTGGACTCGCGCTTACCGCAGTGGGGGGATTTACTACTATACCTCTCGCGATCTCGATCGCAGGTAAGCGACATCAACTTCGGCCAGAGGTCAGGTCAGTCGCTTAATTTATAAACTGGCCAGGGGAAAACAACTTCGAGTCAAATCATAAACTAGTGCTTTAAGTATGGCTCAAGCCAGCGGCGATCGTCTCCTTTACAATTTTCCTGTGAAATCCTGGGACGTAATCATCGTCGGTGGCGGCATCATCGGGCTCTCGCTGGCGATCTCTCTTCGCAAGCAAGCGCTGCGGGTCCTGGTTGTTGAACGCAGCGAGCCTGGGCGCGAGGCGTCGTCTGCCGCGGCGGGAATGCTCGTCGGTTGCGGTACAGAAATTCCGGAAGTTCTGAAAGTTCTCGCGGCTGCCAGCGCGGAGATGTATCCCGAGTTCGTGCATGAACTTGAAGATGAATCGGGGCTGAAAGTCGATCTACGTGATCAAGGGACGATTGTTATTTCACGAGATGGTAAATTCCCAGAGCGAGTGGAGTCGCTGAGTTCCGCACAACTGTCTGAGCTCGAGCCGGAGCTCGCAATTCCACATGGAGGATCCTTACGCGCGCCGAGCGAAGTGCAGGCTGCGGTGCTCAAAGAGCGCTCAGTGGATCCGCGAAAGCTGGTTGCGGCAGCGATCAAGGCATCCAGGCATCGCGGCGTGGATATTTCCTCCGGTAGTGAAGTGAAGGCGATACTCGTTTCGGGCGAGCGCATCTCGGGAGTTCAAACTGACAAGGCTTCTTATTTCTCCGGAACCGTAATCAACTGTGCGGGGGCCTGGTCGGGATGTCTGTCCACTCCTGCTCTGCCAGTGCACCCGGTGAAGGGCCAAATGCTCGCGGTGGTAGGGGCTCCGGCTTTAAGGCGCGTAGTCCGAGGGGAAGCGGTTTATCTTGTGCCGCGTAGCGACGGGCGGATCGTAATTGGCTCGACACTAGAAAATGCCGGATACGACAAACGAACCAACGTAAACGCGATCCAAAAATTGTTTGAAGCCGCGGTTGAACTAATGCCGGCGTTGGCGAAGGCGAAAAAACACGAGGACTGGACGGGACTGAGGCCGGGAACTCCAGACTCAATGCCAATTCTTGGCGAATGCCAGACTCATGGGTACTTTGTGGCCAGTGGGCACTACAGAGACGGGATCCTGCTTGCTCCCATAACCGCAAGGCTGATGACCGAGCTAATTCTCGGAAAAAAACCAGCCTATGATCTCACTCCGTTTTCTCCTTACCGGTTTCGTTCGGCTAGTTCTTGAACAACACATCTTAGGCCCATACTCTAAATTCTTCACTCTCTGCTGGCGAGTTGGTTGTCAAGAGTCTTTAACCGCAAAGGACGCGAAGTTATGCGCAAAGGGCGCAAAGAAACCCAATAATGCAAAATAAGTTTAGCGATCTGCAGAGTTGAAGAATCCAATTAGCTGTGAGTCGCACAAGACGTTTAGTTACTTTCATTACTATCCTGCAATCAGTTCTCTTTCTGGCACACTTTCTCCTTTATAAAACGTGGACGTTTTCTTATGGCGATACGCACCACGATTCGCCGTGGCTCAAGTTGACACTCAGTATTTTGTCCGCGAGCTTTGTTCCAGCGTCACTACTTGCGTTCCGCTATACCAACGCGGTCGTCCGCCTCTTCTATAGGATTGCTGCCCTCTGGACTGGACTGTTGAGTTTCCTGACATTCGCCATGGTCTTCAGCTGGACTATCTTTGCGATATCGCGGCTGGCTGGTATTGGGCTCGACTTCCATCGTGTGGTACAGGTTCTATTCGGGTTGGCAATTGTCATGGGCTTCGCCGGCTTGTTCAACGCCAGCATGACTCGAATCACGCGAGCAACGGTGAAACTTGCCAACTTACCTGAGTCATGGCGAGGTAAGACGGCGGCGCTCATCAGCGATTTACATTTAGGGCCGGTTAGAAACGGGAGCTTCCTGCGGCGGATGATTGCTAAGATTCTGAAAGAGGAGCCACATGCGGTGTTTATTGCAGGCGATTTGTACGACGGTACGGCGATCGATGCGAAACCGGCGGCTGAGCCTCTGAACCGGCTAACTTCGGCCCCGCACGGCGTGTACTTCGTTGCGGGGAATCACGAGCAGTTCCGGGACGACTCTGAGTACCTGCACGCCGTGTCTGCCGCGGGTGTCCGCGTACTCAATAACGAGAAGGTGGAAATTGACGGTCTGCAGATCGCCGGCGTGGCGTATGGGAATGCGTCGAACCCAAAAGCTTTTGCCGCCGTACTACACAGGCTTCGGGTAGATCCGAATCGAGCGAGCATTTTGCTGACGCATGCGCCGGATTATCCCGAGATCGCGGAGGCTGCAGGCTTTTCTTTGCAACTCTCTGGACACACTCACTTAGGCCAGTTCATTCCCTGGAGTTGGATCGCACGGCGAATTTATAAGCAGTTTGTTTACGGCTTGAGCTGGATCGGAAAAATGCAGGTGTTTACTTCGAGTGGCGCCGGAACGTGGGGGCCACCATTGCGGCTGGGATCGAACCCGGAGATTGTGATGCTGCAGTTTGAGTGAGGAGCCGTCGGGTTCCACCCTTGCCAAATCAGGCGAAAGGGTGGGGCAATTGGGTAACTTTATTTTCCTGACAATTCCTTCTTCACTGCGTCGCTTACAACTTTGCCATCGACGCGCATGCCCTGAGAGGCGAACTTTGCCATGACATTTTTCATCACTGAGCCCATGTCTTTCACGGTCGGTGAACCCATTTCGGCGATAACTGCCTTCACGCCCGCGATAATATCCGCTTCGCTCGCGGCTTTTGGTAAGTAAGCTTCGATCACCGTGATTTCAGCCGCTTCTTTGTCGGCCATTTCCTGTCGGCCGCCTTTGGTGAACTGTTCGATCGAATCCTTGCGCTGCTTGATGAGCGTGCTCAGCACCTGTTGCGACTCTTTATCGTCGAGCGGCGACATCTTCTCGATTTCGCGGTTCTTAAGCGCAGTCTTCACCATGCGCAGGGTTGAAAGGCGCGCTTCATCACGGGACTTCATGGCCGCGACGATGTCTTTCTGAATCTGATCAACGAGAGGCATGGTGGAATTATAAAGGTGTTGTTGGTCCTTGGTCGTCATTAGTCGTTGGCGGCGAGGAACACTTTCTTGCTCGCGTTTCCATCGTACGAGTGGAAACGACGGATATCGAGTTTTGCCAACGACGCGGTGACGTAACGTTGATTGTGTAAAAAGCGAGAGGGTGTAAGTTGGCTTTGCCTGACAAGCGAAGCCGTTCCTGGAAAGGAGACCTACACCCGATGGCGAAGATAATCCGGATCGAGGA
>Ga0070741_10008900_pt1 | contig 19848 bp, 15 predicted proteins | sample Coa_R1_4_FD_66440 | JGI IMG/M metagenome (GOLD analysis project Ga0070741, IMG submission 66440) | Surface soil microbial communities from Centralia Pennsylvania, which are recovering from an underground coalmine fire - Coalmine... | ecosystem: Environmental > Terrestrial > Soil > Unclassified ...
GGGCCTGGGCGAGTACAAGGAGATCTCGTCCTGCTCGAACTACGAGGCGTTTCAGGCGCGACGGGCGGGGATCCGATTCAAGAGCGGCAAGGGCAAGGCCGAATACGTGCACACGCTGAACGGCAGCGGTCTGGCTGTCGGGCGCACCTGGCTGGCGATCATCGAGAACTATCAGCAGAAGGACGGCAGCGTGGTGGTGCCGCCGGCGCTGCGGCCGTACATGGGGGAGGAAGTGATCCGGAAGGCGTAATATGTTCGCAAAGCTCAACGAGATCAACAATCTGGTGTCGACGTTGAAGTCGAGCCCGGAGCTGCAGGCGGATTTTCTGGATGCGGCACGCGCGCAACTCGCTGCGCTCGGCAAGATCCTGAAGGACGACGAGGACCTGTACGTCTACGCGACGGTGGGGGCGGACCGCATGCGCGTCTTCGACGTCGAGATCGCGTCGGCCACGCTGATCGTGCTGCACGGGCTGGATGCGGAGGGCTGCCGGACGTCGGCGTTGGTGCATCCCGATGCGCTGAGCTTCGTCTGCAAGATCGTGAAGCTGAAGCCAGGCGCCAAGCGACGGCCGGTGGGATTCCGCACCCCGGCCGCGAAGCAGTAGATGGTGGTCTATGCGGATCGTTGCCACAAGACGAACGCGCAGCGGTGAGCAGCAACCTTCTCACCACAGTACGTGTCATGGCCGCGTGGCCGCATAACGAGACAAGTCTCGCCGACCGCGGCGCGCCACCGCGCTCGCGCATGGCTCGAGCATAGAGTTCGGCCGGCGTGAGCCCGTTCAGGCGGCTGACGGTCTCACCTCGCAGACGATCGAGGAAGCCGGCGAGAGTGGCATCTCGCCCGGCGCGGGAGAGATCCAAATTCGGCCATTCGGTAATGAAGAGGCACTGTACGCCCGCCGCGTCCAGCGTGGGCGAATCGGTGTAAGCAGATATCTCAAACTATCCCTGATCCGGTTACACCGAATCCGGCAACCGAATCACGCGGAAGCTTTTGGGAGACGGACCTTGCCGGAGCTAATGCGTCATCGGGCGGTACCAGGCGCCGCGAGGAGAGGGCCGGCGGGATTCGGCACGCCGGGCGCTAACCAGTTGGGTTAATCATCGTCGTCGTCCGCTGAGGTCAGGCCGTATGGGGAAAACGCTGCCTGTCGCGCACCCGGATACGGCGTTGTCCAGCCGCGCACGGATCCCCACACAATGCGGTTCAGCTTTTCGACGGGCGCGGCGTCCGGGATATCGAAACGCATCTTCCCCGACGCGATCGCGGCCTTCCGCGCCGGGCCGCGCAGGCTGTTCAGGGGCGGGTTCAACTCGAATAGCGATTGCTTTGGCTGGACCGCTGCGTACGGTTCGAAATCGGGCTCGGATTGAAAGCTGTTCCGCATCTCGTTGGCGATCAGGTCGAAGAGCGAGAGCGTCGGCAGACCGAGCATCAACTCGATGGTCTTGACTATGCTCTGGTGCGAGTAGAACGTGGAATCCACCGAACCCCGGCGGATGTACGGGCTGATGGCGAGCGCCACGGTGCGATGCCCGTCCACGTGATCGACGCCATTCTGGGCGTCGTCCTCCACCACGAAGATCGCCATCTTCTTCCAGAACGGTGTGCGGGTGAGCGCTTCCACCATCATGCCCAGCGCATAGTCGTTGTCGGCCACCATGGCTTTCGGCGTCGAGCCGTCGGGCGTCGTGCCGGCCGTGTGATTGCTCGGCAACTGAACCATCACCAGGTTCGGCATGGCTCCGGCCGCTTCCCACTTCTTCACCTCGGCCAGGAAGATCTGGGCGCGCGCCACGTCGGGAATTGCCGTCGTGTACGCGGGATAATTGCGCACCAGGATCTTGTTCAGTGGCGCGATCGGCGCGGTAGTGTTCCACCGCGCGGTGAAATCCGCGCCGGACTTCCATTGCTCCAGCATCTTCGCGCGCTCGGCGAGAGAGATCGGCAAGCGTGGGGCATACTCACCGAACACCTCCGCCGTCTTGTGTCGTGCCAGGGCTGCGTCCCAAAGGAACCCTCCCGCGGCCGGCGCGATCGGATCGGCGCCGTCGAACGGATAGCTGCGGCCGATGTAACCCGGCCAGAGACAGTAGGAGGTTTCGTTCGCCTGCGTCACCCACTGATGCCCATCGCCCGAGTTGCCGCCGGTCGCGTAGAAGTTATCGAGCAGGACGAACTGCTCGGCGAGCCGATGCTGGTTCGTCGTGACAGCTTCACCGAACATAACAAGCGACGGGTCGCCGTTGCCCTTCGAGATGTCGCCGAACACCTGATCGTAGGTGCGGTTTTCCTTGATGATGTAGACGACGTGCTCGATCAGCGACGCATCGCCCGCGCGATCGGGCACGGCTCGCGGCGTTGACGACGGCGGACGCGCGGCCGGAGCCACCGTGATGTGATTGTTCTCGGCGACGGCCGTGGTGTAACTTGCCAGTTGGCTGCGATCGGGGATCGGGACGACCGCGACGGATCCCCGGTAGGCGTGGACATACCGTCCGCTCTTGTGATTCTCGTCGCTGCTGCTGCCCGGACCCAGCAGCGTGCCGACGGCGAGGTGCTTGCCATCCGGGCTGAGGCTGAGCGCGATGGGATACCAGGCGGTTGGGATCAGGCCAAGGATGCGGCCGTCGCCCGGCGAAATCACGGCGACGGCGTTGATGCCCCCGCAGGCCACGTACAGGCGCGATCCATCGGCCGAGACTGCCAGCGCCGTCGGGGCAATGCCGCGAACCTTTTGTGGAAACGGCTGGACTTCGATCGTGCGCACGACGCGGTTGGCTTCGCTGTCGATCACCGAGACCGAATCCTGGTTGCCGTTGGCGACGTATACGCGCCGGTGGGGCTCGTCCCAGACAATGGCGGTGGGATGCAGCCCCACGGTGATCGTTCCCGCCTGCGCCATCGTTTTGAGATCGATGCGGGTCACCGTGCCGGTGGAGGCGATGCCGCGCGCGTCCACCACGACGGAATCGGCATCCTTCGCCACCCCCGTTGTAGCCGTGAGATCGCCGTGGCGGGGAAGGCGTCCACCCCAGTTCGTCACGTAGGCGACCGTGCCCTCGCGATTCAGGGCCACGCCGAACGGCGCAATCCCGGTCTTGACCGTGGCGGCGGGGCGGTGGCCGGCGAGGTCCAGAACGGCGAGTGCGTCCTGCGCGATCAGCGGGACGGCGGCGAGCGTCCCATTGCTGGCGACGGCGCCGGCGTTCGTGCTGCCGATATCCTTGCCGGCCGACTTCGCGGCTTCGGCTGTAAGGGCGAGCAGTTGCACCTTCCCCTTGGCATCGGCATGCGCGGCCAGCGCGCTCGCGGTGCGCGCATCGTAGCAGATCCCTTGCAGGCCCATCCTGCCGCGAATTGCCGTTTGTGAGAGCACGCGATTCGAGCGCCAGTCGAGGCGGGTTACGCCCTTCGCGTGCAGGACGAAGATCTCGTTTGCCGCGCCCCCGAACGTGACGCCATAAACGCGGCCGTTGAAGATCGCTTGCACGCCGGCGGGCGTGATCGCCTGGCGTGTGGTGATAACGCCCGGATCGGTGACGCCGCGGGCGGGAGCGTCGGCTGTTTGCGCTGCCACCTGAACAGCGGCACACAGCAGGAGTGTGGTCGAAATTAACAGCTTCATTGTTTACCTGCGGAACTTCGTCTCGTCTTTGAACGCTTCGAGCGCATTGTACACGATCGGGCAGTAGCAGGCGCGGTCGATGAACTGCCACATGCGGCTGGCGATCGATCCGTTGCCGCGCACCATATGCGGAAAGCGGCGGCACGTGTCGGGGCGATCGTCGTAAATCGTACAAGACGTGCCGTCGAGGAAGATGCATCCGGTCTCGTCGGAGCGGCGCAGGATCAGGCCCTCTTCCGGGTCCTCTACGGTGTATTCCGCCAGGAAGCGCGCCGTGGGGATCCGCAGATGCCTGGCAAGGTGCTCGACGTCGCGCTCGGAGAGTTTCACCGTCGCCACACGGCAACAATTCGCGCAGACGGTGCAATCGATCTGTTCCTCGATACCTTCGGCGATCCGGCGCAGAATGCGGTCGCTGTGATCGCGCGACTTCAGATGCCGCCGAAAACGCTCGTTTTCACCGCGCTTCTTCTCGCCGAGCAGTTTGATCTGGACCAGATCCGTGATCATCTCTTACCATCATTTCATGAAGCTCTTTTCACCGCCCGCAGTCCTGCTGGCCGTCTTGCTGGCCGCCACAACGTCTGCTCAGCAGCGGCCGCTGATGTCGCTGCCCTACACGCCGAGCCTGGACACCAAGTTCATGGATCGGTCGGTCGATCCGTGCGTGGACTTCTATCGCTACGCGTGCGGCAACTGGAGCAAGTTGAATCCGATCCCCGCCGATCAGCCGCGCTGGAACGTCTACGATAAGCTCGGCGAGGAGAACGAACTCTTCCTGTGGGGACTGCTGGAGGAGGCGGTGAAGGCGTCGCCCGACCGCACCGCGAATCAGCAGAAGATCGGCGACTATTTCCAAGCGTGCATGGACGAAGACGACGTGGCGAAGGCCGGCGCCGCGCCGCTGCGCAAGGATCTGGACGCGATTGCGGCCCTGCGCAGCACAGCGGAACTGGCCGCGCTGGTGGGCCGTCTGCAACTCGCCGTGCGCGGCGAAAGCATGCTGTTCGGCTTTGGCTCCAATCAGGATTTCTCGGACTCCAGCCGCGTCATCGCGTTCGCCGACGCCGGCGGGTTAGGGATGCCCGACCGCGACTACTACGTGAAGACCGACGCCAAATCCGAGGAGACGCGGGCGAAGTACGTGGAGCACGTGCGCAAGATGCTCGAACTGCTGGGCGACACTCCGGCCGCTGCCACACAGGGCGCGAACACCGTGATGGCGATCGAAACGGCGATCGCCAAGGCATCGCTCACGCGCGTGGAGCGGCGCGATCCTTACAAGCTCTTCCACAAATACACCCGCGCTCAGTTGACCGCACTCACGCCGGACTTCCGCTGGAGCGAGCATCTGTCCGCCGTGGGCATGGCGGGGCTTTCCGAGTTCAATGTTACCCAGCCCGAGTTCTATAAGGAACTGAACGCGCTGATAGTGTCGCACCCCGTCGCCGACTGGAAGGTCTACCTGCGCTGGCAACTGGTGCACGCCAGAGCAAAATACCTGTCCGCGCCGTTCGAGCAGGCCGATTTCGACTTCTACAGCCGCTATCTGCGGGGCGTGAAAGAAATGATGCCGCGGTGGAAGCGCTGCGTCCGGTATGTGGACCGCGACCTGGGCGAGGCGCTAGGGCAGGAGTTCGTGCGCAAGACTTTCTCGGCCGACACCAAAGCGCGCGCGCTGGCCATGACCCGCGAGATCCAAAAGGCGATGGAGCAGGATCTCGACAACATCACCTGGATGGGCGAGGCGACCAAGAAGCAGGCGCTGGCCAAACTGCACGGCATGGTGGACAAGATCGGATATCCGGAGAGGTGGCGCGACTACAGTATGCTCGAAATCGTGCGCGGCGATTTCGCCGGCAACGTGGCCCGCGCGACCGTGTTCGAATCTCGGCGGCAGCTTGCGAAGATCGGCAAGCCGGTCGATCGCGGCGAATGGCAGATGACGCCGCCGACCGTGAACGCTTATTACGATCCGCAGATGAACGACATTAACTTTCCGGCCGGCGTGCTGCAGCCGCCGTTGTTCGATCCGAAGATGGACGATGCACCGAACTACGGCAACACCGGCGGCACCATCGGACACGAACTCACGCACGGCTTCGACGACGAGGGCCGCCAGTACGATGCCAAGGGCAATCTGAAGGACTGGTGGACGAAGACCGACGCAGTGGAATTCGAAAAGCGTGCGACGTGCATCTCGGACCAGTATTCGCAGTACACCGTGGTGGACGACATCAAGATCAACGGCAAGCTGACGTTGGGCGAGGACACGGCGGATTTGGGCGGCGAGATCCTCGCCTGGATGGCCTGGAAGAACGCGACGCGCAGCATGGAACTGAAGCCTGCCGGGGGCCTCACGCCGGAGCAGCGCTTTTTTGTGGGATTCGCACAGTGGGCCTGCGGTGACGAGCGGGTGGAGAACAAGCGGCTCATGGCCATCACGAACCCCCACTCGCCGGACGAGTATCGGATCAACGGGGTGGTGTCGAACATGCCGGAGTTCAGGCAGGCGTTTGCGTGCAAGGCGGGTCAGCCGATGGTACGCGACCCTGTTTGCAGGGTGTGGTAGGTTGGTGGCCGGAAGCGCCTGCCCCACGCTCTACAGATCTTCGAGGCGAAGCGTCACGTCGGCGTGCTTCCACGCCTCGCGATACTCGCGATCCACCCAGGCGGCTGCTTCGGTTTTCTTCTGCGCCTTGAGCGCGGCTGCGAGGCCGAAGAGCATGCGGGCGTCGCGTGGGCTGCGGCGCAATCCTTCGCGGAAGACCGACTCCGCCTCGGCGGCTTTCTCGGCGCGCAGCAGCGCCGCGCCCAGCGACTCGCGCACAGGATAATACCAGGCCGGCGGCTCGTCATAGACCAACGCATCCTGGAGTTCTACCGCCCGCTGCCAGCGGGGAACCGCGTTCGCGGGCGAGTCCGACAAGCGCGCCGCCAGGACCTCCGCGGCTATCGCCAGCATCTCGGATGGCTTGTTGTTGCCCCAGAATGCGGTCGGGGTCAGTTTCCCGCAGGCGGCTTTGAACGCCTCTTGCTCGCTCGCCGCCTCCGCATGTTTCCCCTTCGCGTGCAATGCCAGCGCCCGGGCCCAACGCCTGAGTGCACTGTTGATCACCATTTTCTCCGGCGGCGCGGGCGCGGCCAGCAGTTCGTCCCAACGCTGGAACCGCGCTCGCGCAAAGATCTGCATGGAACCGAACGCGTCCACCATTTCCGGCATCGCCTCGGCCATCGGCTGGACCGCCGCTGCGATCTCGTCCGCCGCGCGGATTGCATCCTTCATCCGCCCCTGCATGGCGCGCGCGACAGTCACGAAGTGCATGTTGTGGATGTAGTAGCCGACGTACGCGCTCTGCGTCACCCCGGTCGCGGCCATGTACTCGCGGTCCACCTGGGCGGCGCGATCGTTCACGGTCGCGGCCATTTCGTAATCGCCCAGCACCATCCAGATGTGCCCCGGCATGTGCACGAGATGTCCGGCGGCCGGCACAATTCCCATCAGCCGTTGCGCGCTCGGAATGGCGCGTTCGGGCGTGCGTGACGATTCCACCGCATGAATGTAGAAGTGATTTGCGCCCGGATGATCGGGCGTGCGGCGCAGCACTTCCTCCAGCAGTCGCTCGGCCTCCAGGACGCCGTGGGCTGGCTTGCCTGCATTGTCATACCAGTGCCAGCGGACGGGCAGCATCAAACTCTCGGCGAATAGGGTGACTACATCGGGATCGTCCGGAAAGCGTTCATCCAGAGAGCGCATGGCGGCTGTGTAGGCCGCGGGCTGATACTCCGGACAGCGCGTGGCCAGTGCATCGATCCAGGCGCGCTCGTGCGCGGGCGCCGCGGCGACCTTGCGGGCCGATTCCACCGCTGCGCACGATTTCTTCATATCCACGTCACCATCGATATCCATGTTGATGCTGGGGCCGAGCGACATCGCCACGCCCCACCAAGCCATGGCTGCGCCGGGATCGAGTTCGGCGGCCTTGGTGAACGAGCGCAGCGCTTCGTAGCGATTGAACCCGTACATCAACGTCAGGCCCTGATCGAAGTACTTTTGCGCCTCCGGGCTCTTGGTGGCGATCGGATGATGCCACGCGCCCAAGCCCTTCAGCAGCGTTACCGGCTTCTCAGGCGACGCCGCGTGATGTTGAGCGAATGCGACCGAGACAGACAGGATCCATAGGAAGCGCTTGATCATTTTGCTAGATTACCAAGCGCTCCGGGGTCAGGCATCGCACTTACGGCACGAAATGCTCGTCCAAGGCTACATCGGTCTCCACCTGTGCTTGCGTCATCAGCATCGGGTGGTAAGCGTTCGTCAGCCAGCGTCCGAGCATGTTCGCATAGGCCGGCGTGCCGGGGACGTCGCACTGGCCGCCCGGAATGATCTGCACCGCGTGAATGCCGCCCGCCGCCAATTCGCCGACCAGACGGCGCGAGGGTCCCGAACTGAACATGAACTGGTTCGGCGCCGACGCGCGGACGCTGTGATTGGACGCGTCCGGCACGTAGAGTCCACCGGACCGCGCCACCCCCGCCAGCGATTCGCTCATATTGTCGAAGCCGCCTGCGCTGGGGATGCTGAACGGATTGCCCATGACGTGGCGGAAAACGATACGGTGCAGCATGCCCCAGCGATAATCGTTCTGATTGGTAGATTTCGCGAACGCCGAAGCGAAGGCATCGCCCGCCAGCAGGTCTAGCGCGTTGCGCACGCTCCGCAGCAACAGAATGTCGCGCGCCACGTCGGGCGTGGAGACGCCGCCCACCTGGAAGAACGTCAGGCCGGAGGCTCCTTTGCCCCTGTTGACTGAAAAATTGTCCAGCAGGTTGCGCAACGCCGAGAGGGCGAATTCGTCGTCCGGTACGTATTTTGCCAAGCCCACACGTCGCAGTGCGGCATCGACCGTGTTATTCAGAACCTGCCCGCGCCAGACGCTGTAGATTGTGGCCGAAATGCTCGACTGCACGTCTTTGGCGCTGGGCTCGGGGAGATTCGCCGGATCTTCGCCAGGATCGTAGCCTTCCCGGATGCCCGTAGGTGTGTCGAACTGCCACTGCGCAAAACGGTCGACTGCATCGGTGATTCCACGGTCGGCAGCCAGTGCTGCCAGTGCCGCCGGTGCACCGGACGCACGCGCGTTCGCCAGCGCTTTAACGATGTACGGGACGAACACCTGCGCGTCGAGCATCTGATTGTTGGCTTGAATTCGCTGCATCTGAGTGAAGGTCATCTTGCCTGCCGCGACGGTGTCTTTGAGGAGACCCGTGATCCGTCCCTCGCGAATGCTGGAGTAACCGGGGCTCAAGTAGTAGATGCCACCGGTTGAGCGCAAGTGCCCGAGCGGATCGTTCCCCAGCGTCACGCCTACCGGATCGTTGTTAGCGCTCACGATGAATCCCTGCGCCGGGTTGATCACCTGCGGCATTTCGGCGTAGGGCAGGATCTGGTATTTCAGCACCTGCGCGGGATCCGGGTCCCCGGCGGGCAGCCACTCGTTCTTGTAATGGTGCGTGCCATCGCGAATCAGGTAAGGAGGCGTGCCGTCGGCCCGCCCGAGCGTCTCCAGGTCCTCGCGCAGCGGCATTTCCGCGCTGCTGAAATACGCTATGTTGCCGTCTACGTCGGCATAGGCGAAGTTCTGCGAACCGAACGTGAAGGAGCGCACCGCCTGCTGAAATTCCAGGAGCCCGGGCGCGCGATCGAACTCCAGGAAGGTTTTCAATTCGGTAGTCGCGCCCCAGCCGGTATACTGCACGCTCAGTCCGGTGATGTCGGCCGGATTGCTGGCGTCGATCTGGACGATGGGGCCATTGTTCCGGCGCGGCACAAGGATCGTGACGCCGCCGTCCAGCGGGCCAACGGACGCGGTAGTCAGGTCGTCGGCCACGCCATTGCCGGGCTGATTTACGCGGAACGTTTGGGGAATCATGACCACCGGCTCGACGCCGTCGCCAAACATGGTGCCCTTCGGCGTCATGGTCGCCAGATCGACCACCAGGTGCTCCTGATACCAGTCGGTCACATCCATCGGATTGACGGTGGCGCCCCAGCACACGCGATCGTTGCAGCCGAGGATAATCCCGGGCGCGCCCGGCAAGCTAACGCCGGCCACATTCATAACGCCGCGCTGGGGATCGTTCGCGACCGACAGATGCGCTTCGTACCAGATCGGGGGCGTGCTCAGCGACAGGTGCGGGTCGCTGGCGAGCATCGGGAATCCGGAATCGGTGCGCCATCCGGCGACCACCCACCAGTTACTGCCAATGCCCGTTTTGCGTGGGCCGAGTGTGTCCTCGAACAGACGCGCGCGCTGGAGTTTGTCGTGGTATCGCTGCGCCAGCGACACCGTTGCGGGCGGAATCATGCGTGGAAGACGAGGCGCGGCGGCCCTTCGGTTCGCGATCTTCGGCGAGGCTAACGCTCCGGGCACCGTTACCGAGGGATCGAACGGCGCGCTGCGCATGGCATCCTGGAAGAACAGGACGTTTCCATCGAAGCCGGCGGCCTGGCCCGCCTTCTGATACGCGGCAAGCGCGATGGTCAGCTCCGTATCGTCATCGAAGGAAAGCTGAAAGGCCAGCGCCTTACCGACCGCAATGCTGTCCACCCGTCGTCCAGGCAGGTACGGACGTTTTGGTGAGTTCCAGCGCCGCGTACTCGGCCGGGAGTTTCGTAGCGGGATCCTTCAGCCAGGCGTTGACGCCGTCGGCATAGGCTTGGAGCAACGCCATGACCTCGTCTGAATAGGTCGTCACGGAAGCCTCAGCGGCACGGCGCAGGCCAAGTGTGCGCGCCTGGATGTCGGAATCCAGCGCGCCTTTGCCGAGCAGTTCTGCCGTCGTGCCGCTGGCCTGGCGGCGCAGCAGATCCATCTGGAAAAAGCGATCGCGCGCATGCACCCAACCCAGCAGCAGCATCGCGTCGTGATCGTTATCCGCAAAGATGTGGGGGATGTAATTGGAATCGGTGGCGATTCTGGCCGGGGCAAGCAAGCCCTGCAGTTGGGCGGAATCGGCCGCCGCAACTTTCGCCGGCCGCGCAAACGCTGCATGCCAGATGAGCCCGGCTGCGGCGAGCGCGGCGAGTGTCGCCGATATCTTATACGATCGCATGGGTCCTCCTCACAGATTTAAAGGCCTTTTAACCCTATATGGAACAATGGCGAGTCTACTGCTTATTCAGGCGGTTTTCAAGGCCTAACGCGAACGGGGAGATTCTTCAGGCGCGGCTGGATTCCGGAACCGGAGAAGCAGCTCCCGATGCGAGTTCCTGGTCCTTGTATTGCAATTGATACAACTTCCAGTAAATCCCGCGCAGGACCAGCAGTTCCTGATGCGATCCGGATTCGCGCAGCCGGCCTTTGTGCATCACCAGGATGCGGTCGGCGCGCTGGATCGTGGAGAGCCGGTGCGCGATGATGATCGACGTCCGGCCTTCCACCATGCGGCCGAGGGCCTCGCGCACGCGCAGTTCGGTTTCCGTGTCGACGCTCGACGTCGCTTCGTCCAGGATGAGGAAGCGTGGATTGTGCGCCAGCGCACGGGCGAAGCTGATGAGTTGCTTCTGTCCGGTGGAGAGTCCGCTGCCGCGCTCACGGATGGGATGTTCGAAACCCTCGGGCAGCGACTGGATGAAATCGAGCAGATTCACCTGCTCCGCCGCCTCCTGCACCTCCTCGGCGCGGATCCCATCGGTGCCCAGCCTGATATTGTCCGCCAGCGTGCCCGTGAACAGGTACGGATCCTGTAGGACCACTCCGAAATTCCGGCGCAGCTCCAGCGGATCGAGATCGCGCACGTCCACGCCGCCGATGCGGATGCTGCCGCGCTGGATATCGTAGAAGCGCAGCAGCAGGCTGATGACGGTAGTCTTGCCGGCGCCCGTATGGCCCACCACGGCGATTGTCTCGCCCGGCTCGATGTGGAAGGTGACGTCCTGCAGCACCCAGTCTTCGCCCTTATACGCAAACCAGACGTGGTCGAAATCAATGCGGGCGGGCGACGGAGGGACCGGGCTGGGAGACGCCGGCGGCAGGATTTCCGCGGGCGTATCCAGCAGGCGGAAGATCCGCTCGGATGACGCCATGGCCGATTGCAGGATGTTGTACTTCTCGCTCAATTCCTGAATGGGCCGGAAGAATCGCAGGCCGTATTGGAGGAACGCCACGATCACGCCAAGCGTGATGACGCCGCTCCGGACGCGGAATCCGCCCCATGCCAGGATGCCGGCGAGCGACGTCATGCCGATGAACTCGACTACCGGATAGAACCATCCATACGCCGTGATCGCGTCCTTGAACGCCTGCATATGCTCCCGGTTCACCACCTCGAATTCCTGCATGCTCTTTGCCTCCCGGTTGAAAAGCTGCGGCACCACGATTCCGGTAACGTGCTCCTGGAGGTAGGAGTTGATTTTGGCGACGGCCACGCGGATGCGGCGATAGCTTTGCTGTACGGTGCGGCGAAAGTGCATGGTGGCCAGGATCACGAGCGGCATCGCCAGCAGCAGGATGCCCGTGAGCAGCGGGCTTAGCCGGAACATCACCGTCAGGATGAAGCTCATGGTCAGGATGTTGCCGAGCATCGTCACCAGGCCCGAGGCGAAGAGGTCGTTAAGCACATCAACGTCGGTGGTGACGCGGGTCACCAGCCGGCCCACCGGGTTGCGATCGTAAAAGGCGAGGTCGAGACGCTGCAGGTGCGACATCAATTCGCGCCGCAGATCGAACATGGCGAGTTGTCCAACGTACTGCATCAGGTAGATCTGGCCGAATTCGAAGAGGAAGGCGCAGACCAGCACGCAGATGTAGATCAGGGCGACCTGGCCGATACCGGTCCAGGGATCGGAGGAGAGATAAGAATCCAGTGCGGCGGCGGTGCGGGATGGCTGCGGATCGAGGTAACGGTCGACGGCGTATTTTGTCAGTAGCGGGCCGAGCACCTGAAGGCCGGATTGAAAGAGTAGAAAGACTAGCGAGATGCCGACGTAGCCGGTGTAGGGCCGCATGTAGCCCAGCAGGCGCCGCATCAGTCGGGAGTCGTATGCTTTGCCGAGGACCTCTTCTTCCACGTAACTCCAGTCTAACAAGGGATGCGGCGCAGGCAGTTCATTTTCGCTTCACCTCGCGCGCGGTATAATCCTGTCGTATCCCTCAGAGGAGATTCTAATGAAACGAATTATGCTCGCTGCGTCTATTTTTTCCGCGTTCGCGTTCGCCGAAACCTGGAACGGCACGCTGGTCGACGTCATGTGCAAGGGTAAGGACCTCTCCGGCCACACGCGGAAGTGCGCGCTGGGTTGCGCCAAGTCCGGCTTCGCGGTGGTACTCTCCGACGGCAAGTTCCTCAAGTTGGACGAAGGCGGCAACGCGAAAGCGCTGGCGGCCCTTAAGGCAACCGAGAAAGAGAAGGACCTGAAGGTGAAAGTTAACGGCAAGCTCGACGGCGAAACCATTCAGGTCGATACGCTTGCTCTCGAGTAACCGGCGACTTCTCATCGCCGGAATTTTTTGCCTGCTGCCGGGCTGCAATCGCGGCTCCGAGCGTCCCCGGATTGCCGTCGTCCCCAAAGCTACGTCGCACCTCTTCTGGCAAACCGTACACGCGGGCGTGGTGGCGGCCGGTCGTGACTTGAACGTCGAAGTCCTGTGGAACAGTCCGGCAGTCGAGACCGACTTCAGCCGCCAGATCCAGATCGTCGATTCCATGCTGGTGCAAAAAGTCGACGGGCTGGCACTGGCCGCGTCGGACCGCTCGGCCCTGAACGCATCTCTCGACCGCGCCGCGCAACTGAAGATCCCGGTGACCGTCTTCGATTCCGGTGTCGACTCCAACAACTATATGACCTTCATCGCCACCAACAACTACGAGGCGGGTCAGATGGGTGCGCGCAAGCTGGCGGAACTTCTCGGCGGCAAAGGCAAAGTGGCGATGGTGCTGCACATGCCGGGCAGCTATTCCACGATGGAGCGCGAGCGCGGATTCGAAGACGTGATCAAGAACGAATTTCCCGCAATCGAAATCGTGGCTCGGCAATATGGTATGTCGGACCGGTCGAAGTCGATGGCCGCCGCCGAGAACATGCTGACCGCGCATCCCGACCTGCAGGGGATGTTCTGCTCCACCGAGCCGAGTTCGACTGGAACGTCGCTGGCGCTGAAGGAGCGAAACCTGGCCGGCAAGGTTAAGTTCGTGGCCTTCGATTCCGCCGACAACATGATCGAAGATCTGCGCGCGGGCGTGATTCACGCGATGGTGGTGCAGGATCCGTTCAAGATGGGCTACGAGGCGGTAAAGACGCTCGTCGACAAACTGCACGGCAGCGCCCCCGCCAAGAAGATAGATCTGAGCGCGCGCGTTGTAACCAAGGAAGATCTGGCAAAGCCGGATGTGCACGCGCTGCTGTTCCCGGATTTAAAAAAATATCTGAATTAAGTGGCGACCCGAATTCTGTTGTTCGTCTTCATGAGTCTGCCGGCGCTGGCGCAACTGCCGGCGCCGATGGAGTCGGCCATCGACAAGGTGGTGCGTAACGCGCTCGCCGATAGCGGCGGCCCGGCTGTTTCCATCGCCGTCGTCAAGGACGGTAAGCTCGCCTACGTCCACGCGTACGGCGAGGCCAGGCTGCAGCCGCGCACCTCCGCCGATCCGGCGATGCGCTACAAAATAGCGTCCAACAGCAAACAGATCACGTCTTCGGCGATCCTGCTGCTGGCCCAAGAAGGCAAACTCTCGCTCGACGATCGCGTCTCCCGCTTTTTCCCGGACCTGACCCGGGCGGGTGACGTCACCATCCGCCAACTGCTCTCACACACCTCGGGATATCAGGATTACTATCCGCTGGACTATGTCACTCCGCTGATGGCACGAGAGACGACGCCCGCGCGCATCCTGGATATGTACGCCCGCAAGCCGCTCGATTTTGAGCCCGGCAGCAAATGGCAATACAGCAATACAAACTACGTGATCGCCGGCCAGATTATCGAAAAAATGGCAGGTAAGCCGATGATCGAGTTTTTGCGCGAGCGCATTTTCGACAAGCTGGGGATGAAATCGCCGATCGACGTGGACCGCGCAACGTGGAGCGCCTCCGATCCGCTCGGCTACACCCGGTACGCTCTGGGCCCCTTGCGGCCGGTGCAGCCGGAGGGCACGGGGTGGCTCTACGCCGCGGGCGAACTCGCCATGACCGCGCACGACCTCGCGCTGTGGGACATCTCCCTGATGGAAGGCAGCATTCTCGAGCCGGAGTCCATGCAGGCGCTCACTACTGAGGTGAAACTGGCCAGCGGCGCGAGCACGCATTACGCCCTCGGCCTTGCTGTCAGCGGCGAGCGCGGCCATCGCAAGTGGTCGCACACGGGCGGCGCCTCGGGGTTCACCAGTTCGAACTTTACGAGGCCGGACGAGCGGATCGCGGTCACGGTGCTGACCAACGGGGAAACGCCGGCGCACCGCTTGATCGCGCGCAGGATCGAGGAGGTCCTGCTGCCGCCCGAGCCCACGCTCGATATCGCGCGCCGCGTATTCCGCGATCTTCAGCAGGGCCTAGTCGACCGGTCGCTATTCACCAATGATGGAAACTCTTACTTCACGGCGCAGGCGGTCACGGATTTCGAAAAATCGCTGAAGCCGCTCGGCGATCCGGTGGAGTTCCGCGAGACCGCGAAGCAAGACCGCGGCGGCATGACCGAACGCACGTTCTCCATCAGGGCCGGAGGCAAATCGTTGAACGTGTCCGCGTACTTCACGCCGGAGGGCAAACTCGCGCAATACCTGATCACGCCGGCTCAATAAACAATCGGGCCGCTGCTTCCCACTTGTGTCGGTTCGGAGCATCCTGAGGCCAAGATCAAAACCCGGGCAGCGGACTGCCAGTGGAACGCGGGCCTTGGGTTACCAAAGTTATGGGGATCTCCTGTCCCGTCTCGGCAAATACCCAATGTAAACGGTTTCGGCTCTGTTCGGAGCCGCGCGCGGACGCGAGCGGTCAAGAGACGTCGAGAGCCACTATTCCTCGAACAACCCGATCTGGTCTTTCGTTACCGGCTTCGCCTTGCGCCGTTTGAGTGGGCTGCCGACTACTCCCAGCACCTGCAACTCTTTCAACGCGGCCTTGGGGAGGAAGATGCGCTGGTTGTTGGAGTAGGGGTCGGGTGGCACTACCGTAAAGCCGTGCGCATCGATCTGCAGGAGGTTGTTCGCCAGAATCCCTTCCATGACTTCGTCGTCGCGGAAGGTCATGCGCACCCAAAGGCCGTCGGTCTTGGGGCGTGTGTTGAAGACCTTACGTTCCGGCTCCTGCTCGGCTGCATCGAACTCCTTGACGAAACAGACGGTTTTCACGTCTTCGTAGGGAACGAGACTGACAGATCCGCCAGTGGTCAGGACCTCGATGCCCTCGTTCTGCAGATAGACTTGGGGATTGACGAACCCTACCAGCGGCTCGCGATCAAAGCGGCGAATTAACACTTTCTTCGTCGTGGAAGTGGCCAAATCGTCAAGTCCCTAATGATAGTGTACGATCCGAGTCAACGGATCCAGCCGGGGCCACCCACTGCTGATCCCTTGTTAAGTGACTTCGGAGCTACTTCGCGAAGGTAAGTAAACGACAGGAATTGTGGTAAATGTTTCCGCCGATATTGTATCATTGGCACAATGCCGGCTAGTGGCGACGACGCTTTAGGGAGCGAGATCGCGGCGTTTCTCAGTTTTTGCAAACTCGAGAAGGGGTTATCCGCCAATACCCTGGACTCGTACGGGCGCGATCTGAGGCGTTTTTCCGGCTTCCTGGACGCGGCACATATTCTACTGGATAAAAAGGACTTAGGTGGTCCAGAGGCCATCCGCAGGTACCTCGATTTCCTGCGTCGGGAAGGCATCGGCAGCCGCTCGGCGGCACGGCATCTGACCACCCTCCGCAACTTTTATACTTTTCTGCTGCGTGAGAGTCGGATCAACGCGGATCCAACGGAGCATTTACACGCTCCCAAACAATGGCAGAACATCCCTAAGTTCTTGAGTTTAGAGCAGATCGACAAGATCCTGCAAATGCCGGACCTGGAAAAACCCATGGGCCGGCGCGATCGCGCCATGCTCGAGTTGCTCTACGCTACCGGCCTGCGGGTATCGGAACTATGCAAGGTCGCGCTGGCGGATCTTGATCTCCAGTATGGGGTCCTTCGGGCGACTGGAAAGGGCAATAAGACCCGAATTGTGCCCGTCGGAAAATCGGCGCTGGCAGCCGTGGACGAGTACCTGCGGAACGGACGCCCGGCGTTGCTGAAGGGCCGCGGCAGCCGCTACCTTTTCGTCACGGCGCGCGGCGGGGCTATGACCCGGCAGGGGTTCTGGCTGCTGCTGGGGTCATACGCGCGCAAAGCGGGCTATTTCCATAATGTGACTCCGCACGTACTCCGGCACAGTTTCGCCACTCATCTCCTGGAAGGAGGGGCGGACCTGCGCAGCGTGCAGATGATGCTGGGGCACGCCGACATCTCGACGACCCAGATCTACACCCACGTCATGCGTTCGAGGCTGCGGCAAACGCTGGACAAGCATCACCCGAGGGCATGATGGTCCGGAATTGAAGAGCATGCGATGAGCGATTACATGTTCATGCTGGAAAATCACCTGAGTTCCGACCAGAACCAGGCGGTGAGTGCCGTACAGGAAGCGGCGGCGCAGCAGAACCTGAATGTATTTCTGGCGGGCGGCGCCATGCGGGACATGCTGGGCGGCTTTCAGGTGCGCGACCTCGATTTCAGCGTGGAAGGTCCGGCACTGAAGTTCGCCAAAGCCGTTGCCGAACGCGCGGGCGCGCAAATCCTGTCGGTGGACGAGAACCGTAAGGCGGCGGAGATGATCTTCCGTGGCGGCGTGACCGGACAGATCGCGATGTCGCGCGCGGAGAAATACGCCCGCACGGCCGCTAAGCCCCAGGTGACGCCGGCTACCATTCAGGAAGACCTGCGCGGGCGCGATTTCAGCGTCAATGCAATTGCGCTCTCGCTCAACAAAGCGTCGCGGGGGCTGCTGCTGGACCCGACCAACGGCCTGGCCGACCTGGAGCATAAGGAACTGCGCACGCTCAACACCTATACGTTCTACGACGATCCCGTGCGCCTTCTGCGCCTGGTGCGCTTCCGCGTCCGGCTGGGCTTCACGGTGGAGGAGCGCACGCGCATGCAGTTCGAAAACGCGCGCTCCGCCGAACTGGAGACTTACATTCCACCGCGCGCGCTGGGCGAGGAACTGAAGCATATCGCCGACGAGCCGAGCGCGCCCGAGGTACTGGAAGCGTTGCAGCAAGAGAATCTGCTGAAGGTCTTTTCGCCGGCGCTGGCATCGGGCAAGTTGAATCCGGCGGCCCTGCACAAGCTGGAGAAGTCGTTCAGGCTGGCGGCGGAAGGCAACGGTATACACCCCGAACGGCTGGGACCTTTTTTGTTTGTATTGACCGAGAAACTGAATCCGAAGGAACGATCGACGCTGATCAAGGCTACCGATCTGCGAAAGCCCGAGGTCGATTTGTGGGTGAAGCTGGAGGCGCGGGCGAAGAAGCTCGAGAACGCGCTGAAAACGGCGCGCCTGAAAAAACCTTCACAGGTGTACCAGATCCTGTCCAAGGCCGCGGGCGACGAGGTCGTGTTCCTGCTGTATCACTCGCAGAATAAGATTGTGCAGGAGCGCATCCGCAACTATATTCAGAAGTATATGCCGCTGGCGCAGGAGTTCCCCGTCTCCGAACTGGAGACGATCGCGGCCAAGCCGGGGACGCCCAAGTTTGAGAAGGCGCGTGAAGCGCTGCTCGCTGCGCATCTGGATCGCCGCCCGCGCAAGCCGGCGCCATTGCCTCCGCCGCTGCCACCCGTCGAACCGGTGGTGGTGCGCGGCCGTGCGCGACAGTTGTAGCATCCCTTTTTATAACGGAGCAGAGAACATTGCGAATCGGAATCGCCGGCGCCGGATTTGCGGCGCGCTTTCACCTGGAAAACTACCCGGAATCCGGAGTCGAAGTGGTCGGGATCACCTCGGCGCGCGCGGAGAGCCGCGACGCCTTCGCCGCCGCCCACGGGTTGCGCTCGTTTGCGTCTGTAGCCGAGATGCTGCCCGAAATCGACGTGCTCGACATCTGCACGCCGCCTTCGTCTCATCGCGAGTACATGCTGGCAGCGTCGCAGGCCGGCAAACACGTCATCGTCGAGAAGCCTTTCACCGGATTCTTCGGATCCCCGGCGGAATTCACCAAGCGCCAGATGCTCGACCGGGTGGTAGTCGAACTCGCCCGGCTGCGGGAAGCGCTCGGCACCGCGGGCGTCACCCTGGGGTACGCGGAAAACTTTGTCTATGCGCCGTCGGTGCAGAAGGAGCGCGAGATCGTGGAGAAGACGCGCGCCCAGATTCTGCGCCTGGTGGGCGAGGAGTCGCACAATGGCTCGCATTCGCCCGTCTACGGCATCTGGAGCATCCAGGGCGGCGGATCCCTGATCGCCAAGGGCTGCCATCCGCTGGGCGCGGTCCTCTATCTGAAGCGCAAGGAGGGCCTGGCGCGGCTGGGGCGGCCGATCCGTCCGGCGTTCGTCTCCGCGCGCACGCACTCCATCACACGGATCCCCGGCTTTGAAGACAAGGGCTTCATCCGGACCAAATACCAGGACACCGAGGACTACTCGCTGCTGCACGTGGTCTTCGACGACGGCACGGTCGGCGATATTACGGCGTCGGAACTGGTGATGGGCGGGATCTACGACTTTATCGAAGTGTTCGCGAATAACCATCGCACTCGTTGCCGCATGTCTCCGGTGAACGTGATCGACGTCTACAATCCGCGCCACGAACAGATGAAGGACGTGTACCTGGTGGAGAAGATCACCACGAACGAGGGTTGGATTCCGGCGTCGCCCGAAGAAGGTTGGAGCCTGGGCTACGGCCGCGAACTGCGTGATTTCGTGACGGCGATTCGCGACGGCCGTCCGCCGGAGAGCGATCTGGACCTGGCCATCGACATCACGCTGACGCTGTATGCCGGTTACGTCTCGGCGGACGACAAGGGTCGCGAAGTGGAAGTGCCGCGGCTGTGAGCCGCCCCGCGGAAGTTGTGAAAAGTCGGATCGGCTGCTACTGGCAGCGTTTCAGAGTCAGAAAGCGCTGCAATGCGGGGACAGACGAGACATTTTCGCGCCGCATTTGCGCGGAAATGTTCCGTCTG